>Ga0190269_10000411_pt1 | contig 22416 bp, 18 predicted proteins | sample Popmic249IS_FD_133749 | JGI IMG/M metagenome (GOLD analysis project Ga0190269, IMG submission 133749) | Populus adjacent soil microbial communities from riparian zone of Blue River, Arizona, USA - 249 IS | ecosystem: Environmental > Terrestrial > Soil > Riparian zone | place: USA: Arizona... | reverse complement strand
TCGAAGCTGGCAGAGCGCACGGGCAGCTTCTGCATCGAAGATCGCGAGGGCGATCAGGTCGCGATTTGGCGCTCGATCGAGCGCGAGGTCGCCCCCATCGAAAATCCGATCTGTCATGTACCGCTGTCAACGGACAACAATCTCTGGCTGCAGCTGAGCTATCGAAAGCCTGACGCGTACCGATGGCTGTATGTCTGCCTGTTGGCCGCAATCTCCACTGCAGTGCTCGTCTACGCGACGAAGATGACTGCGGCTTGGCGTGCCGCAGAGGCGCGGCTCGGCTTGCTACGTGACCTCCCCGCTGCCATCGTCCAAGTCGACAACGGCCCGCTTGCGAAAGTGTTGGGCGCAAGCGATCGCGCCGAGGAGCTCGTGGGAGAAGAGCTGCCGTCCTTCATTGTGCCAGGACCAGGCTTCGAGAAAGCCGATGCCATCCAAACGCAGTTCTGGACGCTATTTGCAAGAGATGGCTACGAGATCGAGAGGCACGCGAACGGTTCCGAAAGCATCGCCGAGGTCGAGGACATCGCAGCTGCCACCATCAGTAAGCGCGAGAAGGGGTTGTCCTCGATCTACATGGTTCGGCTCAAGTGCTCACCAAGAACGAGCGACTTGTGCTGGCTCGAGGTGCAAGGCACGCCCGAGCTCGGTGAGCGTTCGAAGAACCCGACCAGCTTCTCGCTCATCACACGCCCGGACCCGCTGCGCGTACAACAGGTGCGGTTCGCCGCGAAAAGGCAGGGCTCGACATGAACACGTTCCTCGGTTTCGTCATCGAGTGGGAGTTGCTGTTGGTAGCGACCGCGGCGGTCGCGCTTGCTTCGGTCATCCGAATCGCGCGTGCGCCGCGGCTGATCCTTCGCCTCACGACGCGCGCGGTCGAGGGGTGCGATCGCAAGCACCGCGTACGGCTGCTCGTGCACAACGCTGAGACCGCATTACATATCCAGGGGCTCGACGTGCACTTCAGAGCACCGCGTGGCGCTGCGCTCGACGGGATAGAGCAGGTGTCAGCCGCGGCTGGGCCCAAGTTCGAAGCCAAGGCTGCGATATGTCAGAACGCGCGTGGAATCCGCGAGCTGCATCTGACAACCACTCGGAACCTTCTCCCAGGACGATCCTGGCTCTTCGAGTTCGAGCTGCCAGTGACTGTCAACAGTGGAATCCTATGCACTGTTACGCCGCACCTCGAAGGTTCGAAGCACAGTCGGACCTTATCGGCGCACTTGAACGCGACTCATGAGATGGCAGTCACGTACGTCGACACGCTGCCACCTCTATACTCCGTCGTGGTCATGAGCTTGGCTGCATACGTCACCGCCGCCGCGCTGATCTTACTGATGCTCGAAGATCGCGCAGCGGAGGCAGTGTCACGTGCATTGCTGATTCTCGCCGCTATGACGCCTGTGATCGCAGCGGTCCTACACCGGCTGCTCCGACCGAACCATCCGTACGTAGCGCTGGGCTACCAAGACTCGAAGCTTCTGCGCGTGGAGCGCCCGTAAGCGCTCGGCGCGCGATCTACCCGTGACAGCAGGACCTCGGGTCTGCACTGGTTTTTGCGCCGAGATCTTCGTTGCGACCTTCTTCGACTCTCGACCACTGCGCGGTGGGCCGGCCGTTCAGGCGGAACTGAGCGCCCCGCTGGGGATCGAAGTGTTGTGGCCAGCCTTCGGGTGATTTCTCCCAGTGCTCTTGCCGACCGTACACGCTGATGTCCATCAGGCCGTATGATGGCGCCATGATTTCTACCCCGCGACCGGTGGTCCAATACGTCTCGTACACTTTGTCGCCGTCGCGTAGGTAACAAACGAGCATGCCGAAGGAACGGCCCGCGAGGAGCTGGCTCGCAGATTCCTTCGGTACCGAGTACCAAGGCATCGTCCAGCCCATGAACTCGCGATAGCGCGCGCTCTCCTCGTAAGGACCCTGGCAGAAGGTCGCGTACGTGATGTCGCGCGAGTGGAAATACGAGAGCTCCTGGATGTGCGTAGTGAAGAACGTACAGCCCTCGCACTGCTCCGGTGTCGGCTTGCCGTCATGCCACATATGAAAATACGTAATCAGCTGCGCGCGTCCATCGAACGCATCGCTGAGCGACACCGGACCGTTGGCGCCGATCAGCTTGATGTTCGGGTCGATCTCGACCATCGGCAGCCTGCGCCGCTCTGCGGCGAGCGCGTCGCCTGTGCGCGTGTGGGCCTTTTCCCTGACGCGCAGCTCATCCAGCCGCGCCTGCCACGTTGCTCGGTCGGTGACTTGCGGGATGCTTCTCGTCTTGTTCGTGCTCGCGCTCATGGCTATGCCTCCTTGAAGGGTTTCTAGATACGACGTATCGACACACGCTCAACCGACATCGCGCTCGATATTTCTTGCAGTTGTACGATCGCGATACACGTCTGCCCCCTGGTCAATCCAGGTCACTTGTGCATGGATAGTGCCGATATGGGCCTCTACGAGCGACACATCTTGCCCCGTGTGATCGACCAAGCGTGTGGGCTGGCTGAGCTCACACCGTACCGACAGAAGGTGGTGAGTCAGGCGCGCGGTACGGTGCTGGAGATCGGGTTTGGCTCCGGGCTGAACTTGCCGCTGCTGCCAGCTGCAGTCGAGCGTGTGCTGGCGGTCGATCCCTCCGAGACCGCACGCAAGCTCGGCCGCGAGCGCATCGCCGCTGCGCGCTGCGCGGTGGACTTCATCGGCCTCGACGCAGAGCGCATCGCTGTCGACACGGCAGCTGCCGATTGCGCGCTGAGCACGTTTACGTTGTGCACGATCGCTGACGTAGCGGGTGCGCTGCGTGAGGTGAGGCGCATCCTCAAGCCCGGTGGAGCGTTCCTGTTCGTCGAGCACGGTCGCGCTCCGGATGCGGACACGGCGCGCTGGCAGGGCCGCTTGAACGGGCTTCAGCGCTTCTTGTGCGGCGGGTGCAACTTGAACCGCGACATCCCTGCGCTCGTGCGAGATGCAGGCTTTGCGCTGCGTGAGCTTGACCAAGGGTACGTACCCGGGATGCCGCGTACTCACGCGTATCTCTACACGGGTGTAGCGGCCTAGATTCCGCCGCCAACGGCGGCAGGAGCCGACCTGGAAAATCAACACTGAGGACCTGGCGCGCGATGAGATCGCGTGTACGTGCACGTCGTGACGAGGTCCCCGAGCGGTGAGCAATACTGAGGCGCACAAATCCGCGAACGACCGGCGGTGGGCACGCGTATGCGCGCTGGCGCTGTGCTTGTTATGGCCGCTATCAGCTGCGCAGGCACAACCCTGCGACCCGCACGAGCTCTCTGCTGGCGAGCCATTTTGGCAGTCCGATCTGATGGCGAACGAGACAGTCATGATGCTCGCGCCGACGCGCGGCGGCGTCGCGCAGGCGCAGCTGCTGTGGCCTGCGACTGAGATCTTGTCAGTGCGCGACTCCACCCTCGGCATCGTGCTGCAACCGGGCGTCGACTTCAGCTACGAAGCGGGCTCGCTGCGCTTGTCACCGAGCATGTCGCACTACGCGTTGCCGGTCGCAGATCTCGCGGTCGAGGGGCAACCGCGCTGGGAAGAGAACCACTGGTACCACACGCATCAGCTCGTCGTGACGTACCTCCATGAGCCGGGGTTGTGGCGCGGACCGCTGCCGGCGTTCCGGCTAGAGCGCTTGCGCGCCAAGCTCAGCGCGCCCGGTGCGCAGATCAGGCTGTCGATCCTCGGCGACAGCATCGCGCTCGGCTACAGCGCGAGCGGCTTCAGCACTGAGCTTTTTCAGGCTGAGGCGCCTTTTCTGATGACCTGGCCGCAGGTCGTCACGTGCCGCTTGCAGCAGCGCTATGGCGTGAATGTCCAGCTGAGCAACGCCTCGGCGGCGGGCAAGACCTCTGCGTGGGGCCGGCAAGTCGTGCGCTCTCTGGTCTCGGTCACATCACCAGACCTGGTGGTCATCGCCTTTGGCATGAACGATGGCTCAGAGGGCGTCGCCGCCAACAGCTTCGCCGCCAACATTCAAGCGATCATCGATGATGTGCGCGCGCTCAACCCCGCGGCTGATTTCATCATCGTCGCGCCGATGCTCGCCCATCCCGCCTGGGCGATGGCTGGCAACCAAGCGCAGTACCTCCCGTGGCTCACTGACGTTGCGGATCGCAACGACGCAGCGCTCGTCGACATGACCACCACGCACAGCCAGCTGCTCACCGTGAAGCGCTACGCTGACACGACAGGCAACGGTGTGAACCATCCCAACGACTTCCTGTCGCGCTGGTATGGCTACTTGGTCTCTGCAGCCATCGACGGCAGTCAGCGCTAGCCGCTGATCACGCCCGAGGCGATCAGCGCAGCCATGATCACGGCGAACAAGGACTCGCCAGCGATCACGCCTCCCGCTACGGACTCTAGGTTTTCGGCGGTCCAGACAGGTTTGCGCGTCTGCAAGAGCGCGACGCACACTGCGCCGAGGAACAGCGCTGCAGTCATCGACAGCGGCATCAGCACGCCGATGCCGAGCGCGACCGGGGAGGGGAGGTATGGGACGGCGCTGCGCTTGCCGAGCACAGTGAGCACGACGCCCAGCGCAAACGCGCAGCCACCAGCGGCAGCCCCGTAGCGCGGCAGCGAGGACAGTCCGCCTTGCACGGCTGCGGCGGTGGCTTCCCAGGACATCACAGAGATCGCTGGCAGCCGTTCGCTGCCGACGCCGTAGGCGCGCGCAATCACCCCGTAGGTCGGCACGACTACGAACGCTCCCACCACCACGCCGAGGAGCTGCGCCAGCACTTGACGCCGCGGATCTGCGCCGAGCTTATGCCCGGCTTTGAAGGCCCACAGCATCTGCGCGGTTTGCGTGCCTTGCGCGGTGGCGATGCCGCCGCATGCCAGGGACGACGCTTTGTTCAGCGGCGAGCCGAACGTGAGCTGCGTCAGCCCACCCATGTCGCCCACCGGTGCGATGTCGGTCTCGCCCGCGCCGCGCGCGCAGACCACGGCCAATGCCGCTGCGAGCAGCAAAGCGAGCAGCACCCTGATCGGATGGAGGTGGAGCGCCTCGTGGCACACCCACATCACGCTCGCCGCGCTCAGCGCGATGAGGACGAACAATCCTCGCAGCGATCCGCTCGGGGCCACGCGAGGCGCCGCCTCCCCAGGTGCGCGGCGCAGCAGCAATCTCCCTACGTCGCGTGCTCCGCTCGCGAGCGTGCGCCAATCGAGCGCGAGCGATGTCAGTGAGCCGGACAGCACGAGACCCACCGCAGGCCACAATAACCAACCGATCGCCGCCCCGTGATCAGCGCCCGGCACGATCCCGAGCGCGACCAAGCGCGGTAAGACCACGAGCCACGCCAGCAGCCCGCCGAGCAGCATGCTCGCACCCGCGCGCAAGCCGCTGATCAAGCCTGTCGCGAACAGCAGCGGGCTGACGCTCACACCCAGCGAGAGCTCCGCTGCTGTGAGCCCTGCGAGGCCGAAGGGCAGCGCGATCATCTGTGGCAGGAGCCCAAAGCTGTCACGCAAGCAGGCGATCGCTGCGGAGGCTGCCGCTCCCAGCAGCAGGCCGCGCGCGCGTCGCAGCGCGTGCTCACTGGCCTGCGCCATCGCGGAGATCACCTCCGCGGTGGCCGTGCCCGTAGGAAACGGCAGGCCCTCTGCAGCTATCAGCCGCGAGCGCAGGCCCGCACCGATCGCGACGCCCAGCGTGCCGAGCGCAAGCGACCAGGTGATCAGCTGTGCGCTCGACAGCGGCATACCTGCGCGCTCCAGTGCCGCTGTTGGCCCTGCGACGCCTGCCACAAACGACATGACCGCTGCCGAGCCGGCGACCGTCTGTGTGATGTTGTTCTCGAGCTTCGAATATGCGCGGCCGAGCACACGAAACAGAGCGAAACCCAAGACGGATGCGGTGATGCTGCCACCGTCGATGTAGCCCGTTTTCAGCGCAGTGTAGACGTTGGCAGCTGCCAACATCGCGCCCAGCGCGACGCCAGCGCCGAGCGCGCGAAACGTAAGCTCAGGTGGATCGCTAGCAGCATTTGGGGCGAGCTTGTTGTCATTCGCAGCGACTGGTAATTTCGATGCGACGGTTGCAGCTGCGCGAGTGCTGTCCGCTGTGTCGTAGGCGCGGGGCTCGAGCTTCACATTTTCGATGTTGCCACAGAGGTAGTTTTGCCGGCCAGCCATCAGCGGACAGGAAGAGAACAGCGCGACAAGAGCGAGCTGGCCCGCTTCGGAGGGCTCGTCGGCTCGTCCGAGAAGATGCGCCAGCTGTTCGAGATGCTGCAGCGCGCAGCGCACTGCGACGCCACAGTGTTGATCCAAGGGGAGACAGGTACTGGCAAAGAGGTATCGGCGCACGCTGTACATGCCGAGAGCCGGCGCGGCGACGGTCCCTTTATCGTAGTCGACTGTGGTGCGATCCCTGGTCAGCTGCTCGAGAGTGAGCTGTTCGGCTACGAGCGTGGTGCGTTCACTGGGGCTGTGACGGCGCGCATGGGCGCGTTCGAGGCCGCTCACGGCGGCACGGTGTTCTTGGATGAGATCGGCGAGCTGGGCCTGGATCTCCAACCCAAGATCTTACGGGTGTTAGAGTCCCGTAAGATCAAGCGCGTCGGCAGCAACAACTATGTACCGGTCGATGTGCGCGTGATCGCCGCTACGAACCGAGATCTGCGCGACGAGGTCGCAGCCAAGCGCTTCCGCTCGGATCTGTATTACCGCCTGGCGGTCTTACACATTCAGCTGCCTGCGCTGCGCGAACGCAAAGGGGACCTGCCCGATCTCGTGTCTGCGATCCTCAGCCAGTTGAATGTGCGGGACAAGGCCGTGATCTCGTCGCTGCTCTCGGACGAGTTCCTCGACACACTCGGCAACTATCGTTGGCCAGGCAATGTGCGCCAACTTCGGAACTACATTGAGCGGCGCGTTGCGCTGGGCGAGCTCGTGCCACCGCCAGGTGCAGACTCCCTGTCACCACCGCAGAACCGTCCTGACACAACGCTGCCCAAGCTGGCGGATGTAGCCACCGGCCCGCAGCCAATCGCTGCAGGCTCGAACCGCGTCGCCATCGATGAGGCATCGGGCCTGCACCTGAGCTTGGACCAGCCGCTCAAGCAAGCACGCCAGGAGTGGAACACCGCGCTCGAGCTGCGCTATCTCAAGGCTTTGCTGGAGCGTCACGGGCAAAACGTGAGCGCTGCTGCAAACGCAGCGGGCGTCAATCGCGTGCACATGTATCGCTTGCTGTGGAAGCATGGGCTGCGCGAGCCCGAGTCGGGGCAACCTCCTGAGCCAGAGCGCTGACCTGGCGTTCCCCGCGACATTTAACCATTGCTAACAAAGCGCCGCCATACGCTTCAGGCCGTGCTCCGCTCTCGGCTGCGCGCTGAGGTTGTGGTACGTCGGGTTACAGACAGGATCTTGGATCGTTCGCCCTGCTAACAAAGGCGCAACGCTGTGGACTCGGCTTTTTGTGTCCACGGTGTTCCAAGTCTCCTGACACAACCTCTGACACAACCGCGGGTAATTGCATGCGCATAGCAACTTTGTTGAGCGCCGGTCTCTGCTTGAGCTTAGGCCTGGCGTGTGAGAGCGGCACGGACGCGACGGGTGGCGCCGCTTCGACATCCACAGCCGCGGGAGCGGGCGGCAGCAGCACAGGCGCAGCGGGCGCAGTCTCGGCTGCCGGAGCACCGGCCGCCGCTGCCGCAGGCGCGACTGACTACAGCAAGCCCGATGTGTGGCTATGCCGACCGGGCCGAGCAGATGCATGCGCAATCGACCTGAGCACGACCGTGGTCGCCGCGGATGGAACGCTCACGGCCGAGCCCTTCACTCCAAACCCTGCGCCGCCGATCGACTGTTTCTACGTCTATCCCACGGTTTCGAACGACACGACCGGCAACAGCGACTTGGTCGCAGGCCCTGAAGAAAACAGCGTAGTTGCAGCCCAGTTCGCGCGCTTCGGCTCGCAGTGCCGGCTGTTCGCCCCGCTCTATCGCCAGGTCACGTTGACGTCGCTGCGAGCGGCGCTCTCCGGCATGCCTTCGACGGCGGACCGAGCGCTCGGCTACCAAGACATCGCTGCCGCGTGGAAGTACTACCTCGACAACGACAATCAGGGTCGGGGCGTCGTGCTGGTCGGCCACTCGCAAGGCTCGAGCACGCTGACTCAGCTGATCAGAGACCAGCTGGACACCGCGCCGCTCGACCCGCGCCTGATCTCCGCGCTCTTGATCGGCACGACGATCAACGTGCCCAAGGGTGCAGACGTCGGCGGCACGTTCAAGAACCTGCCTTTCTGCCGGTCGAATGAGCAGCTCGGCTGCTTGATCAGCTACGCCTCGTTCCGTGCTACCGCGCCCCCTCCCGCCACCTCGTTGTTCGCGCAGTCGAGCGATCCCAACTTGGTCGGTGGCTGCTCGAATCCCGCGGCGCTCGCGGGCGGTCCTGCCCCGCTGCACGCGTATTTGAATGCGATGGGCTCGGGCCTCACCACTGCTGCGGCTGGGGCCTGGACGCAGACTTCGCCCACTGTTCCCACGCCGTTCGTCAGCGTACCGGGCCTACTGACCGGCGAGTGCGTCGCGGGTGAGCGCGGCAGCTACCTCTCGGTCACCATCAATGGCAACCCAGCGGATCCGCGCACCGACGACATCACTGGCGATGTGCTGGGAGCCGGAGGCATGGTGCAAGCCGACTGGGGTCTGCACGTGGTGGACGTGCACCTCGCGCTGGGTGACCTGATCGCGCAGGTGCAAGCCAAGGCTGCAGCCTATGCAGCTCGCAGCGGCGCAGCGGCGGCGACCACTCCGTGAGCTGAGCGCTGTGCTGGCCCGATCAGAGCTGCTTTGCAGGCACCTGGTTGGGCCAGAAGCGTTGCTCCCCCACAGACACGCCCTCCTGGATCACCGATAGAATCAAGAGGTCCGGACCGTCCTCGGGCACGATGTGTAAGTGCGAGGTGCCTCTTTGCATCACGCTCACCTCGCCCGGTCGGAACACGCGATCTTGCGTCGGGTCACGAAACGCGCCTTGCAGCACCAGCACGCGCTCTTCGCCATGGTGCTCGTGCTCGGGGAACTCCAGGCCAGCGGCGACCCGCACGAAGCCGCGAACGGCGTTCGCGACACGTGGTCCACCTTCCACCCAGCAGAGCTCGATGCCGGGCATGAGCTCGTAGAACAGCGAGCGGTTGTCGAGCTGATCGAGCAGCCGCTCTGCGCGGCCCGGCTCGATGTCCAAGAGCTGCGAGACGACGCCCGCGAACCGCGCGAAGCGGCTGGTCTCCGGCAATGCAGCCATCAGCCGCGAACGCAGATCGCTCGGCGCTTCAGCGCTGGGCTCGGCCACATCACCATGGTCATCAAGCTCACCAAGCGCCGCTAGGAGCTGCAGGTCGCTCGTAGCGTCTGCGTCCTGCAGGAGGTCCTGGAGAAAGGCGTCCAGCTCGGGCGCGCCGAGATCGCGAGGCCTGTCGTTCATGAGGCCTCCTTGGGCGGCACGGCGGACACGCCCAGCTCTTTGCGCAACGTTTGCATGGCGGCAGACACACGCGACTTCACTGTGCCGATCGGAATCTCCAGCTGGGCCGCTATCTCCGAGAACGATAGCCCTTCGAAGTAGCCGAGTGCCAGTACCTCACGTTGACCTGCAGGCAGGCGCTCGAGCAAGCCGCGCAGACGAGCTCCGTCGACGCGCCGCTCATCCAGCTCTGTCACGTCGCTGCGCGGCGGCTCGGCTTCGAGGCCGACGACCCGGGAATAGCCGTGTGATCGCACGCGATCCAGGCAGCGGGAACGCATGCGCAGCAGCATCCAGCTCTTCACGCTGCCGCGCTCCGCGCGGTAGTCGCCCGCGTGCCGCCACAGCTCGAGATAGACGTCGTGCAACAGATCTTCCGCCTCGCGGCGCGAGCGCACGATGCGCAGACCCAACGCGAGCAGCACCGCTGCGTGACGATCGTACAGCACGCCGAGCGCGGCTTTGTCCCCGTTGGCTAAGCGCCGGAGCACGGCGATGTCAGACTCATCAAGCACGGGCTCACTTTGTCGCATCGGTTTGTGCCACGAAACCAAGGGCCGGGCTATAGCGGTCATATCCTGCGCACCGTTCGCCTGTCGCACGTTTCAACGGGGTCTGAAGTCATACGTGCGAGCGCAGCGGTTGGATCGTCTCCGGCTTGTCGAATGTGGGTGCGAAGAAGTTGCGGGCGTTTTGCGAGTCACTCGCAGGTCGTGAGGGCGGTTACGGTTGCCGCTGCGACTGAGAGGGCGGGCGGATGATGCACACCCGCGGTGGCTACATCAGTAGGGGAGCGGGCAGCGATGTCGCTTACGGATCGACTTCGCGCCTATGCACAAGGCACTACGTTGCAGTAGTGAGAGCGGATGCTTTCACTGGGACCCTGACAGATCTTGCAATTGATACGCATGATCGATAAGGATGACCCAAGACAGGAGTTGGGGATGGTTGGCCAACCGGGCGGGTGCATTCGGCCCGCGGGTAGAGTGACGGTGTTGCGTGCGCAGTGTCCTGTCGGTTCGGAACAGAGGCGTGCCGAAGCTACGCGACAGATCGAAGTCGAACCGCATGAGCGACATGACGCACAAGAGCGTGCCGTCCAAGCCATCAGCGCGCGGGTGCTCTCGGAGCTCTTTGGCAGCGCGAGCCCGCAAGCGCACAGCGCGCTGCCGAGCTTGTACGCTTTGCTCGACACGCGCATGCGCGCATGCCATCCGGAGCGCGGTGATCTGCGCGCGCTCGCACCTTGCACCGAGGTCAATCTCGCGCTCGGGCGCTTGGTCGGCATCATCCAAGGTGATTACGTTGCGCATACGGACGCCGCATGGCCGAAGCGGGAGCTGGAGTACGCCGTGCGCGTAGCGCTTCTTTCGCGCATCCAGTCGGAGCCGCGCTTGCTGGAGCGCGCTCATCGCCTGCGCAGCTGCGCTGGGCTCGCGGAGACTGCGATGGAGCAGCACTACAGCCGCGCATTGCTCGAGCAGCTCAGGTCGAAGCGCACTGCCTTTGTGCCGCAACCTGCCGGGGCGCTGCGCACAGCGCAGCTGGAGAGCTGCCTCGTCGATTTCCCATACACAAGAAATTACCGGCTCCTCACCGCGGCCGAGCTGCGTTTGCTGGAGCAGTCCGCGCCTCCGCTCTTGATCCGCACTGCGCACTGCAGATCTTTGTCGCGCGCGCAGCGTCAGCGCTTGGAAGCGGAGCTCGCACAGCTACGTAAGCTGGCGAGCGCGCAGCGGGAGCGGCTGCCGTGGCACAAGCAGACCATCGCGGTGTGCGGTGCTGGGCCGCTGCCCGTGACCGGTCTGATGCTGCACACTCTGACAGGCGCGCGCGTGTCGCTGATCGAACGCGACGAGACCGCTGTGTATGTCTCGCGCGCGCTGGTGGAGCAGCTCGAACGCTTGCAAGTGCTCGAGGCGGGCGCGGTGCAAGTGGTGCATGGTGACGTCGCCACGCTCGTGCCGCGCGCCGACATCGTGGTGGTGGCGAGCCTCGTCGACAATGCAGCCAAGCTGCAGTTGGTCGAGCACCTGCGCGCCGCCGGCCCTGGTTCGGGCCTGTCGTCGCTGCTCCTGCGTTCGGCCAGCTCGATCTGCGCGGAGCTCGCGTACGAGCCTGTCGACACGCTGATGTTCAGCGACCCAAGCTTACCGTTCTGCGGTGAGAGCGTTCCGGCGACGGACCTCGAGCAACGAGCAGAACGGCTCGTGAGCAGTGCCACTGAGGTGCTCAACGACACGGAGCTGTACCGACCGGTTCAGCTGTGTGGCGCCCAACCTAACTCTGTCAGCTGGCTGCGCGATCTGATCCTGCAGCTGCGAGCGGCAGCGTAACGAACGAGAAGGATGTTCCATGAGTTACAACGCAGACGCCAAGCTGCTATTTTTGATCGATCGCATCGAGGACTCCAGCTACCCCGTCACGGAGACCGGCTACGCCTTGGTCTATCGCGCATGGATGCGCACGCTCTCGGGCTCCGGCGAGATCTACATCGCGTATCCCGACAGTCCCTGGAGCTTGTCCAGCCAGGGTGAGCTGATCATCTCGGCACATCGCGTAGTCGCTTTTCCCGCAGCGCCGTTTGCGTTCTACCGCTCGCAGCGCGAGGCCTACAGCCCGGACCAAGACGTCGGCTCGGAGCGGTGCCACGTCGAGCTCGAGGCGCGACCGCTCGTAGCGAACAGCTGCGACGCTGTGGTGTGGCGACAGGAGTCGGGTGCCCCCGACGCGGCGCGTGCCCTCCTGCAGGCGCTGGCGCGCGTAGAACGCGACACGCTGGTGTACTTGTCGCCGTGGCTGGCGCTCGACCCGCGCTTTGCATCCAAGGTGCTGCCGCAGCGCGTGGATGCGCGGCTCACTCCTCGCACGTATCTGACCACGGAAGAGCCGAACACGCTCGGTGACGCGAAAGCAGAGGCTGCGCGCGCGTTTGTCTTCGAGCAGCTAGGTGGGCCTGAGACGGTGATCGCCAAGCCGCTCTACGGCAACAACGGCATCGGGATCCACGTGCTCGGTCGACACCCGGTCACGGGTGCGACGCACCTCCGCTTGGACGATCTCGACACGTACAACAGGCTGCTCGCGCAGTACGGTGAGCTCGTCATCCAAGAATACATTCCGTCAGTGCGCTCCCCCATCGGGCAAGATCCCGAGGCACTCGCAAACGTTCCGCGCGAGCGCGCTGACTTCGGCGAGATCCGCTTCTTGCTGATCGACGGCGAAGTGCCACGCGATCACGAAGGCAAACCGATCGCTGTCGCCCGCAGGGTACCGACGGACACCAGCTTGGTCGCCGACAGCGGCATCTCCTACGCGACAAACCTGACGAAGCGCGAGCTCGAGTTCCTCGCACAGCTCGGACCCATCTACCGCAGCTGGGGTATCTATTTCGGGGGCGGCGACTTGATCCGTACGCCCGATCCGGAGCGACCGTTTGTATTCACGGACGCAGCGCGCTCGGTGTGCGGACACGCCGTCGTGACAGGTGCGCTGAACGGGGAGCCCTACCTGATCATCGACCAGGTCCTCGACAGCATCGACCGTCACATGCGTGCAGCCAAGAGCCGCGATCGCGCAGCGGACTTGGCCCAGCTCCGCTAGCATGCGGCCGTGAGTCGAAGTGCGCGCGCGTCTCACCCGAGCGCGCGAGACATTTCTGACGCGTGAGGAAAGTTTGCTGTTTCGCGCGAGCCGTGCGCTCGCGCGCGCGGCTGGATCAGATCCTGCAACACTGCTCGGCATGCTCACCCTCACGTCTGAACGCGCCGAGCGCAACACGCCCGAGTCCATCAACGAACGCATCCGCCGCGAGACCGAGCTGTCGATTCGCCGTACCTTGGCGGGCGGCGAGCGGGCGATCGAAGCCAGGCTGCGGGAGCTCGATGCCGAGTGGGACACCGAACGCACGCTCGAGACGCTGGCGGCGTCGTTCTGCCTGACCGGCGTGATCTTGAGCGCGACGGTGTCGCGCAAATGGCTGTTTCTGCCGGGTGCGGTCGCTGCGTTTCTGCTGCAGCACGGCCTGCAGGGCTGGTGCCCGCCGTTGCCTGTGATCCGTTCGTTCGGGGTGCGCACCGCGAACGAGATCGACCGCGAGCGCTACGCACTCAAGGCCGCGCGCGGCGACTTCGCCGGGCTCAACAGCGATCTGAACGTGGAGCCCGAGCAGCTGTTGGCGGCGACGCGACACTAGTGTTTGGCGAGGAACGCGTCGATCATCGGCAAGAGGTACTCGCTGCGCTGCATGAGCGTCTTGTGATCGCTGCCCGGTAGGATCGCCAGCTGCGCTCGCGGCAGGAGGCGAAACAGCGCTACCGAGTGCTCCGGCAGCACGGCGTCGCGATCCGCGCTTACGATCAAAGCCTCTGCTTCGGTCGCGCGCAGCTGTTCTTCACTCCAGCCCGGAAAGTCCAGGCACAGCTCTGCGACTTTGTCCACCAGGCCGGCAAATGCGCTCGGATCCGGCGCGACCTTCTCGTATGCCTCGCGCAGCACGGGAACCATGCTGGCATCGATGCTCTCCATCATCTCGAGCAGCTCTGCTTCGAGCCCGCTGTTGTTGTAGTTCGCGCCTGCCAAGATCATGCGGCGAACAAGCCGCGGGTGATGGATCGCAAGGCCGAGCGCGAGGATGCCGCCGTCACTGTAGCCTAAGAAATCAGCGTGCTCGACGTGCAGCTGCTTCAGCGCAGCCGCCGTGTCGCTCGCCATCTGCACGAAATCGAGCGGGCGATCGACGTCGCGTGTGCGGCCGTGCGCTTGCTGCTCGAGCGCGATCACGCGGTGCTTCTGCGCGAGGGTCGGCAAAAGCTTCTCGAACGACAGCTCGATGGTGGTGAAGCCGCCGTGCAGCAGCACGAGTGGCTCGCCGGCCCCATGCACCTCGTAATACATCTCGAGCGGACCGACCGGCAGGTAACCTCGTTGTGCTTCGGGCATCTCGGCTCCTCTCGTGGCGATGATCACTGCGAAATCTGGGCCAGGCGGGGCGCTCGGACAACTATTTTCGGCCTCGTGTCACGCGGCTGTCCGCTCCCTCGTCTTGATGGTGAAGGCCCCAAAAGGACGAGGAACCATCATGACCGACCGCATCGACCTGTTCGCCGTAGAGAGTGATTTGATCAAGCTGTTCATCACGTTCAGCCATGAAGTGGAAGCCGCTGGGCTCGAGAAGAGCCTAGTGGAGCTGGTCAAGATCCGCGCCTCGCAGCTGAACCACTGCGCGATTTGCCTGCACATGCACACGCGCGATGCGCGCAAGCTCGGCGAGACCGAAGAGCGCCTGTACATGCTGGACGCTTGGCGCGAGTCGCCGCTGTACACGCCGCGCGAGCGTGCTGCGCTGGCGTGGACTGAAACGCTGACGTTGCTCGCGACGTGCGGCGCGCCGGACGAGGTTTACGCGCAGGTGAAGTCAGAGTTCAGCGACGCGCAATCGATCGCGCTCACCATGTTGATCAATGTGATCAACAGCTGGAATCGGCTCGGCGTGGGATATCGGCGCACGCATCCAGTCAAGGCTGCGCCTCTGCAAGCCGCCGTTCGCGCATGAACAAAAAGAGCGGCAGCGCGCAGGCCCACGCGATCAAGAAGGTCAAAAGGACGTAGACCCAAAAATGCTTCATCTTTAGGCGCAGCGCTTCGCTGATCATCCAGATCAGCGAAGCCAGCGAGCCCACCCAAAAGTCTGCGGCGAGCGAGCCGAGCAGCGCGGATCCCTGAAAGCCAACCAGCACGAACGCTTGCGGCGTGAAGGCATCGCCGAGCTCTTTCATGGCCTGGAAGTTGTACGACCACGTCGAGACCGCGCCGACAATAGAGAGCGCGAGATAGACCCAAGCGACAGGCGAAGGCTTGCGAGATTGTGGCATGGCCGCACTCTCGCGAAGTTGGCGCGGTGAAGCAACAGCCGCCAAGACAGCAACGTCTTGGCGGCCTGCTGCCTGCTAGCGCAAAGGCCGGGTGTTCTGCAGCTCACAAAGCGCGGCGACCAGCGCGTCGATGTCCGACCGATCGTTGTACATGGCGAGCGATGGGCGCACGGTTGTCTCGTGACCGAAGCGGCGCAGCGCAGGCTGCGCGCAGTGGTGACCGGCGCGCACGGCGATACCGCGCTGCGCGAGGGCGCCACCGACTTGCTCCGAGCTCTTGTTGTCGAGCACGAAGCCGAGCACAGCGGCTTTCTCTTTCGCGGTGCCGATGAACTGCAGGCCCGGCACGCTCGAGAGCGCGCGCGTGCCGTATTCCAGGAGCTCGTGCTCGTGGCGCGCGACGTTGTCGAGCCCGAGCGCCATCAGGTAGTCGAGCGCGACGCCGAGGCCCACTGCATCGGCGATGTTGCCGGTGCCTGCTTCGAAGCGCATCGGTGGTGGTTGGTAGACGGTCTTCTCGAACGTCACGTCGGCGATCATGTTGCCGCCACCTTGCCAGGGTGGCATCGCGGCGAGCAGCGCGCGCTTGCCGTAGACGACGCCGATGCCAGTCGGACCGAACACTTTGTGTCCCGAGAACACGTAGAAGTCCGCGTCGAGTGCTTGGACATCGACCGGCATGTGACACACGGATTGTGCACCATCGATCAGCACGCGCGCGCCATGGCGATGCGCGATCTGCGTCATGGTTTGGACAGGCAGGATCGTCCCGAGCGCGTTCGACACGTGGGTGACCGCGACGAGGCGCGTGTGCGAGTTGAACAGGCGTTCGTAGTGCTCCAGGTCGATCTGGCCCGAGTCATCCACCTCCGCTACGCGCAGGCGCGCGCCCGTGCGCTCGCACAGCTGCTTCCACGGGATGATGTTCGAGTGGTGCTCGATGCGCGAGACGATCACCTCGTCGCCTGCTTCGATGTAGCGTCCGCCCCAGCTCGACGCGACCAGGTTGATGCCTTCAGTCGTGCCGCGCACGAACACGATCTCTTCGGTGCTGCCCGCATTCAGAAAGCGCCGCACGCTCTCGCGCGCTTGCTCGTACGCGTCGGTCGAGCGCGCGGCGAGCGTGTGCGCGCCGCGGTGGATGTTCGAGTTCTCGAAGCGGTAGAAGTGCGCGAGACGGTCGATCACCACGTTGGGCTTTTGCGTGGTGGCTGCGTTGTCCAGCCACACGAGCGGCCGTCCGTTGATCTGCTGGTGCAGGATCGGGAAGTCCGCGCGCACCCTCGACACTTCGAAGCCACGTGCGTGCTGGACCGCCGGAACGCCGAGATCGCCGCGGGGCGCGCTCGTGTAGCCTGACGGAACTTGCGATGTCGCTGCGTTGTAGCCGGGCGTCGCGTAGCCGCCGTACGGTGTGCGAGACGTAATCGGTGCGCTGCCGCTCCTGGCGTCAGCGCGTGGCGCAGCCGAGCTGTGCGGGTAAGTGCCGTTCGAATAGCTGCTGTCTGTGTGACGCGCGCTGTGCGAGCCGTTGGGATGTGACGGCGCAGCATGGTGCGGAGGGGTGCTGTGCGCTGGCGCCGCGTTATGCGACGCGCTGTGCGAGCCGCTCGGCGACGGCGCGGCATGGTGCGGATAGCTGCTGTGCGCTGGTACCGCGTGATGCGGATACGCGCCGTGGGAGCCGTTGGGCGACGGGGCAGCATGGTGCGGATAGGCACTGCTGGCGTGCGCTGGTGCCGCGTGATGCGGATACGGGCCGTGGGAGCCGTTGGGATGCGACGGCGCAGCATGGTGCGGATAGGCACTGCTGGCGTGCGCTGGCGCCGCGTTATGCGACGCGCTGTGCGAGCCGCTCGGCGACGGCGCAGCATGGTGCGGATAGGTGCTGTTCGAGTGCGCTGGCGCCGCATGATGCGGATACGCGCCGTGGGAGCCGTTGGGCGACGGCGCAGCATGGTGCGGGTAGGTGCTGTGCGCTGGCGCCCCGTGATGCGACGTGCTGTGCGAGCCGTTCGGCGACGGCGCAGCATGGTGCGGATAGGTGCTGTTCGAGTGCGCTGGCGCCCCGTGATGCGACGTGCTGTGCGAGCCGTTCGGCGACGGCGCAGCATGGTGCGGATAGGTGCTGTGCGCGGGTGCGGCTGCGAAGGGATCGCTGCTGTTCGGCGCATAGCCATCCGCGTAAAAAGGCGCGCTGCCGCTAGCAGCTGCAGGTGCGCTGCCCCCGCCGGAAGCTGCACTGTATGGCACAGGCATCGTCGCGATGCGCGGCGCACCGGCATCGAACAAGCCCGGGCCCGCGTCCAATGGCTGCGCGGCGAGCGCGGCCTTGGTGATGCGCAGATCGCTGGTGTGCGTGGGCATCTCCGGCGCGAGAAAGTAGTACGGCATCGCGGGCTGCGCCGAGCGCTGCGGCGCGGTCACCTCGTTCGCGCCGAGACCCGTGGGCACAGAAGCCACGACGGGTGTCGACGCTGCCGCAGCCGTCCGCCGCGGGTCCGCGACCGACGGCATCGCTTCGACGCCATGAGCTGCAGGCGTGAGGCCGGGCAGCTGATGACTCGGAGCGGCTTGCGCGACCGGCACGTCCTGGCTGTGGAAGAACGCGTTGGCCCACGCAGCCATCTGCTCCACGCTCGGCAACGCCGACGTGACGTCAGGACGCACCTTGTCTGCCGCTCCCAGCGGCAGCGAAGGCACGTCGCTCGGCGGACGCGCGGCCGAGTGCGGCGTCAGCTCGGGCGCCGCGGCCGAGAACGGATCACTTGTACTCATGGTAGTTGCCTAGCGCGACGCCATCGAGCACAGCCACCGCGTCCGGCACGAGCACGGCGGCGGAGCAGTAGAGCGACACGAGGTACGAAGCTACGGCGTTTTGATCGATGCCCATGAAGCGCACCGAAAGACCTGGTGATTGCTCGCCGCTCAACCCGGGCTGAAACAGACCAACCACGCCCTGCTTGTTCTCGCCCACGCGCAGCAAGATGATGCTGCTCGAGTCGCCTTCGACCGGCACCTTGCTCGACGGAACGATCGGCAGGCCGCGCCAGGTCAGAAACTGCGAGCCAAACAGCGTCACCGTCGCCGGCGGAACGCCGCGGCGCGTGCACTCACGACCGAACGCCGCGATCGCGCGTGGATGCGCGACGAAGAACGCCGGCTCTTTCCACACCTTCGTGATCAGCTCGTCCATGTCGTCCGGAGTCGGCGGACCCTTGCGCGTGGTGATGCGCTGCTCGGGCACGACCTGATTCAAAAGACCGTAGTCGAAGTTGTTGAGCAGCTCCGACTCTTGGCGCTCTTTCACGAGCTCGATCGTCACACGCAGCTGCTCGCGGATCTGATCGTGCGGGCTGCTGAACAGATCGGAGATGTGCGTGTTGATCTTCACCACGGTGGTGATGGCGTTCAGCACGTACTCGCGAGGATTCTCTTCGTAATCGACAAAGGTGGACGGCGCGACGTTGTCGTCGTCCAAGCCGCAAACCACCTCGATCGGCGCCTCGTCCTTCAGGCGATTGACGCGCAACACGCCGGCTTCGAGGGGCTTCCATGGCAGGAGCGCAGTCAGCCAACGCGGCGTGACCGACCGGATCTGAACCGGCGTCTTGGTGGTGTTGGAGAGCTTACGCGCAGCGCTTTCGCGCACCGCAACTTGAGTGGTGATGTCAGCCATTCTGGTGAAGTCCTGCTTGAGCTCGTCGCGCGAGTGCGCGACGCGGCTCTTTTCTATCCGGCTTCACCGAAGCAAACACGCCTCAAGGGAGGCGAGCTGGCATTTCATCCACTATCGCGGAGATTCGTACGCTACAGCAGGCTGGGCTGACAGCTTGATCGAGCTCGACGCGTGGATGTGGCACTGACAACGTGCCTCGACTGGGACCGCGCGAAGCACTTGCTCCACGTGTTTTCCGCAGCCCGAGTACGTCGGTTTTTGGCAAAGCTCACACAGTACGCGTTGGCACATGGCGAAAGCTCCCAGCTCCTTTGACATGCCAATGCAGGGCTGGTGCCAGCGACGATATGCGCGCTAAGTTATTGTTGTGCTTGATTTCTCGCTGAAACCGGGCTGTGACTTGGGCCGTGACACCACACAGTTCACGGAGTTTCCATCATGGATGATGGGATAACGTAGCGCTAGACGTACTTGTCAGGTTTCGTGTCTTGCTCGTGGCAGCGCGCTTTCAAACTACCCAGTCGCAGGGTGCCCTGTTACAGAAGGTACGTGTCCGACACGATCGATGGTGGAGCGCGTCGACGCCCGCTACAGGCGCCCGCTCCCGACGGATTGGAGAACGACGCGGGTCACGAGGTCGCTTCGGGTAGCGCTGGGGGCCATGCAGATGTCGCCCCTGCGCTTGGCTCGAACCTTCGGCGTCTGCGCATGCGGCGCGGATTGTCGCTGGAGCGCTTGTCGAAGAAGTCACGCGTCAGCCGCGCGATGCTCAGCCAGATCGAGCTCGGTCGCAGCGCCCCGAGCGTCAACGTGGTCTGGCGCATCGCGAGCGCGCTCGCGGTTCCGTTCAGCGCGCTGCTCAGCGTGCACTCAGGCAGGTCGCCGCGCGTGTTGCATGCGCGCAAGGCGCAAGTCATGAGTAACCACGACGGCACGTTCTCCTGGCGCGCGCTGTTCCCGCGCGAGCCGCGCCGCACCACCGAGCTCTACCAACTCACCGTGCAACCACACGGCATCGGCGTTGCAGCGGCGTATGCGCCGCAAACCCAAGGCAACATCGTGGTAGCCAGCGGCAGCGTACGCATCAAGCTAGGCGCGAGCATCCTCCGCTTAGAACAAGGCGACGCAGCAGTCTTCGACGCCGACGTAGAACAGATCTACGAAAACACAGCCGAAGAAGTCGCCACCATGTACCTAGCGGTCACCTTCAACCAACCCCACGAAGGCTAACTCGCCTGCCGCCATCAGCGGCAGGCGTTCGAGCGTGCACGTCAAGGATCCGGTGTCGGCACCGGCGGCGGGTCCGGCGGGCTGACCACGCGGCAGTTCCGACAAGTGTCTGACATGTTGTCGCACTCTTCAGGCGGCTCGACCCTCCCGTTGCCGCATTCTGCTGGAGGAGGCGGGCAGTCGCTGTCGGTGTCTGAGTAGTTGCCCACTGGGCAGCAGCCATCCGGGCCGCTTCTCCTCGGTGGGATGTCCATGTGTCGGCACTGCGGATGGCACGCGTCCGGAACATCAATGCGGATGTCCTCGGTGCAAGGGTCGGTGTCGGCACACGACGGGCAGTCACTGCCATCGCAGTTCTCGCCCGGCTCGGTCCTGCCATTGCCACACATGGCTGGAGGTGGATTGGTACAGTCGCGGTCGGTGCTCGAGTTCTCCCCCGCTGGGCAGCAGCTATCACCGGGTGCTGGTGCGGTGATCGGGACAGGCATGCAGGTCACGTTGCAGCCTGAGCCTCGCAGCACGAACCGCATGCAGTCGCGTGGCTCGGGGCATGATGTCGGGCAGGGATCGCAGGTCTCACCGGTCTCCACCATGTCGTTCCCGCACACGGGTCCGGTCGGCGCGCAGTCGTTGTCGTTTCCCGAGTTGGCTCCGTTCGGACAGCAGTTATCGTCGTTGGCTGGTGCGGTGATCGCTCGAGCCGCGCACGCTGCATTGCAGCCGGAGCCTGTGAGCTCGAAACGCATGCAGTTGCTTGGCTCCGGGCACGAGGTTGGGCATGGATCACACATCTCGCCGGCTTCCCGCACGCCGTTGCCGCACATGGCTGCAGGCGGCATGCAGTCGCTGTCGGTGCTGGGGTTTGCGTTCGGTGGGCAACAACCGTCCGGGCCGTTGATGTTAGCGGTCAGCCGTTGATTCGCGCACCTGCGTTGACAACCGGTGTTCGTGACGACGTTGGCCGTGCACGGATCGTTGTCCGTGTCGCGAGGGCACGAGGTCGGGCAGTTGCCGTCGCACGCTTCGCCGCCCTCCGGAATGCCGTTGCCGCACACGGGCTGACAATCATTGTCGTTGGTGGCGTTTGCGCCGAGCGGGCAACACATGTCGCCGTTGGCTGCGGCGAGGATCAGCGTGAAGTTGCAGCGCATGCCGCATGCACTCGGAGCGAGCCCATTGGTCGTGCACGGGATGAAGTCTTCGCACTGCGCTGCCTGCGTCGGGCAGTTGCCGTCGCAGAACTCACCACGCTCGATCACGCGGTTGCCGCACGCTGCGGTGCAATCGCTGTCGTTGTTCGCGTTACCGCGGCCAGGCGGGCAGCAGCCATCAGCGTTTGTCGTGCGTGTCACAGGCGTGTGATCGCACCGAACATTGCAGTTGGCCGCTGTGCCGGTGGTGATGTCGTCCGTGCAAGGATCCCCGTCGTCACAAGTGGTCGGGCACGGCCGATCGACGCTGCCGGGCTCGCACAACTCGCCCAGCGCATCCTCAACCATCCCGTTGCCGCAGCTCGGGGAGCAATCGGTGTCATTTGCGTAAGTGCAGCCGGCCGCCCCGCAGCAGCCATCACCGGCCATGCACACTTCCACTTCCCGCATGACGCATTGCGCCGAGCAGCTCGCGGCGTCACCCACGATGACGGGGGTCTGACAGCCATTCGACTGCGGGCATGCTGAGGTATCGGTCGGGCAGTTGCCATCGCATGCTTCGCCCGCCTCTTGAATGCCGTTTCCGCAGCGCGAGTCACAATCTGGATCGCTGTTGGAGTCGGAGCCCTCCAAGCAGCAGCCATCACCGGCAATCGCGCTCTGGACCGGATACTCCTCGCAGTGTGTCTGACAGCCTGTTCCTTCCAGCTGCAAAGGCTTGCAAGCTTCGGCGAGCGGACAGCTTTCTCGACACGCCCCAGGCGTGCCCTGCGGGATCGCGGTGTCGCACTCTTCTTCGTCGTTCCATACGCCGTCGCCGCAGTTGCCGCCGGTCATTCTTGCTGGCATGTCCGCATCTATGCCGCCGTCCGCTGCAGCTGCACCCGATGCGCCGGCCGTGCCCCGCCTGCCGGGAGCAGACATGCCGCCTTGACCAGCTGTGCCGCCGTCAGCGCGCATCTGGGAGCCGGTGCGTACGTCG
>Ga0190269_10000410_pt1 | contig 22419 bp, 23 predicted proteins | sample Popmic249IS_FD_133749 | JGI IMG/M metagenome (GOLD analysis project Ga0190269, IMG submission 133749) | Populus adjacent soil microbial communities from riparian zone of Blue River, Arizona, USA - 249 IS | ecosystem: Environmental > Terrestrial > Soil > Riparian zone | place: USA: Arizona... | reverse complement strand
TACTCGCCGGAGACCTGGTCGCCCCGGACCCAGATCCTTCCGGGGATGCCGGGCGGCACCGGCCGCCCGTCGTCGCCCCGGACCTCGAGCTCGATGCTCGGCACGATCCGGCCCGCCGACGAGAGCCGGGCGCGGACCGACGGGTCGTCGCTGCTGAGTGCGGCGCGGTGGTCGTCGGGCCCGAGCACCGCGATCGTGGAGCTGGTCTCGGTGAGCCCGTACGCATTCACGAACGCCACGTCCGGCCAGCGGGTGAGTGCCCGCTCGATGACGACGCCAGGCATGCTGGCGCCCCCGTAGGCGAGGCTGCGTAACGTCGGCACCGCGAGGTGCTCGTCGTCGGCCTCCATGATCCGGGCCAGCATGGTCGGGACGACCATCGCATGGGTGACGCGCTCCTGCCGGGCGACCTCGAGCCACTCGACCGGGGTGAACTGTTCCAGGACGATCGTGCGCCGACCGGCGTAGAGGTTGCTGATGGCGTTCGCGACCGCGGCGATGTGGTACGGCGGGACGCTGATCAGGCAGGCCTCATCGGCGTCGGCCGCGGCGAACTCCACCGTCCCGAACACGTACGAGACGAGGTTGTGGTGCCGCAGCACCACGCCCTTGGGTGCCGAGGTGGTGCCGGAGGTGTAGATCAGTACCGCCGGAGCGTCGGACTCGACGGGCTCCGCCGCCTCGCCGACCTCCGCGGCGCGCGCCGCGGCCTTCTCCAGCCACTCCTCGGTGGTGACGACACTCGCGACCCCGGCGCTGCGCAGGAGCTCGGCTTCCTTCTCCCCGGCGATGCCGTACGCGTCGGGGTGGTTGGCCACGAGTGCGGTCAGCGCCTCGGCGGACAGCCGGTAGTTCAGCGGCACCAGCGGAATGCCCGCTCGCGCCGCGGCGAACAGGGCGAGCGGGAAGGCCGGGCCGTTCACACCGAGATAGATCACCGCCTGCGCACCGGCTTCGCGGAGGAGGTCGGCCCCACCCGCACTGAGATCGCGCAGCGCCTGCGCGGTGAACGCGGTGTCGCGCCGGCCGACGATGCTCCGATCGCCGAATCCTTCAGCGGCCATGTCCAGGAGCAGGGTGAGGTTCACCGTGCTCAGTCCGAGGCCGGCAGCGGCTTGGCGGCCTTCACCGAGAGCGGATTGCCGTTGACGGCGAGCCGGCCCTGGCCCGGCTTGGTGCACAGCACCTCGAGGGTGTCCGCGGCGTCGGCGTAGCGCTTGCCGATGAGCGTGGGTTCCTGGTGTTCGGGCGCGAGCGGGAGCCGGTCGGCCGCCTTCACCGCCTTGGAATCACGCATCTCGACGCCACCGCAGGTGATCGTCAGGTCTTCGTTGGGGGCCCGGACGACAACGACGGTCGTGCCGTCGACGAGGCTCGCCAGTGACTGGCCAACGCGCGGTTTGGTCAAGGTAGTCCTCCGAGTCTCACAACGGTGTGCGGACAGGCCGGCGGTCGAAGGGCCGCCGTTCGGATAAAGCTACCTTAGATAACCATGTTGGGGAACGGTTCGAACGACCTCACGGCTCAGGTGAGCAGGTCGACGACGTGCCGGTCGCTCAATCCGGTGTCGCGGGTCAGCCGCTCGCGCACGGCGCGCATGTGGTTGAACCAATGCTGCTCGGCCGCGTCCCCGTCGCGCTCGCGGAGGTGGGTGAGCAGCCGCCGGTAGGAGCGGACCGCCCTCCGGTTGTCGGCGGCGATCTCCTCCGGACTGCGCGGGCTCTCCCGATAGGCGGCCTCGACGTGTCGCGAGGTGATCGTGCCGAGCATCGTGATCACGGTGGCCAGCGTCTGGTTGCCCGCGAGCTCGACCAGGCGCCGGTGGAGATCGACGGTCGCGGCGCCGAACAGGAGCCGCGCCTCGGTGGAGGTGGCGACGCGATCGATCTCGGCGGCGAACGCGTCGTGGTCGGCGTCGCTGCCCCGCTCGGCCAGTCGTCGCGCGGCCGCCGGCTCGATCGTCAGCCGGGCGTCGTAGACGTCGCCCAGCGTGGTGCCTGCCATCGTCAGGACCAGGCCGAACAGCGGTGCCGCTGCCGTCGGCCCCGGAATACTCACCTGGGCGCCACCCGGCGGCCCGCGCCGGACCCGGACGAGCGACTCGGCCTCGAGCAGCCGGATCGCCTCGCGCAAGGTGGGCCGGGACACGCCGTACTGCTCGATCAGTTCCGCCTCGGTGGGGAGCCAGTCGCCCTCACGGAGATCCCCGTCGACGATCTGCCTGCGGATCCGGTCGGCGAGCAGATCGGCGGTCTTCTTCGGCCGGACCGCCTCCCGGGCGCCCTGGCCACGTGCGTTCTGCCCCAGTGCTGGCACGTCACCCCCACGCGGTCGGAGATCGGCGCCAGTGTAATCGCGGGCCGGGGCCGCGGCGCGTGCCGCGGCCCCCTGCCGATCAGCCCGCGACGATGTTCCGTTCGCGGAGGTCGGCGATGCGGTCGGCGTCGTAACCCAGCTCGGTGAGGATCGCGTCGGTGTGCTGGCCGGCGAGCACACCACCCAACGCCCGGGTCGCCGAACGGGAGAACCGCATCGCCGGCTGCATCCGGAGGTGCTCCTCGAAGATCGGGCTGACCGACGTCGTGCAGTACTCGTCGGCGAGCTCCTTGTCGGTCTGCAGGTGCACCTCGGGGAGTCCCTCGTGCACCTGCACCAGACCGACGCCCGCGGCGGTGAGATCCCGCTCCCAGTCCGACGCGGCCCGGCCGGCGAACACGCCTCCGAGCACCTCCGCCAGTGCCGTGTCGTTCTCCGTGCGCGACTCCGCGGTGGCGAAGCGGGGGTCGTCGAGCCCGGCACCGGCGGGGAGCGCGGCGACCAGCTCGTCCCACTCCTCCGGGGCGAGCGCGGCGAGGAACACCCAGCCCTCGGCTGCCCGGTACATGCGGTAGAGCGCGGCGAAGCCGTGTCCGCCGAGGTCGACGGTCGGTGCGGGCGGGCGGCCGGGATAGTCGACCAGTTGGTGCACGAGCGCGTGGGTGGCGCTGCCGATCATCGTCGCGGTCAGGTTGCCGAGCGGACGCCCACGCCGCTGCGCGAGTACGCCGAGCAGCATCGCAGACGCCACGCCCAGTGCGGCCACACCGTCCGCCTGGATCGACGGAATCGCCGCGGCCGAGTTGAGACGAACCGCGGCCGCCTTGATCTGGTCCATCGTCTCGGTCGCGGAGGCGGCGTCCGGTGCGTCGGTCAGCGCGAAGCCCATCGCCGCGCCGATCGACGGCGCGTAGGCCGGGCGTGAGCTGTAGGGCCCGTCGGTGCCGTAGCCGGGAGCGTTGACGTACACCAGGTTCGGGTTGATCGCCTTCAGCGTGTCCGCGTCGATCCCGGCCCGCGCGGCCGCGCCGGCCCGGAAGCTCTGCAGCACCACATCGGCGCGCCGGGCCAGCTCGTGGACGATCGCCCTGCCCTCCTCCGTCCGCACGTCGACCGAGATGCTCTCCTTGCCCTGCATGACCTTCATGCCGGCAGCCTCGGGGAACGGGAAGAGCCGGCGGATCGTGTCGCCCTCCACCGTCTCGATCTTGATCACGCGGGCGCCCAGGTCGGTCAGCACCGTGGCGCCGAACGGTCCGGCGAACATCAGGCCGAAGTCGAGAATCGTGAGCCCGGCCAGCGGGAGCCCGCCACCGGCGTCGGTAGCGGCTGGTGCCCGTCGCTCGGGGGCGGGACGTGAGCGTAAGGCCTCGCCGTCGGCGTCGAGACGGGGTGCCGGCCGGGGGAGCGAGAGCGGCTGCTCGTCGGAGTGGACCAGCGTGGAGGGCTGGGTCACCGGACCGAGGTCGGGATCGTCGACGGTGACGACGCGCCCGTCGTGAACGAGTTGCGGATGCGCGAAGACGTCCGCGCCGGCGCGGTAGGGCTCCGCACTGATGTTCTTGTTGGTGCGGAACACCTCCTCCCACTCCGCGAGGGTCCGCTCCCGGACCCGGCTGATCATCAGCTCCCAGAGTTCGGTGCGCAGCTCCTGGGTGGGCAGCGCGGGCAGGCCCGCCCATTTGGGGTCGGTGAACAAGTGGGTGAGGCCCAGCTCCTCCATCATGCCGGCGAACAACCGAGGTTCGACCTGGGCGAACTGTAACCAGGTGCCGTCTTTGGTCGGTGCGTTCAGCAGTGGATAGACCAGCGCGGCCAGCGGCTCCCCGTTGTCGTCGTAGGCGTCGACCACGCTGTACGCGTCCGGCCAGCGGATGCCGACCATTTCGGTGTACCAGGTCCAGGTGTCCAGCAGGGTGACGCCGCGGACCATGTCGGCCTCGACGTGCTGCCCCCGCCCGCTGGTCTCACGCTCGATGAGCGCGCTGAGGATGCCGTGCAGCGCGGCCTGCGCGGCGCCCCAGGAGGCGTACGGCACCGAGATGAACGCCGGGCCGGGGCGGGTGATCGAGCGGTTCTTGCTCTGGAACAGCCCCATCTTGGCCATGACCAGGCCCTCGTAGGGCTTCAAGTGCGCCCACGGGCCGGTCGTCCCCCAGGCCGTCAGCTCCGCACTGACCAGGCGGGGGAACCGGGCACCGAGTACCTCGGCCGTCAGCCCGAGGGTCTCGGACACGGCGCGCGGCTGGGTGGTGACCAGGACGTCGGCGTCGGCCAGCAGGACGTCGAGCCGCGCGCGGTCGCCGGGCTCCGCCAGGTCGAGCACGACGCTCCGCCGGCCGCGCGCCAGTGCCGGCCAGCCGGGCTGCCGGCGGATCGGGTTCCCGCCCGGTGGCTCGACGCCGATGACCTCGGCCCCGGCGTCGGCCAGGAACTGGGTGACGGTCAAACCCTGGGTCGACGTCGAAAGATCGATGACGGTGAGTCCGGCGAGGGGATCTGTCCGGGGCCCCTCGGAGCCGTTGGGGGCAGGGCCGGAGTACGGGCCTGTCATCGTCCACCTCCACGTGGATGAAACGTCGTCGTTCCGCGGGTCCCCGTAGTGTGATGTGGCTCGCAGCGGGAGGTCAAGAGTCTAGATTCTTTAGCTTTTTCTGTCCCTGCTCCCTCGAATCGTTGCAGCTGGGAACCTTCCGCGCTTTCCGGCCCTTCTAGGCGGAGTGCGCCGAGGACGTAGGCGACATAGTAAACTCAGAGCACTAGCATCGGGGTCCAAAGGAGAACGACCGGTGAGCGACGACGGTTTACGAGAACAGCGGCGAGGCGACGTCGTCGAGCTCACGATCGACCGGCCGGAGCGACGCAACGCGCTCACCGTCGGGCTGGTCACCGCGCTTGCCGATCGCCTCTCCGCGCTCGCCGGTGAAGGCGTCCGCGCCGCGGTGCTCGCCGGTGGTCCGCCGGTGTTCTGCGCGGGCGGGGATCTCGTCGATCTCGGGGCTGTGGCAGACGAGGGACCGATCGCGGTCAACGACGTCGTCTACACGCAGTTCCATCGGCTCGTCGGTGCACTCACCAGTGCGCCGTATCCGGTGATCGCGGCGATCGACGGCGCTGCGCTGGGGGCCGGGCTGGATCTCGCGCTCTGCTGCGATCTACGGGTGGCGACCAGCCGTTCGACGTTCGCGAGCTCCTGGATCGGGGTCGGACTCGTTCCGGGCATGGGGGGCGCGCATCTGCTCACCCGGGCGATCGGCGCGAGCCGTGCCTCCGAACTGGTGCTGCTGGGGCGGCCCATCGACGCCACGACGGCGCTCGGTTGGGGCTTGGTGAATCGGGTCGTCGAGCCGGAGGCGCTGGACAGCGAGGTCGGTGAGGTCGTCGATCGCCTGGTATCGCTGCCGGCCACCGCGCTGGCGCGGAGCAAAGCGAGCCTCCGCCGGGCCGCGCAGGCCGGGCTCTCCGAAGAACTCGCGACCCTCGGCGCCGTTCAAGGGACGCTGCTCACCGGGCCGGACTTCCGCGAACGGACCGCCCGGTTCCGCTGATGCACCTCGACGGAGACAGCTATCTCGCCGACACCGCCGCGATGGGTGAGACCGTCCACTGGTCGGAGCCGCGGCCGGGCATGCGGGTCCTGACCCTCCACCGTCCGGAGCGGCTCAACGCGCTCTCCGGCCCGATGATCCGCGACCTGCACCGCGCCCTCGACGACGTGACCGCGGACAGCGGGTGCCGGGTCGTGATTCTCACCGGCGCTGGGCGCGGGTTTTGCGCCGGTCTCGACCTGCGTGATCCGCCTCGTGCGCGGTCCGTACCCGATGACGCGATGACCACGGGTTCCCCGCAGGATCGTCTGCACGTTCAGCAAGCGATCGCGGCGCTGGTGCCCCGGCTGCGCAACCTGCGCCAGCCGGTGATCGCCGCGGTGAACGGACCGGCGTCGGGTGGCGGGTTCGCGCTGGCGCTGGCGGCGGACGTCCGGATCGCGGCCGACTCGGCGATCTTCAACGCTGCGTTCGTCCGGGTGGGGCTGTCCGGCTGTGACATCGGAGTGAGCTGGCTGCTGCCGCGGCTGATCGGTGCCGGCCGTTCCCACGAGCTTCTGCTGACCGGGCGTCTGGTCGATGCCGCCGAGGCCGATCGGATCGGGTTGGTCAGCCGCGTCGTGCCCGACGAGGAACTGCTGGAGGCGGCGCTGGCGACAGCGGAGACGATCGCGGCGAACAGCCCGATGGGTGTGTGGATGACCAAGGAGGTCGCCTGGAGCCAGCTCGAGGTCGGCAGCCTCCAAGCCGGTATCGACCTGGAAAACCGCACCCAGATCCTGACCTCGTTCACCCGCGATCACGTCGAGCAGGTCGACGCCTTCCTGAGCAAGCGGAAGCCGAAATACGTCGACGAATAGGCTCGCCCGCACTCGTCCGGCGCACGGAGGGGAGTGGGCCGGTTGCCGCGTCGGACCGGCCCACTCCTGTCAGCGGCCGGTCCAGACCGGTGGGCGCTTCTCGGCGAACGCGAGCGCGCCCTCCTTGGCGTCGGCGGACGTGAGGATCGGCTCCACCAGCGCCCACTGCTTGTCCCACTGGTTCTCGCTCGTCCAGTCCGAGGACTGGACGATGACCTGCTTGGTGGTCGCGACCGCGAGCGGACCGTTGGCGGCGATGCGGGCGGCGAGCGCCTTGGCCGACTCCAGCGCCCCGCCCGGCTCGGCGAGCGTGTTGACCAGCCCGAGCCGGTGGGCATCTGGCGCCGACAGCGGATCGCCGGTCAGGGCGAGCTCCATCGCGACCGCTGCCGGGATGCGGCGGGGGAGCCTGATGAGCCCACCGGCGCCGGCGACCAGCCCGCGCTTGACCTCCGGGATGCCGAACTTCGCGTCCTCGGCGGCGACGATCAGATCGCAGGCCAGCGCGATCTCGCAACCGCCGGCCAGCGCCCAGCCCTCGACGGCGGCGATCAGCGGTTTGCGCGGCGGTGCCTGGGTGAGCGCGGCCAGTCCGCGGCCCTCGATCGTCACGTGCTCGCCGGCCAGGAAGGCCTTGAGGTCCATGCCGGAGCAGAAGGTGCCACCGGCGCCGGTGACGATCCCGACCGCGAGATCGGGACGGGCATCCAGTTCGTCGAGAGCCTCGGCCATCCCGAGCGACACCGCCCGGTTGATCGCGTTGCGCGCCTGCGGGCGGTTGATCGTGATGATCGCTACGCCACCGGCGTGTTCCACCTGCACTTCGTCGCTCATGTCGAGCCCTTTCGCCGCACCGATGAGGTCTGGGAAGTAAACTATATGAGTGAACTACCTTTTGGTTGAGTGGGCGCGATGAGGGCGTTGGTGCTCAGCGCCCTCGACGGGCCGGACGCGCTGCACTGGAGCGAGGTTCCCGACCCCGATCCGGGCACCCGCGTGGTGATCGACGTCCGCGCCGCCGGCGTCAGCTACCCCGACCTCTTGCTCACCCAGGGTCGCTACCAGCTGAAAGCGGCGCCGCCGTTCGTGCCCGGCTCGGAGGTGGCGGGCGTCGTCGTGAGCGCTCCGCCGGGTACGCCGTGGCGTCCCGGGGACCGGGTCTGCGCGGCGACGCCGTTCGGGGGTTACGCCGAGACGGCCACCGCCGCGCCGGACCGGGTCTGGCCCCTGCCCCCGGAGCTGACGTTCGTCGAGGGCGCCGCATTGCCGACGAATTACTACACCGCGCACTTCGCTCTCGTCCGGCGCGGCCGGATCGAATCCGGCGAGACCGTGCTGGTGCTGGGCCCGGCGGGCGGTGTGGGCACCGCGACGATCCAGATCGCCCGCGCGCTCGGGCACCGCGTGATCGCGGTCGTACACCGATCCGGAGCCGACGAGTTCCTCCGCGGAATCGGCGCGGACGACGTCGTCCGACTCGGCGAGGGCTGGGCGGCGACGGTCAGGGAGCTCACCGGCGGGCGCGGTGTCGACCTCGTCGTCGACCCCGTCGGCGGCGACGCGTTCGACGACGCGATCCGGGTGCTGGCACCCGAGGGGCGGCTGGTCGTGCTGGGGTTCGCCGGTGGGAACATTCCCACGGTGAAGGTCAACCGGCTGCTGCTGCGTAATGTCAGCGTGGTCGGCGCCGGGTGGGGTGAGTTGGTCCGCACGGATCCGAGTGCCCTGGCAGTCGTCTCGGATGCGGTGGCCGACCTGGTGCGTGCCGGGCTCCGGCCGCCACCTCCGGTGGAGTTTCCGCTGGCGGAGGGCGCCGGAGCGCTGCGGGCGCTGGCCGCGGGGGAGATCCTCGGGAAAGCTGTTCTCGTCACACCAAGGAGGCAGACCTGATGACCGAAGGACGGCAGGAGCTCTGGCGCTACCCGTTCCGCCATGAGATCCAGGCCCGGTTCGGCGACATGGACAGCTTCCAGCACGTCAACAACGTGTCGATCGCCCGCTACCACGAGGACGCCCGAGTCGCCTTCCTGAGCTCGCTGTTCGGCGGCGAGATTGCCCGTCGGAGCGGCGAGTACCACTTCCTGGTCGCCGAGGTGCGGGTGACCTACCTGGCCGAGGTCGCCTTTCCCGGTGCCTACCGGATCGGTGTCGGCGTCGGCCGGATCGGCCGTTCGTCAGTCGTGCTCTACAGCGCACTCTTCGACGGCGATCGCTGTCTGGGCCTGTGCGACACCGTGCAGGTCAACCGGAGCCACGCCGGTACGACACCGCTGCCGCCCGAGCGGCGTGCGCTGCTCGAAGGCGCCCGCTTCGAGTCGGCGGTGCCGCAACCTGTCGTCTAGGAAGCAGCGACGCTCCGAAAGGCGGCGGCATGAGTGAGAACCCGTTGAGCGGGCGACGGGCGCTGGTCACCGGCGGCGGCCGCGGTATCGGGCGGGCGCTCGCGCTCGCGCTCGGCGCGGCCGGTGCGGACGTCGCCCTCACCTACGTCCGGAACGCCGAGGCTGCCGCCGAGACCGTCGCGGCGCTGGAGAAACTCGGCCGGCGGGCGCACTCCTACCAGGGTTCGATCGCCGAGCCCGAGGCCGTCGACCGCGCGGTCGGCGCCGCGGCCGACGATCTCGGCGGTCTCGACCTCGTGGTCAGTAACGCCGGCATCGCGAGCCGGGGGAGAACCGTCGCCGACACCGACCCGGCCGAGCTCGAGAAGGTGCTCCGCGTGCACGCGCTGGGACCGCACCGCCTTGCCCAGGTGGCCTTACCCCACCTCCGGCGCGCGCCCCGCTCGGACCTGATCTTCGTCTCCAGCATCGCCGCCCACACCTTCCCGGCCGGCGGCGCCCCGTACACGATGGGCAAGGCCGCGGTGGAAGCGCTCGCGCACACGCTGGCCAAAGAGGAAGGCGCCCACGGCGTCCACGTGAACATCGTCGCGCCCGGGCTGGTCGACACCGAGATGGGCTTCCGCCTGGCCCGGGCGACCGACGGCGTTGCCGACATCCGGGAAAAGGACGTGTCGTCGCCGTTCGGGCACGTGTGCAGCCCCGAGCAGGTCGCCGAGGCGGTGCTGTTCCTGGTCACGGCCGGGTACGTACACGATCACCGGCTCGTGGTGGACGGCGGAGCCGGTGGGCTCTGAGCACTCCGAAGGAGAACGATGAAGTTCGACGCGACCCTGCCGCCGGACCCCGACGGCTTGTCCGCCGCTGCCCGCCGACTGGAGGCCGAGGGGTACGACGGCCTGTGGATGGGCGAGCTCGCCCATGACCCGTTCCTGCTGTCCCTGCGGGCGATCGACGCGACCGAGCGGGTCACGGTCGGCACGTCGGTCGCGATCGCGTTCGCCCGTACGCCGATGACGCTGGCCAACACCGCCTACGACCTGGCCCGGTACGGCCGGGGCCGCTTCGTCCTCGGGCTCGGGTCGCAGATCAAGCCGCACATCGAGCGGCGGTTCTCGATGCCGTGGTCGCGCCCGGCGGCACGGATGCGAGAATTCGTGCTGGCCCTGCGCGCGATCTGGGGTTCCTGGCAGGACGGGTCGCGGCTCGATTTCCGGGGCGAGTTCTACACCCACACGCTGATGACGCCGATGTTCGCACCGCAACCGCACGAGTGGGGACCTCCGCCGGTCTACCTGGCGGGCGTCGGTGAGCTGATGACCGCGGTCGCCGGAGAAGTCGGCGACGGGTTCTTCCTGCATGCGTTCACCACCAGCAGATACGCGGAGGAGGTCACCCGCCCGGCGCTGCTGCGCGGCCGGGTGGCCGCCGGTCACGACGGCCTGGACGGCTTCGGCATCTCCGGGCCCTCGTTCGTCGCGATCGGCCGGGACGAGGCCGAGCTGGCGACGGCGGTCGCCGGGACGAAGAAGCAGATCGCGTTCTACGCGTCCACACCCGCTTACCGGCCGGTGCTCGATCTGCACGGCTGGGGTGACCTCCAGCCGGAGCTGACCGCGCTGTCCAAGCAGGGCCGGTGGGACGAGATGACCGGCCTCATCGACGACCCGATGCTCGAGGCCTTCGCCGTCGTCGGACCGCCCGCCGAGGCCGGCCGGGCGTTCGCGAAGAAGCTCGCCGGTGTCGTCGATCGGGCCACCGCCTACGCGCCGTACAAGATCGATCCGGCGCTCTGGCCGGAGTTCCTGTCCGCCGCACGTGCGGCGTCGGCCTCGGAAGGGTCGTCGCGGTGGTGACCCGTCCGTCCGCTCCGGCGGAACCCCGCACGCTCGGCGCCGACGAGATCGTCGCAGCCGCTCTGCGGATCGGTGTCAGCAAGGGCTTCTCGGCGCTGACCATGCGCTCGCTCGCCGACGAGCTGGGTACCTCGCCGATGGCGGCCTACTACCACGTGCCCAACAAGAACGCGCTGCTCGACCTCGTCATTGACAGCCGCCTCGAAGCGGTGGACGTGCCGTCACCCGAGTTCGGGCCGTGGGACACGCGGATCCGCGAGCTCCAGCACCGCACGGCCAGGGCGCTGGCGCCCTGGCCCGGCCTCGACCTGCTCGTGTTCGAGCGGCCACCGACCACGCACGGCCTACGGCTGATGAACGCCCACCTGCAGATCCTGCTGGACGGCGGGTTCACCCCGCGGAACGCGGCCCAGGCCTTCAGCATGCTGCACGCCTACGGGATGAGCCGCGCGGCGTTCGAGCATCGTCTCGCCGATGCCGACCGCGGAGGCGAGCGCGCCGAACAGCGCACCCAATGGCCCGCCCTGCGGGCGGTCGAGGGCGAGTGGGCCGGTCTGCACCGGTCGGACTTGCACGAGTTCACTCTGGACGTCGCGCTGGACGGTCTGCGCGCCCTTCTCGCCAGGCAGCGGTAGTCACGTAACGCCGGCGGGCGATGATCCGCGCCGTCAGTCCGCGACCAGCCGGCCTTCCACGAGCAGTGCGGCGGCCCGGAGCGCGGCGGCGTGCCGTTCCGGCGACACCTCCGCGGAGAACTCGGTCAGGCCCCGCATGAGTGCCAGCAGCGCGTCGGCGGCTGCCTCGTCGGAGACACCGGGGTCGATCGCGGACCGGTAGCGTCCCACCAGCGCGAGCATGAGCCGGTGCTGCTCGCCGAGAACCTCCTGGACCAGCGCGGCCAGGGCGGGTTCGGAGCGCTGAGCCTCCACGGCGTAGTACAGGCGGGTGATGTAGGGATGGTCCTGCGCGCAGCGCAGCGCCTCGTCGAGCAGGGCGTGGAACACGGTCCGGAACGGCGCCGGGCCGGCCGAAGCAGCGGAGAGCCGGGGAATGATGGCTTCCGTGCTCTGGCGGACCGTGGCGGCGACGAGCTCGACCTTGGACGGGAAGTAGCGGTAGAGGGCGGCGCCCGTCACCCCGGCGGCGAGCGCGATGTCCTTGAGCGTGGCGTCGGGGTAACCGCGTTCGGCCACGAGGCGCGCGGCCGCATCCATGATGCGGCGCCGGGTCTCCCCGCTGTCGGACCCCGCCGGCCGTCCCAGCCTCCGCGGCTCGAGTGCTACCGGTGCCGCCTCGTCCATGAGGGCATCCTATGCGGCCACGCGGACGTTCGATCCGCGTGGCCACCCAGGCCGTCAGTCGATCCGCGCCACGAGCGTGCCCACCGGATAGGTCGCCTCCGCCGCCCCGAGGATCCGGACCACTCCCGCGGCCGGCGCCTCGACGTCGGTCTGCGTCTTGTCCGTCTCCAGGGTGTAGAGCGGATCACCGGTGTCGACCGTCTCGCCGTCGGCGACCAGCCACTCGGTGAGGAAACCCTCGGTCATCGTGACTCCGAGCTGGGGAATGCGCAGTTCCATCACGTCTCCAGTAGCGAGCGGGCCGCGGCGGCTATCCGCGCCGGACCGGGGATGTAGGCGGTCTCGAGGCTGCGGGCGTACGGCACCGGCGTGTCGGGCGCGCCCACCCGGCGGACCGGGCCGGCGAGCTGCCCGAAGAGCTCCTCCGAGATCGTCGCGGCCAGCTCCGCGCCGAACCCGTTGCGGCGCACCGCCTCGTGCACCACCACCGCCCGGCGGGTGCGGGCGACCGAGCCGAGCACCGTGTCGAGGTCCAGCGGCTGGAGGGTCCGGAGGTCGATCACCTCCACCGAGACACCCTCCGCGGCCAGTTCCCCGGCGACGGCCAGGCAGTCGGCGGTTTGTTTTCCGTAGGTGACCAGCGTGAGGTCGTCGCCCGCGTGGGCGACCTGGGCTTTGCCCAGCGGCACCCGGACATCACCGTCGGGGACCGGGCCCTGCGCGGAGAAGTACAGCTGGGTCATCTCCACGAAGACGCAGGGATCGTCGTCGAAGATGCAGGAGAGCAGCAGGCCCTTCGCGTCGGCCGGGTTGCTGGGCACCACGACCTTGAGACCGGCGACGTGCACCAGCTGCGCCTCGAGCATGTCGGAGTGCTGCGCGCCGAAGCCGCCGCCCGCGCCGGTCGCAGTGCGCACGGTCAAGGGAACGGGGGTGCGCCCGCCGGACATGTACCGGGTCTTCGCGGCGTGGTTGGCGAGCTGGTCCATGCAGACCTGCACGAAATTCATCAGCATGATCTCCGCCACCGGGCGCATACCGCCGATGGCCGCACCGACCGCGGCGCCCAGGATCGCTTGCTCGGAGATCGGGGTGGGGCGCACCCGGTGCGCGCCGTGTTTCGTCTGCAATCCTCGGTGGACACCGAAGCCGCCGCCGTTGGGTTCCTGGATGTCCTCGCCGAGCGCGAAGACACTCCCGTCGAGCCCCAGCGCGATGTCCAGCGCCTCGTTGATCGCCGCGGCGAAGCCCAGCGTGCGCTGGTCGGGTACGACGGTGCTGGTCACGCCGCCTCCTTCGGGGTGCCGTAGACGTCGGTGGTGAGCTGGTCGGCCTCGGGTTCGGGGGCTCCGAGCGCGAACTGCGCGGCGTCCGCGACCTCGTCGGAAGCCTCCTGTTCGATAGCCGCGGCGGCGTCCTCGGTCAGTACGCCGGACTCGACGAGCCGCGCGCGGAAACGTGGAACCGGGTCGGCGGCGATCGCGGCGGCCAGTTCCTCGGCCGGTATGTAGGCCTGCTGGTCGCCCATGATGTGGCCGCAGAACCGGTACGTCAGCGCTTCCAGCAGGGTGGGTCCCTGCCCGCTGCGGGCCCGGGCGACCGCCTCACCGGCCGCACCCCACAGCTCCACCGGGTCGTTGCCGTCGACGGTCACACCCGGCATCGAGTACGACGCGGCTCGCTGGGCGATCCGGGTGACCGTGGTGCCGCCGTCGAGCGGGGTGTACTCGGCGTAGAGATTGTTCTGGCAGACGAAGACCACGGGCAGGGACCAGAGCGAGGCGAGGTTGAGCGACTCGTGGAACGCCCCGATGTTGGAGGCGCCGTCGCCGAAGTTGACGACGATCACCCGGTCGCTGCCCTGCAGCTGGGCGGCGAGCGCGAGCCCGGTGGCGATCGGCAGACCGGATCCGACGACGCCGGTGGTGAGCATCAGTCCGTGCGCCGGTGAGGTGACGTGCATCGGACCGCCCTTGCCACCGCAGGTGCCCGCCGCCCGGCCCAGATACTCCGCCCAGAGGTCCCGCAGCGGGACACCCTTGGCGATCTGGTCGTGCAGACCCCGGTAGGTGGTGACGACCTGGTCGTCGATGCGCAGGTGGGCGGCGACCGCGGCGGCGGCGAACTCCTGGCCGCGCGGCGAGTAGTACATACCCCCGACCGCTCCGCTGCGCATCAGCGCGCGGTAACGCTCGTCGGACGCCTTGATTCGAACCGCCGTGCGGTACATCCCGCGCAGCACGTCGGGGCCGGGCCCGCTGCTCATGCGTTCTCCTTCCGGAGGTCGTGGGCGATGGAGCCGGCGCTCGCCGCGGCCTCGCCGGCACGGCGGCCGGAGAAGACCGCGTCGGCGAGCGAGAGTCCGGAGACGTAGCTGTTGCTGCAGAGCCCGACGGCGGCGCGGCCGCCCGCGTAGAGGCCGGGGACCCCCGAGCCGTCCGGGCGGCGTACCTGTCCGGTGTCCTCGTCGACGACCAGGCCGCCGAGCGTGATGAACGGGAGCGGGTAGAACATCGAGGCGTGGGGGGCGAGATCGACCGCGTAGAACGGCCCCGTGCCCAGCCGCACACGGACGTCGTCGGCCTTGCCGAGCTCGTCGGGCTCGCCCGCGGTGATCCGCCGGTCGTGCTCCGCGACCGTGGCCCGGAGCGCGTCCGCGTCCACCCCGAGCGCGGCGGCCAGCTCCGGCAGCGTCTCGGCCCTGGTGTGACCGGTCGGGCCGAACAGCCACGCCAGCTGCGGTACGTGGAAGAAGGCCGACTGTTCCCGGCCCTGTGCGCGGGCCAGCAGCCAGGTGGCCCGGTCGACGATCAGGTAGCCCCGGCCACCGCGCTGCTCCATCAGCGGCTCGGTCATCGTCGCGCCGTAGAGCTGCTCGTTGGTGAACCGCCGGCCCTCACCGTCGACGACGATGCCGCGCAGGAATGCCGAGGGAGGCGCGATGAACCGCCAGCCGGAGATCTTCTCCAGCCGGTCGGAGGCCGCTCCGGCCTGTGCCCCGAGGCGCAGGGCGGCGCCGTCGTCGCCGATCGTCCCGGCGACCGGGAGGCCGGTCCACGCGGGGGCGTGGCGGTGCATCGTCTGCTCGTCGTACGCGTAGCCACCACTGGTGAGGATCACCCCGTTCCGCGCGCGCACCCGGCGGACAGCGGGTTCGGGCCTGGCCAGCCGGGCCGCGAGCCGGTTGAGCCGACGGCCGGTCGGCGGGTGGTAGATCTGGGCCTTGGTGGCGACGGACAGCAGCTCGTGGTGCCAGCGCCCCGGTTCGGTGGCGGCTCGGTACTCGACACCGGTGACCCGGCCGTCCTCGACCACCAATCCGGTGACCTCGGAGAGCGGCCGGATCCGGGCCCCCGCGGCGAGCACCGCGGCACGCAGGCGGGCGAAGAACACCTTCCCGCTGAAGTTCCTGGCCTTGACCCGGTGACCGCGGGGTGCCGGCGCGTACTCCGCCGACCGGTACGACGGCACCAGCTCGTTGCCGGAGTAGTACAGGTAGTGCCGGTTGGTCGGGTACGACGTCTTGTACGTGCACAGGCTGCCCTCGAACTCCAGGCCGTGCGCTTCCAGCCAGCCGAGCATCTCCGTGCTGCCCTGGCAGAACCGGTGCAGCGTCGCGTCGGAGACCACGCCGCCGACCTCGTGCCGCAGATAGGCCTCCATCGCTTCCGGGCTGTCCTCCACCCCGGCCGCCGCCTGCTGCGGCGTGCCGCCGCCCGCGTACACTACACCGCCGGACTGCTCGGTGGCGCCGCCACCGTAGAAGCGGTCGAGCACCAGCACGTCCGCCCCGGCCTCGGCCGCGGCGATCGCCGCGCAGGCACCGGCTCCGCCGAACCCGACGACGATCACGTCGGCGGTCTCCTCGACCCGGTCGGGTAACGATTGTTTTTTCACGGACTGTCCTCTCTGACAATCGGTTTCGCGCCGTTCTTCTCGACCGTCACCGCGCCCCGGACGGTGAGACGGCACGCGAGCCGGGTGTCGCGGCTGTCGCCGGCGGAGCTGCGGCGACGACCGCGGAGCTGGCGCAGCACGCCGTCCTCGTCCGGACCGGGCGGCTCGGCGTGGCGGTGGCCGTCGACGATCCGTAGCGCGCACGCGGTGCAGCGAGCCTGGCCGTAGCAGATCGTCGGCCAGCTCAGACCCGCCTCCAGGGCAGCGGCGAACACGCTGACTCCGGCGGGCACCTCCACCTCGACGCCCGCGGGTTCCACGCGGACGCGTGCCATCAGGGCGCGGCCAGGAACTCGTCGATGCGCCGGTGGTTGTTGACGATCATCGCCTCGTAGCCCCCGGCGAGCACAAGTTCGTCCATGCCCTGGGTGTGCAGGCCCTTCTGCTGCTTGGTGACGTTGGAGAAGTCTTCCTTGAAGATCTGCGGCCAGTTGTCCTGCGGGATCGGGCCTTCGAGCTCCGGACGGCCGAGGGGCTCCTCGCCCTCCGGCGGGATCTGCAGGGCCCACACCTCGAAGACGCACTTCTCGGGGTCGTCACCGGAGGGGCGCACCCGGTAGACGATCGAGTTGCCGTAGGCGGGCAGCACGGTCATGTTCGGGAAGATGTGCGCGTAGCCGGTGGTCGCCATCGTCGGCGGGGGCAGCGGAATGCCCGCTCCCTTGGCGTACTCGGCGAGTGCCCCGAGGAAGGCCATCGGGAACTGCTCGTCGGGGATGTCGGCTTCCATGAGTCCCTGCTGGACGAACATCTCCCGCTCGGTGGCGTACGCGTCGGTACCGACGTAGAGGGCGTTGTTGAACTGGATGAAGTAGTCGGTGACCGACATACCCTCGACCGGGACACCGGCACCGGTCGGGTGCAGAGCGTGGGCGCTGCCGTTCTGGAAGCACTCGAAACCGCCCAGGGTCGCCTCGAGGTTGTACGCCTCGTCGGCGGCCCCCATCGACAGCGACGGGTGGGCCTGCATGACGTGGTAGGCCTCCATGAAGGCCTCCTGCGCCATCTTCCAGTTGGCATCGAGCAGCACGTGCCGCCACCAGCGGACCCGCATCCGGTCGAAACCGATGGGCTCCAGCACGGACAGGATGTCCCCGAGCGCTTCCTCGAGGGGCGGAGCGTCCCGGTCGAGCGTCACGAAGACGCAGCCGAGCGCCTCGCCGGTGCGGACCTCGCGCAGCCGGAGCGCTTCGGGGTTCAGGCATGCCGCGTCGAACCCGGTGCGGGCGTAGACGTAGGAGCTGTCGCCGTCGAGGTTCCATCGCCACCCGTGGTAGGGGCAGACGATCTGACCGCCGTAGAAGGTGCCTACACCTTCACCCAGCGCGGTCGCGCGGTGCCGGCAGGCGTTGTTGAACGCCCGGACGGACCCGCCGTCCTGGCGGATCAGCAGGATCGACTCGCCTGCGACCTCGTACTCGATGTAGTCACCGGGACGGGGGATGTCTTCGAGCCGGCAGGCCAGCTGCCAGGCCCGCTTCCAGAGCTTCTCCTTCTCCAGGGAAGCGAAGTCGGTGGCGTAGTAGCGCTCGACGGGGATCCGGATCGGGTCGGTCACTCGGTGGGGAACCGCGGTCGCCGGTGTCGAGGGCGGGGTCGGGGCGATGTCGAGGGACATGGGACCTCCAGGCGCAACAGTGGACCGAGAAGTAAGTGGTGGACCATTTACTTTCCGGGTGAGACCTACGCCACGTCAAGGGGTGCGCGCCTGTTGCCTTCGTCGTTTGACTGAAGTGTCAGCTGGGCGGTATTCGAGCGCCCGATCGGTGCGAACTCCTCCGAGAATTCTGCGATTTCCTCGGCTTCTGGACCGGTCCAGTTGGCCGCATCGCCGTTAACGGAATCGTCAAGTGACGGTAAGGTGCGGTGAAGCGGGACACATCGATGAGGAGTCGCGATGCCACTACAGGACCACCACCAGATCGTCTCGGTGGACGACCACCTGATCGAGCACCCGCGGGTCTGGCAGGACCGGTTACCTGCGGCCCTGCGCGAACGGGGTCCGCGCATCGTCGAGGCGAACGGCAAGCACGTGTGGCACTACGACGGCGTGGTGTTCCCGACCGTCGGGCTGAACGCCGTAGCGGGGAGGCCGCCGGAGGAGTGGGCGCTGGACCCCGTCCGGTACGAGGACATGATCCCCGGTTGTTACGACCCGGCGGCCCGCGTCAAGGACATGGACCTGGACGGCATCCAGGCCGCGCTCTGCTTCCCGTCGTTCCCCGGGTTCGGCGGCGGGGTCTTCCAGCGTGCCCAGGACAAGGACCTGGCACTGCTCTGTCTCCAGGCGTGGAACGACTTCCACATCGAGGAGTGGTGCGCCACGGCGCCGGACCGCTTCATCCCGCTGGCGATCGTGCCGACCTGGGACCCCGAACTGGCCGCCGCGGAGATCCGCCGCACGGCCGCGATGGGCGCGCGGACGATCTCCTTCCCCGACAGCCCGGTGCCGCTCGGTCTGCCGAGCTTCCACAACGAGCACTGGGAGCCGGTGTGGAACGCCTGCGAGGAGACCGGCACCGTGCTCTCGCTGCACTTCGGCTCGGGCTCCTACGTGCCCGGGTTCTCCTTCGCCGCGACCCGCGCGATTCCCGGCGAGGTCGTGCTGCCGGACGCGCCGTTCGCGGTCGCGATCACGATCTTCTCGACCAACCTGATGTGGAGCGCGGCCGACCTGCTGTTCTCCGGTGTCCTCCAGCGCCATCCCGAGCTCCAGTTCTCGCTGGCGGAGGGCGGCATCGGGTGGATTCCCTACATCCTCGAGCGGGCCGACTTCGTCTGGGAACGGCACCGCTACTACCAGCCGATCGACTTCGACGCGCGCCCCTCGGACCTGTTCCGCAAGCACTTCTGGGGCTGCTTCATCGACGACGAGTTCGGCGTTCGTAACCGCCATGACGTCGGCATCGACCGGATCATGCTGGAGATCGACTACCCGCACTCGGATTCCAACTGGCCCAACAGCCGGAAGCGCGCCGCCGAGGTGCTGGCCGAGGTCCCCGACGACGAGGTCACCAAGATCACCGAGACCAACGCGCGGACGATGCTCCGCTTTCCCCGGTAGTGGCGGTACGCACCGCGGTCGTGTGCGTGGAGTGCCAGGACGGAGTGCTGGGCGAGCACTCCGTTCTGCCCGCGCTCGGCACGGACGCGGCCCCCCTGCTGAAGAACATCGTGCGCCTGGCCGACGGGGCTCGCGCCGCGGGGATCCGAGTCGTCCACGCCACGTTCGGCGGGCTGCTCGGCACACCCACCGGTACGGCCCCGATCTGGCGGCGGTTGGCACCGGCGACCGCCGACTGGGAACCCGGTCACCCCGCGGTCGCCGTGGTGCCGGAGCTGAGCCACCCCGACGACCTCGTGGTGACCCGCCGGCACGGGCTCTCTCCGGCGTGGCGTACCGAGTTGCTGCCGATCCTGCGTGACCTCGGCGTCGACCAGATCGTCCTGACCGGGGTGTCGCTGAACCTGGCGCTGCCGATGACCGCGGCGGAAGCCTGTCAGGAGGGCTTCACCGTCGTGGTGCCGCGCGACGCGGTGGCCGGCACACCCGCCGACTACGGCGAGGCGGTGCTGGCCCACACGATGCGGATGCTTGCCCGGATCACCACCACCGACGAGTTGCTCGCGGCGTGGCGAGCCACGCCGGAGGGCCTGGCGCTCGGACCGGCCACACCGGGACGCGCCGGCAGCCAGTGAACTCTTTCAACCTCACGGATCCCCGCGGGCCGGGCCACCGTCCGCGCGGGCCGGTCGAGAAGAATTCAGTGAGAGGGCGCCGATGGACTACGGCATCGCGGGCCGGGTAGCACTGGTCGTGGGGGGCAGTAAGGGAATCGGCTTGGAGGTGGCCAGGATGCTGGCCGCCGAAGGTAGCCGCGTGGCGATCGTCGCGCGGACGCAGCGGCACATCGACGCGGCGGTCGAGTCCCTCACCGCGGCCGGCGGCGAGGCGATCGGCGTGGCCGCCGACATGAGCACCCAGGACGGAATCGAAGGCGCGGTCGAGGAGGTGCGGACCCGGCTCGGCGCGCCGCTCATCGTCGTCACCCAGGCGGATTTTCACGTCCGCGGGTTCTTCGCGGAGGTGACCCGCGCCGAGGACTACGTCGACTCCTACCGGACGTACACGGTGAGCCAGGTACACATGCTGCACGCCGTGCTACCCGGCATGTGTGCCGCGTCCTGGGGTCGGTTCGTGCACATCGGATCGGCCACGGCCAAGGAGCCGCAGAGCAAACCGCCGCACACCGTCGCGAACGCGACTCGCCCCGCAACCGTGGGATTGCTGAAGAGCGTCGCCGACGAGTACGCCCGCTACGGCATCACGCTGAACACGGTCGCGCCTGGGTGGATCGCGACCAAGACCACCAACTGGTACCTCTCCCACCACGAGCAGTTGACCGACCCGGAGGCCCGCCGGACGTGGATGGTCGAACAGGCCGGCGTACCTGCGGCCCGGCTCGGTGAACCCGAGGAGATCGCGTCGACGATCGTGTACCTCTGCTCCGATCGGGCCGGGTACCTCACCGGGCACTACATCGCGGTGGACGGCGGCCAGCACCGTGCGGCGTTCTGAGTACGTCGCCCTTTCTGCGGTCGACGAAGACGAGGGGAGATACGTGGAGATCTTTCGGAGCACCGCGGAGTTGGAGAAGGCGGTCGGTCGCGAACTCGGGCCCACGGATTGGTTTCTGGTCGACCAGTCGCGCGTGGACGGCTTCGCCGACGTCACGGAGGACCATCAGTGGATCCACGTCGATCCGGAGCGCGGCGCGGCCGGGCCGTTCGGCGCGACCGTGGCTCACGGGTTCCTGACGGTGTCGTTGATCCCGTTCTTCGTGAACCGGCTCCGCCGGGTCGAGGGAGCTCGGATGGGTGTCAACTACGGCCTCAATCGGGTGCGGTTCCCGGCGCCCGTGCGGGTCGGCAGCCGGATCCGCGCGCGCACGACGATGACGGAGCTGGAGCGGATCGACGAAACGACCGTCCAGATGGTGCTGCGCACGGTGATCGAGGTCGAGGGTGGGAGCAAGCCGGCCTGCGTGGCTGACCTGGTGAGCCGTTACTACTACGACCCCGAGTGAGCGGTTACTCGGCCGCGGCGTGGTTCAGCACGCCGAGGATGGTGGCCGCCACCGTGCGGATCATGTCGCGCTCGTCGACGGGAAGCTTCTGTCCGCGGCAGTAGTACCAGGAGCGGTCGAGGATGGCGAGGACGGCGAGACCCAGTGTCTCGGGCGTGTCCGTCGGGACGTGCTGCCTGGTGCGCAGGCTCGTCCCGACGATCCACGCGGTGCGCATCTGGAGCCGGGCCGCACTGGCGCGGAACTCCTCGTCCTCCGGCGCCGACTGGGCGGACGACAGGATGAACGCTCCGTGGACGTCCAGGAAGCCGAAGTAGCGCCGCACCCAGGAGGCGACCTCGGGGACCCCGCTGGGGCTCGGCAGCTGATCCAGTTCCGTGACCACCTGGATGATGTCCCGGAAGGACTGCTCTCCGAGGACGGTGAAGACCTCGCGCTTGTCGCGGAAGTAGGTGTAGAAGCCGGCCCGGGAGATCCCGCAGGCGTCGGTGATGTTGCTGATCCGGGTTCCGCCGTAGCCTCGTTCGAGGAACAGCACCCGGGTGGCTTCCAGGATCGCGGTACGCGTGCGGGCTGCTCGCTCGCCGAGCGCGTCCGCGGGATCCGGCGTCGCGTCGACGGTGATGAGTGACTCGTTGATGACGCCCTCCAGGCGGGATGAGGTGAACCGCCCAGCGCAGGCAGTGGCTCCCGGTCCGGCCGCATCGACGAGGCAGGCGCTCATTCGATCGGTGGCTTGACTGCCATGTCAAGTCTGTCGGCGGTGTTCCGCACGTTCGAGGGCCGGGCCCGGCCGACACACGGCCTTGACGACCCAATTTCTTACTCGCTAGTGTTCTGACGGTTTCGTCAAATTCTTGCCCAGACCACCGGCTGGAGTCGCCAGATGAGTCAAGGCCCGCTGACCGGGCGCACTGCCCTGATCACCGGCGCCAGCCGGGGGATCGGGGCCGCGATCGCGCTCCGGTTCGCGGCCGAGGGGGCGTGCGTGGCGCTGCTGGCCACGACGGCGCAGCCCAAGGCGCGGATTCCGGGCACCGTCCACAGCGTCGCCGAACAGGTCGAGCGGGCCGGCGGACGTGCGCTGCCGATCGTCGGTGACCTGCGTCGCGACGAGGACGTGGAGCGGGCGGTCGCCGAGACGGTCGCGAC
>Ga0190269_10000409_pt1 | contig 22482 bp, 17 predicted proteins | sample Popmic249IS_FD_133749 | JGI IMG/M metagenome (GOLD analysis project Ga0190269, IMG submission 133749) | Populus adjacent soil microbial communities from riparian zone of Blue River, Arizona, USA - 249 IS | ecosystem: Environmental > Terrestrial > Soil > Riparian zone | place: USA: Arizona... | reverse complement strand
CGCGCTGTCTTGTCGATCATCGGCGTGGGCTTGCCCGGGACCAAGTGAGCTCGAAGCTCCCGGATTTCAGTGTCGCCAAGCAGCTCAACCTGCACATGGCACCGGCGCAGCTCGTCGACCCGATGCGCGTGGATGCGCGTTGTGACCTGTACGCGACCCGACGCGCGGCGGGTCAGCCCATGATGTTCTTCGCATTGTGGAAGAGGGGGTCGCCGAGGCGGCACACGTTCTTGCCTTCGAACTTCACGTCGAAGCTGTAGAGCATGAACTCGCACTCGCCCATGAAGCGTTGGGACATCACCCCACCCAGTGTTCCGGCTTCGTCGCCGCTGCTCATCATGTACTGCGCGCCTTTGGTCATCGGCATCTGACCATCCACGGTGACCGTAAGGGGTCCGAGGATCGTGTCAGCGGACTTGCCAGTGTTCGGGTACGGAATCGGCACCGGTGGACCGTTCGTCGGCGTCTTGCAAACGTCCGGGAACACGGTGCTCGTGCCGCCGCTGCCCTTGTGGGCGATGCCGCGCATGTTGGCAAATGTGCTTTGAGGCATATCGCGTGGTCTCCTTGTTCACAACGATTCGCGACGGTTTTACAACGTGTGGCGCGTCCCGGCGATCGCAGGCCAGCGATGGATCTCGCCGCGCTCGCCCCCAATCAGCACGGTCTCGGTGAAGCTGTGCTCCGTGGCGTGCTTGGCGAAAAATTCGGAGAGCACCGAGGCGAGCGTGAACGCCCCATTCACGGCGAATGCTTGCTCGTCGCAGCTCAAACGGACCTCCAGTCCACGCACGAAGTGCCGTGGGCCGGGACCCGGCATGGGACGGATCACGGGTGCGGCCGAGACAGTACGTAGGCCCTCGACCTCGCGACGCAGCTGTGGGTCACCGAGCTGGGCGTAGACCGCGAGCAACTCACGCATGGCCTCCGCGCCGCCGGTGCCCTCAGACAATGAGAGATAGTTGAGCGAGAGCTGACTGATCAGGCGCCATGCTAAATCACCTTCCATGGCGCAAGCGCGGGGGACGCTGGGACCGGCCACACAAAAGACGGCATCCACCGGCGCACCGCTGTCCAGGCTGAAGTCGTTGCCGCCCCGGCCCAACGTGAGCGATAGCGGTAGGTCGCGGTTGGTGCACAGGGTTTCGATGCTGAGCTGTCGCGTGTCTGCGGCGATCGTGGCCGTGCGGTCGAGCAAACTCAAATACATCTCGGTACCGGCGTAGGCGCTGCGCTGCCCGAGGCGCTGCTCGTCGGACGTGACCAGCCGCGGCCGCCGCTCGAGCGCGTAGTGCATGCCAGCGCCGTCGTGCTCGAGGCGCCCGCGCAGCGCGCGCTGTGGAGCGACGTCGAGCTCGCGCCCGGTGCCCTGTACGAACGCAGCCACGCGCGTCACCTTGTAGATCTCGAAGTCCAGCGGTCGCGCGCGGTCGGGCACGATGTGTAGGAACTCCGCCGGGTTCGTGACCGTGATGCGGTCACACGTGGTCGGAAACAGGTTGATGGCCGGTGTGGCGTACAAGAGCACGCGATCCGGCTCGATCGCGCCTTGCAGCGCGGGGTCATGACGCGTGAGCGGAACGATGACATCCAGCTGATCGCGATCGCAGCGGCGAACGCCCGTCTCCAATCCGCACAGCTCTGCAAAGTGGAAGCGCGCGGGAAACGCAAAGTATTCCTGGAGCAGGCGGTAGCCACGAAAGCCCGCTGGACCGTGCGGCAGAAGCGCGTGCTCGTCTGCGAAGCCCAGCGCCCGCACCGGCTGCGCAGCGCTCGACCGCGCGGTGTGCAGCGCGGGATTGTGGCCCCAGCGCAACACGAGCCCCGAGGCGTGTGCTAGCAAAGCTTCATACAGGCGCGTACTGCGCTCGTCCGGGCCGCGCAGATAGATCGGCAGGCGCTGCAGCTGCAGCTGATTGAAAGACCGGCCGTTGGAGGTGCGGAGCCGCAGCCGCAAGAGCGCGCGGATCGGCTGGCGAGATGGCAGGTGAAGATCCGCAACGTCGCGCAGCACCGAGGTGTATTCGACCTGCGTAATTTCGATCGGCCAGAGCTCCACGTCATGGGCCGTGCGGTACTCACAGGCGGCTGCGCCCCGCAAGCTGCTGCGCGTGCGCAGGGACGCATCGCGCGGCACGGCGAACCCATTGCTGAGCGCGCCCGCTTGCGCGCTGGGTGCCAGCTGGACCACGGCCATCGAAGGCGTGGGGCCGAGGTGCAGCGGATACACCGACTCCAGCAGCTCCGTGGTGAAGCGCGGAAACTCGCCGTCCAGACGCTGGCTGACACCGGCTGACAGAAACGCAAAGCCCTGAAACAGGCGCTCGACGTGCGGGTCGTCACAAGCCAGCTCGCTGATGCCGAGCCGGCCGGCGACCTTGGGAAACTTGCGCGCGAACTCGAAACCGAGCTCGCGCACGAAGCGCAGCTCGCGCTCGTAATGTTGAAGAAAACGTCTGTCCATGCTGGTCGTCGAATGCGCCGCGCTCAGTTGATGCGCACGTTGCCGCCCTTGATGCGGTTGGTGCCCGACGCGTACGTCTCCACGTAGCTGCCGCGAATCACGACCTTGCCGTTGCGCTTCAGCGTGATCGACGACTCACCACATTGCAGCACGATCTCTTCGCTGGCTGTGAGGCGCACGCGTCGGCCATCCGCATCGGCCTCCACCACGAACACCTGCGCCGGAGCTTCGGCCTCGCGCACACCGCCGACGATGCCGAGCACCAGCGGCCGCGCCACGTCGCCATCCTCGAACGCGAGCACGGCCGATCGCTGCTGTGCCACGGCGCGCGCGAGACGTTCCGCGTCCCAGTCCACGCACACACGCGCGAGCACGGGCGCCGCTCCCGGCGTCAGTTCGATCCAGACACCCTCCGTCCCAGCGAGACCCACCAGCTTCGCTAGCCGTGCGTCCGGCCATGCCGGGCTCGCAGTCGCCGTCGCCGCCGTGTTGCGTTGCTTCAGATCCAAGACTCGACCGGACATCACGCCTCCTCTCAGTTTTGCGCGTTCCGCGCGCCCTTGATCTGTACGTCGCTCGTGGCGCGAATGTTGACCTTGTCGCTGGCCGTCACGGACAACGACTTGCCGCGAATGGTAATGTCGCCGTTCTGCTTGAGCGTGATACTCGCCGCCCCCGTCTTGAACACGATCTCGGTGCCCGCATCGATGATGAGCTTGGTCTTGACCCGGATCGTGTCGCTCTTGACTTCCTGGGTGCGCGCGCCGACCACCGTGATCGACTCTTCTTTTTCGACCTTGACGACGTGTGAGCCGGTCACCGTGAGGCTCGAGTCCTCTCCAACGCTCACGCGGCGCATCTTGCCGACGCGGAGCGAATCGTCGAGGGCGATGCGTGTGCTGCGCTCGTCCTCGAGCGTGATGGTCTCGGCCTTCGTGACCAGCTCCGTGCGTGCGCCAGAGATCGTGATCATCTCGTCGCCGGACACCGTCTCGGTGCGGTTGCGGCCGATGTCGGTGGTCTCGTCGACGGCCACCGACTTGGTGCGGTTGTTGCCAACAGTTAGGCTCTGATCATTCTTGACCAGGGTGTCCATGTTGCGCTCGGCCTGCATGTAGACCTGCTCTGCGCCCTTTTTGTCTTCGAAGCGCAGCTCATTGAAGTTGTCCACACCGCCCTTGGGCGTGCTGTGGCTCTTGATGCCGCTCTGCGTCTGATTGCTAGGCAAACCGTAAGGCGGCATGTTGGCCTGATTGTACACACGGCCCGTGATGATCGGTCGGTCCGGATCGCCTTCCAGGAATTCGACGATCACCTCCTGACCGATGCGCGGAATGTGGATGCCGCCCCAGCCCTCGCCGGCCCAGATCTGTCCGACGCGAATCCAACACGAGCTGCTCTCATCGCGTTTGCCGACGCGGTCCCAGTGGAACTGCACTTTCACCCGGCCGTACTCGTCGGTCCAGATCTCTTCCCCCTTGGGACCCACCACCGTGGCCGTCTGCGGACCACCCACGACGGGCTTCGGAGTGGTGCGGCGGGCAATATACGGAACCGTGCTCTCCACGGCATGCAACGTGCACTGAAACGGATCGGCGCCGTGACGCTCACGCGACTCGTATTCACCGGAATCCAATGTGTAGCTGGCGGAGGAGATCAGGTACTTGCAGTTGAGCTTCTTGCGCGGGAACTTCTCCAGCTCGAACAACATGCCGACTCCCAGACCGCGCGCGTTGCCGTTGCCCGAGAACCCCAGCTCACCTTCTTCCAGCGACTCGGCACGTGCTCGCAGGTAGCGCTCACCATCCTTCGTGCTCTCATAGCCGCCTGGATAGTCATAGAATTCCTTGTCTGCGTGCTCGTACTTGCCCGCCTTGGAGAGCTGTAGAAACAGGTCCGCTTTGGGCTTCTTGAAGTCGAAGTCCGTGAAGGCATACGCACCGGTGCGCACTCGGCGCTCGGCGGACCAGTGCTCGATGTGATCCTCTTCGTTGAACTTCCCGGGCGGAAAGAAGGGCACCTTCTCGTAGCCGTCCTGCGGGCCATGCGCCGTCATGTCGTCCACGATCTCCAACGTGTGCCGTGATTTCTCGTGTTTGAAGTAGTAGTAGATGCCCTCATTCTCCAGCAGACGCTGCACGAAGCCGAGGGTGGTTTCGCGATACTGCACGATGTAGTCGCGCTCGGGGTAGGTGCCGTTCAAGGTCAGCTTGAAGTCGCTGCAGCCATGGTCGCGAAATACCTTGGAGACCACGTCCGGCACGCTCATGTGCTGGAAGATGCGGCAGTCACTGGCCTGTGAGAGCAGCCACAGCCACGGCCGCAAGGTCGCGTGATAGGTGACATACCTCCCGCGCGTGCTGGCGTACCCGAAGCTGGAAATGATGCCGTTGAAGTAACGGGTCTTGCCCTTGGGCAAGGTGAGGTTAATCGTGGCCGACTTGCCGAGCAGCTGCGTATCGTCGATGTCGGGGTCTTCGCTGATCAGCTCCACTTCGTAGGCGAAGAGCTCCCCAAGCCCCTCGTGCCCGGTCACGTGCCCCAGCTGGAGCGCATCACCAAGCGGTGTGCTGATGGTTGCGAATCGCTCTTGTGCCACGTCAAGCGCTCCTCGTGTAAAGGATTCTCGCGGCCGGATGCCGACAGCCGACCCGGGCTGCTGGGCAGTCATAGCGCGAGCGGCCGGGAACCTGGGTCATCCGTCGGTTGTCGGTCGCGCTCACGGGCAGTTGCGGCGCGAACGCAGCCTTTCTTGGGCCACGGCGCAGAAAGTGAGCCCCGCCAAGCAACGCATGGACGCGGCGGCCGAGATCCACCTGCCGTTGCCGCGTGATAGCGGCGCGCTGCGATGAATGGTGCACAAGATGTTCGCGATCGAGGCCGCGTGACGACGTCCCGTTCCACCCCACCTGTCATCTGGCGGCTCGTCGAGGAGAGCCTGTCCGAGGCGGCCTTTCTGTGGCTGCGCCTGGATGGCGCGCTCGATGCCGAAGACCATCAGCTCCTGGATGTCGAGCGCTGGGTGGAGGGCCGACTCTTCGGCGCCTTGGATGGCGTGCGGGTTGCGGGCCATCGCGTGCTCGACGGGTTGCTGCCGGAGGCGATCCGCGATGTGGATCTCGGCGCAGTAGCGGCCGCAGCGTACGTGACGGCCAACTTGAAAGACGTGGCGGCGACGCGCTTGGTCGAGGACGTCCTGCACGAAAGCCCTGCCGAGCGCTGGGCGGCGCTGGCCTGCGGCTTGGGGCGCGCCGGCCAGACCGAGCTGCTGCATGCGCTCGGGTCGCGGCTCGGCCCCGCGCACGCACTCGGGCAGACGATCCTTCTGGAGGCCCTCACCTTCTGCGGCGAAGCGCCACGCACCAGCTTGCAAGCCTGGCTCGAGAGCCCGGAGGCCGAGCTACGCTGCGCAGCCGCTCGGGCACTGCGCTTCCTGCCCTCGAGCGAGCGCGACAAGCTCATCTCGCGCGCGCTCGCCTCGCCGGATCCGCAGGTCCAGACGCACGCCTGCATCGCCAGTGCAGCGGCCGGAGACCCGCAGGCCTGGAGCGCTTGCACGGCCCGCGCGGCGCGGCTGGATCTTCACAGCGCTCCGCTCCTGCCGCTATTGGCGGCATGTGGTGGCAGCCGCGAGCATGCCTGTGTCGGCGAGGCGTTGAGCGTCCCCGAGCTGCGCCGGCATGCGCTATCGGCGCTAGGCTTCGCCGGGACGCGCGCCGCTGCCGAAGCAGCGCTCGAGCAGATCAAGGCCGGCCGCGACGTGCAGGAGGCGCTCGCGGCGCTCGCGATGATCACCGGGCTGAAGCCGCGCGAGTTTCTGCTGGCCTCGGCTGCCCCGGCCGCCGCTGAGCTCGAAGCGCCTGCAGCCATCCCGGACGTGGCAGCGCTCGAAGCCTGGTGGGCGAGCCGGGGCCAGGGCTTCGAAGCAGGTGCCCGCTATCTGGAGGGAGAGGTGGCGAGCTTGCTGCAGCTGCGGACGGCGCTGGAGCGCGGGCCGACGGGACGTCGCCACACGCTCGCGCTCGAGATGGCCGTACGTTCGCGCGGTGCATGCTTCTTACAGCCGCGCGCGTTCTGTCAGCTGCAGCGTCAGCAACTCGGGCAACTGGCGCAGCTCCCTGAGCGCCAGATTCACGAGGCTTCCAGCGTGCTGGGCCTCCAGCCGCTCGGGAGCACCTGACATGCTCCAGCTGTCCAACTCAACACCGTTCAAGGCGACCTTCGCGAAGCTCTGCAATGCGTCGGGCGTCGACACGCTGTACGTCGTCGTGACGGCGACCTTCAGGCTGATGCCACAGCTCGAGCTGGCCGAACGGCAGCTGGTGCCGTTGGTGTCAGATGCGTACCACGGCGAGCCTGGCGCCTCCAGCTTGCGCCACGCCGGCGAGCTGCATCTGGGCAAGCCCGGCACCGACGTCGTCCTCGTGGGCCACGCGCGCACGCCAGGAGGCAAGCGGACCACGGCCTTGCAAGTGGGCGTACGCGTCGGCTCGTACGAGAAGCTGCTGCAGGTCTTCGGCGATCGTACGTGGCGCGGGGTGGAAGCGAGCAAGCCGGCGCCATTCGTGGAGATGCCGCTGGTCTACGAGCGCGCATTTGGTGGCTGCATCCGCGAGCAAGACAGCGTCGTGGAGAGCGATGAGCGCAATCCCGTGGGTGTGGGCCTCGCGATCGCGAGAGGTCGCGCGGCGTTCGGTGATCCGCTCCCGAACATCGAGGATCCGCGGCAGCTCTTGCTCGATGGCGGTCTGCCTGCGCCCGCGGGCCTGGGCTGCATCGCTCCGGCCTGGCTGCCCCGGCGCCGCTTCGCCGGCACGTACGACGCGCGCTGGCAGCGCACACGTGCGCCGTATTTGCCCGAAGACTTCGATGCGCGCTTCTTCCATTGTGCTTCGGAAGGGCTGAGCTTCGGCACGGGGCTCAGCGGTGGGGAGCCGCTCGTCTTGCTCGGGGTGAGCGAGCGCGGGCCGATCTTCAGCGCCGTGCCCAGCTGCGCGCTCGAGGCGGCGTTCGCCGTGCGTCGAGAGCTTCATGCAGTGCCGATGCGCCTTCAAACCGTGCTCCTGGAGCCCGATGAAAACCGCATGCGCTTGACCTTCCACGCACAATTCGTCTGCGACAAGCTCGCGCTCGAGGTCGAGCGGATCGAGCTCAGCTTGCACAGTCTAGATCTCACGGTTCCTCAGCGCTCATGACCCGGGTGCATCTCGTAAACAGCGGCGCGATTTGCGCCATCGGCATCGGCACGGCGCAATGCTCCGCAGCGTTTCGCGCGGGCCTGTCCGGCTACGTGCAGTCCGCACTGCATGGCCGCTGCGGAGAGCCGCTGACCATGGCCTTGGTACCGGAGCTCGATCTGGAGCCGCTGAGCGACGCGCTGCTCGAGCAGCCGCTCGGCGATCGCGAGCGGCGCATGCTGCGCCTGGGCGGTGCAGCGCTGCGCCAGGTGAGCGACCACGTCGAGCGACCACTGCCCATGTTTCTCGCGCTCCCCGAGCCGGAGCCCGGCAAGCCGGCACACAGCGGGCGCGGCTTTCTCGAGCACCTCGCGACGCAGGCCGCCCTGCCTCTGGCGATCGATACCAGCCGCTACTTCGAGCTCGGCCGCGCGGGCGGCCTGTATGCGCTGCAAGCTGCGCTCGACGCGCTTCGTGCAGGGCAAGACAGCGCTCTGGTATGCGGCATCGAGACCTGCCTCGATCTGCCCTGGGTCGCACGGCTCGACCACGAGCGGCGCCTACTCGGCCCGGACGTCAAAGACGGCTTCGTGCCCGGCGAAGGCGCCGCGGTGCTGCACCTGTCGCGCACTGCCGTATCGGGCGCATCGCTCATCGCGGCCGTCGGTACGGCCGAGGACCTTGGTCACCGCTACAGCGAAGCGCCTGCGCTCGGGGTTGGGCTGGCGAATGCCCTGGAAGATGCGCGAGCGCGGCTGCCTGCGCTGGAGCCCGTGCGCACCTGCTTCGCGGGACTGAACGGCGAAGCGTTCGGCGCCAAGGAATGGGGTGTTGCACACATCCGTCATCACGACTTGTTCGACCGCGAGCTGGCGTTCGAGCACCCGGCAGACTGCTTCGGTGACGTTGGCGCGGCCATGGGCCCGCTGCTGATCGCGCTGGCAGACGAGACCCTGCGCTCCGGTCACCGGGCCGGCCCGATGCTCATCTGGGCTTCGTCCGATCATGCGCCCTGCGCGTGCGCGTATCTCGCGGCAGGTGGCACGTTGTAGCGCCTACTCGTCTTCGAGACTCGCGATGCCGGGCGCACCCACGCTGTCACCCGGCTCCAGCCAGCCCAGCGCCGGACCAGCGAGCTGCGTGCAGCCCGCGCCGGCCTTGCACAGCTGATCGCCGACCAGATAGTTGGACTGCGCGCGGTCGAACATGTAAGGGCCGCAGGTTCCAGCAGACGTCTTGTCCGCAGGTCCCCACGCGCGCGCATACGGCGGCGTGGCATACAGCTTCGTCTTCGGATCGTGCAACAGGCAGGCGACGTGCACGCAGTCGCCCCCGCCCGCTTGCCGCACGAGCACCAACTCGATGCCGAGCTGGCCCAGCCCAAGCGCTGCGCCGCAGGTCTCGTCCACGTCACATGCGAGCAGCTTCCTGGGCAGGCGCGCCTTGTGCTTCGCGGCCTCGAACTCGTGCTGCTCGGGCTGCATGTCCAGTGGTCGGTGGCGCTGCGCGTGCAGCCAACCGGCGTTGACCATACGCAGCTGGGGCGCGTCCTCGAGCTCCGAGGTGATGTTTGGCTTGGCGCTCCAGTCGAGCGCGATCGAGGCGAGATCACAGCCGTCTTGCGTCTCGACGGAATCGCTCGCGCCCGTGATCGAGAAGCGATCCACGGCCGGTAGGCCGTCTGCGATCGTCACCGGGGCTGCGTCGAGCTGGTGGAGGTCCAGGACACGAAGCTGCGTGCCTTGTCGCAGCCACAGCCAGCCGAGCCGCGGTTGCAACAGCCCGCCGCTCGCTGCGGCGAGCAGGCGTGTGGCCGATGTCTCACTCGAAGCCAGTAGCAGCTGTCCGCGTTTCACATCGCGCACCACGAACTGGCTCTCAGGCGCGCCGAGCTCGGCTCGCTGCGGCGCTTGTGACGCCAGGAGTGGAGCCGAGGGTGCGGGGGCCGCCGCTGCTGGCGGCAAGTCCTTGGGCGAATGCGCTGCGACAACCGGAGCTGAAGGCGCGCGTGGCGCGGCCTGTCCTTGGCCCAACGAGCGCGCGTGACAGGCCGGCAAGGCCAGCAGCGACACGACGAACAGCGCGCTCAATCTCCTACGAAGTCCCAGTGCCATTCTTCGCTCGGGAGTTGCTTGAAACCGAAGCGCCGCGCGTTCTTGCACAGCCAGCCGTAGAGCCACAGCTCACGCCACTCGGGCCGCGTGCTGCTGTCGGCCTTGTAGTAGACCCCGCCTACCGTCGTGCCGAAGTCGACCGCGGCCCCGTTGCTGTGATTGCTGTAGCCCGGTGGCGCCTTGAGCGGGATCAGCTTGTGCACCATGTACCGCAGCGCAGCCGGACCCAGCGGGTCGCCAGCGAATGCCCTCTTTTTCAGCATCTTCCGGTAGTGCTGCCCGAACGCCCGCTCCCAGGCAGCGCCATCTTCCTTGAAGTCGCGGTAGGCGGAGTGGACGACGATGTCCGCGGTGTTGTTGGCGCGCTCGTCTCCCGCTTCCTGAGCCGCTTTGAGCGCCTCGCGAGCCTCGGCCAGCAGCGCTCGGCACTTGCCGGCTGCCGCCTTGCGCATCTTGTGCCGGCCTTCGATCTTCTCCAGCTCCGACGCTGGCAGCGCCGCGATGAAGTGCCGGCCCTTTCGTAGCAGATGTTCTATCTGTTGATCGAGCACGGCGCGCTTGAACTCTTCCAGCGACCTCAGTCCGCTGGTTCCCGTCGGTTCCGGCGTGACGACTGATGCTCCGCCCGCGCCGAGTGGCCCTGGAACGCGACCCCCACCCATGCAGAGAAACCTGGCACCCCACGTCGCCGTGGTCAATAGCGATTCGCTGCGCGCGGCGCAGTGCGGCGCACAGAAAGCGTGCGGAAAAAGTCGACTGGGTGCGCGCAACTGCTGCCGACTGCGTCCGAGAAGAGCGCCGGAGCATTGGTAGCGCGTGACGCAGGTCGGAGAAAAAACTCACGTCGGGACGCCACCCAACACACCGGATGGACCGGAGTCCGATGCGCCGAAGAAGGATGAGGTTCGCCACGTCAAGGTGCGCGTCAGCTTGTTCTTCGATGGGACGGGCAACAATCGCATCAATACGCGCGAGCGCCTCGCCAAGAGCGCGGTCTACGAAGAGTACGGCAAAGACGACAACAGCTACGCCAACGACGAGAGCAACGTCTCCCGCTTGCATGATCATATCGAGCGGGGCTCGTCAGGTTACGACTACCACGTCGCGCTCTACGTCGAAGGCATCGGTACGCGCGATCGCGACTCCGACAAGACGGTCGCTGGACAGGGGCTCGGCAAGGGAGAAACCGGTGTCAAGGGCAAGGTGGACAAGGGTGTCAAGCTGGCCCTCGCCGCGCTGCAGAAGGTGCTGCCTCGCAACGTACCTGTGGAGATCGATCGCCTGACCCTGGATACGTTCGGGTTCAGCCGCGGCGCTGCGGCGGCTCGCTACTGCATTCACCGCGCATTGATTGATGAGGACGGCGGCTGGTTCCGCTCGGACTGGCACGGCTTGCCCACCGCCCTGGAGCGCCTGGGTTACGGGGTCGGCTTGTTCGACGTTAAGGCTGTGGGCCTGTTCGATACGGTGTCTTCGTTCGGTTTCAATCACAACAATGACGTGAAGGACCTACACCTCGACGCCATCCGCAAGGCCGAGGCCGTCTTTCATCTCGCCGCGGCCAACGAATACCGGATCAACTTCTCGCTCACCAACATCGACAGCGCGGGAGGCCGCGGACAGCAATTCTATTTGCCCGGCGCGCACTCGGACATCGGCGGCGGCTACGTGGACAAGGACAGTGAGGACAAGATGCTCAACGAGGGCGCGGCCACGCCTCACCTGGCGCGCTTTCTGGTGAACGGCGGATGGTATCGCGGCCAGGAGCTGCGGTATACCGAGCAGGTGGTCACGCAAGGTCATCATAACTACCTGCAGCGCCTCGCGTTCCTGAATCGGACTGGCATCTCTCAGCGCTATAGCTTCATTCCCCTGCGACTGATGGCAGACTTCTGCACGAAGCAGGCGCTGGTCATCAAACCCGAGTTCACGGATAGATTCGAGCCCGGCCCGCGGTTGAAGAAGGTCGACGCACAGCTCAAGGCCTATGTTGCTGCCGGCAGTCCTTCGGATCCGGGTGACTGGGAAGTGAACGATGCCGCCACCAAGCAGCTGCGGCATGACTATCTGCACATCTCGTTCTCCGACTCGATCGGTATGGGCGTGCGCAAGCGGCGCAATCCGGATGGCAGCTTCAGCCCGGATCGTGAAGTGATCCGTGGCTAGGCCGCGCAGACGAGCGCAGCGCACGATGATCGGATATGTCATGACCGCAGCGATCCTGGCATGCAGCGTGGCGGGTTGCAGCGCGCAAGACGTGGCGTCCTCACCCTCGGCAAGCTCCAAGCCCCCGGGTCTGTTCTCCTGGCTACGTACAAAGTGGCGAAGCATGGCAAAGTACGACTGGATGGCTAGCAATAGCGCGCCGCGCGGCTGCCCCATGGAGCTGGTCTCGGGCGACTTCATCTTCCCAAACGGCGGTTCGCTCTACATCCCATACAATCTCATTCACGAGGGTTGGGGGACGGAGGTCTCACTCCAGGTGGTCGGCGACGACACGAAGTCGCTACCCGACCGCATGACCATCACGCTCTACTCCATCCTCGAGGACAAGTTCTACCGAGGCACGTTCGCGTTACCCCACGAACAGATCAGTACATTGTTCGCAGAGGGTTACCGCAGCTACCTGCCACAACGCGATCATGACACGTTCAACGCCATCGTCGCAGGCGTCGCTCCGGGGGGCGCCGTGGCAGTGTGGGTCTCGGGCATCGAACGCCAGGTGGAGGTCTTCTTCGGTCACGCGCAGGAGGTCGAGTTGGACTGGCACGCTACCCTGCGCATGCCTCCGGAGACCGATCGCAAGCGCTACCTCGACGTCAACATCGCCCACGCCATCAACCGCGATCCGCTCGTCAAGCAGATGCAAGCTGCGATCCCCTTCGGTCTGTGGGCGGCCTATCGCACGCGCTACGCGTGGCAGCCTGCGTTCGAGGGCCTGGCGTCGCCCAGCGTCGTGAGCCGGGTGCACTACGTCAATGGCGAGCGCGACTACCTAGAGCTGCCGCTGGACGAGGCGGCGCGCAAGTCGCGGCGTCCTGTGCCTCGCCTCATGGAGTTCGCGAACAATGAGAACGCGTACGAGATCGTCTTCGACGAGGAAGAGATGCTCGCCGTCTTCCCGCGGCTGGCGCGCGGTGACGCGCCGCTCGAGGTGGTGATCAGCAACAGCGTGCGGCCGGGCCAAACGCTGGTGCTCGTACGCAACGCGCGAGAGACCGTGCAGCTGGAGCGCGCCAAGCTCGCGAGCTTCCCCGCACGCAAGCAGCCAGAGCGGCGATGAGCTACTGGTTGCTACGTCAAGACGCCGGCCCTGAGTGTTGGAAAGCGCTGGTGGTGAAGCAGGTGGGCCTCGGCCCGCTGCTGGCCGGCGCGCCGCTGCACGGCATCGAGGAGCCGGTGCGCATCATCCTCGCGGCGGATGGCAACCAGGCGAGCGATTTCCTGGAGCTGCCCAGCGCCGTGGTGTCTGACAAGATGCGGCGTGCGCTCGAGCAAGCCGGCGTCAACAACATCCAATACTTCCGGGCCTCGCTGGAGAACCCCTCGCTGCCCGCCGCTGTCAGCGGCTACTGGCTGGCGAACATCATCGGCAAGCTCTCGTGTGTGGACCTGCAAGCATCGCAGTTCGACGACGCCTTGGACCACGATGTGGGAACGCTGCGGAGCTTCCAGATCGACGAGCGCCTGAGCTACGGCCTCGGCCTGTTCCGCATCGCAGAAGACCCGCGGCTGATCGTGGTCCGACAGCGCGTACGCGACGTGCTCGAGAGCGCCCAGCTGCGCGGCGTCCTGTTTCAAGCGCCACAGCGCTATGACGGCGGAACGATAACGCGAGACGACCTGTGACGACGCCGTGCGCGTCAGACATCGCTGGTTCTCCCGGAACGTGTTCAGTCGTCAGCCGCGCCGTTGTCGGAGTTTGGGGGGCGCAAGCCGTAGGCTCGTATCTTGTAGACGAGGGTGCGTAGGGGCATGTCCAGGAGGCGGGCCGCTTGGGTTTGGTTGTTGTTGCTGCGGCGTAGGGCGTCTTGGATCAGCTCTAGCTCCAGGTGTTTCAGTTGATCGGCGAAGCGTTTGGGCTCGGTCTCGGAGCGAGGTGAGGGCGCCGCTGAGGGCTGCGCCGGCGCGTGGAGTTGCTCCGGGAGGTCCGCCGGCGTGATCTCCGGGCCCATGCTCAGGAGCGCCGCTCGTTCGATGGCGTTCCGAAGCTCTCGCACGTTGCCTGGCCAGGGATAGCGTTGAAGGTGTTCCAGCGCTGCCGCTGAGAGCGGCGCGGTGAGGGCCGCGCCGCGTTGAGCGCCGTCCAGGAAACGCTGCGCCAAGGGCACGATCTCTTCGGGGCGATCTCGCAGCGGCGGGACGCTCATGGTGATGAGGTTGAGGCGATGGTACAGGTCGGCGCGGAAGCTGCGCTCGCGGACCATCGCTTCGAGGTCGCAGTGCGTGGCGCTGATGATGCGGACGTCCACGCTCACCGGGCGCGCGCTGCCCACCCGCGAGAGCTGTTTGGTCTCGAGGACGCGCAGCAGCGCGGCCTGCGCCGGCAGTGGGAGCTCACCGATTTCGTCCAAGAACAGCGTGCCGCCATCAGCTTCTTCGAAGACTCCTCGGCGCAGCTCGCTCGCGCCGGTGAAAGCGCCGCGCTCGTGGCCGAAAAGGGTAGCTTCGACGAGCTCGCGCGGGATGGCGCCGCAATTCAGGGCGACGAACGGTTTGTCGCGGCGGGTACCCGCCGCATGAATGTGGCGCGCGACGAGCTCCTTACCCGTGCCGGTCTCACCCAGGATCAACACCGGCGCGACGTGCGAGGCCACGCGCGCGCCGACTTCGTAGAGCGCCAGCATGCGCGGCGACAACAGCACGGGCGCTTCACTCGCACGCGGGTCACGCGCCGCGCTATCTGCGCCGACGACGGGCGCGCTGCCGGTTGCCGCCCGGCACGCGCCGCTGACGGCTGCGATGAGGCCGTGCGCCGTGCACGCGCCATCCGCGAATTGTTCGCTGCTGACGACACCACACACGAGCTGTGGCTCATCGCTGCGCTTGCGCACGAGCCAGCGCGCCGCGCTCGTGGCCTCGGTCAACGTCTGCTCGGGTGCCTGCACGAGCAGCACGCCCGGCGCGTACAACGTGACGCTATCCACGGCGCGCAGCTCCTTGCGGACGCGCTGCGCGACACCCGCGTGCCCGTCGAGCGCGAGCGCCCTCAGCATGAGCAGCGATAGCGGCCTGCGAAACGTGCGCGCACGCAGCAGCTCCTCGTCGAGCCGTGCGAGGAAGCGCTCGCAGTCGTCGAAGCCCGCACCGTACGCGTCGAGCTCACGGCGCACGGTGAGCAGCACGTGACCCAGTCTCAGTTGGCGAGCACTGTCCACGCGCAGCAATACACTCTCGATCGGCTCGCCTTCGAGCCGTGTGCCATTTTTGGAGCCGAGGTCCTCGACCTGGACGCCTTCCGGCAGCCAACTGAGGCGCGCGTGCTGGCGCGACAACGAGCGGTCGTCCAGCACGAGGTCGGCCGGGCTCGCGCGGCCGATGACCTTGACCTCACCCGGCTCGAGCCGAAACACGTGCATGCCCGAGCCGCTCGACAGGAGCAGCGAATACGCGCCGGGCCGCACCCCGGGTCGCGTCTCCAGGCGGCCGCTGAGGCCGAGCTGCGGGTCCAAGGTCGCGGTCTCGCCGTCGTGCAGCCGGTGTCCTGCCATTTGCCATGTCGGGCTTACGACCGGGCGTGCTGTTTGGCAACGTCAGCGCGCGCGTTTTCGGCAGTTGCGCAGCCGGGCCAAACATGCCAGATGCTCGCCGTGTTAGGGGAACCGTTGCCGCCGGCGCTGGGGCCGCTCGATCGTTTCGAGGTCCTGTCACGGCTCGGGCGCGGCTCCCACGGCGTAGTGTACGAGGCCTTCGACCGCCAGCAGGGTCTGCGCGTGGCGCTCAAGACATTGCGCTCTGCGGACGCCGGCAATCTCCTTCGCCTGAAGCGCGAGTTCCGCGAGCTGGTCTCGCTGCACCACCCGAATCTCGTCGAGCTCGGCGAGCTGTTCGAGGACCAGGGACGCTGGTTCTTCTCGATGCAGCTGGTGCGCGGCGTGGATTGGACCAGCTACATCCGTCGCTTCGACGAGGATCTGACAATCACGGCCAGCCGCAGTGTCAGCGCGTTCAGCTGCGACATGGCGCGGCTGCGCAGCGCGCTCGTGCAGCTCGGCCACGGTCTGCACGCGCTGCACCAGGCCAGCAAGCTGCATCGCGACATCAAGCCCAGCAACATCCGCGTGCAGCCCGACGGCCATCTCGTGCTGCTCGACTTCGGGCTCGTCGCGCCGCTGCTCGACGGCGCAGCTCCGGATGCGGGGCAAGCGGTCGGCACGATCGCGTACATGGCGCCGGAGCAAGCCGGCTTCGGGCCGCTGACAGCCGCGAGCGACTGCTACGCCGTGGGCATACTGCTGTACGAGGCGCTCACGGGCGAGGTGCCGTTCAAGGGCTCGCTGCTCGAGATCGTCGCCGCGAAGCAGGCGCAGCCGGTCGTCATCCCAGCGGAGCGCGCGGCGAGCTTGCCCGCGGATCTCGTCGCGCTGTGTCATGAGTTGTGTCAGATCGATCCGGCGCACCGTCCGAGCGCCGCGGAGCTCGCCGCCCGCGCGCAGGGCAAGGCGGCGCCTGCCGTGCGAGGTTCGGCTGCGCGCCCCCGAACGCGCTGCGCCGGCCGCGAACGCGAGCTCGCCGCTCTCAGCGGCGCGCTGCAGCGGTCGCGTCAGGGAGAGCTGGCGTACGTGCGCGTGTACGGCGAGCCCGGCATCGGCAAGAGCAGCTTGCTGTCGGCCTGGTCCGAGCAGCTGCTCGACGCCGAGCCCGACGTGCTGCTGCTCAGCGGCCGTTGTCACGAGCGCGAGCGGGTGCCGTACAAGGCGCTCGACGCAGTGATCGACGCGCTCGGCGAGCGTCTGTCGCGCATGACGAGCGAGCAGTGCGCCGCGCTCGTCCCGCGCCACGCCGCGGCGCTCGCGCACGTGTTCCCCGTGCTCGATCGCCTGTGCGCCCCGGAGTACGGCCTGGCCACGGCGCGTCTGCCGCAGGATCCAATCGTCCTGCGTACGCAGGCCTACGGGGCGCTGCGCGAGCTGCTCGCGCGCTTGTGCCGCGAGACGTGCGTGGTGCTGCTCCTGGACGACCTGCAGTGGTCGGACGCCGAGAGCCTGGCGCTGCTCGGCGCCGTGATGCAGGGGCCGACCCCGCCGCCGCTCGTCGTCGTGACGGCGAGCTGGCCGCTCGCGCGCTGCAGCGTCGAGCTGCAGGAGAGTAGCGCGCGTCTCTTGCCGCCCGCGAGCGAGCTCGAGCTGTCCGCCCTGCCGCCTGCAGCGGCACGAGAGCTGGTCGAGCTCGTCGTCGCGCGCGAAGGTGGACGGCTGGACGAGCCCAGTCTGGAGCGCCTCGCCGCTGACAGCGGCAATCACCCTCTGTTCATCGAGCTGCTCGCGCGGGCGGCGGCGCGGGGCGCGGGCGGGCACGCCAGCCTAGAGCAGGCGCTGCGCGCAGAGGTCGAGGCTCACAGCCCCCAGGCACGCGCCATCTTGCAGCTGACGGCGGTGGCCGGCGCACCGCTCGGGTTGAGCTCGCTGCGGCGCGCGGCGCAGCTGGGAGCGGACGAGTGCGTGAAGGCGCTCGACGAGCTGCGCGCCGCGGGCCTCCTCGTATTGCACGACGGCTCCGATGCGCCGAGCGTCGCCATCTACCACGCGCAAATTCGGCAAGGCGTGTGTGCGCACCTGGACGAGGAGAGCGCGCGCCGGCTGCATCACGCGCTGGCCCAGGCGCTGGCGCACGAGCCCACGCGCGACTACGAGGCGCTCGCCGTGCACTGGCAGCGCGCGCTGTGCCCGCGCGAGGCAGCGCTGTGCTTCGTGCAGGCCGCCGAGCAGGCGGATCGTGCCCGCGCCTTCGGCCATGCTGCCGCGCTGTACGAGCAGGCGCTGCGCGCGGTGGCGGGTGAGCTGGCGCCAGACGAGCGCCGCTCGTGGCTGCTGCAGCAGGCAGCGGCGCTCGCGAACGCCGGCCGCAGCCTCGATGCCGCGGAGACCTACCTGCTGGCGGCCGAGCCGGCGGCGCCCGCGCAGCACGCCCCCACCGGAGCGGCACGTGGCCCGATGTTCACGCTGGAGCCGAGCGCAGCGCTCGCCACGGGGGAAGGGGCGAGGTCGTCCACGCCTGGCGTCACGAACGAGCCGCAGCGTTCCACCGCGGATGCGGCACGTCGGGCGCTGCGCTCCGCACCCGAGGCAGCGCGCGCTCCTCTGCGCGCGGCGATGCGGCACTTCCTGGGCGCGGGCGATACGGAGCGGGGCTTGGCGATCGCCGAGCAGCTCCTGGCGGAGGTCGGAGAGCGTGTGCCGCGCACGGCGGCGGGCGCGATCACGTCGCTGATCTGGCAGCGCGTACGCATCGCGGGGCCCATGCGCGACTTGCGCGAGCGCGCGGACACGCCCGACCCGCGCAAGGCGCTCGCCTGCGATCTGCTGTTCGACATCTCGTCGCCGCTCAGCATGCTGGACATCGCGCGCAGCGGGGTCATGCACACGCGCAGCTTGCGCCTCGCGATCGAGATGGGCGACGCCCAGCGCCTCGCGCGCGCGCTCGCCGGCGAGGCGCTCTACGGCAACGTGCGCAGCGCGGCCGCGGAGCTGCGCGGCCTCGGGATCATGGCGCGCGCCGAGCACCTGGCACAACGCAGCGGCGATCCCTATCTGAACGCGTGGGTCAAGCTGTGCAGCGCGTCGCGACACGTGTTGGGCGGAGACTCGCGGCTCGCGCTGGCCGACGCGGACGCGGCGCTGCAGCTGTTCGAGGAGCAGTGCCGCGACGTGGCCTGGGAGATCGGCAGCGCTTACGCGGTGAGCCTGAGCGCGCTCACGGCGCTCGGGCGCTTCGACGAGCTGGAGCGGCGCTACGCCGCAGCCGTGGACGCCGCGCAGCAGCGTGGCAACGCGCCGAGCTTCGTGACGCTCGTGGCCACCAATCGCTGCACGGTGGACCTCGTGGCCGATCGCCCCGAGCAGTGCCGCGCGCTACTCGACGAGGTGACGCGCGCCTGGCCTGCGGACCGCGAGGTGCAGCACACGTGCGCGTTGTGCGGGCAAGTGCTGATCGATCTCTACCTCGGCGGAGACGCCGCGCACCGGCGCGTGGAGAGTGCCTGGCCGCAGCTGCGGCGCGGCCTCAGCTTCTGGAACAACCGCATCTTCGTGCTGCTCACCACCGCACGCGGCCTGGCGGCCTTGGCTGCGCTCGCCGCCGATGGCTGCGATAGCGCTCGTCGCTTGCGCATCGCCCGCAGCTGCGCGCTGCGGCTCACCCGCGAGCGACTGCGCGATGCGCGCGCGAGCGGACACTTCCTGCTGGCTCAGCTGGCCACGTGGCACGGTCGCGCGTCCGAAGCGATGGCGCACTACGCGCAGGCCGCGGGCTTGTGGGAGGGCGTGGGCATATACCTGGCCTGGATCGCGCGGCAGCGCCTCGGTGAGCTCAAGGGCGGCGAGGAGGGCGCCGCCTCGATCGAGCAGGCGCAAGCCTGGGCGCGCTCGCAGCGCATCGTACGGCCGCAGCGCTTCTTCGCGATGTGCGCGCCGATCGACGGCTCGATGCTGGGTGGCGTGCGCAACTGAAATTTGAGGCGACGGCCAGCGACTCACCTCGTAGATGTAATTGCGAAGCAGAGCTCTGGTCATACTGCTGCTCACAATCGAGCTGCTGCTCACGGCGGCATGCGACGATCGAACGCTGAAGCCGACGAGTGTGTGCAGGGCGGGCCGCAGCACGAAGATCCTGAAGTACGGTCGCCCGGCCAAGGTCGACCTACTGGTCGTCGTGGACGACTCTGCATCGATGGCCGAGGAGCAGCAGCATCTTCGTGAACAGTTTCCCCGCTTGATTCGAGCGCTCATGACCGGGCGGCGCTCCGATCGCGATCCTGACCCGTTCACTCCGCTGCAAGATCTGCACGTCGGAGTGGTGTCGACCGATCTGGGCCTGCCCGACGTCGGGGCGACGGCGGCGGGCTGTCGCGCGGACGGAGGTGACGCCGCACGGCTGCAGCACGCCGGCCGCGCGCCAGGCTGTCAGACAGACTATCCAGAGTTTTTACACTACATCGACGATGACATGTTGGGCCCATCGACCAATAAGGCACAGTTCGAGAGAGATGTAAGCTGTCTCGGCGCGCTCGGCAGCGCTGGCTGCGGGTACGAGCAGCCGCTCGAGGCTGCACTCCTGGCTCTGCAGGGCGCGAACCCTGGCTTTCTGCGCAACGATGAATACGACGGTTTGTCGTTGGTCGCGATCTTGTTGGTCACGGACGAAGACGACTGTTCGCTGCAGAGCACCGATCAGCTGACGTCAGCCAGCACCGACCCCGACTGTGTCGCGCACAAGGCACGACTCCATGACCTCGCCCAGCGCTATTACGAAGGCTTTCGTAAGCTGCGCCCGGGGCGCGAGCCGTGCCCCGGGATCAGTAAGACGCCAGCACCTTCATGCGCTCGCTCGAGCCGGTGAAGTAATACGTGTCTTCGGCCATCAAAGTGCCACCAGTCGGGATGGTCGGCGACTTGGGTGAGGCTTCCAGGTATCCCATGTCGATGGGTAGGCCTTCAGCGTCGAGCAACACGTATTCGACCAACGTGATGTCTTCGATGAGCGCCTGACCCTTGCCCTCGTTCACCAGTGTAATCTGGATGCGATCGGCGTTCGCCGTGTAGCTCTTCGGCACGAGCTTGAAGTCCGGTCGCTCGAAGTCGCTACTGTCGGAAGAGGTCAGACTGAACTCGATCTCCGAGAGACTGTCGAACGTCTCCGGCGCGTCCGCGCTCGGCGAGATGCTGAAATAGCCCGTCTCGCCGCCCGCCAGGCACGTGTCCGTGACCACCGAGCTCTGCGCGATCGATCCAGAGACGAAGGAGCTGTCGCGCATCGTGGTCAGGGCCGCGCCCGACTTCGACTTCAGCTTGATCTGCTCCGCTTCGACGAAACATTGCAGCTCCTTGCCGGTGTTCGTGACCTCCACCAGCACGGTGATGTACGTGCTCGTCGGCGACGAGCGCAACGCGAACGCGCGCATGGCCATGTAGCCGGCGTCATCGATCACCTTCACGTTGAGCGTCCTGCGCAGCTCCGTGTGGCTGGACTTGCCGCTGCCGATCTTCGGCCCGCGAAGCTCGGTCCAGCCGTGGCCGTCTGCGCTCGTCGTCGTCGTCGCCCCAGCCGGCTGCTCCTTCTGGACGGGAGCGCTGCTCATGGCGGAGTTGCTGGCCGGTGCGCCGGCGCCGCCGCGCGACGAGACCGGGGCCGCTTCGGTCGTGCGCGGCGCGGGCGCACCGGCGCTGAGGCGCGGTGCAGTTGCGCCTGCGGTCACGGTCCCGGGCGCACCGGCACTCGCGGCGAGCTTGTCGGGATCAACCACGTAGCGCTTGCAACCGGCCAGGCCGAGCGCGAGCGGCAGGACAGCATACAGACAGATGACAGTCCGGGTACGCATGTCGCGAAAACTAAGCGACCTCGACGCGCCGCGCGAGCCCTGATCGCACGCCTGCGTGCAGTTTGTTTTCGCGCGTGCGGTCGTGCCGCCGAGAGCGGCGGTAAACGGAGCAGGGCGCGACGCCAGCCGCGAGCAAAGCTTGCTCGGCCCCGACCGGCGCCGGGCCTGAGCAGGTCAGCGCGTGGCGAGTACGGTATGCACGATGCCGCGCTGCCAGCCATTCATGGGCTGCGTCTGGACGTCACTGAAGCCCGCACGTCGCAAGCGCGCCTCGAAGCCTTCCAGGCTGTCGAACTGGTTCACGCTGTCCTTCAGGTAACGGAAGATCTCGGCGTGCCCAGTGGCGGCCTTGCCCAGCGGGATGATGACGGCGTTGGCCACCGCGTTCCAGATCGCGCTGCGCACGAGCGACCCGCGCACGAGATACTCGTGAAACGCCACGCGGCCTCCGGGCTTGAGCTGCTCGCGCAGCCGTGAGAGGCACAGGTCGGGGTCGGGCACGTTACGGATCCCGTACGCCATGAGCACGGCGTCGTACGGGCCGGCAGCGCCGCTGCCCACGAGATCCATGGCGTCTCCCTGCACGAGGCGCACCCTGCGCAGTGCGGGCTTGGCGCGTGCGGAGGCGAGCATCCCCGCAGACAGATCGAGGCCGGTCACCTCGGCATCGGGGTAACACGCCAGGATCGCCTCGGTGCTCAGGCCGGTGCCGCAACACAGGTCCAGAATGCGGCCCCGCGGCGGCGCCTGCAGCCGGCGCGCGCTCCACAGAAGGTGCGTGCGGTACCCAGGATTGAGGCGCTGCAAGAGATCGTAGCGGCTTGCAACTTGATCGAACTCGCTCGCCAGACGCGAGCCCTTGGTGTTCGGAACATCAACGCTGTGCATGGGTCCATGCTAATGGCAACTGCGCGTCGCGCCTAGTCTGCACCCGCTGCTGGGAGCGGCAGAGCGACAGCTCCTGCTGCAGCCGTTTGAACAGCTTCGGGTTCTCCTCCTGGAAGTTGTTCATGTGCCCGGTAAAGCCGAGGCACACACCCGCCGCGATCGTGTGCAGCGATAGCACCGCGTAGAGCAGCGCCCCGGCGCGCCGCCGCAACCTCGCGAACGGGCGGACGCGCACGGCGGCGGGCCGCAGCAACCAGAACGCCGCCCCGATTGCCCCGAGCAGCAAGCCGCCCGCGGCGTCTT
>Ga0190269_10000408_pt1 | contig 22498 bp, 19 predicted proteins | sample Popmic249IS_FD_133749 | JGI IMG/M metagenome (GOLD analysis project Ga0190269, IMG submission 133749) | Populus adjacent soil microbial communities from riparian zone of Blue River, Arizona, USA - 249 IS | ecosystem: Environmental > Terrestrial > Soil > Riparian zone | place: USA: Arizona... | reverse complement strand
GCCGATGCGTAGCTTGCCGTCGGCGTCGAGCGCCGGGGTGTAGAGCGTGCTGCGCAGCGCGCCGGTGCGGGTGACGACGCCCACCAGGCGGCCGTCGGCGTCCACCACCGGCGCGAGCCTGCGGCGGGAATCGTGCAGTGTCCCGTAGGCCTTGTCCATCGGAGTGCCTTCGGCGATCGTCAGCAGCTCGCTGCTCATCACCTCCTCGACCTGGGTGAACCGGTCCACACCGGCGCAGTCCGCCGGGGTGACGACGCCGACCGGGCGCTCACCCTCGAGCACGACCGCCGCCTCGTGCGCCCGCTTGTGGATGAGGGCGAGCGCGTCGCCGACGGTGTGCTGCGGGCGGAGCGTCACCGGGGTCTCGTAGAGCACGTGCCGCTGCTTGACCCACTCGATGACGCTCGCGACGACGTCGAGCGGAATGTCCTGGGGGATGATCGTCAAGCCGCCGCGGCGGGCCGTGGTCTCGGCCATCCGACGCCCGGCGATCGCGGTCATGTTGGCGACCACGAGCGGGATCGTGGTGCCTACCCCGTCGACGGTCGAGAGGTCGACGTCCAACCGCGAACGCACCTCCGAACGAGCCGGAACCATGAAGACGTCGTTGTAGGTCAGATCAGCTGTCGGCGTGGAAGGGCCGCCGGAGGCCTGGAGAAACTGCACGTTCTGCCATGGTACGCGGCTCGGCGGGGCCGGTCCTGTGATCAACCGCACCGGGGACATTCCTCGTTTTCCGACTGCGGTCACTCTCCTGGAACGATCCCGAAATCCTGTGTGCGCAGGATGGCAGGAGTCACCGGCTCCACCGTCGTTACCCGGGGACACCCGATGACGAGCACCATGGGGGATCCACGTGACGCTCTGGCAGATTCGTACGGTCGTCGACGACGAGCCCGGCCGGTTGGCCGCGCTGGCCGGTAGCCTCGCCGACCTCTCGGTCAACATCCTCTCGGTGCAGGTGCACCCCGTGGTGGCGGGAGCGGTGGACGACTTCGTGGCCGATGCACCGGCCGAGCTGACCGCCGAGGACCTGGCGGCCGCGGTGGCCGCCGGGGGCGGTCGGCGAGCCATGGTTCGGCCCGCCGACGTGCACGGCCTGGCCGATCCGCCGACCCGGGCGTTGCAGCTGGCTGCCCGGCTCGTGCGCGACCCGGAGAGCCTTCCGCTGGCACTCTCGGACCTGCTCGACGGCAGCGCGGTGGAGTGGTCGCCCGTCGCAGTGCCCGCCCCCGAGGGGGAGCTGCGGCTGCGCGACCCCCGCGGTGGTTCCCTGCGCGTCGTCCGGATGGATGCTCGGCTCACCCCGTCGGAGACCGCGCGCGCCACCGCGCTCGCCGAGCTGGCGGGGCTGCTCGCGGCGCCGGCCGAGGACACCGTGGTCTGGCGCCGGGCCGGGGTGGCGGATCTGGACGCGCTCGCCGACATGCACACGCGCTGCTCGGACGAGACCCGGTTCCGCCGGTACAACTCCGGGGTGACGCGGCTCGCCCCTCGGCAGCTCGCGCGGCTGGTCAACCCGAGGCTGGGCGTCGCTCTGGTCGCCGAGGCCCCGGACGGGAAGCTCGTCGCGATGGGGAACCTCATGTGGTGCCCCGCCGACGACGTGACACCGGCCGAGCTGGGGTTGCTCGTGGAGGACTCCTGGCAGTCGCGTGGGCTCGGCACCGCGGTGACCCGCCGGTTGCTCGCCGCCGCGCTGGATGCCGAGTGCGGTCAGGTGCACGCGATGGTGCGGCCGGACAACGTGCCGATGCTGCGGCTGCTCGCCGGTCTCGGCCTGCCGACCCACCGTCGCTGGGACGACGGCATGCTGACCGTGAGCATCGACCTGGACGGGGTCCCGGCGCTCTGACGGCGTGCGGGTGGCTCTCACGGCGCGCTGGGACTCCGGCAGCGTGGCGTGCTCCGACCGCGTCGGGGCGACGATCGGCGTCGACGGTTATGGAGAAGAGCGGAACAGCCGTCGCTAGTAGGGTGAAGCAGTGATCGATCTTCGCTTGCTCAGGGACAATCCGGACGCCGTTCGCGCTAGCCAGCGTGCCCGCGGGGAGTCCGAGTCCCTGGTGGACGAGCTGCTCGCCGCCGACGAGCGACGGCGGGCCGCCGTGGCCAAGGCCGACTCGCTCCGCGGTGAGCAGAAGGCGGTCTCGAACAAGGTCAAAGCGGCGTCCAAGGACGAGCGGCCGGCCCTGGTCGCCGCGGCGCGGGAGCTCGCGGCGACCGTCAAAGCCGCTGAGGCGGACCAGGCCACCGCGGACGCCGAGCTGCGCGAGGCCCACCTCGCCGTGCCGAACGTCGTCGAAGAGGGCGCACCCCCCGGCGGCGAGGACGACTACGTCGTGCTGCGCGAGGTCGGGACGATCCCGTCGCTGACCGACCCGCTCGACCACCTCGCGATCGGCGAGAAGCTCGGCGCCATCGACATGGAGCGGGGCAGCAAGGTCGGCGGCTCGCGGTTCTTCTTCCTCACCGGCGTCGGCGCCCTGCTCGAGCTGGCACTGCTCAACATGGCGGTCGCGCAGGCGGTCGAGTACGGCTTCACCCCGATGATCACGCCGACGCTGGTCAAGCCCGAGATCATGGGGGGCACCGGGTTCCTCGGCGCGCACTCCGACGAGATCTACCGGCTGGAGGCCGACGACCTCTACCTGGTCGGCACCAGCGAGGTCGCGCTCGCCGGCTACCACGCCGACGAGATCCTCGACCTCTCGAACGGGCCGAAGCGGTACGCGGGCTGGTCGACCTGTTACCGCCGGGAAGCCGGCTCGTACGGGAAGGACACCCGCGGGATCATCCGCGTCCACCAGTTCGACAAGGTCGAGATGTTCTCCTACACCACGCTCGACCAGGCGCACGACGAGCACGCGCGCCTGCTCGCGTGGGAAGAGGAGATGTTGGCCAAGGTGGAGCTGCCCTACCGGGTGATCGACGTCGCCGCAGGCGACCTCGGTTCGTCCGCGGCCCGCAAGTTCGACTGCGAGGCCTGGCTGCCGTCGCAGAACCGGTACCTCGAACTCACGTCGACGTCGAACTGCACCGACTTCCAGGCACGCCGCCTCAACATCCGGCACCGTGGTGCCTCCGGGCGTCCGGAGCCGGTCGCGACGTTGAACGGCACGCTGGCCACCACCCGGTGGATCGTCGCGATCCTCGAGAACCACCAGCAGCCCGACGGTTCGGTGACCGTTCCGGCGGCACTGCGGCCCTTCCTCGGTGGCCGGGACGTGCTCGCCCCGTGAGCCGACTCGATCCGGCCTGGCGTCCCAAGCTCGTCGCGCTCGACCTGGACGGCACGGTCGTGCCCTACGGCCGGGCGGGCACCCGCCCCAGCCTCGCGGTGGCCGCCGCGGTCGGCCGGGTGATCGACGCCGGGGTGCCGGTCGTCGTCGCCACCGGCCGCGCGGTCCCCGACGCCCTCGACACGGCGGTGGCGCTCGGGATCCGCGGCGTCGAGCTGGTCTGCACCAACGGCGCGGTCGTCTACGACGCCGAGGCCGGCGAGATCACCCACCGGGTCACCGTCGACGTGGCGCCGGCGGCGGCCGCGCTGGCCGAGCGCATCCCGGGCGCGGTGTTCGCGGCCGAGCGGGATCCGCACGGCTTCGTCACCACCGACGGCTTCCACCGGGAGTTCACGGTCGGCCGGGAAGAGGTCGTCGATCTGGCGACGCTGGTGGCCGAGCCGGTCGTCCGGATGGTGTGCGTGGCTTCCGGCTGGGACGTCGAGCAGATGGCCGAGGTCGCCCGGGAGGTGCTCGACCCGGCGCAGTACAGCTGGGACCTCGGCTTCAGCGCGTGGCTCGACGTCCAGGCGCCGGGCGTCTCGAAGGCGACCGGCACCGCGATGGTCTGTGCCGACCTCGGCGTCGACCCGGCCGACGTGCTGGCCATCGGCGACGGCACCAACGACATCGAGCTGTTCAAGTGGGCCGGCTGGGCGGTGGCGATGGGCCAGGCGCTCGAGGTCGTCCAGGACGCGGCGGACGAGGTCACCGACCCGGTCGAGCTCGACGGCTGCGCGACCGTACTCGGCCGGTGGTTCCCGTAACGTGATCGGCCGCACGGCCGATGGGGTCTGACATGCTGCCCGCCCTCGTGGCCACGGATCTCGACGGCACGCTGATCCGATCGGACGGGACGGTGTCGCCCTACACCCACGACGTGCTGCGCCGGGTGCGCGCCGCCGGGGTGGAGGTGGTGGGGGTGACCGGCCGCGGCCCGCGCCTGCGGACGCTCTCGGCCGCGGCCGTCGACGTCTCCCGGTACCTGGTGTGTGCTCAGGGCGGGTTCGTGCTCGACCTGGGGACCGGCGACGTTCTGCGCGCCACCCGGATCGCCGGTGCGGTCGCCGCGCAGGCGGTCGCGATGATCGAGGAGCGTGTCGGCCACGTGCTGGTCACCGTGGAGGCCGGTGAGGCCGACCACGCGCCGCTCCACGGCGACCCGGACTTCCAGTGGCCGTTCCCGGACCCGTGGGAGCCGGCGGACCGCGAGACGATGTTCGCCGCCGAGCTGCTCAAGGTCTTCGTCGCGAAGCCGGGGCTGGACGTCGACGAGTTCTTCGCGGTGGCTCGAGCGGTGGTGCCCGAGGCGGTCGGCGAGGTGACCTACGCCGGGCTGGGCTTCCTCGAGATCTGCCCGACCGGCGTGACGAAAGCCGCCGGGCTCGCCGTCGTCTGCGACACGATCGGGGTGGCCGCGGCGGACGTCCTGGCCTTCGGCGACATGCCCAACGACGTCCCGATGCTCGGGTGGGCCGGGCGCGGCGTCGCGGTGGCGAACGCGCACCCGGAGCTCAAGGCCGTCGCGGACGAGGTGACCCACTCCAACGACGAGGACGGCGTGGCGCGCTACCTCGAGCGGCTACTGCCTGACCAGAGCTAGCCACAGCGGGGTGGTGACCACCGACAGCGTGGTCGAGAGGACGATCGCGGAGGCCACCGGGCCCTGGAGCACCTCGAACTTCTCGGCCATCAGGTAGACGTTCGCGCCGGTCGCGATCGAGGCCATCAGCACGACGGCCAGCGTCTCGATCGTCGAGAGGCCCAGCGCGATCGCGAGCAGCCAGACCACCAGCGGGTGCACGACGAGCTTCACCGCGGTGATCAGCACGCTGACCTTCCAGCCGTTGCGCACGCCGTAGCGCTGCAGGCCGATGCCGAGCACCACGAGCGCGAGCGGCGTCCCGGACTGACCGAGCAGCTCCGCCGGGTCCGCGATGACGCTCGGCGTCCGCAGGTCGAACAGCCGGAGGCAGGTGCCGACGAGGATCGCCAGCACGAGCGGCGTGACGGTGACGCCCACGGCCGTGCGCACCAGGCTCCGAGCGGTGAGCGCGCCGCCGCGCGCGTACTCGATCGACGCCGTGGCGAGCGTCCACAGCACTGCGGCGTTGAAGATCAGCACCATCGCGACGGCAGGCAGCGCCGCCGGACCGAGAAACGCCTGCGTCAGTGGGATGCCCAGCAGCACGTTGTTGGAGAAGATGCCGCCCACCGCGAGCAGCGACTTCCCGGCGCCGTCGAGCTCGGTGAAGGGCTGGGCGACCAGCCGCCCGACGACGAAGACCGCGAAGCAGCCGCCGAAGTACGCGCCGACGACCTTCCAGCTCGGCGTCGTGTGGGCCGGCTTGCTGGTGATCGTGAAGAGGAGGGCGGGCAGCGAGACGTTGAAGACGAACGTGCTCAGCGGCTTGCCCGCCTCACGGGCCCAGGGGGTGAAGGCTGCGAGCGCGTAACCCAGGACGATCAGCAGGAAGACGGTCAGGGATTGGGAGACCTGGGTCCAGAGTGACGCCACCCCTAGAAGTTAGACATCACGTCTCCGAGAACCGACTCGATGCGACGAGGGTCATTGGACTCGTAGTAGCGGCCGCCGGAGGTCTTCGCCAGGCGGCTCAGCACGTTCTTTCCGTCCGCGGTGAGCTCGTTGCCGAACGCGACCGGGTACACCCGCACCGCCGGCTGTCCCGACGGTGTCTTCGCGGCCGCCAGTAGCGTCGAGGGGCTGATGCTGCCCGGGTCCTGGTTGTCGCCGTCGGTGAGCAGCACCACCGCGTTGATGCCGTCGGCGTCGGCGTGCGCTCGCACGGCGCTCACCGCGTCGCGGGCGGTGTCGTAGAGGCCGGTGTCGTGCTGCGGGCGCAGGCTCCGGAGCCCGCGGATCAGCGCCGCGTCGTTCTTGGGGCTGATCGGGACGAGCTGACGGTGGTCGGTGGAGCCGGAGAGGTGGGTCGAGAACTCCCAGAGCCCGACGGAGTCGTTCGACCCGAAGTACGACAGCGACGCCTCGGCGGCCTGCGTGGCCAGCTGGAGACGAGTGGCGGCAGTGCCGCTCACGTTCTTCTTCATCGATCCGGACGTGTCGAGCACGACCAGCACGCTCGCCGGGCGGTTCAGATCGCGCCAGGCTTTCAGCAGCGCGGCCACCGCGGACGGCTGCGGCGAGGGGAACGTCGTCGCGGCGTGTGCGGTGATCAGGTCGCCCGACTTCGCGACGACCGCTGGGTCGAGCCGGTCGTCGCTGCCCCGGAAGCCGGCGGACCGGAACGCTGCCTGCTGGTCGTCGCCGAGCAGGAAGTCGAGGAAGTCGTCACCCGCCGCGCGCTTGGCCGGGGTCACCCAGGGCGCGTCGATCACCGAGTCGACGGCCACGTAGGGGTGGTCGGAGACGAGCGTCCCGTCGCGTGGCTGCATGGCGACCAGCTTCTGGGCCGGCGGGGGAAGGTGACTGCTGCCGGCGCTCATCGGCTCACCCTGGTTGTACGCCCAGACGGTCTGCTCCTCGACCGCCAGCGCCGATACCGGGGACGTCTCGGACTGATCCTGCTGCTGGCGCAGCGCGTCGAGGAACGTCAGCGTGGTGTCCCCGTACCGGTCGGTCGACCGCTCGAGCGTCCGGAGGAACAGGCGGACGCTGCTCTGCTGCAGATCGGCGTCGACGTCGCCGGTGCGGCCGGGAGCGGCGAGGTACGCGGCGAGCGTCGCGTGCAAGCCGGACGTGGAGACCAGCGGGTTGGTGCGGGCGAACAGGAACGGCGTGGACGAGCCGCTGGCGGCCGCCCAGGCGGCGTCGTTGCCGGCGTACCTGGCGATGTCCTGCCAGCTGGGCGACTTCGACGGCCAGCCGAGCACCTTGGCGGTAGCCTCCGGGGCCGCGATGACCAGCGGCGAGCGGGCCAGGCTAGGTGCCTTCGGCGGCGTGCCGATCGCGCCGACCCGCTGGCCCACCAAGCCGACCCAGACGCTCGAGGCGGGCGACCACACGTCGGGGCGGACACCGTAGTCGGCGGTGGGCCAGCCTTTCGCCAGTGCCTCGACGGCCTCACCCGACTTCACGGCGACGATCTGCACGTGGACGCAGCGGCCCTCCGCCTCGTCCGGGTCGGCGTTGTACCGCTCGGCGAGCGCGGTGACGACGCCTGCCTTCTCCGGCGACGCGGCCACTACCAGCGGCAACTCGCCGGTGCAGCCGGTGACCGACTGCAGTAGGTCACGGCCGGCGACGACACCGCCGACGAGCAGGACGAGGACGACGCCGGCCGCGACCGGAACCATCCACCGGCGTCGGCGCCGCGGGCTGCCCGATGGGGGCGGGGCCGTGGTCAGCGGGCCGGACGGCGGGGGCGGACCACCCCAGGGTGGCCCGGCGGCCGTCGACCGCGGACCGGAGCCCGCGCGCGAGCCACTGAACGGGCCGGGGATGGGTACCGGGCTGCCGGGTGCGGACGGTACGCGCCCGGGGGAGGGCGGTGCGGACGTCGGTGGCGCGGGGGGACGCCCGGCCGTGCGCCAGGCTTGCCCGCCGGACACCGGCACGCCCGAGATCGGCGGCCCGGAGATCGGTGGGCCCGAGACGGGCGGGCCCGAGACGGGCGGGCCCGAGATCGGTGCCGGGATCGGGGGACCGGACACCGGAAACGACGGTGGGCCGGAGATGGGGGTGATCGTCGTGGGCGGAGCAGCCGACGTCGGCCGGGCCGTCACGTCGGCGAGCACGCGAGCCAACTCGGCGGCGGTCGGGCGGTGCGGCGGATCCGGATCCAGGCACCGGTCGACCGCCGCCGACAGCGCGTGCGGCAGCGACGGCAGGTCGTACGCGAGCGACCGGTACCGGCCGGACTGGATGGCGGTGATCAGCGCCCCGAGCGTCTCCTGCTCGAACGGCCGCCGCCCGGACAGGCTCTCGTAGAGCATCACGCCGAACGACCAGACGTCTGCTGCCGGCCCGGCCGCGTGCCCCTCGAGACACTCCGGCGCGGTGTAGGCGAGCGTGCCGACGATGTCGCCGGGGCGGGTGAGGCCGGTGGACTCGGTGGACTTGGCGATGCCGAAGTCGGCCAGCTTCGCCTCACCGTCGGCGGTGAGCAGGACGTTCGCCGGCTTGATGTCGCGGTGGGTGACCCCGACGGCGTGGGCGGCTGCCAGCGCGCGTGCGACACCGGCCAGTGCACCGGCCACCCGCTCCGGGGTGGGGAGCGGGCCGCTCAACGCGTCTTTCCAGCTTCCGCCGGTCAGCAGTTCCATCACCAGGAACGGTGTGCCGGGAGCGACGTCGATCGTGTCGCGCTCGCTGACCCGGCCGACGTCGTGGACCGCGACGATGTTGGCGTGGTTCAGGCGGGCGGTGGTGCGTGCCTCGCGCTGGAAGCGTTCCGGCGTGGTGAGCGTGTCGCCGGCGTCGATGAGGACCTTGACCGCGACCGGCCGATCGAGGTGGACGTCGTGGGCCGCGTAGACGGCGCCGGTGGCCCCGCGCCCTAACACCTCACCGAGGACATAACGGTCTCCGAGGCGAGGTCCGGTGTCCTCCGCTGTCACCCGGCCCTCCCTCCCGCTTCTAGGCGACAGGATAGGCGGCCGGAGCGACAGAACTGCCGTCCTGTCCGCTGCGCATGTGTCGGACTTCGGTCACCGGCCCCGGTGGGCGGCCGGCTCGGGTGCCCTGGCGGCTCCGGTGCTCAGCTGGCTCCGCCGAACTGGGCGGCGAGCCGAGGCGGGAAACCACCGGTGGAGATCGGCCCCCACCGCTCGATCGTCATCCGCAGGAGGCACTTGCCCTGCCGCTCCATCGCCGCGCGATAGCCGTCCCAGTCCGGGTGCTCCCCGGAGATGACCCGGTAGTACTCGACGAGCGGCTCGAGCGCCTCCGGCAGGTCGAGCACCTCGATCGCTCCGTCGACCTGGACGTACGGGCCGTCCCAGTCCGACGACAGCACGCAGATGCTGGCTCGGGTGTCCCGGCGCGCGTTGTGCGACTTCGCGCGGTCCGGGTAGCTGGAGACGACGATGCGGCCGTCGTCGTCCACCCCGCAGGTGACGGGCGAGAGCTGCGGTCGTCCGTCCTTGCGGGTGGTCGCCAGCAGGCCGTGGTGGCGCGGGCGCAGGAACGCCAGCAACGTGTCCCGGTCCACCGCGTCTGCGGTCGCGTAGTTCGGCACGCGAACAGCCTAACCATCAGATCGACACCCAAACCCGTGGTGAACCGCGGAAGTCGTTCGCTTTCCGCCATCGAGGCGGTGGGTTGCGTCGCCGCGTGTAAGGCTTGAGTCGTGTTCGTGCCCAAGCTGGTCGCTACCGATCTCGACGGAACCCTGCTGCGATCGGACCTGACCGTCTCGGAGCGGACGTTGGAGACGTTCGGTCGGCTCGAGCGGTCCGGGATCACGCTGGTGTTCGTCACCGGCCGTCCCTGGCGCTGGATGGACCCGGTGCTCGCCCAGACCGGCAGGCGAGGGCGCGTGGTCTGCGCCAACGGGGCCGTGGTGCTGGACGGCGCCTCCGGCGACGTGCTGCGGAACTGGACGATCCCCACCGAGACGCTCCGGTCGGTCACCACGGCGGTGCGGGACGCGTTCCCGAGCGCGATCTTCGCGGTCGAGCGTGGACCTCGGATGCTGCACGAGCCCGACTACCCGGTGCGGCACGATCTCGGCCGCACCGACGAGGACGAGGTCTCCTGGTCCGAACTCGTCGCCCAGCCGGCGGAGAAGCTGCTGATCCGCGCGCCGAGCGTGGAGGCGGCCGAACTCTGGACGCGATGCACGCGGGTGTTCGACGGCACGGTCACACCGACGCACTCGGGGTTCCGCGGGCTCATCGAGGTCTCCGCGGCCGGGGTCACCAAGGCCACCGGCCTGGCGTGGGTGGCCCAGCGCTGCGGCGTCGACCCGGAGGCCGTGCTGGCCTTCGGTGACATGCCCAACGACATCCCGATGCTCAGCTGGGCCGGGCGGGGCGTCGTCGTCGCCGGCGCCCACCCGGAGGCCGCGGCGGTGGCGCACACGGTGACCACCGGGAACGACGCGGACGGGGTGGCCACCTACCTGGACGCCCTGTTGGACGAGGCTTCCATCTCGCGGTAGGACAGCCACCCCGCGGCAAACGTCGACTACAGGTACTGGCCGGTGCCGTGGGCCGTGGGGGAACCCTCACCGGACACGATGCCGCCGAGGCCCGGCGGCAGGGCCGGACGTCCGCGCATCTGCTCCAGCTGCACGCGGGCGGCCATCTGCTGTGCCACCAGGGCCGCCTGGATCCCGTGGAAGAGGCCCTCCAGCCAGCCGACCAGCTGGGCCTGAGCGATCCGCAGCTCCGGCTCGGTAGGGGTGGCGTCGTCGGTGAACGGCAGCGAGAGCCGCTCCAACTCGTCGCGCAGCTCGGGGGCGAGCCCGTCCTCGAGCTCACTGATCGATCGCGCGTGGATCTCCTTGAGGCGGGCCCGGCTCGCCTCGTCCAGCGGCGCCGCGCGCACCTCCTCGAGGAGCTGCTTGATCATGCTGCCGATGCGCATGACCTTGCCGGGCTGCTCGATCAGCCGCGCCGGGTCGTTGTCGTTGTCGCTACCGGGTTCCACGGGCATCGCGCCGACGGGCGAGCCGTCCGGGCCCATCACCATGACGGTCTGACCGGGGGAGTCGGGGCGCTCGTTGGGGGACTGGGTGTCGGTCATACGACCATCCTCCCGCAATCAGGTTGTGCGTGCCGATGCCGGTGGCAGAGGGTGCAGGGTATGCCCGCTCAACCAGTAGCCAGTCCTGCGCCGACGCCTGTGTCCGAACTCACCATTCGGGCGGCCGAGCTGGCCGACGCACCCGCGATCCGGTCCTTGGTCAACGAAGTCGACCTCGTCGACACCGGTGAGGGCGGGTACTCGGTCGAGGAGATCGAGGGCGATCTGCGCCGCGCCGGTGACCTCGCGCGCGACTCCTGGCTGGCGTTCGACGGCGACCGGCTGGTGGCCTACGCCGTGCTCTGGCCGGCTTCCACGAGCACCCGGCTCGACGTCGACCACTACGTCCTGCGCGATGCGCTGCCCGCCGGTATCCACCTGCTCGATCTGCTCACCGCCCGGGCGGCCCGGATCGCCGCGGCCGCGCCCGGCGGCGAGGACGCCGACCTGCACCTCGCGCTGACCCCGGAGTCCGTGCTGGCGGTGCACGCGCTGCCCGCCCGTGGCTGGCGGAACGTCCGGCGGCACCACGTCCTCACCCGGGGCGTCAGCCCGGCGGCCGACCAGCCGCCGGTCCTGCCCGACGACGTCCGGATCCGGGCCGTGGCCTCGCCGGAGGACCAGGAGATCGCCTACCGGCTCGTCCAGGACACGTTCGCGGGTCACTTCGGCTTCGAGCCGACCGGCTACGCCGAGTGGCGCAAGCGGATGAACGCCGACCACCGGGACTGGTCGCTCACCTGGATCGCGTCCCGGCTCGACGCCGCGGGTGGGCAGGCCGACGTCGGTGTCCTGGTGGGCCACGACGAGCGGGAGGCGACCGGCTGGGTGCAGAACCTCGGCACGGTGGCGGCCGCCCGCGGCTCCGGGATCGCGACGCTGCTGCTGCGCACCGCGTTCGCGGAGTTCGCCCGGCGCGGACGCGGCGCGGTCGGCCTCGGCGTCGACACCGAGAACGTGCACAACGCGCTGCGGTTCTACACCGGTCTCGGCTTCGAGCTGCAGTTCGCAGCCGACACCTGGCGGCTGCTGGTGCCCGCCGCGCCTGCGGCCTGACGACCGCGGCTGAACCCGGCTACGCAGGTACGCGGAGCCCGGTTCGCCGCGGCCGAACGCTCAGCGGACGAGGAGCACCTTGCCGCTGGCCTCGCCGGCCTCGAGGACGCGGTGCGCCTCGGCGGCGTCCGGCAGCGCGATCGCCCGGTCGACGATCGGCCGGATCTTGCCGACCGAGACCAGCGGCCAGACGTGGGTCTTCACGTCGTCGACGATCTCGGCCTTCTCCTCGACCGGCCGGGCGCGCAGCGACGTCGCGGTGACGGAGGCGCGCTTGGCCAGCAGGGCGCCGATGTTCAACTCACCCTTGGCTCCACCCTGCATGCCGATCACGACCAGCCGACCGTTCGTCGCCAGCGCCGCGACGTTGCGGCCCAGGTACTTGGCTCCCATGTTGTCGAGGATGACGTCGACGCCCCGGCCGTCGGTGGCCTCCTTCACCACCTCGACGAAGTCCTCCGTGTGGTAGTCGATCGCCCGCTCGGCACCGAGTGCGAGGCACAGGTTGTGCTTGCCGGGGCTGGCCGTGGTGAACACGCGGGCGCCGTAGGCGGAGGCGAGCTGGATCGCCGCCGTTCCGATGCCGCCGGCGCCACCGTGCACCAGGAACGAGTCGCCGGGTGCGAGGCGTCCGACCGCGAACACGTTCGACCAGACCGTGCAGTACACCTCGGGCAGGCTCGCGGCCTCGGCGAGCGTGATGCCGTCCGGAACCGGCAGCACCTGGCCGGCCGGGACCACGACCTGCTCGGCGTACCCGCCGCCGGCCAGCAGCGCGCAGACCGCGTCGCCGACCTTCCACTCCGTCACGCCGGCGCCCACCGCGGCGATCCGGCCGGAGCACTCCAGGCCCGGATACTCCGACGCACCCGGCGGGGGCGGGTAGAAACCCTGACGCTGCAGCAGGTCGGCGCGGTTGACGGCGGAGGCCGCCACGTCGATCAGGACCTCGCCTTCGCCGGGTTCGAGGTCGGGTACCTCGGTCCAGCGCAGGACCTCGGGGCCACCCGGTTCGCTGATCGTGATCGCGTGCATGCGCCAACCCTACGGAAGAGTCCGGCCGCTGGTCGGTCGGTAGGGCAGGCGCTGGTCGAGGAACGCCGACGGGGCCCCGCACTCGTCGCGCGGGGCCCCGGGGTCGTCGAACGGGGAAAGAAGTGCCACCTCGTCGTGGCGGGTAGGTCGCCGCCGGCCGGGGCACGGCCAGAGCCTCGGGACGTGTGCCCGGGGTACATCCGGGAGGTCGTCGGGGTCTGAGCGGGCCCGGTCGGCGGCCCGATGCAACTACTGGGACTTACGGCTCACTACCGATCAGTGCTGACGGGTCACCCTCCGAAAAAGGTTCCAGCCGGCCATCCGGACGGTTGCTACCGGACGACCGCGGTGGAGCATCTGGTTGTGCGTGTTGGCCAGCGCCTGTACCTCGCGACGGTTCGTTCGCGTGACGCCGGGCCGTGCGCACTCTGGGCAGTGCAGCCGGTACATCGCGGTTCCTCTCATGCGACGGCCCGCCTCGGCGAGCTGGCTGTTTCCCGGTGCTGTGCCGGGACCACCTGTTCCCATTCCCCAGACGGTAGGCACCTCGCACCACTCAGACCAGCCGACCCGCTGTGAGAAACATGTGGCCTAACGGCGGCCGTGATGAGCCGTCCGGGTGATGAGTGACACGCCTCTCGAACGGCCGGCAGGTCACACCCCCGAGCCGGGAACAGCGAGACCAGGTATTCTTGTTACGTCCAAGCCTCCTCGGAGATCCAGAGCAGCTCATGCCTCCGAGAAAACTTGGGATGTGTCCTATCGAGGTTTCGTCGTAAACCCGTGTCCCGGCGGTCCGAGCGTCCGGTGGTCAGTGGGTTCGACGTACCGATGAGTCCATCGGAGACCCCCGTTACCCCGACCGGGGTGGATGACCCCTGGCTGCTGTGTCGTCTGCCCGGAAAGCCGTTCTGTGCCAACGCTGTCTGCTGTATCTGAAATGCCCGACTTCTCGACCGACCAGGTCGTTCCCGAGCTCGTCACCGACGAACTCACTCTCCAAGCACTCGAGGTCGACGCCGTCGAGGCGTCCGCCGACACCGAGCCGGTCACCGAAGACGGTCCTACCGCCGTCCGGTTCGCCGACCTCGGCCTGCCCCAGGCGATGGTGACCGCGCTCGAGCGGCAGGGCATGTCCGATGCCTTCCCGATCCAGGCCGCCACGATCCCCGAGGTGCTGGCCGGCCGTGACGTCCTCGGTCGCGGGGCCACCGGCTCCGGCAAGACCCTGGCGTTCGGTCTGCCGCTGGTCGCCAAGCTGGCCGGTGCGCGGGTCCGTCCCGGGCGCCCGCTCGGCCTGGTGCTCGTGCCCACCCGTGAGCTGGCACTCCAGGTCACCGACGCGCTCGCGCCGCTGGGCCGTACGGTCGGCGTCCGGGTCCGCCCGGTCGTCGGTGGTGCGGCGATGTCGCGCCAGCTCGAGGACCTGCGCCGGGGCGTCCACGTCGTCGTCGCCACCCCGGGCCGGCTCGAGGACCACATCCGGCGCGGCAGCGCGGTGCTCGACGACGTGGAGATCACCGCGATCGACGAGGCCGACCAGATGGCCGACATGGGCTTCCTGCCCGTCGTCCGGGCCCTGCTCGACCAGGTCCGCCCGGACGGGCAGCGCCTGCTGTTCTCCGCGACGCTCGACAACGACGTCGACACGATCGTCCGCGAGTACCTCACCGACCCGGTGACCCACTCGCTGGCGCCGTCGACGGCGTCGGTCGACACGATGGAGCACCACATGCTCCACGTGACCCACCAGGACAAGGTGCGTGTCGCCGCCGAGCTGGTGAACTCCACCGGCCGCACGATCATGTTCGTCAAGACCCAGGCCGGTGCCGACCGGCTCGCCGAGCAGCTCACCGAGCGGGGCATCTTCGCCGAGCCGCTGCACGGCGGTCGGACGCAGGGCCAGCGCAACCGCGTGCTCGCGAACTTCAAGAACGGGCGTGCGCCGGTTCTGGTCGCGACCGATGTCGCCGCGCGCGGTGTGCACGTCGACGGCGTCGGGCTGGTCGTGCACTACGACCCGCCGACCGACCCGAAGTCGTACCTGCACCGGGCCGGGCGGACGGCTCGCGCCGGAGCGTCCGGCGTGGTCGCCACGCTGGTCGCGCCGTACAGCCGGAAGTCCGCGCACCGGCTGGCGAAGCTGGCCGGGATCAACCCGGTGCGCTCCACGATCGCGCCGGAGTCGCCGCTGCCGAGCGTCCTGATCGACGCTCTGCCGCCGGCGCCGCCGCCGCCGACCGCGGAGGAGCTCGCTGCCGAGGAAGCCCGTCGTCGGCGCAGCCGCGACTACGACTCCGACCGGGGTGACCGTGGCCGAGGCGGCCCGCGTCGCGGACCGCGCACCGGCTCCGGTGAGCGCCGCGAGGGTGGCTACCGCGGTGGCCCCCGTCGCTCGGACGGCCCGCGCTGGGCCGACCGTACCGACCGGGGCAGCAGCTTCGGCCAGGGCGACCGCCCGGACCGTGGCGAGCGTTCCGACCGGCCGGCCCGGTTCGGCCGGGACGACCGCCGGCCCGCGCAGCGCGCCGGTGAGTACCGGGCGACCGGCGACCGGTTCGCCGGTGGCGAGCGCTCCGAGCGCGGTAGCTCCGAGGGTGACCGTGCCCGGCGTCCGCGCTGGACGCCGGAGCAGCGCTCGGCCCGTCCCGGTGAGGACCGCCGCGCGCGCTGAGCACGACTGAACGCACGACCGGCCGGATGCCCCACGGGGTGTCCGGCCGGTCGCGTTAGTGGGTGCTCCTGGCGTCCGGCGACAATGCGGCATGGCTTCTCCACGGCGGTTGGTGCGCACGGAGCGGATGCTCGACCGGATTCTCGGCGGGTTCCTCGGGCTCGCGGCGCTGGGCGACCTGTTCGGCGCCTGGCAGTTCCTCGGCGAGATCGTGAAGCTCCACGAAGCGCTGCGGGACGGGGGGCACTCGCTCGCGGATCCCGATCCGGGCACCACGCTGCCCCCCGTCTACGTACTCGGGGCCTCAGCACTGGCGTTCGCGGTGCTGTTCGGGGCGGTGGCCGTGCTGATCCTGCGTGCCTCGCCGCTCGGCCTGGCGGCGTTGCGCGGCGGCGTGCTCGTGCTGCTGCCCGCGCGGTTGCTGGCGTACCTGGCCACGTACATCCAGTACGACGAGACCGTCGTCGCCGCGCTGCCCGTCGGTGCCGAGAACTCGGAGTACCGGACGCTGGCCATCGGCCAGATGGTGGGGGGCGGCATCGGGGTCTTCGGTGTCACTGCGGCGCTGCTGGTGTTGGTGGGCGCTGCGCTGGTCCGGTGGTTCCGCCCCGGAGCGGATCCCTGGGAGACACCGCGCGAATCGCTGCCGGCTCCGTCGTTCGGGTCGTCGGCGTCGTCGATCAACGCGGCGCGCATCCTCGCGCTGGCCGGCACCGTCGTCGCGCTGCTCGTGCCAGTGGCGTGGGTGCGGCCGCTCGGGAACGAGAGCGACCTGCCCTCCGAGTGGTCGTTCGTCGCTCTGGTCAGCGGGTTCCTGGGAGTCGGTGCGTTGGTCGCGGCGGGTCTGTGCGTGCTCGCCAGGCCGGGCCGCCTGCTGTTCCGCTGGCTGGCGCTGGGGGCGCTGGGGGTCGTGGCCGCGGTGGAGTGGGCGATGACGCTGTGGCAGGCGTTCTACGCGGACGTCGCTTACGGCGTGGAGCGGGTCGACGGCGTCGCGGTGCCGTGGACGGCTGCGATCGCGTGCGGCCTGGTGAGTGCGGCCCTGCTGACGGTGGCCGTCGTGGTGCTCATGCTGCCGGCGCCTCCCTCGCCGGACGGCGCACCGGCGGTGACCGTGACGCGTCGCGGCGACGGGGTCGCCCGCGAGCGGATCGGCGAAGCGACCGCCGAGCCGGGGTGGCAGGCGTTCCCCGCGGAGGCGCCCGCGGAAGGCACGTCCGCGAAGAAGGCCGTCCCCGCGAAGGGTGCGCCCGCCGCGAAGGCCCCGTCCACGAAGAAGGCCGGCGCTCGGAGGGGCGCGCCTCGCAAGAAGGCGGCGCCGGGCGGCACCGCGGCTGGCGACTCCGCAGCGGGGGACGCTACTCGTACGGCTGAGCCGGGGCCGGGATCGCGTTGACGGAGGCAGCCTTGAGTAGGGGTACCGCCTTCCACGGGTCGCTGGACGTACTCGGCGTCCAGGTGCCCACGACCTTCACCCACGCGTCGCGCGTCACGCGCACCGGCGAGTCGACGACCTGCACCTGGAACGGTCGGGCGTCCGCGGCACAGCAGTTCACCTTCATCCGCGTCAGGTACCAGGTCCCGCCGCTGTGCGGCGTCACGAACCCGCTCAGCTCGACCGTGCGCCCGGTCAGCGTCCGCCCGCCGTCCCACACCGCGCGCTGCGCGTAGTCGTGCACTTCCAGCTCGACCGGGTCCGCTCCGCGTAGCGCCGAGTAGGTGACCGACTTCGGCGGCTTCGGCACGGTCACGGCACCGCGCTCGGCCGCGAACGACCCCAGCGCTGGGGGCGGGACCAGCACCAGCACGAAGATCGGCAACACCCAGAGCCAACCGACGCCGTGCCCGTCGCCGGTGTGCTCGTGCCCCGCCGGGTCGGTGCGCAGCCCGTCGGCGTGGTCGTGCTCGTCCTCGGCGCCGACGTCGGCCTCGTGAGCGTCGTCGATATCGAGGACGGGAACCGCCCCGGGGCCGTGCGTGCGCACGCGGGCCTCGGCCGACCGCAGGCGGGTGCGTTCGATCGCGGCGCGGCCGCGCCAGTCGCGGAGGAAGCCGAGGACACCGAGGGCGATCAACAGGACGCCGGTGGCGACCAGCGGCCATTTGAGCAGGGTCTGGACGTAGTTGAGGTACTCCCCGGAGATGACGAGCTTGAGCAGCACCGCGCCGAGCACGATGTAGACGACCGCCTGGACTTCCCGCCTCATCAGGCCACTCCGATCAACAGGCCGGTGACGGTCGCTGCGGCGACGGCGACGACGAACGTCAGCGGGGCGAAGCGGGTCGCGAACGCCCGGCTGAACGTTCCGGTCTGCAGCGCGATCAACTTCAGGTCGACGACCGGACCGACCACCATGAACGCCAGCTGGGCCGGCAGCGGGAAACCGGTGAGGCTGGCCGCGACGAACGCGTCGGCTTCCGAGCAGATCGAGAGGACGACGGCGAGCGCGGCGAGTACCAGGATCGACAGCACGGGGATGCCGGCGACCGTGGTGATCCAGTCCGGTGGGATGACGACGTTCATCGTCGCCGCGGCCGCCGCACCGATGATCAGGAAGCCGCCGGCCTCGAAGAAGTCGTGCGCCACCGCGAGCCGGAACGTCTCGAACTTCGACACCGCGGGCCCGTCGGGGTCCGGCAGCCGACGCGTGACGTACCGCCCCAGCCACTCCGGACGGCCGAACCGCGCCCACAGCCAGCCGACGAGCACTGCGGTGGCCAGCGACGCGACGAAGCGCCCGACCACCATGCCCGGCTGGCCGGGGAACGCGACGGCGGTGGAGACCAGCACGATCGGGTTGATCGCCGGAGCCGAGAGCAGGAACGCCAGCGCCGCGGCCGGGACGACCCCGCGCTCGATCAGGCGGCCGGCCACCGGCACGGACGCGCACTCGCAGCCCGGCAGCAGCGCTCCGGCCGCACCGGCGACCGGCACCGCCAGGGCGGCCCGGCGGGGCAGGATCGCGGAGAAGAAGCGGGGCGGGACGAACGCGGTGATCGCGCCGGAGAGCACGACGCCGAGCATCAGGAACGGCAGCGCCTGGACCACGATCGCGCAGAACACGGTCGTCCAGGTCGCGACCCCACCGCGGCCGCCGATCAGCAGTGAGAGCACTTGCCGACCGATCAGCACGGCCACGATCGCGGCGATCAAGAGCGCGATCTCGCCACTGTGCGACTCGGTGGCATCGGTTCTGGTGCGGACCGAGGAACGCGACGACATGCACCGAAACTATCCGACCGAGGCCCGGCACCCGAAGATGATTGAACGCTAAACCAAACGGGGGTATCGTCTGTTACATGCCGATCCAGCGTCTGAACCATGCCGTGCTCTACGTCCGCGACGTCGCCCGCAGCGTGGCGTTCTACCGCGAGGCGCTCGGGTTCGAGGTCATCGAGGGGGGCGACGCCTTCGCCGGAGCGGCGTTCCTGCGCGCGGACGGGTCGACCAACGACCACGACCTCGGCCTGTTCCAGATCGGCGCGCAGGCGGGTCCGTCGGCCGCCGGTCGCAGCACGGTCGGGCTCTACCACCTGGCGTGGGAGGTCGACACGCTCGCCGAGTTGCAGCGCATCGAGGGGCGGCTGATCGAGCTCGGCGCGCTGGTCGGGGCGAGCGACCACTCCACCACCAAGGCGCTCTACGCCAAGGACCCCGACGGGCTCGAGTTCGAGGTCTCCTGGCTGGTGCCCGCGCACCTGCTCACCGACGAGATCCGGGCCAAGCGCAACGAGATCCGCCGGCTCGACCTGGCTGCGGAGGTCGAGCGCTTCGGCGCGGGCACCCGCGGTGGCGTCGGCGTGTCGAGCCGGGCCTAGTGCTGGAACGGCAGTCGATGTACGAGGGCGATGAGCCGGTGGGTGACGTCAACGGGAGTTCGTGCACGTGATCACGTGTGAGAACTTCCGTTGACAACCGTTTCCACGTAGCCAGGGCAAGGGCACGGTACCTGCCGTTGCAGTATCAGGCCCTGTTTCAACGGTGGGTTGCTGGCCTCTGAAACAGGGCCTGAACTACCCACCGCCTCGCGCACCGCACTCCACCGTCGGGTGCGCTGCTTCGGCCCTATCGGCAGGTGAACCCGCTGATGAAGGCCGACTGCCATGTCGGCGGAGTTACTGCCAGGCAGAAGGTGAGAGGATCAAGGTAAGGCCGGTCGTCGTCGTCCCCGGCGAGCTTCCGACCGGCTGGTACCTCAACGTCAGTGGAGGCGGGGATGGACGTGCTGGAAAAGGCGCGGGCTCGCCGTACGGCCGCCAGAGTTGCGGCCGAGCGAGCTGCCTTGGACTGGCAGGATGCCGTCGTCGAGAGCATTGATCAACTTGTCGACCAACTACGGCTCGCCGGCGTCGATCGGCTGGCTTCGTTCGAGGCCGCGGTGCGGCCGGCGCTCGACGGCGAGGCGTGGGAAGAGCGCGAAGACCTGGTGACCGTGGCGTTCGCGTCGGACGCGGGGGTACAGCGGTACACGCCCTCCGACGACGAGCGGTGGGCCACCGCGGTGGAACTCTGGGACGACCTGCGGTCGGCTCTCTCCAGGATTCACGGCACCGACGTCCCGGCCAGCCTGGTCGTCGATCTGGACGCGAGGGTGGCGGTGGGGTTCGAGCCGCTGCACTGCCCGGACGTGGGCATCGAGCCGGAGCTCATCCTGCACCTGGTGCGCGCCGACTCCGACGAGCCGTTCGCATCGCTGCTCCTCGAGCTACCCGACCCGGACGCCGCGCTCGACCGGGTCAACGATCTGCTCGACCGGTACGGGCTGGAAGCGCCGACCCGACCGGAGCACGAGCCCGGCGAGTGCGACCTGGGCCTCGGCGACGAGGACGAATGACCACCGGCCGCTCGGCCCCGGCGACGGGGCCGGGCGGCCGATATCTATTCCGAGCCGCTGGAGCGGCCGGAGGACGAGCCGACGGGCTGGAGTTCCAGCAGATCGGGGCGTTTGGCGGTGATCGTGTCACCGCTGGAGCGTCCGGTCAGGCGGCGGCCGATCCACGGCGCCAGGTGCACCCGAGCCCACGCGAGGTCGGCGCGGCGCGCGGTGAGCCATCGGTCGGGCGCCGCCATCGGCAGCTTCGCCACGCACTCCGGGTCGCACTCGACGTCGAGCGCGCTCAGTACCTGGTGCGCGACCCGGCGGTGGCCGGCCGAGTTGAGGTGCAGCCGATCGGCGCTCCACATCCGCCGGTCCCGGAAGCCGTCGTCGGCCCAGAGGTCGACGAGGGGCGCGTCGTACTCCTTGGCCACCCGCCGCACCAGGCCGAGGAAGAACTCGATCCGCGGCCCGAGATAGCGGCCGGCCGCCCCGTAGTTGATCGTGAGGTCCGCGGGCGTGAACAGCACGACGGTGGCGCCACTGGACCTCAGCCGGTCGACCGCTCCCTCGAACGAGTCGATCATCCGTTGGGGGTCGAACCGCCGGCGCAGCGCGTCGTTGCCGCCGGCCGAGAACGTGACCAGGTCGGGCCGCATCGCAGCGGCCAGCGGCACCTGCGCGTCGACCACCGCGGGCAGCAGCCGCCCCCGCACCGCGAGGTTCGCGTACCGGAAGTCGTCGACCTCCGCGGCCAGGCAATCGGCTACCAGATCGGCCCAACCGCGGTAGGTGCCGTTGCCGTACGGATCGTCCATGCCTTCCGTGAAGCTGTCGCCGATCGCCACGTAGCTGGACCAGCGCCCGTGCACGATGCAACCTCCGCGATAGCCGACAATCGGTCTCGACTATGCCACCGGAGGCAACGAGGTGTCAGGCGGGTATCCGTCAGGATGCTCTGCGTCACTCCGCTTGCTGACGCAACCTCCCGGCGAGCACCTCGGCGAGGTGGTGCGGCTCCCGATCGGTGCTCTGCCGGATCTGGGTGCGGCAGCTGAAGCCGTCCGCCAGCACGATCGTCTCCTCGCTGGCGGCCCGGACGGCAGGCAGCAGTACCCGCTCGCCCGCGGCCTGCGCCATCTCGTAGTGACCGGCCTCGAACCCGAAGTTGCCGGCCACGCCGCAGCAACCCGAGTCGAGCACGGTCAGGTCCACTCCGGCCTGCGCGGCCAGTGACCGGTCGGCCTTGTCGCCCAGCAGCGCGTGCTGGTGGCAGTGGATCTGGGTGATCGCCGGCCGGTCGGTCTGCGGGGGCCGGAAGTCCGGTGCGTCCCGCTCCAGCACGCCTGCCAGCGTGATCGAGAGCGCGGCGAGCTTCTTCGCCCGTGGGTCGTCGGGCAGCAGCGCGGGTAGGTCGTGCTTGAAGTTGGCCAGGCAGCTGGGCTCGAGCCCGACGATCGGGATACCGGCGTCGAGGTGCGGCTCCAGGGCGTCCAGCGTGCGGCGGGCCACCGCGCGGGCGACGTCGAGCTGACCGGTGGAAATCCAGGTCAGGCCGCAGCACAGCTCACCCTTCGGCACCCGGACGACGAACCCGGCGGCGCTGAGCACCTCCACCGCCGCTTCGCCGATCTGCGGATCGAAGTACTGCGTGAACGTGTCCGGCCAGAGCAACACTTCCTTGCGTCCGGCGTCGTCGCCCGCGCGGCGGGTCGTGCCGCCGAACTTGCGCCGCAGACGTTGCTTCAGCGTCCCGCCGGTGGCGAACTTCGGCACCGACCGCTCCTGCGCGATGCCGGCCACCTTCTTCATCAGCGTTGCGGCGGGCTGGAACGCGGTGACCGCGTTCGCCACCCGCGGGGCCAGTGCCGCGCCGCGCAGCGCGACCGGCAGCCAGCCCATCGCGTAGTGCACGGCGGGCCGCAGCTTGCCCTTGTACCGCTGGTAGAGGAACTCCGACTTG
>Ga0190269_10000407_pt1 | contig 22572 bp, 22 predicted proteins | sample Popmic249IS_FD_133749 | JGI IMG/M metagenome (GOLD analysis project Ga0190269, IMG submission 133749) | Populus adjacent soil microbial communities from riparian zone of Blue River, Arizona, USA - 249 IS | ecosystem: Environmental > Terrestrial > Soil > Riparian zone | place: USA: Arizona... | reverse complement strand
CGTGCCTCGCTCCGTGCTGCGGGAGGTGTATGCGCGCGATGGCGGGCAGTGCACGTTCGTGAGCGCGGACGGGCGGCGCTGCGCGGCGCGTGGCTTGCTCGAGATCCATCATCACGACACGCCGTACGCGCTCGGGGGCGCAGCCACCGTGGACAATCTGCGCCTCATGTGCCGTGTTCACAACGGGCTCCAGGCCGAACGTCGATTACAGCCGAGCGTTCATGATTCGCAAACTCCGGCAAGTGCGAGGGGCGCGCGCCTCGCACAATGCATGAGTCCGATCGCAGCGAAGAGCCGCTCAACGCGGGCGCGCGCTGCGCGGCGAGTTCGAGCCGGGCGCGGGCTGTCATTCAGCGTCGAGCTCGGTCCAGACCTTACGGAGCATGATCTCTCCGGGCCTTCGCGTACGCATCGGGGCGGGGCGCGTTCTGCGTTCGGCAGCATTCGGCACAACGCCATGAGGCGCGCGGAGCGCGCCGCGGCCTTCGAGGTTTCTGTCGGCTCTGCGCCGTCACGCGCCCGACGCGTCCAAGCTCAGCGTGCGCTAACGCGCGCCGAGGGCGGCCCACGGCACTGCGCTACAAGGCGCCCCCTAACCTCAGCCGGATCCGGCCACGCCCCGCGCCCCCTCCTTGCCCGACCACGCCGGCAACCTCGTCGACTTGCCATCGATGTCCCGGCAGCGCGCGTGTAAGCGCCCGCGAACCTCACAAAGATGTGACCAATCATCAGACGTCCACGGTTACGATTACGTGAGAGAGCGCATCTGCCTCGATCTGGCCCTCGCCACGCACCTAACGCTATCGTCGCGACGCCTTGCCAACTCCTCCCACAGCTCCAGCCGTCCGGCGTTCGCGCGGGGGAGCGCTGGCCGTCGCGGCCGGCATCCTGCTGTCTCGCCTCGCGGGCCTGCTGCGCGAGCGCGCAATCGCGCATTATCTGGGCATCTCGGCCGCGGCGGACGCGTTTCGCGCGGCGCTGCGCGTGCCGAACTTGCTGCAGAACCTGCTGGGGGAGGGCGTGCTGTCGGCGTCGTTCATCCCGGTGTATGCGCGGCTCCTGGCGCAGGAGCGCTTCGCCGAAGCGTCGCTCGTGGCGCGCGCGGTCGGCAGCTTGCTCGCGCTCGCGGCGAGCGCGCTCGCAGTGCTGGGCGTGTGGGCCGCGGGGCCGCTCGTGAACGTGTTGTCGCCGGGCTTCGACGCGCCCACTTTGGCGCTCACCACCGCGCTCGTGCAGATCTTGTTTCCTGGCGTCGCGCTGTTGGTGCTCTCCGCGTGGTGTCTGGGCGTGCTGAACAGTCACCGGCGCTTCTTTCTCTCGTACGCCTCGCCCGTGCTCTGGAACACGGCGCTGATCGCGGCGGTGATCGCGGCAGGGGCTCGCTTCTGGGGGGAAGACGCGACGATCGCGACGTGGCTCGCGTGGGGCGCGGTGGTCGGCTCCGCCGCGCAGTTCCTAGTGCAGCTGCCGGCCGTGCTGCGTTTGCTCGGCAGCGTGCGGCCCGTGCTCGCAGTCGATGCGCCCGGCGTGCGCGACACCCTGCGCGCGTTTGGCCCCGTGCTGCTCGGTCGCGGCTCGGTGCAGCTGTCGGGCTACATCGATCAGATCCTCGCGAGTTATCTGGGCCAGGGTGTGGTCGCCGCGCTCGCCAATGCCCAGACCTTGTACTTGCTGCCGGTGAGCCTGTTCGGCATGGCCGTGTCTGCCGCGGAGCTCCCCGAGCTGTCGGCCGCGGCCGCGCAGGGAGAGGCCCGCAGCACGCAGCTGCACGCGCGTCTAGCCTCCGCGCTGCGCCGTGTGGTGTTTCTCGTGGTGCCCTCGGCCGTAGCGTTCGTGACCATCGGCGGCTTCATCGTGCAGCTGCTGTTCGAGTCGGGTCGGTTCGGGAGCGCAGCCACACAGCTGGTGTGGCTGCTGCTCGCCGGCTCGGCGATCGGCCTCACGGCGGGCACGCAGGGCAGGCTGCTGGCGTCAGCGTTTTACGCGCTCGGCCAGCCGCAGGCGCCGCTGCGCGCGTCGCTCGTGCGCGTGAGCCTGACCGCCCTTGCAGGCTGGGCGGTGGCCCTGCCGCTGCGAGCGGCGTTCGGCTACGACGCGCGTTGGGCGGCGTTCGGACTGACGTGCAGCTCGGCGCTGGCCGCCTGGCTCGAGTACGCGTTGCTGCGCAAGCAGCTCGATCCTCACGTCGGCGGCGTGCCCGTGCCGCTTCGGCTCGGCCTCGGCGCGCTCGCGTGTGCGCTCGGCGCTGGAGTGGTGGCGCAGCTCGCGGGTCAGGCGTGTCGCTCGTTGCCCTGGCCGCGCTGGCTGGATGCGGTCTGCGCGATCGTCGTGTTCGGCGTTCTGTACCTCGGCGGCATGTCCCTTTCGCGCGTGCCCGAGGCGCTGCGCTTCGTCGCGCCCGTCGCGCGCCGCTTGAAGCTGCGCTGAGCTGCGCGACGTGACCCGGGCCGAGGACAGAGGCGCAGGCACCGTCGCGGGCTCGTGGCGATGCGCGCTACCGTGCTGACCGCGGCAGCGACACTTTTCGCGTCTGTCCTCGGTAGCCCGTCTGATATATGGCGACCTGATGCGCGCCACCGCTCATCGAAGCGAGACTCTGCGGCCAGACTGCGCTATCGAGGCCTATGCCCATGACTGCTAGCTTGGATGCCGTTCAGGGTCGGCAAGCCACCCCGCTCGACCGTACCTTTCAGCTGGGTTTCAAGGTGGCTTATCGTCTGTTGCGCACGTACTGGCGCGTGCGGCGCCCCACGACGCACGGTGCGCTCGTGCTGCTCTGGAACGGGGGCGAGGTGTTGCTCGTGCGGAACTCGTACGTGCCGTATTACAGCGCGCCCGGCGGCTTCGTGAAGCGCGGTGAAGAGGCGCGCGCTGCGGCGCTGCGCGAGCTCGTGGAGGAGGTCGGCCTGCGCATCTCCGACGAGCAGCTCAGCCTCGCGCTCGAAGTGACGTTCCCGTGGGAGTTCAAGCAGGACCACGTGAAGATCTTCGAGGTGCAGCTGAGCGAGCGCCCGCTGATCCACGTCGATCACCGTGAGGTCATCGAAGCCGTGTGGGTGAAGCCCGAAGTGGCCGTAAACCTGAACGTGTTCCCTCCGCTGAAGGCAGCCATCCAACAACACCTGGCGGTCTGAGCAGTGCGCGCGTTGCGAGAGCTCACGCTGTTCAGGGCCGAGTCACTCGCGCTCGTGCTCGCTGAATCGGCGCGGAGGCTCACGTGACGCCGCGTGAAAAGAGCCTGTACCAGCAGGTACATCCGGTGAAGCTGCTGGTGGACGTCGGGAGCTCGCTCGCATCGACCTGGCTCCTGTGGGAAGCCCGCTGGATCAGCGCGGCCGTGGTGGGCTTCGTGCCTTCGGTCATCGTCACACTGTGGCTCGTGGCCTTTGCAGACCTGGAGCGTTTGCGTGGCTCGCGGCTCGGCGCTTACGTCGCGCAGCACATGCCTGGCAGAATCGTGGCGCTGCGCGGCGTGGGCCAGCTCGTGGTCTGGGCCGGTGCAGCGTTGCACGTAGCGTGGCTCATTCCGTTCGGCTACTTCGGCATCGTGCTGGCATGGATCAACGGCCTCTGGGACCCAGCTCCGCCCCTGCCACCGCGCCCGTGATCTCTCGCGCGACGTAGAGCTGACAGGTGGCGTCCGCGAGCGGCGGGGTAAGTGATGTGTCACCTGACACTTCACGAACAGTCATCTGCCCTGACGTGAGCGGGCCAATGTTTGCGCTGCGTGCTAGCGTTCAGCGTGGACTATCTTCGCAGTGTTTGGAGTTGGCGCGTTCCAACTCTGTGGATCACGCCTGTCTTGCTTTTGTGTTGTGCCTGCAGCATTTACGACTCGGCGCTCGTCCATGTGCCCGCGCTCCACGAGAGCGCGCCAGAGACGCACGACGCCGGGCCGCAGGACGCCGGTGATCCAGACGGATCATCATCCGTCGAATACACCGTGCCCGAGTGTACGGGTACGCAAACCAGTGTCATGGACTGTGGTAGCTGCGGTCACGAGTGTAAGGTCGAAAATGGCAACGCCATGTGCAGTCAGGGCGAGTGCAAAGTGCAGAGCTGCGCGCTGGGGTACGCCGACTGTGACGCGGACCCGAGCCGCTGCGAGACGAAGACCAACACGCTCACGAACTGCGGCAGCTGCGGGACACCGTGCGGGAACCTGCCGCACGCGGTGCCCACGTGTGCAGCTGGTAGCTGCGGCATCTTGCGCTGTCAGGCCGGCTTCGACGACTGCGACGGGCAACCGCAGAATGGCTGCGAGACCGACATCTCCACCTTGAGCGACTGTGGTGGCTGCGGCCAGCTCTGTGACAAGGCGAGCTGCGCGGGCGGGCGTTGCTCGGCCATCGCGTGCGACGAGGCCAGCGGGCTCGCGGACTGCGACGGCGATGAGGTCAGCTGCGAGACCAACTTGCAGAGCGACCCCGACAACTGCGGGCGCTGCGGCACGGCGTGTGCGTTCAACGAAGGCGTGGTCGGTCACGGCACGCTCACCTGCAGCACGAGCGGCTGTGCCGTGACCTGCGATGCGGGCTATCTGGACTGCGACGGCGACTATCGCACGGGCTGCGATGCGTTCGTGGACGCGGACAAGGACGGCGTCGCAGATTGCCAGGAGAACTGCGACAGCGACCCGAAGAAGCTCGACCCCGGTCAGTGCGGCTGCGGCGCGCCCGACACGGACGCGGACGGCGACGGTACCGCCGACTGCAAGGACAGCTGCCCGAACGATCCCCAGAAGACGGGGCCGTGCTTGAGCTACGCGCCCGCGAACTTCGATCCCAAGCCCGTCCGTTGGAGCGCACAGCCGTCTGCCGCGCTGAGCTGCGGAACGACCACGATCAACACGACTGATCCGGATGGCAGCGGGCCGCTGGTCGCGAGCTTCAGCAACTGGTGCGGCACTGCGCCGGTGCCGTTCGTGCAGAACCAGGCGGGTGGTCCTGCGGTCGTGATCGTGCCGCTGCGCGGCTTCAGCCTCGCCGCTGGCAGCACGCTCAAGCTGATCGGTCCGCGGCCGGTCATCCTCGCGGTGGATGGCGCGGCGACGATCAACGGCATCATCGACGCGAGCGCATCTGGCAGCACGCCCGGCGCGGGTGGCAACTGGTCCTGTGGCAGCAGCACGGGCGGCAACGGAAGCGGCAACATCTCGCGGCTCGAAGGTGCGAGCGGTGGCGGTGGCGGTGGCTTCGGTACGGCAGGTGGCCGCGCCGGCACGGCCAACACCAACGGCGGCGACGCCCCTGGCGGCAGCCCGGGAGCGACGCGCGGCAGCAGCTCGCTCGTACCTCTGCTCGCTGGTTGCGGCGGAGGGCTCGCGGGCGCGTGCAGCAGCGCGCCTGCAGCTGGTGGCGGCGGCGTGCAGATCTCCGCGAGCGGCCTGCTGGACGTGAACGGCAGCATTCGCGCGAACGGAGGCAACGGCAGCACTCCGTGCGGAGCGAGCGACGAGGGCGGAGGCACGGGCGGCGGCTCGGGCGGCGCCATCTTCCTCGAGGGCACGAGCGTCGACACCAGTGGTGCCAGCTTGCAGGCGAGCGGCGGCGCGGGCGGTCGCAACGGCGAGTACTCGGGGTACTTCAGCTGCGGAGGAACGAACGGCGCAGCCGGCTCGAGCAGCGCCAGTAGCGCCGGCGGCGACAGCATCAGCTGCCAGGCTGGCACGCCGGGCGCAGGCGGAGGCTTCGGCCGCATACGCGTGCTCTCTCACTGAGTGAGCTCGGTCACACCTTCACCGCTTTGTTTGAACGACCGCGTACAGCTGCGGGCACGAAGCGGTGAGGAGCCCAGCCATGCGCCATCCGAACCGCGACCACGAGCTGGTGGTCGTCGCCTGTCTGCTGTTCACCGCTGCGTGCGAGCCCGACTTTCGCGTCTGCGACACGCCGCGAGCTGCCTTGTCCAGGCTACCTGCCCGCCTGTCGGAGACTGGCCTGTACGCCGACATCACACGTGACGTGCTCGCCGAGGGCATTCAATCTTTCACACCCCGTTTCGCGCTATGGAGTGATGGCGCGACCAAACGTCGCTTCGTTGCGCTGCCTGACGACACGCAGATCGACACGCGCGACATGGACGACTGGCAGTTCCCTGAGGGGACCAAGCTGTGGAAGGAGTTCACGCGCGACGGCATTCGCGTCGAGACGCGCCTGGAGCAAAAGCTGGGGCCGGCCGCGAGTGATTGGGGACTGATCGCGTACGTCTGGAACGACGAGCAGACTGAGGCGTTCGCGGCGACCGACGGTCAGCAGAACGTCCTCGGAACGGCGCACGACGTGCCACGCGCGGCCGACTGTCTGGGGTGCCACGCGGGACGCAAGAGCCGCGTGCTCGGCTTCTCGGCGCTGCAGCTGGCGGCGGCGACGGAGAGTGAGCTCTCACTGGACACTTTGCTGGCCGAGCGGCGCCTGTCAGACCCTCCCGCCACGGCCATCGACGTGCCGGGCGATCCCGTGCAAGTGGCAGGTCTGGGCTATCTGCATGCCAACTGCAGTCACTGTCACAACAAGTCCCGACCGGACAGCGAGGGATCGCGCTGCTACGAACCCAATAAGAGCTTCGACTTCGCCCTGCGCGTAAACGAGCTGCGTAGCGTCGCGAGCACCGCGACGGTGCGCACTGCCGTGGGCGGGGTGATCCGTCCGGAGCGAGTCGACCACAGCAAAGTCCTCGAGCACATGCGCGTGCGCGATCCGGATCTCCCGAGCATGCCGCCGCTCGGCACGGAAGTGGTGGACAGCGCGGGCATCGAGGCCGTGCGCGCATTCATTCAGAGCCTGCGCTAGACGCGGCGCAGCCCCTTGACGAGCAGCCTCCAGGTCCCAGGTCTCCTGGCATGGCCGCAGCTCAGTTCGAGGTGTTCTACGATGGCGATTGCCCGCTGTGCCGCCGCGAGATCGGGGTGTTGCAACGCCTGGACCGAGCTCACAGCATCCGCTTCACGGATATTGCAGCGCAGGGCTTCGATGCGGCTGCGCTCGGGAAGACCCACGCCGAGCTGATGGCCCGCATCCAGGGCCGCACCGCCGATGGCACCTGGGTCGAAGGCGTCGATGTATTTCGACAGCTGTACGCCGCAGTCGGCTTCAAGCACCTGGTCGCGCTCTCGCGCTGGCCCGGCGTCCGCAACGCGCTCGACGCGGGCTACACCTGGTTCGCTCGCAACCGCCTGAGCCTGACCGGCCGCTGCGACGCCGAGGCGTGCCAGTTGCCACGCCACGGACATTCGAGCTGAGATCGGTCAGCTCTATTCGAGCCTGCGAGCCGGGAGCGCTGAGCAGCCGGCCGATATGGTGGCGCCCACCGCATCGCCCGTCAGGATGCACATCTCATCATCTTGAGCTTCGTTTGCTGGGAGCTGCTGACGCGGACGGCTGCGGGGCCGGGGCCGAGCTGGGGCTGCTGGCTGCGACCGCCGGCGCGCCCGCCGTCGACGCCGTGCTGGCTGCTGCGGCTGCGGGTGCAGCGGGTGTTTGCACCTGCGTGGCCGGTGTGCCGCCCTGTGCTGCCGGTGTCGCTTCGCCGCCACAGGCTGCGAGCGTCGTTGCCAGCACGATCATCAGTGGGCGCGCGTCGAGCACGTACTTGTGCATGGTGTCCTCCTCGTCTACTCAGGCTCAGAATCCAGCCGGAGAGGGCGAGGGTCAATGAACCCTGCATTGAACATGTGCGGAAACACGGCGGCGCTTGGGGACGAACGCCCCGGCGTTACGAGGCGGAAAGTCTCAATAGGGTAGTCTGGCGCGTTCATGCATCCGTCAGCTGCAGGCGCCGATGCTCCGCGATCAGAACGTGCCGCTGAGCGTCAAGCCACCGCCGCGTGCGCTCAGCGACGGCACGAGGCTCAGACGCCGTGCTGCGCGCAGTGGGCGGCGCTCCTGGTACATGCGGTACGCGCGCTCCTGCCACGTCTCGCCGGTGAAGCTCGCGATCGCTTGCCACGTTCCGAGGGCCAGCATGATCGCGCCTCCCGCATACCGAAACCTCTCGTCGCCGTCCGCGTAATCGCCGAACGGCGTGATCGCGAGCAAGGTAGCGCCGCAGGCACCCAGGCCAATCCAGAGCGCGCCCCGGAACGTCTCGCTGCGACGCGCTTCCGCTGCACTGGCTGCGAGCTCACCCTCGAAGTGAGCGATCGCCGCGCTGTCTCTCACAGTGAGCGAGCTCCATCTTCGATAGCGATCTTCCTCCAGGCTTTCGACGTTGAGCGTGATGATGCCGTCGGCCAGCAGCGCCACCGCGAGGCCGGCCGTCCAGGTGACCCCTTGCGGGCGGAATGATTCATCTCGAACTGCAGTCTCGACGATCGCCGCGGCAGTCGATGCCCCGAACGCGCCACCCGCAACGAGCTTCCAGACTCCGCGATTGACGCGAGAGCCGTGGCGCGCACGGCTCATCCAGCCCAGCCAACGTTCGAGATGGCGTGCGGACGCCGCCGGGACGACCTCTGCCGCTGGTGGCTGCGGGCGAGGAGCTGGTGCGTCCTGCACATTCTGGGCATCTGCGGCGAGCGGCGACGCGCAAACCAGCCATGCAAACACGGTCCAAAGCCGATGGTGGGACATCGCTGCCTCCCTATGCAACCGTTGTACCTGCAGTCCGCAACGCTCACGCGCGCTGCGTCGCGATCAATCACCGGAGCCGGGTCGCAGGTGCAACCTGCGGTTGGCAGCGCCGGTTCCAGAGCCCGTCCGCGCGCGCAGTAGTGAAGCCGATCACATGGGCTGACCTGCGCTCGCCTATTCGAGGTCGCGCAGCACGTCCGCCAAAGCCTGGAACTCCTCGCCGCACTCGTCGCACATGGCAAGTTGCTCTTCGACCAGCCTCAGGGCCTCGGGCACCAGCAGGCCTGCGAGCTTGACCTCGGCGTAGGTCGCAACCTGGTCGAGGCAATCGTCACAGCCGATCTCGACGTCACGCGTGGCGAGCGACGCATCGACGAGCGCGCGCCAATCGCGGTCCGAGAGCTCGCGTTTGCGATCGTTCTGGCTCAGCTCCTCGAACGCTGCGCGCACACTCTCGCGCTCACCACGCCGTAGCGCAGGGTGATCGCGGCTGCGCTCGCCGCGTAGCCGGCTGCGGCTGACGCGGCTGCCCACGGCTCGAGCAGCGCCGGACTGCGTGTGGAAGCGTCGGTCGTCATCGTCTTTCTCCTCGGTCAGCGAGTGCGCGGGCACTCGGTGTCTACCGATGAGACGCGATGACGCGGGCCGTTGTTACCCCGCAAACGGCTTTTCGAGCGCGTGCGCACATGCCGCCCCGCTGAAACCCTGTCGCGTGGCGAGATTCGTCAGCTCTTCCTCCAGCTGCTCCGCGAAGGTGGCCGCGGCCACCGGCAGGACGCGCATGCGGCGCATCGCGAGCAGCAGTCTGCCCTGCGCGAAGCAGGGATCGAGCAGCGGGATCTCGACCATGTCGCTGGGCTCCGGCGTGTCACCCACGCGGAACTGAAAGCAGATGGCCCCGTTCTGACGCGCGAAGATCTTCGTGAGCTCGACGGAGTTGGAGACGAGCGCGGGCTCCAGCTGCAGCTGTGCGCTGCGGAGCGCGCGATCGATCAGCCTGCGCGCGGCGAGGCTCTCGTCCGGCAGCGCGATCGGATACTCGAGGCAGTCGTGGAGGTACAGCGCGCTGCGCTTCGCGAGCGGGTGGTCCAGCGGCATGAGCGCGCAGAAGGGCTGGTGGATCTGCGCGAGCGAGTGGACCTCCGGGTGATCGTTCGGCTCGTGGGTGAGGATCAGATCGGCTGCATCCGACAGCAGCGCTTCGCTCAGCCCGGCCGGCCCGTCCACCCAGACGTGAAAGCACACGTTGGGATGTGCGGCCTGGAAGCGCGCGACGGCGCGCGGCAACAGATGCCCCGTCACGGACTCCGCGACGGCGACGCGCACGCGTCCGCGGAGCAGACCGTTCAGCTCTTCGATCTGCGCGCCCACTTGCTCGAGCTCGCGGATCGAGCGCCTGACGTACGCGAGGAACAGCTCGCCCGCCGCCGTCGGCCGCACGCCACGCGGCAGCCGCTCGAACAGCGGCGAGCCCAGCTCCTCTTCCAGATCGAGGATGCGCCGGTTGAGCGCCGACGACACGACGTGCAGCGCCTCGGCGGCCTTGCGGATCGAGCCGTAGCGCGCGACCGCATCCACGTACGTGAAGATCCGCGGCGGGTGCAGCGGCCGTAGCGCGCGCGGCCACGTGCGGTGGGCACCGGAGCTGCGGTCGTCGTCATGGTGCGGGTCGCGTGAGCTGCGGGGCATCGCTCTTCCTCGGGCTGACGTCAGATCCGCTCCTCACGCGAGTGCGCTCATTTTGGCAGCAGGGTGTTCACTTCTTGCTGCTGGTGCGGCTCGGACGTTCCACTTATAGCCGGCCTTGGGGCTTCACTGTTTCCCCAATCGGGAGCAAGGGCATGGTTGAAATGCACCGGAAAACGCGCGGGACACTGCTGCTAACACTGCGTTCACGAGCTGGACATGTTGGCCTGTGGGCGGGGCTATGTTGGCTGACAGTTGCCGGCTGTTCGAAGTCGGAGTCACCTGCAGCCAAGAGCGAAGATGCGCCGGCCACGGCGGCCGCCGGTGCGCTGAAGATCGGCTTCATCTACGTCGGCCCGCGCGATGACTTCGGCTACAACCAGGCGCATCACGAAGGCGCGATGCTCGTCGCGAAGCTGCCGGGCGTGACCGTGCTCGAAGAGGAGAAGGTGCCCGAGGCAATGGAGGTGCAAAAGACCATGGAGAGCATGGTCAAGCTCGAGGGCGCGAATCTGCTCTTCCCCACGTCGTTCGGTTATTACGATCCGCACATCCTGAAGGTCGCGGGCAAGCTGCCCGAGGTAACGTTCCTGCATTGCGGCGGTTTGTACGATGCGGGCAAACACCCGAAGAACGTGGGCAGCTACTTCGGGTACATCGACGAGGCCGAGTACTTGAACGGCATCGTCGCGGCGCACGCGACGAAGACCAAGAAGCTCGGCTTCATCGCGGCGAAGCCCATCCCGCAGGTGCTGCGGAACATCAACGCGTTCACGCTCGGCGCGCGCAGCGTGCACCCGGACATCACCACGACGGTGGTGTTCACGGGCGACTGGTCCGTCCCGGTGAAGGAGGCGGACTCCGCGAACGGCCTGATCGATCAGGGCATCGACGTGCTGACGATGCACGTGGACAGCCCCAAGGTGATCGTGCAGACCGCGGAGAAGCGCGGCATCTACTCGGTGGGCTATCACACGAGCCAGGCCGCGCTCGCGCCGAAGGGCTATCTGACGGGCGCAGAGTGGAACTGGGGCAAGGTGTACACGCAGTACATCGAGACCATCAAGGCCGGCAAGACCTGGGACCACCTCGTGCGCGGCGGCCTCAAGGACGGCTTCGTGCAGAGCTCGCCGTACGGCGCTGCGGTCTCGACGGACGCGAAGGCGGCGGCGGATGCCGTGCGCAAGAGCATGCTGGATGGCGACTACGTCATCTTCAAGGGCGAGCTCAAGGACAACAGCGGCAAGGTGGTCATCCCGGCCGGCACGCAGAAGCTGCAGCGCGATCCCACGCTCGAGAGCATGGACTATCTGGTGGAGGGTGTGATCGGCAGCACGGGAGTCGGCTCGTGACCCGCGCGCCGCTCCTCGCGCCGCTGCTGTCGCCGCTGTGCCTGCTCGGTGTGCAGCTCGGAGCGGCGGCGGTCGCCTTATTCCTGTTCGCGATCTTCCTCGCGTTCGTGGGCGCGAGCCCGCTCGGGGTGTTCGGCGACATGTGGAGCGGCGCGTTCGGCTCTTCCTTCTCGCTACAGAATTCGTTGTCGCGCGCGGCGCCGCTGATGTTGACCGCGCTGTGCACCGCGCTGCCGGCGCGCGCCGGGCTCGTGATCATCGGCAACGAGGCGGCGCTGCTCCTCGGCGGCCTCGGGGCGGCGATGGTCGCGATGCTCCTGCCGCCCACGGCGGCAGGCGTGCCTGCGCTGTGCGCGATGCTGAGCGCGGGGCTCGTGGCCGGTGCGCTGTGGATCGCGCTCTCGGGCGCGCTGCGCCAGCACCGCGGCATCAACGAGACCATCAGCAGTCTGCTCCTGTTCTACGTCGGCCTGTCGTTGTTCCGGCACCTGGTCGAGGGTCCGCTGCGCGACCCGGCGAGCTTGAACAAGCCGTCGACGCCGCCGATCCCGGACGCGCACATGCTCGGCACGCTCGCGGGCACGGACGTGCACTACGGCATCGTGTTCGGGCTCGTGGCGTGTGCGCTCAGCTACGTGCTGATGGAGCGCACGGGCTTCGGCTTCGCCGCGCGCGTGGTGGGCGGCAACCTCAAGACCGCGCGCTTGATCGGCTTGCCGGTGAGCGCGCTGTGCCTCGGCGTGTGTGCGCTCGGCGGCGCCGCGGCCGGGCTCGCGGGCGCCATCGAGGTGACGGCCGTGCACGGCAGCGCCAACGCGACGTTGTACGCGGGCCTGGGCTTTTCGGGCATTCTGGTCGCGTTCGTGGCGCGGCAACATCCGCTCGCGATCGTGCCCGTGGCCGTGTTGCTCGGCGGCATCCAGGCGAGCGGCGGCCTCTTGCAGCGGCGGCACGGGCTGCCCGACGCCGCGGTCGAGGTGTTCAAGGGGCTCCTGTTCATCGTGATCCTGGCGAGTGAGACGTACGTGGGCGTGGCGCTCGCCTGGGCCGAACGCAAGAGCGCGGCGTGGCGAGCTCAGGCAGCCGCCGCAGCCCAGCCGCTACCAGCGGCAGCGGAGCCCGCGCCGACGCTGGGCGTGGGAGGTGCCGAATGAGCGACGCAGCGCAAGGGATAGGACTGTGGGGTGTGCCGCTGGCTATGCTCGGAGGCATGATCCGCGCGTCCACACCGTATCTGTTCGTGAGCCTCGGTGAGACCCTCACCGAGAAGAGCGGGCGCGTGAACCTCGGCCTCGAGGGCACCTTACTCATGGGCGCGGTCAGCGCGTACGGGGCCGCGTATTACACCGGCTCGCCGTGGCTGGGCGTGGCCGCAGCTGCTGGCTGCGGGCTCGCGTTCGGCGCGCTGCATGCGCTCCTGTGCGCGCGGCCGCGCGTGAACCACATCGCGGTGGGCATCGCGCTCATGCTGTTCGGCACCGGGCTGTCGTTTTATCTCGGTAAGCCCTTGATCCAGCCGCAGGCCCCGCAGCTGCCGGCGTTGCCGCTCGGCGACTTCAGCGAGCAGCCGGCCGTGCGCGACGCGCTGCGCGTGAACCCGCTGTTCATCCTCGGTGTGGTGCTCGCGCCGCTCCTCGCCTGGGTTCTGAAGAGCACGCGCGTGGGCCTCGTGCTGCGCCTGGTGGGCGAAAACGTGGATGCGGCGCGCGCGCTCGGCTATCCGGAGAACCGTATCCGGCTGTACGCCACGATGCTCGGCGGCCTCTTGAGCGGCATCGGTGGCTCGTTTTTGTCGCTCGTGTACCCGGGCGTGTGGAGCGAGGGCCTGTCGAGCGGGCAGGGCTTGATCGCCGTGGCGCTCGTGATCTTCGCGCGCTGGCAGCCCATGTCTTGCTTCTACGCGTCGCTCCTGTACGGCGCGGCCGGCTCGATGGGCGGCGCGCTGCAATCCGCTGGCGTCAGCGTGAGCCATCACCTGCTCGCCGGCGCGCCGGCGGCATTGACCTTGCTCATCATGCTGTTCACGTGCTCGCCCGATCGGGCGGCGCAGGGACAGCCGCGTGAGCTCAGCGTGGGGTCTTGAGCATGCACACAGGAACGGGAGCATGGTCCGATCGAGCGCGCAGCCTGGAGCTGGTGTCGCTTACGAAGCGCTTCGGGGGCTTCAGCGCGCTGCAAGACGCGTCGCTGCGCGTGAAGGCGGGGTCGTTTCACGCGCTGCTCGGCGAAAACGGCGCGGGCAAGAGCACGCTCGTCAAGTGCGTGATCGGTTATCAGGCGCCGAGCAGCGGCGACGTCTTGATCGACGATCGACAGGTCGCGTTCGAGAGCACGCGCGCGGCGCACGCGGCGGGCCTCGGCATGGTCTACCAGCGCTTCACCCTCGTCGAGAACATGACGGTCGCGGAAAACCTTGTGCTGGTGCGCGATCCGGTGCCGGCCGTGGTCGACTGGAAGAGCGAGCTGCGCGAGCTCGAGCGCTTCATGGACTCGATGCCGTTTCGCGTGCCGCTGACGGCGCCCGTGCACACGCTCGCCGCGGGTGAAAAGCAGAAGCTGGAGATCCTCAAGCAGCTGTACCTGCGCCGCCGCCTGTTGTTCCTCGACGAGCCCACGTCCGTGCTGACCGCGGCCGAGGCCGACCAGGTGCTCGGCCTGTTGCACGGTCTCACGCGGCAGGGCGAGCTCACGGTGCTGATCATCACGCACAAGTTCCGCGAGGTCACAGCCTTTGCGGATCACGTGAGCATCCTGCGGCGCGGCGCGATCGTGGGCGATGCGCCCGCAGCGAGCCTCAGCGTCGCGGAGATGTCGCGGCTGATGGTGGGGGACGAGACGTTGCGCACGCCCGCGCCGCGCATGCCACTCGCACCCCAAGCGCCGCGTTTGCAAATTGCGGACGTGCACGCTGCGGACGACACCGGTGTGCCCGCGCTGCGCGGGCTGTCGCTGGAGGTCCGCCCCGGTGAGATCTTCGGCATCGCGGGCGTGTCGGGCAATGGACAGCGCGAGCTGGTGGAGGTCATCGCCGGGCAACGCAAGAGGCAGTCGGGCACGATCCGCATCGCGGGCGAGGCGTTCTTCGCCACACGTTCGCAGCTGCGGCGCCTGGCGGTGCGCCTGATCCCCGAGGTGCCGCTCGACAATGCCTGCGTTCCGGACATGTGCGTGGCCGACAACCTCGCGCTGCGCAGCTTCGACGAGCCGCCGATCCGGCAGGGGCTGTTTCTGTCGCGGCGCAGCATCGCCGAGCGGGCGAAGCCCTTGATCGCGCGCTTCTCCGTGAAGGTGCCTTCTGCCGGAGCGCCGATCCGCGACCTGTCCGGCGGCAACATCCAGCGCGCGGTTCTGGCGCGCGAGCTGAGCGAGGGCTGTCAGGTGCTGATCGCCGTGAACCCTTGCTTCGGACTGGACTTTGCAGCCTGTGCCGAGATCCGCGCGCAGCTCGTGGATGCGCGCAACCGCGGCACGGCCGTGCTGTTGATCAGCGAAGATCTGGACGAGCTCTTGGAGCTCTCCGATCGGCTGAGCGTGATCTGCGACGGCAAGCTGGTCTACGAGACCGACCCGCAGCACGCCGAGATCGGGGTCATCGGCCAATACATGGCCGGGCACGCGCACGAGGCCGCGGAGTGACGCGGCTGCCGCTCACAGATGCGCGCTGAACTTGGGCGCGTGCCACCAGTCGTCGTTGCGACCGTCGCACAGCTGGATGGGGGCCGCCATCAGCTGCTCGGGATCCAGATCGTCCAGTGCCGCGATGTTGATCGAGACGTACGCGCCATCGTTCCACTCGGCGGCTTCCACGCGCGAGAACGTGAGGACGCCGCACTGCGGACAGAACTTGAAGCCGGTGCCGGCCATCCGGTCCTCGCCGGTCGCGCTGAAGTCTTCGGGCTTCACCTTGGCGCTCCACCAGCGGTGCTTCCAACAGGTCGTGCAGTTGCACTTGCTGGTGCCCGCGCTGATGTCGAACGCCGCCGTGAACTTGACCGTGCCGCACTTGCAACTGCCGTGAAAGGTTTGCTTTGCCATGCCCGGACCTTAGCGCGCATTGCGGTCACGTTCGGTCCGCAATGTGCGGAGCACGCTCAGTGTGACGCACCCGTCACAAACCGCTCGGGGAGCGCTTCGCGCAGGGGGAAGTTCTGGAGATACGGGCGGGCTTCGGCGATGACGCGCGCGACCGAGGGCCGCAGCCGCAGCCGGTCGAAGTAGGCCGTCAGGCGAGGGCGCTGGTCCCCGAACGGGTGAGCCGCGTACGCGTAAAACAGCGCCGGAGCAGCCGCGCAGTCCGCGAGGCTGAGCTCCTCTCCCACCACCCAGCCGCCGTCGCGCAGCTGCTTCTCCAGCATGTTGTACGCGGTGTGCAGCGTGGCCTCCGCCTCATCCACCGCGTGAGAGTCGCGGCGCGTGCTCGGCTTGCGCCGGTCCGAGACGATGGTCTGCATGGGCGCCTGCACGTACAGATCGAAGAAGCGGTCCCACAGCCGCACCTGCAGCGCAGACTCGGGATCTTCCGGGATCAGCCGCGTCGGCCCGGGGTAGCGCTGCGCGAGGTACTCCACGATGATGCTCGTCTCCGGCACCGCGCGCGCGGCGTCGCGATCGTACAGCACGGGGATCTTGCCGAGCGGCCAGTAGCGAAACAGGTCGGCGGCGGACGAGGTGTCAGACAGCTCCACCACGCGCGGCTCGAACGGGGTTTCGTTCTCGTACAGCGCGATTAGCACCTTGTGACAGAACGACGCGAGCGGGTGGTAGTACAAGACGAGTGACATCGCACGAGTCCTTTCCGGGCCTCACTGTAGACCGGCCGAGGCTGTCTGCAACGCATGTTAACTCGCAGGCGTGGACGGCAGCTAGCCGTCGTCGCCGGGCACCGCGCGGCGCAGGCCAGGGTAGAAGCACGCGAGCGCGAGCGCGCGCGCGATCACGAACAGGATGAAGGCCCACCACAGGCCCCGGTTCCCGTAGCGATCGGTCAGCAGCCACGCCGCGGCCACGAACGCGCCCGCGGACGCAAGCGATGCGTTGCGCATGTCGCGGGTGCGCGTGGCACCGATGAACACGCCGTCGAGCTGAAAGGCCACGAACGATACCGCGATGTACAGCGCCGCCATGGGCAGCTGCTCGCGTGCGGCGTGTTGTACCGCGGGCAGATCCGTGAGCGCGGCGATGGCGTACGGGCCGAGCGCGAACAGCGAGAGCGCCAGCAGTGCCGCGCTGACGCCTGCCAGCTCGCTCGAGCGCCACACGGCGCGGTCCAGCTGCTGACGGCGGCTGCTGCCGATGGCGGCGCCCACGAGGCTCTCGGCCACGTTGGCGTAGCCGTCCAGAAAAAACGCGCTGAACGACAGGAACTGCAGGAGCACGTGGTTCGCCGCGAGCACGCCGTCTCCGAAGCGCGCGCTGCGATCGGTGAAGTAGGCGAAGCCGAACAAGAGGCACAGCGTGCGCAGCAGGATGTCCGCGTTGGCGCTGAACAACTTGCGCAGCTGCCCCGGATCGCGCAGCCGCTCGATCGATACGAGCGCACGCAGCTCGGGCCCAGCCCGCTCGCGCAGCCGCGTGTACACGATCCACAGGGCGAGCCCCGCGCCGAACCACTCTGCGAGCGCCGTCCCTGTGGCCACGCCTCGCGCGCCCCAGCGCAAGACGCCCACGAGTATCAGGTTCAGCCCCAGGTTCGCTGCGTTGAGACTCGTCTCGAGCAGCAGCAGCTGACGGCTGTAGCCGAGCCCGATGAGCGCCCCACGCGCCACGTGCGTGCACAGGGTCGCGGGCGCGGCCCAGAGACGGATCGATACGTACTCACGCGCGATGCGCTCCACCTCGGGGCTGCCGTGCAAGAGCTGCAACGCTCCGAGCTCCAGCGGCCTTTTGAGCGCGACGAGCCCGAGCCCGATCAGCGCAGCCACGGCGATCCCGCGCAGCAGCACGGAAAGCGCCTCGGCTTCGTCGCGGGCGCCCACGGCCTGCGCGATGAAGCCGGTGGTGCTCATGCGCAGGAAGTTGAACCCGAAGTACAGGAAGTTGAAGACCAGGCTGCCGAGCGCGATCGCGCCCAGGTCCACTGCGCTGCCGGTGTGGCCGATGACCGCGGTATCGACGAGCCCGAGCAGCGGCACGGTGGCGTTCGCCAGGATGATCGGCCAGGCGCGCTGCAGGATCGCGCGATGCGTCGAGCTCTCCCCTGGCGCTGCGCTCATCTCGCGGCGAGTAAAGCGGATTTCAGGGCCTCTGCCTACCTCGCGATGCGCGCGAGACACAGCTCTTGCAAAACAGACAAATACGTGTCAGCACTATCCGCATGCCCAGCGATTTCCTCTGGTATTTGCCCACGCACGGCGACTCGCGCGATCTGGTTGGAAGCTCATTCCACGTGCGCAATCAGAGCTCCGCGTTTCGCCCGCCGGAGCTCGAGTACCTGAAGCAAGTCGCGCAGGCGGCAGAGCGCGCTGGGTTCTACGGCGCGCTCATCCCCACGGGCACCCTGTGTGAAGACGCCTGGCTCGTGGCCTCGGCCGTCGCGCAGCACACGCGGCGTCTCAAGACCTTGGTGGCGTTCAGGCCCGGGCTCGTGCAACCGGCCATCGCCGCGCAGACGGTGGCCTCGTTTCAGCGTCTGTTCGATGAGCGCTTGCTGCTGAACGTGGTGACCGGCGGCAACTCGAGGGAGCAGCGCGGCTACGGCGACTTCCTCGATCACGATGCGCGCTACGAGCGCACGGGCGAGTTTCTCGATGTCGTGCGCGGCGTGTGGCGCGGGACGGGCTTCAACCACGCCGGCAAGCACTACCAGATCGAAGGTGGCGGCCTGGCCCAGCCGCTCACAGCGGCGCCCACGATCTACTTCGGTGGCTCGTCCGAGGTGGCCGAGGATGTCGCCGCGCGGCACGCCGACGTGTATCTGACCTGGGCCGAAACGCCGCCGGCCGTCGCCCAGCGCGTCGCGAGCGTGCGCGCCAAGGCCGCCGCCGTGGGCCGCAAGGTGCGCTGCGGCATCCGCCTGCACGTAATCACGCGCGACAGTGAGGAAGACGCCTGGCGCGAGGCGCAGCGTCTCCTGGACAACATCCCGGACGGCGCGATCGAAGAGGCGCGCCGCACGCTCTCCGGCATGGACAGCGTCGGCCAGTCGCGCATGCTCTCGTTTCATCGCGAGCAGAAGAACGTGCGCGACGCGCGCGCGCTCGAGATCTACCCGAACCTGTGGGCCGGCGTGGGGCTCGTGCGCGGTGGCGCCGGCGTGTCGCTGATCGGCAGCCACGATCAGGTCGCCGCGCGCATCGCGGAGTTCGAGGCCACCGGTGTCGACACGTTCATCTTGTCGGCGTATCCGAACCTGGAAGAGGCGGTCCGCGTCGGTGAGGATCTGCTGCCGCGCCTGCGAAAGAGCGAAGGCAGCGCGCAGCCCGCCGCGTGGGTCGCTGCGTCTTGAGCGCCGTGGCCGAAAGCGTGCAGCTCGAGCGCGGCGCCGTGGAGCTGCGCTCCGTGCGCGTGGAGCTGGGTCGCGATGCGACGCGGGTGCTCGCGCTGGCAGACGTGTCGCTGCGCGTCGCGCCCGGCGAGTTCGTGTCGATCGTCGGGCCGTCTGGCTGCGGCAAGTCCACGTTGCTGAACGTGGTGGCGGGCTTCATCGACGCAAGCGCGGGGCAAGTCACGCTCGACGGCGAGCCGATCCGCGGCCCCGGTCCGGAGCGGGGCGTCGTGTTCCAGCATCACTCGCTGTTCCCGTGGCTGACCGTGCACGACAACGTCGCGTACGGCCTGCGCGCCCGCGGCCTGCCGCGCGCCGAGCGGGAGCGCAGGGTGGGGGCGCTGCTCCTGCGCTGCGGCCTGCGTGAGTTCGCCCGTCACTATCCCGAACAGTTGTCTGGTGGCATGCGCCAGCGCGTGGGCATCGTGCGCGCGATCGCGAACGAGCCGCGCGTGCTGCTGCTCGATGAGCCTTTCGGCGCGCTCGACGCGCAGACGCGCGAGGTGATGCAAGAGATCTTGCTCGATCTCTGGCAGCGCTTTCGCACGTCGGTGCTCTTCGTCACGCACGACATCGACGAGGCGGTGTACCTGTCCGACCGCGTGTACGTGATGAGCGCGCGCCCGGGGACGATCAAGGCCGAGCGCACCGTGCCGTTCGCACGCAGCGAGCGCCAGGCCGCGGCGACGAGCCTCGAAGGCGTGCGCCTGGCACGCGAGCTGAAGGATCTCGTACGCGAAGAAAGTCGTCGGGCGCTCGCCGGCCCGAGCGGCGCTCACACAGGAGAAGTCACGTGACATCACATCGTCTGCGACTCGGATTTGCCGCGCTATCAGTGCTCGCGAGCCTCTGGCTCACGAGCCAGGCGCACGCCGGAGACACCGTGCGCCTGGCCATCAACCTGTCGCCGATCTCGGCGCTGCCGCTCATTGCCAAGGAGCGCGGCCTGTTCGAGAAGCACGGGCTCGACGTGCGCGTCAGCAACTTCACCACGGGCCGGCAGGCGCTCGAGACGGTGCTCGGCGGTGGAGCGGACATCGCGACCGCTGCGGAGTCGCCGGTAACGGCGGCGACGTTCGCCGGTCAAAAGGTGCTCCTGCTCGCGCGCATGGAGTACTCCGAGCTGAAGACGGTGGTGGTCGCGCCGGGCGTGAAAGACGTCGCGGGGCTCAAGGGCAAGCGCATCGGGTACGCCGCTGGCACCGGCAGCGAAGTCTACACCCACGAGCTGCTGAAGACGGCCAAGCTCACGAAGAACGACGTGACGCTCGTGAACCTGCGGCCGCAGGACATGATCGCGGCTGCAGCCTCTGGCAGCATCGATGCCTACGCGATCTGGGAGCCATACGTCGCGAATGGTCGCAAGGCGCTCGGCAGCAAGGCGAGCGTGCTCGCACCGAGCAACGTGTACTCCGAGACGTTCAACGTGGTCGTCACGGAGGCCTACCAGGCGAAGAACGCGCGCGTGACGATCGCGTTCCTGCGCGCGCTGCTCGAGGCCGAGCGCTGGTTGAAGGCGAACCGCAACGAGGCCATCGCGCTCGTGGGCAAAGCCGTGGGGCTGAAAGCGCCCGAGCTCGCCGAGATCTGGAACGACTACGTGTTCGAGCTGGTGCTCGACAAGCGCACCCTGGACGTGCTCACGCAGCACGCGCAGTGGCGCATCGACACGGGCAATGCGGCCGGCGATGCGCGCGCGGTGCCGGACTTTCGCAAGGTGATCCACTCGGAAGCGCTCAAGCAAGTCGCCGCCGAGCGTGTGAAGATATGAACGTCTCGCCGAATACGCAGCAGCGCGAGCTCGCGGGATCGCTGCTGTTCGAGCCACCCGCGAGCCAGCGGCGCAGCGCGCCGTGCTGGCGTGTGCGTCCGGTGCTGGTCGCGCAGCTCCTGTCCGTGCCACTGCTGCTCGCGGGGTGGCACGTGGTGTGTGCGCTCGGCGTGGCGAACCCGGTGCTGTTTCCCGCGCCGGCGCAGGTGCTGTCGGCGCTGATCGAATACGTGAGCGACGGCGATGCGCTCTTGGACCTCGCATACAGCTTCAGCCGCGTCGGCGTGGGTTATCTCGCGGGCGCGCTGCTCGGCGTGCTCACGGGGCTCTTCACGGGCACGCGGCCGCTCGTCGCGGGCTTGCTGTCGCCTGCGCTGCAGCTGCTGCGGCCGATCCCGCCGATCGCGTTCGTCCCCGTGGTGATCGTGTGGTTCGGGCTCAGCGAGTGGGGCAAGTGGTTCCTCGTGTTCTGGGGCGTGTTCTTCGCGGTCTGGCTGGCCACGCACATGGGCGTGCAGCGCGTGAACGAAAACCTGATCCGCGCTGCGCTGAGCCTCGGCGAGCCGCGCTCGCACCTGCTGTGGCGCGTGCAGCTGCCGGCGGCAGCGCCCACCATCGTCGTGGGCCTGCGCACCGCGGTCAGCATCGCGTTCTACACGCTGGTCGCCGCCGAGCTCGCGGGCAGCGACGCTGGCATCGCGTACCGCATGGAGATCGCGCAGCAAAACATGCAGATCGCAGCCACGCTCGCCGGGCTCGTGTTGCTCGGCATCGCCTCTGCGCTCACGGACAAGCTGTTCGTCGCGATCTCGACGCGCCTCGTGCACTGGACGGGCTGATGGACTTGCACACGCTGCCGCTCGACGCTGCCACGCTCCTCGCCGGCTACCGCACGCGCGCGTTCACGCCGAGCGCGATCGTGGAGGAGGTCTACCGGCGCATCGCCGCGCGCGGTGAGGACGGCGTGTGGTTGCACCTGCAGCCGAAGGCGGCGGTCCTGCAGCGGGCGGCGGCGCTCGAGGCGCGCGGCCCCGAGGGCCTGTCGCTGTTCGGGCTGCCGTGCGGCATCAAGGACAACATCGATGTCGCGGGTCAGCCCACGAGCGCGGGCTGCGAGCCGTTCCGCTACGTGCCACAGCGCAGCGCGACCGTGGTCGAGAAGCTGGAGCGCGCGGGCGCGCTCTTGCTCGGCAAACAGAACCTCGATCAGTTCGCGACCGGCCTCGTCGGGATCCGCTGCACCGGACCGTTCTGCCGCAACGCCATCGACCCACGCTACGTGCCGGGTGGCTCGAGCTCGGGCTCCGCGGTGGCCGTGGCGGCCGGCCTGACCACGTTCTCGATCGGCTCGGATACGGGCGGCTCGGGCCGCGTGCCCGCGGCGTACAACGGCATCGTCGGGCTCAAGCCCACGCCGGGCCTCGTGAGCACGCGCGGCTTCGTGCACTGTAACCGCAGCTTCGATGTGCCTTCCGTGTTCGCGCGCAACATCGACGACGCGTACGCGGTGCTCGAATGCCTGGCCGGCCACGATCCGGAAGACGCGTTCTCGGAGGCGGCGCCCGCCGCGCGGCCCGAGACATCGCTGCAGCGCGGCTTTCGCTTTGCGGTCCCGCGCGCCGCGCAGCTCGAGCTCTTCGGAGATGCGCTCACGGGGCGCATGTTCGCGCGCGTGCTCCAGAAGCTGCAGCAGCTCGGTGGCGAGCCGGT
>Ga0190269_10000406_pt1 | contig 22595 bp, 18 predicted proteins | sample Popmic249IS_FD_133749 | JGI IMG/M metagenome (GOLD analysis project Ga0190269, IMG submission 133749) | Populus adjacent soil microbial communities from riparian zone of Blue River, Arizona, USA - 249 IS | ecosystem: Environmental > Terrestrial > Soil > Riparian zone | place: USA: Arizona... | reverse complement strand
CGCGCGCCGACCTCCGGCACCATCCCGCGCTGCAGCCACCAGCGCTGCGTCGCGACGCCGGCAGGGCAATCGCCCGTGTGGCACTTCTGAGCCTGGATGCACCCGATCGACAGCATGGTCTCGCGAGCGACGTTGATCAGGTCCGCGCCCAGCGCGAGCGCGACCACCGCCCGATCCGGAAAGCCGAGCTTACCGGAGCCGATCCACACGATGTCGTCCGCGATGCGCGCCTCTTTGAAGATTCTGTACACGCGCGTGAACGCCAGCTTGTAGGGCAGCGACACGTGGTCGGAGAACGTGAGCGGCGCGGCGCCGGTGCCACCCTCACCGCCGTCGATGGTGATGAAGTCAGGACCTTTGTTCTGCTCGCGCATCAACGCGGCCAGCTCGACGAAGAAGTCGAGGTGCCCGACCGCGCTCTTGATGCCCACCGGTAGCCCAGTGGCTCCCGCGATCTGCTCGACCCAATCGATCAGCGACTGGGCATCGTGGAACGCGCTGTGGCCGTTCGGGCTGATGCAATCTTTGCCCACGGGCACGCCGCGGATCGCCGCGATCTCGGCCGTGACCTTCTTCCCAGGTAACACGCCGCCCTTTCCTGGCTTGGCGCCCTGGCTCAGCTTCAGCTCGATCAACTTGATCTGCGGCGTGCTCTTCACGGTCGCGACCAACCGATCGATCGAGAAGTTGCCATCGTCGTCGCGCGCGCCGAAGTAGCCCGTGCCGATCTGCCAGCAGATGTCCGCGCCCAACCGGTGATACGGCGATGCACCGCCCTCACCGGTGTTGTGGTAGCAACCCGCCGCCTTGGCGCCGAGGTTCAGCGACGTGATGGCGTTCGCACCGAGCGACCCATAGCTCATCGCCGAGATGTTGATGATCGAGGGCGGCCGCCATGCATGCTGCCGGCCGTGCGCTTCGCCGATCACCTTGGCGCAGGGGATCTGCACCGTCTTGTCGTGCTTGCTGCCTCGAAACGCGAGCTCGCCGTATGGGATCACGGCGTGCTTGATGATGGGGTAACCCATCCCGTAGATCTGATCGTCGGTGCCGAACCCGAAGTAGTTGTTCTTGCGGTCGGCCGACGCGTAGATCCACTCGCGCTCGCTGCGATTGAACGGCAGCTCTTCGCGATTGTGGGCGACGAGGTACTGCCGGATCTCCGGTCCGATCTCGATCAAGAAGTAGCGGGCGTGCCCGAGGATCGGGAAGTTGCGCAGGATGGCGCTATGCGTCTGGGTCAGGTCGTAGACAAGGACCGCGAGCAGCAAGACCCCCACGACCACCCCGAGCCACGCCGCCACGCTCATGACGGCGGAGCATACCAGAGCGCTGCTGGGCACCGGCTCCACCGGCCGCTCCACGGATTGTCAGGATCTCCAGCCTTGTCCGCGGCACTTAGCCCCGTTCCAGCCGCGAGGGCGGGGCACAATGGTCGCCGCACCCCCAAGGCTCTGTTACCCTGGTTGCGGTTTGGATTCTGTCGATACCACCGAGCCGAGCGCCAAGCGCCGTTCGCTCCGTCTCGTGATCGATCCCAACGCGAAGACCGCGCCGGCCGGGTCGGCCGCCGCGCAGCCCGAAGCGGACGCGACCGCGCGCAAGCCGAGCAACCGCATCGCGATGTGGGATCGCTTACGGATCGTCGCCTGGTTGGACGTCGTGGGCTTCCACGTCCTCGGCTACCACCCGCTGCTCGGCGTTGGGCTGCCGACCTCGTTGCTCATCGCGCTGGCGCTGTGCGCGCACCGGCCCAACGTGGAGCCTTTCCTGCCGTTCCTGCGCACGCGCATGCAGCGCCTGATCATGCCGTGGCTGCTGTGGGCCACGGTAAACTCGGTGTTCGCGATCCTGAGCAACGTCCACCACGGGCAGACCCTGAGCACCGCGCTCGCGAGCCACCCGCCGCTCAGCTTCCTGCATTTCATGTGGTTCTTCCCGTTCACCGTCGTCGCGGGAGCCGTGGTCTATTGGCTCGATCGGCTGACGCGCGGCGTTCCGCTCAAGCTTTTCTTGTCGGTTTGCGCCGCCATCGCCTGCGTCTTGCTGGTCAGCGACCTGCTGCCGCTCGCACCGCCTGCCAACGAAGCCGAGCCGCCGTTCGAGCAGTGGCGCTTCGCATTGCCTGCGATGTTCTTGGGCTTGGTGATCGGCCGCTTGCTCGCGGTGCACCCGCGCGATCGCAAGCCGCAGATCTGGGGCTACGCGACCCTGGTCGCCATCGCCGCAGCCGCGCTCGCCGCGAGCCAGGTCAGCTTCCACGGCGAAGACCCGAGCGACCCCTTCCGCTACGCGCTGGTCTGCTCGCTCTTGGGCCTAGGCGTGCTCCTGCCCGGCACGTATGACCGCTTCACGAAGCTCATCGAGCCCTTACTGCTCGGCGGCTACGCACTCCACTCGCTCGTGCACCACCAAGTAACGGACCGCCTGATGCGCCTCATGCACCTGCCCACCACGCGCAAAGCCGGCGTCCTAGCCACCTACGCCCTAACCCTCGCCCTAGTCGCCGGCCTCCGCCGCACCCCAATGAGGCGCTTCCTCTAGAAGCTCTCGGCGCGGTCTCCCACTTGCAGCCAAGAGGGAGCGCGCCACGAGCGAAGCGAGCAAGCCGACCCCCGTGGAGGGGTGGGGCCCCGACGGCTTTGCCGGCGGGGCGGGGGACCGGCGCACGGTCCCCCGATAACAAGCGAGTGGCGTCGCGCGCAGCGCCGCCTACGGCGCCACCGCTAGCGACGCCAAGTGCAGCCGTAGTCGATGCACTCCATGCCGAGCGGGCACCATCGATTCGGGTTGATGAGATCGAAGTTGTCGCACTGCAGGTAGCAGCGACCGTCGCTGCCGCACGCGCGCTGGCCGGTCGGACCAGGACACGTCGAGGCCGCGGAACACGCCGTCGTGCACACGCCGAAGTAGCTGTCCGGCGGCAAGCCGAACAATCCCGGCACCGTCGCCAAGTCACAGACTTGGCCAGGCGCGCACTCGCCATCGTTGTCGCACGGCCCCGAGTACGGCACGGGGCATGGCCCGCAGTCCATCGCGCAGGTCGAGCACGTCTCTGTGCCGTTGCAGCTGTCGTCGCCGCACGAAGGCTCGACCGGGCATGCGCCGCAGTCCCCCTCGCACGACTCGCACGTCTCCGTGCCATTGCACAAGTGATCGCCGCACTGCGGCAGCGGGCACGCACCACAGTCGGCTGCGCACGAGCTGCACGACTCCTCGGGCCGTGTGCACATGCCGTCGCCGCACATCGCGGGCGGCTCGTCATCGAGCCGGCAGCGCGGCTCCGACACGCAGTGCTTACCCGAGCCGTCGGCGTCGTCGCGGCACACCCCGCTCAGGCATTCTCCATCGAGGTTGCAGCCCGCACCTTGCAGCCTGCGGATCGGGCGGCAGCGCCGCTCGGCGTCGCAGTAGTGGTCGGGCGCGCACAGGTTGAACGCGCCGCACTGATAGCCCGAGCCCGGGCGATCCACGCACTGGGCTTGGAACTCCGGATCGAGGTCGGCCGGGCAGTACTCACCCGCCGGGCACTGCTGAGGCAGGATCGACGTGTTGCATGCACCGCCCGACTCCACGCGGTCCTTGCACACCATCCGGAACATCGTCGACGAGCCGCTGCCCGTGATGTCCACGACGCACGCGAGGCCTTCCTCGCACCACACACCCGTGAGCGGGTTGCACGTCTCGTTCTCACCCGCGGTGAGGAGCTCTTGCTTGGTCTTGCACGTGCCGGCTTGTTCCTCGGCTCGGTCCTCACCGATGCAGAACAGCCCGAGGTGACAGTCCGGCGCCACGCCGCCACCGCACGCTTCGTTGTGCTGTGCCGCTTCGTTGCACCGGCCATCGAGGCACTGCAGGCCGTCCTGACACTGGTCTCCGCGGTTGCAAACGGCGTTCGCCGCAAGGAGTGGCTTGCACAGACCCGGACACCCAGCCGCACGATCGCAGAACGCGCCGCTCACGCAGTCGTCGTCCAGCACGCACGCCTCGTTCAGCGGCACCTGCCCCTGCAGCACCGTCTTGCAGCTCGCAGGGGGGCGCGACGCCAAGATGTCGCACGACAGCGCGGTCGTATCGGTCAGGCACGCCGGGATGCTGTTCGTGTTGAGCGTGATGCGCTCTTCGTCGATCGACGCCTGCAAATAGATGTAGTCGCCATCCTTGATCTCCGCGACGGTGCGCGACACGCAGTCGGCGCCGTCGAGCGTGACCTCGAGCAACGTCGGGCCGAGGCAAGCTTCGAGGCCGTCGCAGATCGCGGTTGCGAGCTGGGTGGGGAAGTCCTGCAGCGCCGGCGTCTCGGGCGGAGGTGGCCACGTCGGATCGCCATCGCCATCGGTGTCTTCGGTGACCGGGTCGTCGACATCCTCCTCATCGACGCCGGCGTCTTCGTCACCGTCACCGTCACCGTCACCGTCACCGTCACCGTCGCCGTCACCGGCGTCGCCATCACCGTCGCCGGGGTCATCGCCGTCGCCGTCGCCAGGGTCGTCACCATCACCGTCGCCGTCGCCGGCATCACCATCGCCGTCGCCGCCGGCATCGCTGCCGCCTGTGCCTCCGGTTGCGCCGCCCGCACCGCCGGTCGTGGCGCCGCCGGTGCCGCCGGTGCCGCCGGTCGTGCCGCCGGCGCCGCCGGTTGTCCCTCCGACACCTCCGCTCGCGCCGCCCGAGCCGCCGATCCCGGCCGCGGCCATCCCGCCGGTGCCCGAGTCGCCATCATCGCTGCAGGCGATCGCGCCTGTCAGGCACGCGAGAGAGAGCGCGAAGACGCGCGCAAAATTCAAATAGTTTCGCATCGTTCCGTCCCTGACTCGACCCGCTCCGGACCCCAAATCCGGACGCAAGGGTGCGCACGTTTCCCACACTGTTAATGCCACCGCCCGGCGATCCCGTTAACGAAAAATGCCAGACACGCGAAGTCGCGTGCGAGCCGAAGGATGTCGCCACTTTCGGCGGTGCAAGCGCGATTTCACCGCTGCATGCAGTAGCGATTTTTTCCTCAGCACGATCGAACGATCCGCCGCTGTTTCGAGCGATCTCTTGTCTGCGAAGGTGCGGCACGCGGAATGCAGAGCATGGGCGGCATGCAAATCCGCGAACAAAAGCGCCGTTGCCTGATCACGCTTCAGAGCGGCCTGACCCTCGAGCTTTGCTATGGGCAGGGCACGTCGTGCGGCTTGTGGATGTTCGGCGATCGCATCCTGTGGGGCGTCGTCGCCGGCACCGCGTGAGCCGACTCTCACTGTTTATCTCCTACTTTTCTTTGCCTTCGTTCGGCCGCCCTTAGTACCGCTGCCCGCAGTCATCACAGGGTAGCGATGACAATCGATCAAATGATCGTTCACGAGCCCTGCGGCTTGCATGAACGCGTACACGATCGTCGAGCCGACGAACTTGAAACCGCGGCGCTTGAGCTCCTTGGACACCGCGTCCGACAGCTCCGTCCGCGCGGGAATGTCTTTCATCGTGCGATGGCGGTTGTGCAAAGTTGCATTGCCGACCAGCGACCAGATGAACGCGTCGAACGAGCCGTGCTCCTTCTGCACCTCGAGGAACGCGCGCGCGTTGGTGATCGCGGACTTCACCTTCAGCTTGTTCCGCACGATGCCCGGGTTCTTCATCAGCCGGGCTTCGTCGCGGGGGCCAAACTTCGCCACCTGGACCGGATCGAAGCCACATAGCGCCTCGCGATAAGCCTCGCGCTTCTTCAGGATCGTGAGCCACGACAACCCTGCTTGCGCGCCGTCGAGCACGATCTTCTCGTACCACTTGTTGTCGTCGTGCACGGGCACGCCCCACTCTTCGTCGTGGTAGGCGGTGAGCAGCGCGTGGCTCTCGGCCCAGGCGCAGCGCTTGATCGACCTTTCGCGGGTGTTGGCGACCATCGCCCGCCTTTATCTCACTGCTCCGGCTTCTTCGTCAGCGGTTTCACGGTGCGCTGCGCCGGATCGGTTGTGTTGGGCCGGCTCAGGATCCCGATGTCGCGCGTGGGCTCCGGCTCGCCGTGGATTGCGCGCAGCCATTGCATGGCGGCCGAGCGCACGGCGATGCCGCCACCGAGCTTTCCATCGATGAAGCGCTCGAGCTCAGCGCGCGACTTGCCCGCACGGCGCAGCTCGAGCAGCTCGCGTACGGTCGAGGGTGGCGCGGCGTGCGTCTTGCGCTCGATGGTCGCCAGCAGATCCCGATCGTGCGCGTCGGTAGCGCGCATCAGCCGTCCGATGTTGGTCGGTGCGCCGGCATCGGGCGTCGCCGCCGGTTCCGCATGGTCGGCGACGGCTGGCGCAGGGGCCTGCGTGGCAGCCGGCGGTGGAGCAGCGCTCGGCCGCTCTTCACCGTGCGTGGATGCGACGGCCGGCACGCTCGGAGTGCCGTGGTCCGAGCGCGACGTGCAGCGCACGGCCAGCAGCGCCAAAGCTGCTGCGAGCGACAGCCCGATGAGCAGCGAGAGCGCGTTCTTCCTCGCGGGGGTTCGGTGATCGCGCATGCGAGCCCTCAGAACGGTGTGCTGACTTCCACGAGCTGCGCATCCCCGCCGACGTTACCGAACACGTCGGTGATCGTGGCGATCAGAGCGAAGGTGCCGGCGCCCGCGGCCCCCCTCGACAGCGGCAGGCTGTCCGTGTCCAAGGCGATCGGCGAGCCGAGCACGGAGCTCTCCTCGAGCGTCGACAGCGACAGGACCGGATAGATCGGCGTGAACGTCGTGCCTGGCAGATCGCTCGCCACATCGCTTAGGGGCAGCGTCACGGGCGGGTCGAGCAGCGTGAGCAGTCCGGTCGCGGGGTCGCCGTCCTGGAAGAGCAGCGCGCCAAGCGCCTCTGCGCCATCGCTCGTGGTCACCAGGCCGAACGTGGCCAGCACCGGCGGTAGGCTCATGCTCGCGCTCTCCGCGTCGACCGCTTCCCAGGTATGCACGGTGATGGCCTGCAGCTGGCCGGGCTCGGCCGCGGGCAGCGCGAGCAGTTGGCCGTCCCATGCGACGTCGTACGCGGCGCCGGGCTCGACCGGCCCCTTCGCCACGAGGCCATACACGTACATGAAGTCGGGGTCCTGCGCGTCGACTTGGCCGAGGTTCACCTCCACCTCGGCGATGTCGCCGTCGTCGCTGCCCAGCGTGATCGTCGGCAGGTTCGCCGCGTCCGGGTTCGTCCCGTTCGCGATCGACGTGACGAGCTCGGGCTCCGCGCGGTCGTCGAGCGCGCGGTAGATCGCGAGCGCATCGAGCCACGCGCTCGACATCGCCCACGTCGGCGCGAGCTGCTCGTAGCTGCCGAGCAGCTCATCGGACAGCTTCGTCGCCAGCGGCAGCTCCACGTGCACGCCACTCTGCCGAGCGGCCATGCGCAGGTCGCCCTGCGAGCTGCCCAAGATCGCGTCGTTCAGCGCGTCCAGCGCGTTTCGGGCGGCCGTCGCGACGGCGTCGTCCGAGACGTCCGACATCTTACCGAGGAACTGGCCGAGGTCGCGCAGCTCCGGCTCGGCGGCCGCCTCTTCGAGCTGGTTCATGTAGGGCGGGAGGCTGAAGTAGTTGGCACGACCGAGCTCCGTGCCGTCGAGCGTCTCGCTCGAGGCCCACGCGACGACGAACGCTTCGACCGCGGAAGACAGCGCACCGAGCTTGGTCGTGTCGATCGCGACGTGCGAGCGCAGCAACGTGTCGTTGGCCGAGGCACTCGCATGGTGCTCGTCCCAGCTGTCGACCTCGTTGCGCGCGATCTCGAGCAACGAGTCGTCGGGATTGGCGGAGAGATAGCTGAGGAACGCGCGATAGTCCCAGCCGTCGCCGTAGTCCAGCTCGGCGTTGGCGATGTAGATCTGCGCGAGGGGCTGCATCTCGAGCGCGACCTCGGCGCTCGCCATAAGGCACGTGTCGAACGACAGGATGTCGAGAGGCTCCGTGATCTCGGCTCCCTCGAGGCCGGCCGCGATCGCCTCGGCGACGATCGACGCGGGCATCGGCGAGCCCTGGCGTGTGCCGTCCTGCGAGTCACCGCCGAAGCCGCCCATCCACGAGCCGCCGTGGTCCCACATGATGAGCGCGCGATGCTCGGCGGGAAATTGGCTGAAGGCCGAGGCCACGGCCGAAGCGAGCACGTTTGGATCATCGAGATCGAGCTCGTCCTCTTCGCCGAGCGTCTCGGGCTCGGCACCGCCGCCGGTGATGCGCAGCCACTGCGCGCCGCTCGGAAAGTTGCGCTCGCTGTCGGCGCTCACTTGGCTGGCATCGAAGTCGGCCAGGACGATCACGCGCACGTCATCGCTGATCTCGGCCTCGGCCATCTCGAAGATGTCGCGCACGAAGCTGTTCGAGAGGTTGTGATCGGCGTGGCCGTAGATGAGCACCGTCCACTTCGCCGCGTCCTCCGGATCGCCGATGTCTTCGCCGATGCCGGCTGCGCCGCCGCTGCCGCCCTGCCCCGAGCCGCCGCCCTCGCCTGCGACGCCGCTGTCTTCGCTGCCGCGGCCACCCTGACCCGAGCGGCCGCCCTCACCCGACGCGCCCTCACCGCTGCCGCCTTCTTCTTCACCACCGTCGTCGCCGCAACCGATCGCCGAGAGCACAAGGGTCAAGCCGAGCAACCAAGAACTGCACCAACGCATGAACGCCTCCAGCCGAAGCTCGACGCATGGTAAGCGAAGCGGGCGGGTCGCCGCCATCGCGCGGCACGCGTCCGAGAGGCTATGCGCACCATCCTGCTGTTACTCGCGTCCAACGTCTTCATGACCGTGGCCTGGTACGGGCACCTCAAGCATCGCGAGACGTCGCTGTGGGCCGCCATCTTGGTGAGCTGGGCGATCGCGTTCTTCGAGTACTGCCTGCAGGTGCCCGCCAACCGGATCGGCTACACGTCGGGCTTTTCCGCCGCCGAGCTGAAGACGATTCAGGAGGTGATCACGCTGGTGGTGTTCGTGGTGTTCGCGCACTTCTACTTGCACGAAACCCTCAAGTGGAACGTCGCCCTGGGCTTCGCCTTCATCGCCCTCGGCGCCACCTTCGTCTTCAAACCCTGGTGACCGAAAAAACGTTCCCGGAGTAGGTTTATCGGGGAGAGAAAGAAACCGGGGACTGGACGGGCCGATAGCGCGGGCATGACTCAGCCGCGCATGTCCATCCCCGGAGCTACTTACCTCATCACCCGTACGACTGTGATGAGCCTGTTTCTCCTGACGCCATCTAAGATCGTCAACCAGATCATGGAGTACTGCCTCGCGTGCGCCATGCGCGACCGCGGCATTCTCGTCCACGCCGTCAGCGTCGAGAGCAACCACTTCCATATGGTTGTGACGGACACGCAAGGGCGGCTATCCGACTTCATGCAAGAGATGAATCGCTCCGCGGCGCGCTGCCTGCTCGCCTACTACCGCAAGCGATTTCCGCGCCGACGGATCGAGACTGTCTGGTCCAACGCGCAGCCGTTCTCAGCCACGCTCCTGCTCACGCCCAACGCGGTGTTGGACGCGATCGTCTACACGCTGACCAATCCAGTTAAGGACGGCCTAGTACGCGACTATCGCAAGTGGCCGGGGTTCAACACGCGTCCAGGCGACTGGCGCAGAGGCTGTCGGACCGTCGCGCGGCCCAGTTTCTACTTCAAGAACACGCCAGCCGAGCTCAACTACGCCGTGCGCGCGCCATCGCAGCTCGGCGACTCGGTCGAGCAGGCGATAGCGACGGTAGAGCTCCACATTCGCGACGCGCAACAGCAGGCAGCAGTAGAGCTTGCTACGCAGCGCCGTTCGGCCAAAGGCGTCGCGGCGGTCGTCGCAACCAGCCCCTTCGACGCGCCGATGAGCGAGCGGCCGATTGGTGGCCTCAACCCGACCCTTGCGGCGGGCGGCGACAAGGAGGCGCTTTCGGTCGCCAAAAAAGCCATCAAGTTATTCAGAATCGCGTACCGCACGGCATGGAATGAATTCAAGAAGGGCGTGCGCTCGGTCTTCCCGGGCGGCACACTGCTCATGCGCACGCGTTTTGGCCAACAGTGCGCTCCCCTCGACGCGTGCTGGTGCGTGACAGCGAAGTAGCTGCCTGAGCTGGCTATGCGGAACGGCGACCTTTGAGTCGCCTGAACGCGCTCCGTCGAAGAGGGCACGCCGCTCTTTCTGCAGCCCAAATGCATGACGCGTTGTCCCAAGCGTCATGCATTCGACATTTCGGCTCACGGACGGACTGCAGGAACGCCTCCTCTGCCGCCGTGCTTTCCGGCGCTACCTGTTCGGGTGGCGACGTACTCTCGGAGCGCTGCTGGCCAGCGCTGCTGGCCGGGTGCGGGGCTATTCGAGCTTGCTGACGATTTCTTGGGCTCGTTGCAGGTGGGAGGCGACCTCGGTGCGCGCGGTTTGCAGCTCCTGCTGCAGCGCTGGGTCGGTGGCGGACGGAATGAGCTTTTCGTCGATGGTCTCGAGCACCTTCTCGTGCATCTCGACCTGCTTCTCCATGTAGAGCTGATCGATCTCGTCGCGATCTGCGGTGCTCAGCTCCTCGACCATCTCGTCCGATTCCTGCGCCAGCTCGGTCGCGAGAGGATGCGCTTGGGCAGTCAACCCCTTCTCTTGAACCATCGCCGCTTGGCGCTGCTGAGCGGCCGTGTGCATCTCGACCATCATCGTGGCGAATTGCATAGCCTCGGCGTTGGTCAGCTTCGGCAGCGCAGCGTTGGCTTGAGCGATCTCCCCGGTGTGAGCCGCGTTGACCACGGAAGCAATCTGCGCATCGGAAAGCCGCTCCTCCGAGCTCCCCGCCGGATCTTCGTTGCCGACGCTCGCGGCCGGAGGCGTGCCCCCTGCCGACTCATCTTGCGAGGCGCTCTGGTTTCCACCGCATGCCAGCGATGATGCTCCACCCACCACCAGCACCGCTGCCAACCAAGATCGAACGTTCATGACCATCTCCTCTTTGAGAATGAAACGGCCGCGGCATGCAAGGAGGGTGCTAGCGAAGCGTCATCGTCAAAGCAGGATGTTCGACGCCTCGCAGCGTGATCAAAGGACGCAGCTGCGGCGGAGCGCGGGCCTCACTGCTGTGGCGGCCACGCGATCGTCTGTGAGGCGCAGCTAGCCCCAGCGTACGGAGCGCATCGAGATCGAGCTGTCGAAGCCCACGATGGGAAAGCTGACCGCGTCGTCGCGCGATGCAGCGCCCGCCGTGTACAGCAGCGGGTAGTAGTGGTCGGGCGTCGGATGTGCCATGCGGCCCGTGTCGTCGCTCAACGCGCGAGCCAAGTAGTCGTTATCGTGCTGCTCGAGCGCGTTCTGCACGTGCACGTCGAACGCCTCGGCCCATGGCGGGATCTCCGTGCTGCCCGTCGACAACCCGCGGATCGCGTGCCGCAGGTTGTGCACGATGTTGCCACTGCCGACGATCAGCACGCCTTCGTCGCGCAACGGCGTGAGCGCGCGGCCGATCGCGACGTGTTCCGCCGGCGGCAACCGATGATCGATACTGAGCTGGATCACGGGTAGGTCCGCTTGCGGCCGCATGTGCCTCAACACCTGCCACGTGCCGTGGTCATAACCCCAGTCCTCGCGCAGCGAGGCTGCGCGCGACGACAGCAACGAGCTCACGCGCTTGGCTAGATCCACGTGCCCGCGCGCAGGGTATTGGATCTCATACAGCTCGCGTGGGAAGCCGCCGAAGTCGTGGATCGTCTTGGGCTGCGCGTTGCCGGTCAGGAACGTGCCTGGCACATACCAGTGCGCGGACACGGCGAGGATGGCCTTCGGCGTATGGGCGAGCGCGTCGCCAAGCTGGGCGAAGCCGCGGCTCCAGGCGTTGTCGAGCACAGCGTTCATCGGGCTGCCGTGACCGACGAAGATCACCGGCATCCGCGCTGCGTCGTTCGTCGTCGTCTCGCTCATTGGCTTGTCCTTGGAAACGGGCGCCGCCTTGCACGCCAGCGCCGGCGCGAGGGCGACGGCAGAACCGAACAGCTCGAGGAGCTCACGCCTCGTTAACTCACGCTCGCGCATCGGCTGTGTTGATCCCTAGGGCAGCTTCGCCACATTGACCAGCTAAACGACCAACGACTTGCGACCGAGGCCGGCCTTTAGCTCAAGACGCGACTTGCGGCGGAGCTGCGCTTCGTGCATCCGGCGCACCTCGTCCTCGGTCTCCGGCTGCAGCGGCGGCACGGGTTGTGGCTTACCGCTCTGGTCGATGGCGACGAAGGTCAGGTACGCCGTCGCGACTCGGGAGCGCTTGCCCGTGTGGGGCTCCTCGCTCTCGAGCCGAGCGCCCACCTCCATCGAGGTGCGTCCGGTCCAGTTCACGCTCGCCCTGATCACCACGTGCTGCCCGAGACGCACCGGCTCGATGAAGTGCAGGCCGTCGATGCTCGCCGTTACGCACACCGTCTTGGCGTGGCGCGCGGCGGCGATCGAGGCCGCGATATCGATCCAAGCGACCAGCTGGCCGCCGAAGATGTTCCCCAGCTGGTTGGTGTGGCTCGGTAGGACGAGCTCGGTCATCTCCACGTGGGACAGGCGCGGGGGCTTGGGCTCGAGCGGGGCTGCAACGGTCATGCGCGCAGAATTCCCGCAATCCACCCGCCCGGCATAGCCTGTACTTGCGTTCAGTATCCGGTCAGCCTAGCGTCGTTCCCGGAGTACTTTTTTCCCATGCCGATGCGACCGATCAGCAACCCGAAGAACCGGTTCTTGAGCCACGAGGTCGTCTGGGACGAAGGCGAGGCGCCGCTCGCGACGCTCCGCGTCCACGAGGAGCAGGCCAAGACCATCTTGTCCGAGAACAAGAGCCCGGACCTCTCCTTCCGCTTCAGCATCAACCCCTACCGCGGCTGCCAGCACGCCTGTGCGTACTGCTACGCGAGGCCGAGCCACGCGTACTGGGGCTTCGGCGCCGGCACCGACTTCGACCGCGAGATCATCGTGAAGGTCAACGCACCCGAGCTGCTTCGAGCCGCGTTCCAAAAGCCCAGCTGGCAAGGCGAGCGAATCACCTTCTCCGGCAACACCGACTGCTACCAGCCGCTCGAGGGTCGCTACCGCCTTACCCGGCGCTTGCTCGAGGTCTGCGCCGAGCACAAAAACCCCGTCGGCCTCATCACCAAGAGCGCGTTGATCGCGCGCGACCTCGATGTGCTCAGCGAGCTCGCGCGCACCGCGAGCGTGTTCGTCTTCGTGAGCATCCCGTTCGCCGAAGACCAAAAGGGTCGCGCCATCGAGCCTGGCGCAGCGCCCATCCATCGCCGCTTCGAGACCATCGCGGCCCTGAGCGAAGCTGGCATCGAAACCGGCGTCGCCGTCGCGCCGATCATCGCCGGCCTCAACGATCGCGACGTCGCTACGATCCTCGAGCGCGCCTACCAAGCCGGCGCGCGCCGCACGTTCAAGACTGCCCTACGCCTGTCGCGCGAGGTGCTGCCGGTGTTCACCGAGCGGCTGCGCGAGGCCTTCCCCGACGCCGCTGCGAAGGTCTTCTCCGCGATCAAGCAAACCCGGGACGGCGCGATGAACAACAGCGAATTCGGCGAGCGCATGACCGGGACCGGCCCGCGCTGGGAGCTGATCGACAACCTGTTCGAGCTGCAGGCCAAGAAGCTCGGCTTCAACACCACGCGCGACGACATGTTCGGCCGCAATGATCCTCAGCAGACATCCACGTTCGAACGGCCGCGCCGCCAGCTCGCGCTGTTCTGAAAGCTCAGCGACCGCCGGGCAGAAACTTGCCGAGCACGCTCGCGACCGTGACGAGCAGCTCGTGTCCATCGACCGGCTTCACGACGTGCATCTGAAAGCCGGCTTGCAGGGCACGCAGCCGCTCCCGAGGCGTGTTGTGGCCGGTGAGAGCGATCGCAGGCGCCACGAAACCGTCCGAGCGCAGCGCCTTGAGCAGCGACGCCCCTCGCCCATCGTCCGAGCGAATGTCGGCGACCAGCGCGTCGGGAACGTGTCCTGGAACGAGCAGCTCCCTGAGCGCGACCTCGACGCCCTCGTACACGCGCACGCTCGCGCCGGCTTGCTCGAGCGCATGGCGCATGGGCTCCACGGCGTCGCGCTCGTCGTCGACGACCGCGATACGGACGCCCGCCAGCACGCCGTCGAGCGAGGTGCCTCCGAGCGCGGGGGCCGGCGGCTGCGACTCCATCCCGCGCCACGCAGCTGGCATCGGTAGGAGGACCCGGAACCGCGCACCCCGGCCGGCATGGTCGACCTCGAGCTTGCCGTCGTGGAGGTGGACGAGGCCGCGCACGATCGCGAGCCCGAGACCAAGGCCGCTCTTGGCAGCTCGGCCTGCTTTGCCCTGTCGGAGACGCTCGAAGAGCGCGGGCAGGAGCTCACTCTCGATCCCCGGACCGTCGTCCTCGACCTCGATGCAAACGCGGCCCTCCTCCCCGCGCACGCGCACGTCGACGATGCCGTTCGGGGGCGAGAATTTAAGCGCGTTGTCGAGCAGGCTCGATAAGATCTGCTGCACGCGCTCGGCGTCGGCCAGCACGTACAGCCCCGCCTGCTCCACGTTCACGTTGACGCGCACACCCTTGAGGCGCGCCGAGCTCGCGAAGGTGTCGACGGCGGACCGCACCGCCGGCTCGATCGACAGCGGGGCGATCGACAGGCGCAGCGAGCCGTCGTTCAGGCTCGCGGCATCGATCAGGTCGTCGAGCAGCCGAACCTGGTGCTTGGCGTTTCGGACAATTATGTTGAGGCCACGGGAAAGCTGCTCGTCGCCGGCGACGCGCTCGTGCGCGAGCAGCATCTGAGCCCATCCGAGCATCGCGTGGAGAGGGATCCGTAGCTCGCGCGAGACTTGGGCGATGAGCTCGTCGTGGCGTGACTCCACCCGGGGCGACCTTGGCTAAGCGGACAGGCTCAACTGCAAGGCGGTCACGCTAGCACCGGGGTTGGATCCGCCGTCCGGGTCGGCCATCACATCGGAAAAACCGCTAAGACTCCCCCCGATGGTTAGTCCGGATCGGATTTTGCTCCTGGCTTATATCGGCGGCCGATATCGGCAGTAGCACTGTGTCGCGAACGCACGGTGATCAAAAGGAAAACGCCCAATCGGAAAGGAACGCACCTTTAATATGGAATCGACGGCAGCCGACGACCTCACCCTCGAGCTCTCCCCCGAGGCGAGCGGCCTTAATCTCAAGCAGCTGTTCTATTTCCACGCGGTCGTTACCGAGGGCTCGTTCGCCGGAGCCGCAAAGAAGCTCGGCGTCACACAGCCCTCGGTCAGCGAACAGATCAAGAACCTAGAACAGTATTTGGGAACGGTGCTGCTCGAGCGCCGCCCCGACGGTGTTCGCCCGAACGCGCAAGGGCGACGCATCTATGAGCACACCCGAGTCATGTTTCGCTCGGCGCGCCGACTGCTGCAGGAGGTCGCACCGGATCGAGTGCCCGACCGGCTCGTGCTGGAGGTCGGCTTGTGCCCGACCATCTCCCGAACGTTTGCCACGGATCGGTTGCTCTCGCTCTTTCGCATGCAGCGGGTGCTGCCGCGCATCCGCCACGGCCGCTACGACTCCCTGTTGCAGAGCTTGATCAACGGCGAGCTCGACATGGTGCTCAGCGAGAACCGGCCGAGCCGCGCGGACGAAGGTAAGGTCGGCGTGCGCGAGCTGTACGCGAGCCCGCTCACCTTCGTCGCGAGCCCCAAGCTCGCCGAGGGCGTCAAGTCGGTGCCCGCGGACCTCGCGAAGCTGCCGTTCATCGGCTACACGCGCGACTCGCGCTACCGGTGGGACGTCGACGGCGCGTTCCGCGAGCTCGACTTGACACCGACCATCATTGCAGAAGCGGACGACGTCGTGCTGCTGCTCGAAGCAGCGTCGCAAGGTGTCGGCGTGGTGGCTGTGCCGCGGATCGTCGCGGCGGAGCGCATCGACTCCGGACAGCTGGTCGACCTGGGCCGCGTCGGTGCGGCGACTTCGTCCGTATTCGCGCACTTCCGGCAGACCGATCCCGCACAAGTCGTGCGTGAAGCTGTCGAGATGCTGCTCGGACCGGCGCCCGAAGCCGCGAAGTAGCGAACGCGCCTCGCCGTGTGGCAGTCGGCCGCGGCGAGGCGTTTTTCTGCACATCGGATTCAGCCCATGACGGATGGTGCGATGGGGCTCGCGTTTTGCTAAGGCAGCGTCGTCGATGGGTCACGCTGCAGCTACGGAACCTGTCTCGCATTCAAAGATCGATGCATCGGTGCACGCCTGGCTGAGGACGTTCACGGCGGAGGCCCACGCGCGCGCCGAACAAGCGGTAATGCGCGCGCTCGCGCCGCTCGGCTACGAGCGCTACGGCGACTACCTCGAGCGCGTTCTCGCGCTGTACGAACCGCTCGAGCAAGCGCTGTGGAGCTCCGCGGCACTCAGAATCGTGCTGCCGGACGCCGATCTTCGCCGCAAAGTGCCGTGGCTGCGGGAGGACCTCGCTGCGCTCGGGCGCGAGCACCGTGCGTTCGCGGCGCCGCCCGAGCTGCCTTCGCTCGAGACGCCGCTCGAGCAACTCGGCGCGGCGTACGTCGTCGAGGGCGCGACGCTCGGCGGGCGGGTGCTCTTGGCTCGCTTGCGCGCGAGCGGCGTGCTGCACGGCAGCAGGCGCGGTGCGCGGTTTCTGTCGGGCTATGGGTCGCAGGGTGCCGCGCTGTGGCACGCGTTTCGCAGCGCTCTCAACGGAGCCGCATGCTGCCAAGCGGACTGGACACGCATCGGAGTGGGCGCCGTGGGCACGTTTCGAGCCTACGAAGCCGCGATCGCGGCGGGCGCGCGATGACGGCCGATGCGGCGAGCCAGGCCGCACGGTGGGGCAGACTGCCGAGCGGCGAGTTGCTCGACCTTACGACCTGCGCGCGGGAACCCATCCACATGCCGGGCTCGATCCAGCCGCACGGCGCGCTGCTGGCCGCCCGCGAGCCGAGCTTAGCTCTAGCTCAGGTCAGCGCGAACACGCAGGCGTTCCTCGGCGTAACCCCTGATTCGCTGCTCGGTAGCTCGATCGAGGAGTTGTTCGATGACGTGAGCTTGGCGCGCCTGCGCAACGCCATCCGGCACGACTCTGCGAGCCTGCTGGATCAGTCGCCGCTGCGGCTCACGTTGCGGGAGAGCGCGCAGCGCGCGACGCGGCACTTCGACGCGATCCTGCATCGCTCGGGCGGCCTGCTGATCATCGAGCTCGAACCGGCGGCGGGCGACCCGCTCACCATCGTGGCCGCGCACCGCTCGGCGCGACGCGCGGTCGATCAGCTGGACCGCACGGCGACGGTGCTCGATCTGTGCGCGCGCGCGGCGATCGAGGTGCGCGAGCTGACGGGCTTCGATCGCGTGATGGTGTATCGCTTCGACGCCGATTGGCACGGCGAGGTAGTCGCCGAAGCCAAGCGCGAGGACCTCGAGGAATTCCTCGGCTTGCATTACCCAGCCTCCGACATCCCGGAGCAAGCACGGCGGCTCTACACCATGAGCACGCTGCGCATCATCGCCGACGTCGACTACGCGCCCGAGCCGCTCGTGCCCCTGCTGAACCCGCAGACCGGCTCGGCGCTCGACCTGAGCCTCGCGACGCTGCGCAGCGTCTCGCCGATCCACTGCGAGTACCTGCGCAACATGGGCGTGCGCGCGTCGATGTCGATCTCGCTGCTGCGCGATGGGCAGCTTTGGGGCCTCATCGCCTGCCACCACTACGCACCGCGCTTCGTGCCGTACGAAGTCCGGCTCGCCTCCGAGTTCGTCGGCCGCTCCTTGTCCTGGCAGGTCAATGCCAAGGAGCTGGCCGACGATGCCGGTGCGCGGTCGCGCGCCCAGTCATTGCTGTCGTCGGTCGCTCCCAAGCTCGATCCCTCCATCGAGCTGATCGACGCGCTCGCGCGCCATGGCGATGCGCTCCTCGACGTGCTCGGCGCGAGCGGCGTCGCCGTGCTGCGCGAGGGTCGCGTGCGCAGCTCGGGCGCGACACCGAACGAGACCGAGATGCAGGCGCTCGCGGCCTGGCTCGAGGATCAACCGGAGATCTTCGCGACCGATCGCTTGGCCGACCTGTGGCCGCCGGCGCGCGCGTACGCCGCGACCGCCAGCGGAGCGTTGTCGATCACGCTCGCGCCGGGCACCTCGATCGTGTGGTTCAGGCCGGAGCAGCCGCAGGCCGTGCGCTGGGGCCGTGACCCGTACAAGGGCGGGCCCACCGATCCGAGCGTGCCGCGCCTCTCACCGCTCGGGTCGTTCGGCGCGTGGACCGAGGTCGTCCGCGCGCGCTCGGCGCCGTGGCGCGCATGGGAGCTCGGGGTCGCGACGGACGTACGCGGCGCCCTCATCGGTAACGTGCTGCGCCATGCCGACGAGCGCGAGCGCCTCGTTCGGTTGCTCGCCAAGAGCAACGCCGACCTCGATCAGTTCGCGTACGTCGCGAGCCACGACCTGAAGGCGCCGCTGCGCGGCATCGCGAACCTGTCGCAATGGATCGAAGAGGACCTCGGCGAGGCGCTCACCGGCGAGACGCGCGAGCACATGCGGCTGTTGCGCGGCCGCGTCGATCGACTCGAAGGTCTGATCAACGGCATCCTCGACTACTCGCGTGCGGGCAAGCGCGTAGCGATCGAGCGGATCGACTTGACGGCGCTGTTGCGCGAGCTGGTCGAGCTGATAGCGCCGGCGGAGACGGTGACCGTCGAGCTGCGCGAGCCGATGCCGCAGGTCTATGCGGAGCGCGTGCCGCTCACGCAGGTGCTGATGAACCTGATCAGTAACTCCATCAAGCACGGCAAGCCCGAGGGCACACGCATCGTGATCACCGCCGCGGACGCGGGCGCGTTCGTGCGCATCAGCGTCGCCGATGACGGGCCGGGCATCGCCAAGGAGTACCACGAGCGGATCTGGGGCATCTTCCAAACGCTGCGCGGCCGCGACGAGGTCGAGAGCACCGGCATCGGGTTGTCGATCGTACGCAAGGTCGTCGAGGCGCGCGGCGGGCGCGCGTGGCTCGAGTCCGAGCTCGGGCACGGCGCGACGTTCTTCGTGCTGTGGCCCAAGGAGAGCGAGCAGGACGGCGAGCGAGCGTCTGCGGACGTGGGTGACGAGCGGGAGCGGGGCTGAGCGATGGCCGACGACAAGCTGATCAATATCCTGCTGGTGGATGACGACGTCGTCGACGTGAAGAACGTCGAGCGAGCGCTGCGCAAGAACAACGTCGCGAACCCGTTGTTCGTCGCGGCCAACGGCCTCGAAGCGCTCGACATGCTGCGCAAGGGTACGGTCCCCGGTCCGAGGCGGCTCGTGCTGCTCGATCTGAACATGCCGAAGATGAACGGCATCGAGTTCTTGCAAGAGATCCGCAAGGACCCAGAGCTCGCGACCCTCAGCGTCGTGGTCCTCACCACCTCGAACGACGACCGCGACAGGGTCGCCGCATACTCGCACAACGTCGCGGGTTACCTCCTCAAGCCGGTCACGTTCGCGAGCTTCGTCGAGCTCATGGCCGCCCTGAACAAATATTGGTCTCTGGTCGAGCTGTAATTCATGGAAACACCTTTGAAGCTGTTGCTCGTCGACGATGACGAGGTCGATCGCCGTGCCGTTCGCAGATCGCTCGATAGCGCCGGGTTGCCCGTGGAGCTCACGGAGCTCACGGACGCGACGGCCACCCGTGACGCGATCGCCGGCCAGCGCTTCGACTGCATGCTGCTCGATTACCGGCTGCCCCACAGCGACGGCCTCGACGTGCTGCGCGCGGTGCGCAGCGCGGGCTTCGAAGCGCCGGTGATCATGCTCACCGGTCAAGGCGACGAGCAGCTCGCCGTGGAGCTCATGAAGGCTGGGGCCGCCGACTACCTGTCGAAGTCGGCGATCGGTCCCAAGCTCGCCCGCAGCATCGTGACCGCGGTCGAGCTGCACCGAGCGCGCGAGGTCGCGCGCGACGCCGAGCTGCAGAACGCGGCGCTGCGACGGATCGGCACGGCCATCTCCGCGAACTTGAACCTCGACGACATCGTGCAAAAGGTGACGGACGAGGCCACCAGCTTGTGCCGCGCCGCGTTCGGCGCGTTCTTCTACAACGTGGTCGACGCCAAGCAGGGCAGCTACATGCTCTACACGCTGTCCGGCGTATCGCGCGCTCACTTCGAGAAGTTCCCGATGCCGCGCGTGACCCAGATCTTCGGGCCGACGTTCCGCGGCGAGGGCACCATCCGCTCGGACGACATCACGCGCGATCCACGCTACGGCAAGAGCGCGCCGTACTACGGCATGCCCAAGGGTCACCTGCCGGTCCGCAGCTACCTCGCGGTGCCCGTCGTCTCGCGCTCGGGCGAGGTGCATGGCGGCTTGTTCTTCGGCCACGCGGACACGGGCGTCTTCAGCGAGCGCGACGAGCGCATGCTCGAGGCGGTCGCAGGCCAAGCGGCGCTCGCGCTCGACAACGCGCAGCTCTACCAAGCCTCCCAGCGGGCCCGGGCGGAGGCGGAGGTCGATCGCGATCGCTACCGCACGGCGATGATCGCCACGAAGGAGGCCGAGCGCTCGCTCGAGCTGCTGGCGAACGCGGGCAAGGTCGTGGTCGGCAGCAGCGATCTCGACGCCATGCTCCAGGCCATCGCCAAGATGTTCGTGCCCGACTACGCGGACTGGTGCTCGATCGTGCTGCGCGACGAAAGCGGGCGGTTGACGCTCGGCGCGTGCGCGAGCACCGACCCGAAGATCGTCGACACCATCCGCGCCTTCACAGCGCGGCACCCGCTGCGCCCCACCACGACCGTGGGCTCGCCGCACGTCGCGCGCACCGGCGCCCCGCACTTGATGCGCGAGGTGACGGAGGCCGACCTACGCGCGATGGCGAACGACGACGAAGAGGCGTTGCAGGAGCTGCGGGCGCTCGAGCTGCGCTCCGCGCTGGTCGTGCCGCTGACCGCGCAAGGCCGCGTGCTCGGCACGCTGTCGTTGTGCTCGCGGACACCCGAGCGCAAGTTCAGCGCCGCCGATATCCCGCTCGTCGAGGAGGTCGGCTTGCGCACCGCCGCGGCGATCGAGAGCGCGCGGCTGTACTCGCTCGCGCAGCAGGAGCGCCTGCGCGCCGAAGAAGCCAACCGCGCCAAGGACGAGTTCTTGGCCGTCGTGTCGCACGAGATCCGCAACCCGCTCAACGCGATCATGGGCTGGGCGAACGTGCTGCTCACGGGCTCGCTCGGCCCGGAGCAGACCAAGCGCGCCATCGCGACGATCGAGCGCAACGCCAAGGCTCAAGCCCAGCTGATCGAGGACCTGCTCGACGTCTCGCGCATCGTCACCGGCAAGATGCGGATCGAGGTCGGGCCGGTCGAGATCGTACGCGTGGTCGAGAACGCCCTCGACGTGGTGCGCCACGCCGCCGACGCGAAGGGCGTGCGCCTGCAGCCCATCCTCGATCGAGCGGCAGGGCCGTTGATGGGCGACGCCGACCGTCTGCAGCAGGTGGTGTGGAACCTGCTCTCGAACGCGGTGAAGTTCACGCCCAAAGGCGGCCGGGTCGTGATCCGGCTGCAGCGGATCGACTCGTCGGTGGTCGTCACCGTCGAGGACACCGGCGAAGGCATCGACCCGCTGTTTCTACCGTATGTGTTCGATCGCTTCCGCCAAGCGGACATGGCGACGACGCGCATCAAGCAGGGCCTCGGCCTCGGGCTTGCGATCGTGCGGCACATCGCGGAGCTGCACGGCGGCTCGATCGACGCGTTCAGCGAGGGCCAGGGCAAGGGCGCGACATTCACGCTGCGCCTGCCCGTCTCACCGTTGCGCTCGACGGGCACACACGCTGCCGGCACGCCGCTCGTGATGTCGCGCACCTCGGCCATCCCCGAGCCGTTCCACTGCCCGCCTGAGGTCGACGGGCTGCGCATCCTGGTGGTCGACGACGAACCGGACGCGCGCGAGCTGCTCGTGTCGATGCTGACCCACTGCAAGGCCACCGTGTTCGCCGCCGGCTCGGCCAAGGAAGCCATCGCTGTACTGCGTTCGGAGCGGCCGGACATCTTGGTGTCGGACATCGGCATGCCCGAGGTGGACGGCTATGGTCTCATCGGCGAGGTCCGCGGTCTCACCGCAGACGAAGGCGCGCTGACGCCCGCCATCGCTCTCACCGCGTACGCGCGCGCCGAAGACCGCACGCGAGCCCTGCTGGCCGGCTTCAACATGCACGTCGCCAAGCCCATCGAGCCCGCTGAGCTGCTGGCGGCGGTGGCGGGCGTCGCGGGGCGACATCGAGGTCGGTAAAAAGAATTCGCCGCCATGGCCGAACGGGGAGCGCTGCCGTAGATAAGCGGCGATGGAGCTGCTGAAGTTCGACAATCGGTTTGCGGCGGAGCTGCCTGGTGACCCCGACGAGAGCCCCAAGCGCCGGCAGGTGATCGGGGCGTATTGGTCGAAGACGCTGCCGACGCCGGTGTCCGCGCCGCGCTTGATCGCGTATTCGCGGGAAGTCGCCGAGCTGCTGGCGCTGCCCGAGGCGTTCGTGCAGTCACAGGCCTTCGCCGACGTGTTCGGCGGCAACGCCTTCTTGCCGGGCATGCAGCCCATCGCAACCGCGTACGGCGGGCATCAGTTCGGCAACTGGGCGGGTCAGCTCGGCGATGGTCGGGCGATCTCGCTGGGCGAGGTCGTGAACGGTCG
>Ga0190269_10000405_pt1 | contig 22619 bp, 24 predicted proteins | sample Popmic249IS_FD_133749 | JGI IMG/M metagenome (GOLD analysis project Ga0190269, IMG submission 133749) | Populus adjacent soil microbial communities from riparian zone of Blue River, Arizona, USA - 249 IS | ecosystem: Environmental > Terrestrial > Soil > Riparian zone | place: USA: Arizona... | reverse complement strand
GCTACTGCGCCCTCCGCGCCGACCGCCAGAAAACCATTGTCAATGGAAGTTTTCACGCGCCCCCACGCACAAAAACTGACATCGACGCACCTCGCCCCACCGCTCAAACCGGCATGAGCCCCGCACCGGACAGGACGCTGGCGGACGTTCGCCACCTCGTCCCGACTAGGGGATCGTCCTGCGGATCGCGGGGCCCACGGCTCACCCCGGGCCCCGCCAGCCACCTAACCGCCGTTGCAGTACTAGTGCGGTGACCAGAATGGTTCGCGGTGTTGGGTGCTGACAGCGTCGGTTCTGTGCTCCGGCCTCGGGGTCAGGGAGCCTGCGGCAAGGTGGTGGGCTTTTGCCGGATCCGGTGTAGGCACGCAGGTTGACCAAGCAGGAAGGGCAGCGGCTACTGCAACTGGTCAGACGCGGCCGCAGTCCGATCCGGGTGCGACGCCCGACCATGATCATGGCTTCGTCGTCAGGGACGCCGGTCAGCGCGATCGCCCCGTTGGTCGCCGCGGACGAGGACACCGCGCGGGAGGTGATCCACCGGTTCAACAGGTCGGACTCGCAGCCCTGGACCCTTGATGGGCGGGAGGCCCTTCCCGCGAGATTGACGACGAGGACCTGACATTCCTGGCGACGGCCACGACACGACCCAAACCCTTGGGTCTGCCGTTCACTCGGTGGAGCCTGCGGAACTCGCCGCGTATCTGGGCGGTGACTACCGCACCGGAGGCAACTGGCCGGGGCAGGTGCGGGCCAGCCGGGACGGATCCGGCAAGTGCTCCGCCGGGACGGCGCACCGATCTACGTCATCCGGACAACCTCTCGGCGAACACCATCCCGATGATCCGGACCTGGACCAGGAAGAACAACGTCGCACTGTGCCTGAACCCGACGTATGCCTCCTGGGCGAACCCGATCGAGGGTAATAATTCCAACCGTGGCGACCCGCGAAGACCGATATGAGCATCCATATGGGTGGGCATCAAGAGGGAATCGGATACATCGCAGACACAAAAACGAACAGAAGACTGAATGCGGCCGAGACCTTCCTTTGGATGCGCCTTATACATCCATTCCCCCAGGAGAGGATGAGATCTGCAAAAGGTGCGAATGGCGATGGACTCAGAGCGAGACGAAGAGACTGCGGCGGCTTGCGCGAGAGGCTGCTGAAGCAGCGTCCGCGACCGAAGCACCACCGGTGATCCATGTTGCCGGCGTGTCGGAGTCCGATCGCTTAGCGCAGCGGAACCGCCAGCGGGCGGAACTCCTCGATCGGACTGATCGCGCGCGGCAGAAGGGCACGTCGATACGCGCTGCCTCAGGAGGTCTTCCGACGCTCGGCAAGCGACGCCGCTGAACCTTGATGGGTATCCAACCAGCCGAAGTGAGACCAAAACTGAGACGAACACGCCGCAGGGCCGGTTCCCGATGGAACCGGCCCTGCGGTTTCTGCTGGCGGTGGCGGTGGGATTTGAACCCACGGAGGAGTTGCCCCCTCACACGCTTTCGAGGACTGCACCTGGCAGTCCAGGGTCGGTCGCCGAGGTCCGCCACCGGCCACGACTGCGGGCCGTGAACGTCGGCGGACGGCGCCAAACGAGCAGGAACGAGACGACAACTGAGACGAAGGGGTCGACGATCGCGCCCGTCGAAGGCTCAAGCGTGCTGCCTGCGATACAAATCAACTGCACGATATATAAGGCCCGTTATATGACTTTTCAAATCTGCTTCTAGAAGCTCAGCCAGCACCTCGATGAATCGGACACTGGATTCCAAGTCAGTTCTGAGGAGATGCGATGAATCGGCAGTGTGCGCCACTCGGTTCCTAGATAGCACCAAGGCGTCCAAAGTTTCCACGCAGTGATTGACTGAGACTGGAATACCCCACTTGAGTTCGAACAGCGGGCCAATCTCTCGGAGAACACTAAGCCTACCAACCGCCTTGAACATCCTGTTTACACAATCCGAGTTAGGATTACTTTGGGTCGAAGACATTGCGCGTGGAACAAATGCCCCGATCGCTACCGCTCGAGCTGCGGCCATCAAGTCGGGAATTCTCTCTGCCCGCTTCATTCCTCGCGTGGAGTGATCCCCTTTGGTGGCATGCTCCAGAGATGCAAATATTGCACTCGCTTGAAGTTCCTCCGTGTAGAACGTCAGAGGAACTTTAGCGTCCACAATTCGGTCAAGCTCTTCCTCGAAGAGCGTTCCGAGAAAACCTTCGAAGCTCGCCAGCACCAACACAATAATTGCGCCTCGAAGGCCCGCAACCGTATCGCGCTCCTCCGGCTTGGGAGGATCTTCGTATACAGCCTCGAGATTGATCAATGCGCGAACGGCACGGATCGAACCTTGAAGATCTTGAAGCGCGGCCACCTCAGCCTACAACGTCAGAAATCATCTTGCGCAAGATAGAAATCCTGTCTTTGAAGTATGATGGAGTATTCGTAGCCGCATCGACAGACTGCCTGAACTCTGAATCGTCAAATAGGGCTTTCAAGCCGTCAATCAACTCGTCTTGATGTTCTTGCAAAACCTTCTTGTCAAAGTCAAGTACGGCGAATATCTCTGCATCGAAGGCAGCAGCGAGTACCTGCTGGCGCCACGTCGACTTTTCTGGCACCCATCGCCGAAATGCGTGTGCGCCGAATGCGGCTACTGACTTGGCCACGGCCTCGCGAAATTCGGCCCGTAGGGCCTCAACATCGCCCTCCGCCATAGCATGGTTGCGGGCCATAAATGAATCGAGCCGGCGGCCCATACCACCCGAGAAAGTGGACCAGTCATCCTTGAATGTAAGAAACCTAAGCACGAATTCGGCGTCGCGCATCTCGCGATAGAGTGCCGACTTAGACCTATCTTTGATACCGAGAGCGACGTGGAATTCGGGCGTCGTGGACTCATCGAGAATCATCGTGTTTAGAGGACCGGGCCAGGCGCTGTTCCGAATCTCTTGCGGATTAAGGCGAATCCCACCCGTATTCAGCCTCTGGAAGACCTGGTACTTAATATCTGGATCCGACTGGCGCAAAATAATGATCGCACGGATATTAGCTCGAGTTTCTAGAGCCGTCTGGAGAGTCGCTGGGAGTTCGTCGACCTTCTTGCCGTTAAGCTCCGAAAAAACTTCTAGCCCTTTAAGCGCGAACGATCCACGGAGAAAATCGTACACTGCCGTCAATCGCTGCTTTCCATCAATTACCGAATAATGCCCATATTCGTCTTCGTTCAGGAATATTGGAGGTACTGGAACGTTCATCAAGAACGACTCGACCAGTCTAGACTTCCGTAGATCGGTCCACCGATTGCGTCGCTGGTATTTGGGAGAGAGATCGATCTGCTTGTTTCGCAGCAGCGCCGTTAGAGAGCTAAGGTTGTAATCTACGGCGCTTGTTAGCAAGTCGCGCTGCTTACTCTCCCAGAAGCCAACCGGGTCCGGCTCGTATTGATCGAGTTTGTCTTCACCCTCCTCGATGTCACGATCCAGACCTTCCTCGAATTGCTCGAGCGGCAAGAAGTCTTCGCTAGTCATTTTCAACGACCCTCATTCGGCGAATGCGTTGGGTTTACCGGATGGACGCGCGTGGCGCAAATCGACAGCACGACTAACGCTTCGATTTACGAGCTAGATTCCTCTATGAGTCGTGTGCCGTCGTGCGCACGAATAACCGGATTAGTCGCTGTTAGCGCATCCGTGAGACGGATCGCGTACACCGGCTTCATTTTTGGTGTATGTCTGCTTTGCTCCACCATGCGAAAGCTGCGGTCTCGTCGCCTACAGAGAGGGCGCCGCCGATCGCATGCGCTCGAAAGACAAGCGCCACGACAAAGAGCTCCAAATTCTTATACACACCGACGAGGCGCTCGACTTCGATCTCGAGTCCTGTCTCCTCGCGAACCTCACGCTTCAAACCGTCAGGGATGGATTCCTCGAGTTCGAGCACCCCACCCGGCGGTTCCCAGTTGCCGTTGTCACGACGCCTAATGACCAAGACACGATTCTCGTCATCGATGATAGCGGCAGCGACGCTGACGGAATGGCGGGGACCGGCCACAAAATTCTCCTTCGCAGGACTAGAAGGTGACGAATGCTGCGGTAGCGTCGTCATGGGCCTTGATTCGCGGTCGCTGGCTTCCAGCGAGATCTGCATCCTCGGCCTCGCGTACATCGCCGATCACCGCATCTGGCCCGGCTTCCTCAGCGCGTTTGAGCAGACCAGCCCAGTTGTAAAGGCCAAACGTCTCCACACCGCGTGACGCGCCATCAGTCAGCAGCGCGGCTCGCGTGAGTCGAGCCGCGCCGCCCAACGGCTCGCTTCCGGTCATGGCATGCTGGCCGGCCTCCGGCGTGGCCGCTGCAAGCCAATACCCACCCGGCTGATTCCGGTATGGCCGCTGAGATTCGACCAACGCAAGCACCAGCGCGCGGTGCCCCGGACTCCCGACCGGCGCCGTCCTGGCCGCGACCGCCTCACGTTCCCGCACGCTGGTCCGCTTCAGCCGATGATCAGTCACCGCCTCGACGACCCCATTCCGGTCGAGCACCAGCGGACTGTCCGACAACACCAACCAATCCGCCCGCTCGTCACCGGCCCGCAGCATGCACACCGTCGACGACGGCGTCCCGGGATGCCCAAGGTCGCACGCTCCCCCGTGATCCCCCCGCACCGCCTCAATGGCAGTGGCGACCAGGTCGCCGAGGTCACCGGCCGGCGCTGCCGCATACGCGAGCGCCATCCGTGCCGCCAGCTGCCGCACATACCACGGCGTCCCGTGAACGCACCCGGTCTCCAGCTCGGCCGGCGCCGTCACCCCGTCGAGAACGCACACCAACCCCGGGACCGCGAAGACGTAGTCCTCGTTCTCGACCTCGGGCGCCGGTTCGCTGGCGAAGCTCACGCGCATAGTCATGCGTCCTCGCTCGGCGTCGGGTACTCGTCGGCGGTTGGGTCGTCCCAGTCGTAGCGGAGCCGCCAGAGGTTGCCCGGCATGACGTGCAATGCGACCTCGACCGCTCGGTCGTGAGCGTCCCACGCGATGTGGCTTATGTAGATGACCGGCTGGCCGCCGTCGAGTTCGAGGACGTGCGCCTCGTCGTCGGTCGACGCTCGCACGGTCACTTCCTCGGTGAATCGCACCGGCCCGTGTCCCAGCTCGGCAAGGCGCGTGTACGAGCCACCGCGGCCGACGTCCTTGTTGAGCAGAACGGTTCCCTCAGCGATGTCCCACGGGATGTAGGAGTCCGCGAGCTGCGTCGGCTCGTCGTTGGCGAATAGCCGGCGACGGCGGACGAGCACGGCCGCTCCCTCGTCTATCCCGAAGACGCTGGCGACCTCGTCAGGTGCTGCTACCTGGCCGATCTCGGTGTATTCGGTCCGAGGTGTCAGCCCGAGCTCGCGCATCTCGACGTCACCGGCCCCGGTGCCCTGGTTCCGGGCCGCGTAGCGCTTCTTTGCGTCCCGGGTCACCCGAGGCACGGCACGGATGAACGTCCCGAACCCGCGTCGGACGCGGACGATCCCAGCGCTGCGGAGTACGCCCATCGCGCGGTTGATCGTGACCCGCGAGACGCCAAGCTCAGTCGAGAGCTGTGGCTCACTCGGTAGTGGCTGGTCTGGCGGGTAGACGCCCTCCTCGATGCGCGATCGCAGCAGGTCAGCCACCTGCTGGTACTGCGCTTTCGGGGCTTGGATGGCCGCCAACTGTCCTCATCTCCTTGGTTGTAGGACATCCTGCACCGTTTCCCCAGCGTAGGGGCGCTGAACCACGATCGGCTTTCGAGGCATGGATGTAAGACATCCTGTAACCTTCTTGGGGAAGCTGCCCGGCTGGATACAGGATGTCTTACATCCAAGCGCATCACCCGGACGGAGGCAGTCCCCATGCCCGACGTCACCACCGGTTCGGCGAGCCCGACCGTCGCTCGCTACCTCGGCCCCACTCACCCGCTGGCGCCGGTCGCGGCCGCCCACTGCCGCGCCCACAGCTCCGGACGCTCCCAAGCCGGCTACATCGGCGGAGTCGCTTGTGGCCGGTGCTGGGAGCTGGCGATCCGCGACGACGAGCGCGTCGTCGTCGAGTTCGGACTCTCGCGTGAGCTGACTCCCGATCCCGACTACGTCGATCAGATCGCCGTCGACCTCGCGTGCGCCGGCGAACCTACGCCGCTGACCGACACCGAGCGCCGCGCTGCCGTCGCGGCACTCCGCGACCGCGGCCTCACCACGGCCGGAATTGCCCGTCGGCTCCGCATCGGTGCGGACGCCGTCTACGCGGCTGAAGCCCACCAGACCAAGAAGGCAGCGGCATGACGCCGCTCCGGCCGAACGGAGGCCACGCCATGACGACCACCATCGACGATCCGTCCACCACGGGCAGCGCGTACCCGGCGCCGATTGCCGCGCTCCTTCCCCAAGCGCGAGTTGGCCGCCAGCGTCGGCGCTGTTCCATCGCGCAACAAGCTCATGGGTGAGCTGAAGATCGGCGAACCAAAGGCCAACGCGCTCCGGGACATCCTCCGGAACGAACTGGCCACCCCCTCGCGTGGTGCAGGTCGGCTGCACCTGGTGACCGACGAAACGCCTTACCTCGCTGGCCCGTCCGAACCGATTCCGGCCCCGGACGCCGAGGCTGTACCGGCGCCGGCCGAGCCGGAAGCGTCGCCGCAGCCCACGGACGACGGACACCCGGGCACGGTGGACGCGCCGCGCACCACCGCGTTCCGTTCGTGGCCGGTCTTGCTGCTCGCGGTCTCTGCGTCCGTCGCGATTTGGTCTGGATGGGTCGGACTCGGCGGACTCACCGGGTTCGGCATCGTGCACCCGCTCCCCGGCATCTGGGACGAGGCGACGCTGAACACCGCGATCACGCTCCCGATCGGCGTCGAGACGTACGCCGCATTCGCGCTCCGCGTGGTACCGGCCCGAGCACGCCGGTTCGCGAAGTGGTCCGCGATCGGCTCACTCGTTCTCGGCGCGCTCGGCCAGGTCGCCTATCACCTGATGGCCGCGGCCGATGTCGCGTCCGCCCCGTGGCCCATCACCACCGTTGTCGCCTGCCTGCCGGTCGCCGTGCTCGGCATGGGCGCCGCGCTGGCGCACTTGCTCCGCGAACACACCTAGCTCCGCGCGGACCGACCCGCCTGATCCCCGCCAAGAGACGCCGGGTCGGTCCGCCCCTGCAAGCCCCGCTCGACAGTGCCGAGGAGGCCAGATCAGCATGACCGAGAACGTCTACGAGTTCGATCCTGACCGCCGCCGAGGGTCCGACGAGAGCGACCCGCAGTGTACGGCGTGGCCGGTTCGCGTAACGCCGACCGACCACGACCAGGACGACGAGCCGGACGCCGCCGTCCTCCCCTTCCGACCGAGTCCACGACCGTCGACGAGCACGGACACGTGCTCGTCGGAGAGATCGTCGACCCGCCCGACAACCCGCGCGACCGACGCGGAGCCAAGCCGGTCTACCGCTCCGACCCGCGTGTCCGGCCGATCCTGCCCGCGTGGCTGCGCTCGGTGGACGAGCTGCGCGCCGCCGTGCGCTGGGCCTGGTCGTACACCTGGCGCACCGCGGTGTTCCAGACCGTCCGCGTGCCGATCTATGGCGCGATCCTGGTCGGACGTTCCCCGCAAGGTGCGGCCCGGCTGATCGGGGGCGCGTCCCGTTGGGTGTTCGACTCCGAGGCACGTCCGGTGCGCTCGGCCGTGATCGCGAAGGCCGACGCCGAGATGTACCTCAAGCTGATCGACCGTCGGAACGACCGGGTACGTCTCCGGCTGATCGTCGCCGGCCTCGCTGCGATCCCGGTGCTGGTGGGCGTCGGATTCCTCCCGCTCGCTCCGGAGCCCGTCCGCTGGGCCATCGTCGCCGCGCTGGCGTTCCTGCTCGGCGTTCTCGGGGCGCCGGCCGACCGGCCGCTGATCTCCCGCGCCGTCGTCGCGACGAAGGCCCAGAAACTCACCTCGGACATCGTGGTCCGCGCTCTGGGCTCGCTGGGCATCGCGCAGATCAACCAGGCCGTCAGCAAGGGCGGAGGCATCACGTTCCCCGCTCCCATCACCCGTGAGGGTCGAGGCTGGCGCGCTGACGTCGATCTTCCCTATGGCGTCACGGTCACCGACATCATCGACCGCCGCGACCGCCTCGCGTCCGGCCTGCGTCGGCCGCTCGGCTGCGTCTGGCCGGAGCCTGCGCACGACGAGCACGCCGGACGCCTCGTCCTCTGGGCCGGGGACGAAGACCTCGGCCGTACTGCTCCTGCGGTGTGGCCGCTGGCGAAGCGAGGACAGGTCGACCTGTTCGCGCCGCTGCCGCTGGGTACCGACCCGCGCGGACGCCTGGTCACGATCACTCTGCCGGAGAACAACGTCCTCATCGGCGCAATCCCCGGGTGCCGGAAGACCGCCACCGTCCGGATTCCCATGCTCGGCGCTGGTCTCGACCCGACGGCCGAGGTCTGGGTGTTCAACCTGAAGGGCAACAAGGACCTGTCGGCCGCCGAGAAGTTCGCGCACCGGTACGCGTTCGGCCAGGACGATCCCACGATCGAGAAGGCGTTGCAGGCCCTCCGCGATCTGAAGGCCGAGTTGGGCAAGCGCGCTGCCGCGCTGGCGAAGCTGCCGAACGACCTGTGCCCGGACGGCAAGGTCACCCGGCAGATCGCTGACCGGAAGTCGCTCGGTCTGCATCCGTTGGTGGCGTTCATCGACGAGTGCCAGAACCTGTTCAGCCACGCCGAGTACGGCAAAGAAGCCGGTGAGCTGGCCGAACACATCATCAAGCTCGGCCGCGCGCTCGGCGTCATCCTCGTGCTCGCTACCCAGCGGCCGGACGCCAACAGCCTGCCGACCGGGGTGTCCGCGAACGTCTCGGGGCGGTTCTGCCTGCGCGTCATGGGCCAGACCGAGAACGACATGGTGCTCGGCACCTCGATGTACAAGAACGGCGTCCACGCGACGACGCTCAGGCCGTCGGACAAGGGCATCGGCTACCTGGTCGGCGCCGCTGACGACCCGGTGATCGTCAAGTCCTCCTACCTCGACATCCCGACCGCCGACACCATCGCCGACCGTGCACGGGCGCACCGTATCGCGGCCGGGCGACTCGCTGGCTACGCCGCCGGCCAGACGGACGAGGAAGCCTCCGGACCGGTCGTCAACGTCCTGGACGACGTCCTCGCGGTCTGGCCGACCGGACAGGACAAAGCCTGGTCCGAAACCATCACGGCTCGCCTCGCCGACCTCCGACCCGAGCTGTACGGCGGATGGGAACCGGCCGCCCTGTCAGCAGCCCTGAAGCCCTACGGCGTCACCACCGGACGACAGGTCTGGGGCACCGACCCGAGCACCGGCAAGGGCGCCAACCGCAAGGGCGTCCACCGCGACGACATCACTGCGGCCGTCGCGGAGCGTAACCGGAAGCGGTCCGCCGGCTAACCGCCGATCGCCGCTAGGTCTAGCGGCACACCCCGCTAGACCTAGCGACCTCGCTAGCCCCCGTCTCGTTCCCTGCCAGGACGCTAGCCGACTAGCGCCCTCGGCCTTCCACGCCCAAAAACGCCCTCTGGAGGCCGTCATGACCCCCGCGCTCGCCGCTAGCACCCTCATGGGACTCGTAACCCTCGGTTATGCCGCTGCCTGCGCAATCTGGCCGTTCACGAACTGCTCCCGCTGCGGTGGAGACGGTCGCCGCCCCTCGCCGAGCGGCCGGGCCTTCCGCGTCTGCTCCCGCTGCCACGGCAGCGGCGGACAGCTCCGCGTCGGCCGCCGCCTGTGGACCTGGTGGCGCCGCATCCACCACCGAGGCACCCGCTGATCCCCACTCTGAAGGAAGGCACCGCCATGCACACGATCACCGCTCCTGCTCTGGCCGCCGCGCTCCGCGAGATCGCCGACCGGCTCGACACCACCCCTGTCGACCTAGCGGTGGACGGCTGGCTGCGGCTCAAGCTCGACCACTACTCGGACCGCGCCGAGGCCGACCGAATCGCAGACATCGACCAGCTCGCCGCCTGCCTCGATCTGAACGCCTCCGTCGAGGAGCGCTCCGGCGCCTGGTAGGAGCACCGCGCCATCGACCGCACCCGCTTCCCCGGCCTCGGCACTCAGATTGCCGGACCGCGCCGCTGTGCATGCGGCGCGACCTGCACTCACACCCCCACCGCCCACGCCGCCTGATCGGAGACCGCGTCATGGCCAACGAAACCACCATCACGATCGTCGGGAACCTCACCGCCGACCCGGAAATGCGCGTCACTCCGACCGGCGTGGCCGTCGCCAAGTTCACCGTCGCCTCGACACCCCGAACCCTCGACAAGGCGTCCGGTCAGTGGGTCGACGGCGAGGCGATGTTCCTGACCTGCACCGCCTGGCGCCAGCTCGCCGAGAACGTCACCCAGTCGCTCGCCAAGGGCGCCCGTGTCGTTCTGACCGGACGGCTGCGCCAGCACCACTGGGAGACCGACCAGGGCGAGAAGCGCTCCATGTTCGGCATCGACGTCGAGGAAATCGGCCCGTCGCTCCGCTGGGCCACCGCCAGCGTGCGCAAGGCCGTCCGGTCCGGCCCGACCGGGCAGACGCCGCCGGACGATGCCTGGTCGACGGCCACCCCGGCGAGCAGCGACGAACCGCCGTTCTGATCCGACGCCCGGCCTGGTGCGAGGGAGCGACCCGCACCAGGCCGGCATCGGCCCATCTGTTGGACCAGTTCATCGCCCCGGAGGAACACCCGTGAGCACCGCCGATAACGCAGCAACCCGCCCCGCCCTGCTCGACGCCGCCCTGTCGGCCGCCGCCCGCGGCTGGCACGTCTTCCCGCTCCGCCCGAACACCAAGCGCCCCGCCGTCACCAACTGGGAAGGCCGCGCCACCACCGACGTCGACCGCATCCGCCGCTGCTGGACGTCCGGCTCGTTCAACATCGGCTTGGCGACCGGACCGTCCGGCCTGGTGGTAGTTGACCTGGACACTGCCAAGCCGGACGCCGAGCCGCCGGACGAGTGGCGCCTCCCTGGCGTCTGCACCGGGGAAGACGTGCTAGCGGTGCTCACCGAACGAGCTGGCGCACCGCTGCCGCTGGACACCTACACCGTCGCCACTCCGTCCAGAGGCATGCACTTGTACTACCGCCACCCAGACGGCCCGGAGCTGCGCAATACGGCCCGGAAGCTGGGATGGCTGATCGACACCCGCGCCCACGGTGGCTACGTCGTGGCCGCCGGCTCCGTCCTCGACGGCCGCGCCTACACCGCCGCCTACGACACCGCCCCCGCGCTGCTACCACCGTGGCTAGCACCGCCCTCGACCACCACCGCCCCGGCGCCGGATCGACCGAGCCGGACATGGATCGAGCTGCTAGCCACGGCGCAGCGTCGCGACGCGTACGCCGCTGCCGCGCTCACCGGCGAACGCGAACACGTCCTGACCGCAACCAGCCACCGCAACGACGCGCTCAACACCGCCGCCTACCGCCTCGGCCGCCTCGTCGGAGCCGGAGCACTCGACCGCGACGTTGCCGCCGATGTCCTCACCGACGCCGGACTGGCCGTCGGCCTTGAACCCGGCGAGACCCAGCGCACCGTCCGTTCCGGCCTCGACGCCGGTTTCCGCAACCCTCGGCAGGTGGCCGCATGAATGCACGCAAGCAGTTCGACGGAGCCGCCCTGCTCGACGAGGTCCACGACGCGCTGACTCGGTACGTCGTCCTCCCCTCACGGGAAACCGTGGACGCCGTGGCGCTGTGGATCGCTGCCACGCATGCCCAACCAGCGTGGGAGCACGCCGCCCGGCTCGTCATCCGCGCGCCGGAGAAGAGGTGCGGCAAATCTCGCCTGCTCGACGTCGTCGAGGCGCTGTGCCGGGAGCCGCTGATCACGGTCAACGCGTCGCCGGCCGCCGTATACCGGGCGATCGGCACCGACGATCCACCGACGCTGCTCGTCGACGAGGCGGACACGATCTTCGGCAGCAAGAGTGCCGAGGCGAACGAAGACCTGCGCGGTTTGCTCAACGCTGGTCACCAGCGCAACCGCTACACGATCCGCTGGGACAACGCGACGCACCAACTCGAGCGAATCCCGACGTTCGCGATGGCCGCGCTTGCCGGTATCGGCTCGATGCCCGACACGATCGAGGACCGCGCCGTCGTCGTCCGCATGCGCCGCCGCGCACCCGGTGAATCGGTCGCGCCGTACCGCAACCGGCGTGACCGGCCCGCGCTGGCCGCGCTGGGCGACCGCCTAACCGAGTGGCTTCGGACGCACCTTCGCGCGCTGCAAGCAGCCGAGCCGACCATGCCGGTCGAAGACCGCGCGGCCGACACGTGGGAGCCGCTGATCGCGGTCGCCGACATGGCCGGGGCCGAATGGCCGGTGCGTGCTCGCCACGCCGCCGTTGTCCTCACCGCCCAGGCCGACGACGCGGCCGGCGGACCCGACCGAATCCGACTCCTTGCCGACTGCCGGACCGCGTTCGCAGATCTGGACGCGATCCCGACCGCGCTCCTGCTCGAACGGCTCAAGGCTGACCCAGAAGCGCCGTGGTGCGACTACGGCCCGAACGGGCTCACCGCGATGCGGCTCGGAGTGCTGCTCCGGGAGTACGACATTCGCTCGGCGACGATCCGGTTTCCCACGATCGGCCAGGCGAAGGGCTACTACCGAACCGACTTCGCCGACGCCTGGCAGCGCTACCTACCGGCTCACGAAACGACGCCGGACGAAGGGAAACCGTACCAGCCGTACCAGGGTCAAACCCCAGCTCAGAGCGGTACGGCTCGTCATCGCGGTACGGCTCAAGCCGTACCACCGAATCAAGCCGTACCGGTCTGACCAGCGAAAACGACGCTGGTACGGCCGGTACGGCTCACCCTCCGGCAACGTGCATCCGCTGCCGCGAACCGCTGTCGGTCGACGACGGAACCGGCGCACATCCCGGCTGTCGCGGAGCGTCCGCATGAGTGGCGCTGCCCGACACATGCACCGACCTGCGAACGGGTCTCAGCGGCCTTCTGAACGGCCGCTCAGAGCGTCGCCACCGGCCGAGCCGAACCGCTCGCCGATCACTCGCCCCTGCGTCGTTCCGGAGCCCTCCATGTCTCTCATTCCGCCGCCCGACGTCCCTCCGAACGGCTCCGAGCCGGACGACGACCGCCCGGCGGTCGAATTGGTGCTCACGATCGAGGAAGCTGCGCGCTGCCTCCGGATCGGCCGAACCCTGATGTACGCACTCGTGACCTCCGGCGAAGTCGAGTCGATCTGCATCGGCCGACTCCGCCGAGTCCCGGTCGACGCGCTGACCGCGTACCTCGAACGGCTCCGCGCTGGTGCCGCCGGTAGCGAGGTGGCCTGAGATGAAGCGGGAATCAAACGGCGCATCGTCGGTCTATAAGGGCAGTGACGGCTACTGGCACGGACGCGTCACGGTCGGCGTCCAAGACAACGGGAAGCCCGACCGACGCCACGTGCAGGGCAAGACCAAGGCCGTAGTCATTCAGAAAGTGCGCCAGCTCGAACGCGAGCGCGACTCCGGCAATGTCCGCAAGGTCGGCTCGTCGTGGACGGTCGAGAGCTGGCTCATTCACTGGGTCGAGAACATCGCCGGCCCCTTCGTCCGCGAGAACACCCTCAACGGTTACCGGGTCGCCGTCCGCATGCATCTCGTGCCAGGAATCGGCGCGCACCGGCTCGACAAGCTCGCGCCGGAACACCTCGAACGGCTCTACGTCCGAATGATGCGCAACGGCAGCTCGGCCGGAACAGCGCACCAGGCGCACCGCACGGTGCGGACCGCGCTCAACGAGGCAGTACGACGCGGCTACCTGACCAGGAATCCGGCAACGCTGGCAAAGGCACCGCGGATCGACGAGACGGAGATCGAGCCGTATTCGGTGGAGGAGGTCCGCCGGCTCCTGGTCGCCGCCGCCGATCGACGGAACAGCGCGCGGTGGGCTATCGCGCTAGCGCTCGGATTGCGGCAGGGCGAAGCGCTCGGCCTGAAATGGCCGGACGTCGACCTGGAAACCGGATCGATCGTCGTGCGTCGCGCTCGGCAGCGTCCACGCTGGGAGCACGGATGCGCCGAGCCTTGCGGACGGAAGTACGGCGGGCATTGCCCGCAGCGTCGACCGCTGCGAAAGGAGACGGCCGAGACGAAGTCACGCGCGGGCCGCCGCACGATCGGTGTTCCTTCCGAGCTGGTCGACCTGCTGAAGGCGCACCGCATTCGGCAGGAGGCCGAACGGCAAGCAGCGGCTCAACTCTGGCAGGACGGAGATTGGGTCTTCGCGACGCCGACCGGCGGACCGATCAATCCGCGGACTGACTACACCGAATGGAAGCGGCTGTTTGAGGTGGCCGGTATCCGGGACGGCCGGCTACATGACGCCCGACATACAGCCGCCACAGTGCTGTTGCTGCTCGGCGTCTCCGAGCGGGCTGTGATGGGCCTGATGGGCTGGTCGAACTCCGCTATGGCCGCTCGATACCAGCACCTCACCGCACCAATCCGCCACGACATCGCCGGCCGTGTCGGCGGGCTGCTATGGAACAGCGACCGTTAACTACCATCCTTCACCGATAAGCTAAATGTGAGGTGTGTACGGAAATAGACAAACGGGATTGACAGGCTAGGAGGTCCCCACGATTCTGGAACGTTCTTCTCAGACCTGAACAGAAACGGAGATGAGCGTGTCGGAAGAGGTGGAGTCGTCGCGTGTTCCCGCCTACGACTCCTCGGCGTTCGAGTGCCCGTACTGCAACGTGTACGCCGTCCAGGATTGGGAGCGTTTGACCTGGCCAAAGATGGATGGAGGGAAGTTCTGGAAAGGCTGGAAGTGGAGCAAGTGCCAGCATTGCCAGGTACTGACCCTGTGGTCACACCTTGAGAAGATCGTCCAGCCGGACAGCGTGCCGTTTGGGCCTGACCCGAACCCGGACATGCCCAAGAATGTGCTCGATATCTACGAGGAGGCACGACGGGTTCTGCCCGTTTCCGTGCGCAGTTGCGCCGCCCTACTTCGGTTGGCCTTGCAGGTGCTCATCGAAACACTCGAACCCGGTCGGGGGCATATAAACCAGAAGATCCGGCGCCTGGTTGAACGAGGGCTCGAACCCTCCGCGCAGAAGGCCATGGATGTTCTACGCGTTGTCGGCAACAACGCCGTTCATCCAGGATCGATCGAACTCGAAGAGGACGGCGAGCTAGTGCCTGCACTTTTCGGCCTGCTCAATCTGGTTGTGCATCACGTCATCTCGCGTCCTCGTCAGATCGAGGCGCTCTTTGACTCGCTCCCTGAATCCGCGAGGCAGGCAATCGCAAAGAGGGATCAGCCGACACGGCGCAAGAGCAAGCCTTCATCGGCCGCCGCACAGCTTCCGAGTCCCGATTCGGTGAAGGAGGTCGTGCCGGCCTAGTTGCCAGGCCGACGTCCCACCTGCGTTGGCGCTCGCCCCGCTTCCGTTCCGCCGGAAGCGGGGCGAGCAGTGAAACTGAGACTGAAACTGAGACGACAGACGAACGCCCGGCCAGGTCTCCGTGGACCTGCCGGGCGTTTGGCCTGCTTGCTGGCGGTGGCGGTGGGATTTGAACCCACGGAGGAGTTGCCCCCTCACACGCTTTCGAGGCGTGCTCCTTCGGCCGCTCGGACACGCCACCGCCGAAGACGATACCGGATCCCGGGCGCCGCTCCGAATCGCGTCCCCGCCCTACGGTGGCCGAGCAGCCGACGCCTCGGGGCGGCTCCCCGGCCGGCTCGGGTCGAGCGTCAGCGGTGCGCGGCGAAGAACCGGTCCAGCAGCTCCGCACACGGCTCCTCGAGGACGCCGCCCAGCACCTCGGGACGGTGGTTGAGACGACGGTCGCGGACGACGTCCCAGAGCGACCCCGCCGCACCCGCCTTGGGGTCCCAGGCGCCGAAGACGACCCGGTCCACGCGTGCCAGCACCAGCGCACCCGCGCACATCGTGCACGGCTCCAGCGTCACGACCAGCGTGCAGCCGGCCAGACGCCACGCACCGAGCGCCGCGGCGGCCCGCCGCAGCGCCAGCACCTCCGCGTGGGCCGTGGGGTCACCGGACGCTTCCCGCTCGTTGCAGGCCCGGGAGAGCTCGTTTCCGGACGCGTCGAGCACCAGTGCACCCACCGGGACGTCGCCGGTGACGAGCGCCCGCTCCGCGACCGACAGCGCCTGCCGCATCGCCGCCAGGTCACCCGCCCGCGGCGGCGTCCCCGGCCGCAACGGCGACCCCGGCCGGGCCGCGGCGTGGGACGAACTCGCCGTGGCGTCGGGCGGGGGCTCCGTGGACAGGTCGCTCACTCGCCCCGGAGCCGGAGCAGGGCGTCGGCGCTCCCGATCTTGCGGGAGATCTCCAGCATCACGTCCGAGGGCAGCATCCCCTCGTGCGCGCAGAGCGCCAGCAGGTCACGGGCGGAAACGCCGAGATCCGCCAGCAGATCGGTCTCTCCGACCGGTCGGCCGAGCAGCTCGGGATCGTCCGAGTCGTCCCCGCCGGGCACGTCGATCTCGTCGAGCTCCTCGATCAGGGCGGCGCCGATCCGCGACTCGTCGGCGTAGGAGGCGTCGGAGCCGAACACCCGCATCTCGTCCCCGTTGTCCAACCGGAACACGACCAGGTACTCGTCGTCCGCTTCCACGAACATCAGCGCGAGGTCCGCGTCCGGATCGACGTCCCGCAGCAGATCCGCGGCGTCGTCCGCGTCCTCGATCTCATCCAGGTCCAACTCGGTGGCGACCCAGCCCTGGCGTGGACGAACCAGGGCAGCAGCAAAATACGACACGGACTACAGCATCGGGCCCGACGCGTCCTGACGCCAGACCCGTCCCGGCAACGGCCGGAGCCTCACGTGGCGATCGTCACGCCATCCGTCGGCGGTTCGTGATGAAGTCGCGCTGCCGCTCGTGGCGCGCCCTTCGTGGGGCCACGCGGTTGCGTAGCGCTCGCGCCTCGGCGAGTTCGGCGAGTAGCTGGATGCGTCGACGTCGCCGCTCCGGGTCGAGTCGCTCGATGTCCTGGCCGCTCATGCTCCGACCATGCCCAAGAATCGGGCGTTCATGCAAGAACCGCGGGCGCAAGATCCTGTTACGTCCACCGTGAATCTTGGTCCGGCCAGGAAACCTCACTCCTGGTAGCCGGCTCCGCACTCGCCTCCCGATCTCCTGAACGCGAGGTAGACCTGTTACGTAGTCCACACCGAGCCCACCCCGAAATGCTGCCGGTTACCGGGCCGGTCAGGGGCAAACCATGAGGTGACGAGATGACTTCGACAGCAACGGCAGACATCGGCGTGACCGGCCTGGCAGTGATGGGGCGCAACCTCGCCCGCAACCTCGCTCGGCACGGGCACACGGTCGCGATCCACAACCGCTCCCCGGAGAAGACCCGAGCGCTGGTGAACGACCACGGCTACGAGGGCACGTTCGTCGCGAGCGAGTCCATGGCCGACTTCGTCGCTTCACTCAAGCGTCCGCGCGCGGTGATCGTCATGGTCAAGGCCGGTCAGCCGACCGACGCCGTGATCGACGAGCTGATCCCGCTGCTGGAAGAGGGCGACATCGTCGTCGACTGCGGCAATGCCCACTTCCTCGACACCAGGCGCCGCGAGGAGGAGCTGAAGAAGCACGGTCTGCACTTCTCCGGCACCGGCGTCTCCGGCGGCGAGGAGGGCGCGCTGCGCGGTCCGAGCATCATGCCGGGTGGGTCGAAGCACTCCTACGAGAAGCTCGGCCCGATCTTCGAGTCGATCGCGGCGAACGTGGACGGCGTTCCCTGCTGCGTCCACGTCGGTCCGGACGGCGCCGGTCACTTCGTCAAGATGGTGCACAACGGCATCGAGTACGCCGACATGCAGCTGATCGCCGAGGCCTACGACCTGCTGCGCTCCGGTCTGGACGCCACGCCGGGCCAGATCGCCGACATCTTCCGTGAGTGGAACAAGGGCAGCCTCGAGTCGTTCCTGATCGAGATCACCGCCGACGTCCTCGCGCACGTCGACGGACGCACCGGGCGGCCGTTCGTGGACGTCGTCCTCGACCAGGCGGAGCAGAAGGGCACCGGCCGCTGGACCGTGCAGACCGCGCTCGAGCTGGGCGTTCCCATCACCGGTATCGCCGAGGCGACGTTCGCCCGGTCGCTCTCCGGCCACGCCGAGCAGCGCGAGGCCGCCCGCGAGGTGTTCCCCACCACGAACGAGCTGGCGTGGGCCGCCAACGACCGGGAAGGCTTCATCGAGGACGTCCGGAAGGCGCTCTACGCGTCGAAGGTCGTCGCGTACGCCCAGGGATTCGACCAGATCAAGGCCGGTAGCGACGAGTACGGCTGGGACGTCGACCGCGGCGCCACCGCGACGATCTGGCGCGGCGGCTGCATCATCCGGGCCCGGTTCCTCGACCGGATCCGCGAGGCGTACGACGAGACCCCCGAGCTGCCGACGCTGCTCGCGGCGCCGTACTTCGTCAAGGCGGTGTCCGACGGCGTGGACAGCTGGCGCCGCGTGGTCGCCGACTCGGCGAAGGCCGGTGTGCCGACGCCGGCGTTCTCGTCGTCGCTGGCGTACTTCGACGGCCTGCGTCGACGCCGCCTCCCGGCCGCGCTGATCCAGGGTCTGCGGGACAACTTCGGCGCCCACACCTACCGCCGCGTCGACACCGACGGTTCGTTCCACACCCTGTGGGGTTCCGACAAGACGGAGTCGGCGACCGCCTGACGCATGGACCCGTCAGGCGAGCGCGAGGCCTTCAACCGCAAGGATGCGGCGGCCTCGCGCTCGCCTGCCGGACGCGGTCAGACGAAGACCTGGTCGAACTCGAAGGTGGTCCAGGCCAGGACCAGGATCGTGACGCTGAGCGCGGCGCCGGTGACGGCGGCCACGCCGACCCCGATGCCGCGGTCTCCGCGCGTGAGCAGCACCGCGCCCACCGAGCCGGCCAACAGCACGGCCACGAGGAAGAGACTCACCAGCGACGTCGTGCTCCAGGACACCAAGCCGACGAGCACGTAGTAGACGAGCGAGACGCAGACGCCGATCAGCACGCCCCACCACCGCACGGCGCCGCTCTCGCGGTACCGCGGACGGCGGGGTGCCGGCGGCTGCACCGGCTGCGGGACGTACCCCGGTGGCGGCCGGTGCGGTGCCGGGTCCCACGCGCCGGGCGCGGTGCTGTTGACGGACGGTGACCACGGCTGGGCGACGGGAGCGCCGGGCGGCTGCGGGCTTCCGGGCATCGTCATGACACGAGCGTACGACGGCAAAGTCTGGTCAAGACTGGACAGGTTCGGCATCCTGTACCCATGGGCGAGGTGTTACCGCTGCCACACCGGGGTGACGTGTTTCTCGATCCCCGGGGTGAAGGCAGATCGCTGCGCGTCAGCGGACATCGGGACGCGGCCACCGTCGTGCTGAGCATTTGGCGGCAGGGGGAGTGCCGTGCGACGTTCCGCCTGTCCGGCGGCGAGGTCGACGAATTCATCCGCGCGCTGCTCAACGCGGCCCCACCCGCCGCGCCGAGCGTTCAGCTGCCTGTCGGGCTCCCTACGGCAGTGGGCGAGGCACCGGCCTCCTCCGTCTTCCAGGTGCAGATCAGCGGCAACGTCGTCGTTGAGCTCAACAACGCCGCTGCCGACGTCGTCGCGGCCGTCTCCGCCCCCGACGCGCAGCCGGCCACCACACCGGCCGACACCGCACCGGCCCCGGAAGTTCGCGCCACCGAAGTTCCGGCGACGCCGCAGCCGGCACCGGCCGAAGAGCTGGACGGCGCCGCGACGACCGGGGACGTGCTGGCGAGCCTTACCGGGCTGGTCGCCGTCCCGGACGTGAACACCGCAGCCGAGAGCTCACCCGACCCCGCGGAGCCCGGAGTCGCGCAGGGGCCAGCGCCCGACCCCGCTGCTCCCGCCGGTCCCAGCGGCTCCGACGCCGGTTCCCCCGCCCCCGGCCACGACACTCCCCGCGCCGCCCACCCCGGCGACGACAGCACCGGCGACGACGCGCCCGGCCGTCGCCCCGGCACCGACGGGGGCGGCTGAGCCCGGGGCCGGCTCCTCGGTTCCGCGTCGCAACGCCGCCCGCAGCAGCGACCGCTGCCGCTCCACCGCCCGGTGCGTGTCCCGGCACAGCTCCCGGTAGGACGCGAGCGTGTCCGCCGGCACTCCCAGCGCCGCGCGCACGGCAGTGAGCAGCGGCGAAGCGTCGGTCTCGAAAGCCGTGAGCAGGACGTCGGTCGCCGCGTCGGCGTCTCCGGCGGCCTGCGCCGCGCGCCAGGCCGTCCGATCCAGCAGCATGGCCTTGGCCGCTGCCTCCTGCACGGCGCCGACCGCGCGCAGCGCGGCCTCGAGTCCGGTCGCGCCGCGCGTGGTCGGCGCGACGACGAACGGCACCGGGCAGCGTCGGCCCCGCACGAGCACCCCGCCCTCGGCGGCGTCGATCATCGCGAGGAACAGCGCGAACGGGCGGTCGATCCCGACCTGACGGCCCAGCAGCACCCCGGCGAGGCGATCAGCGGCCCGCAGCGTCGTGATGCTGAGTTCCGGGTCCTCGTCGACGAGCGGCGCCGGCTCCAGGAGCACTCGCGTACCGGGTCCGGCCGCGGCCGCGAGAGAGAGCGCGGTCTGCCAGTCCGGACGCGAGCGCCGCACCGGACAGGGATCGGCGATCGTGTAGTCGACGACCAGGCAGATCTCGGCCGGGAGCTTCGTGCGGAGCCCGGCGAGGACCGCCGCGAGCCGGTCCAGCCGTCGCGCCGCCTCCGCCTGGCCCGCGTACGACGAGGTGTCGTGCAGGCGGACGACGAATCGCCGTGCCCGTACGTCGACCGCCACGGCGGCGGCCCGGTGGAGCGCCGTCGCCGCACGCCGGGCCACGTCGGCGTCCGGATGGCAGAGCGGGAACGGACGTCCACGCCTCGCCGCGACGTCCGGCAGCACCGTGCCGATCCGCACCGAGGCGTCCGCCGCATGGGCGACCAGTTCGTCGGCTCGATCGATGCGGTCGGCGGGAAGCTCCAACCCCACTTCCGGAGTGATTCCGGTGAGGCGGTGCACCAGCGCTGTGTCGGCGACCGCGTCGTGCCCGCTGAAGTGGCCGGCCGCCGAGTCGGCGGGGCGCCGCAGCACGCTCGAGGAGATCTCCAGCCGCATGCTGCACAGCGTCGCCACGGCGTCCGCGTCGACGCCCCAGAGCAACCGTGGGCCGTTGGGATCCGATTCGGAGCGGGCGATGTCCTCGGGGGCGGCCGGCGCCTCCACCGGCGTCTTGGGCCCGGAGGTGGGAGCGGTCGGACGCGGAGTCGCGGTCCGTCCGCCGGAGCGGCGAGCAGTGGACCGCCCAGCCGCTCGGCCTTCTGTTCGCTTCATCCCATTCCTCCCGGCTTTTCCGACCTTGACCCTCGCCGATTACGACGGATCACTGCAAGTCGACCGCGCGTAGCGGAACGGGCGTGTTGCCCGCACCATGGTTTGCTGTCCGGGTGGCGATAGAGCGGGTGGCAGTCCTCGGCCTCGGACTGATCGGCGGCTCGCTGCTGCTGCGGTCGGCGAGCAATTCGGCGTCGGTGGTGGGCTACGACGCGGACCCGCGCACCCGTGCCGCGGTGGCCGAACGGCTCGGCAATGCGGCGATCGCACCCGATCCGGCCACCGCCGTCCACGATGCCGACCTGGTGGTGCTCGCCGTGCCGCTGCCCGCCGTGGCGGCGGTGTCCGGCGCCCTCCGCGAGGTCGGTTACCGCGGTCTGCTCACGGACGTGACCTCGGTGAAGGAGCCGGTCCGCGCGCTGGTGGCCGGCGCGGTCCCGGACGCCCGCTGGGTAGGGGGGCATCCGATGGCCGGCAAGGAGGCATCCGGATTCGACGCGGCCGACGCCGGGCTGCTCACCGGGTGTGCCTGGGCACTGTGCCTGGACGAGGAAACGTCGCTGCCCGACTGGCTCGACGTCGCGCGCTGGGTGCTGTCGCTCGGCGGCCAGGTGGCGCCGCTGACCTCAGCCGAGCACGACGCGGCGGTCGCCCGGATCAGTCACCTGCCGCACCTGGTCGCCGCCGCGCTGGCCACGGGCGCGGCCGCCGAGCCGATCGGCGCCGCCGCGCTGGGGCTGGGCGCCGGTTCGTTCCGCGACGCCACCCGGGTCGCCGCGACGCGTGCCGCGCTCACCGCGGCCATGTGCGGCGGTAACGCGGTAGCGCTCACCGCCGAGCTGGACGGCCTGATCGACCGGCTGACGGCCGCGCGCGAGCTGCTCACCCGGGCCGATCCGATCGATGCGCTGACCGGATGGCTGGACAACGCACGGGCGATCCGGGCACAGTGGCCACCGCAGGGCGAAAAAGCCGACATCCCCCTCACCCGCGACGACCTACTCGCCGCGGGTCGTGCCGGCGGTCGCCTCACGGCGATCCACGCCGACACCGCCACCGCCCTGATCCCCCGCCCGTCCTGACGCCGTCCGCGGCGTGGCCGGATCAGCCGACCACGTAGACCGGGAACGGCCCCGTCGGCTCCAGCCCCAGACACGCCTCCCGCACGGCGGCGGCCAGCGCCCCGGCGTCCGCCTCGACCTGGGCGTAGAACGACTCGTCGGCGAGTTCGTTCCGATCGAGGTGGCGGCGTAGCCGC
>Ga0190269_10000404_pt1 | contig 22621 bp, 19 predicted proteins | sample Popmic249IS_FD_133749 | JGI IMG/M metagenome (GOLD analysis project Ga0190269, IMG submission 133749) | Populus adjacent soil microbial communities from riparian zone of Blue River, Arizona, USA - 249 IS | ecosystem: Environmental > Terrestrial > Soil > Riparian zone | place: USA: Arizona... | reverse complement strand
GCAACGCTGCACTTCGTGCTCGTGACGGATGACGAGAGCCGCATGAAGGCGAGCGACTTTCGCAGCCAGATGGAGCAGAAGGCCGGAAAGAAGTTCAGCGCACACGCCGTCTCCGAGAGCGTGAACGGTCGCGCCTGCGTCGGCGCTTGTGGGCTCGCGCTCCTGTGTGGCGCGGCCGCGCCCGGCCTCGAGTACCTGGCGTTGTCCGACGCGACGTCCGCTTGCAGCGGCATCAGCGCCGGCGGCTCGATCGAGATCACGCTCGGCTGCGAGACCGTCTCACTGAACTGATCCGGTCCGACTGGGACGAGCATCGGGTCCGTTCGCAAGCGAAACGTATGTGACATGTGTGCAATCGGGTGGGCATCCGCGCGGCCGGATCGCCGCCGTTGGCGGCGGCCGGGCGCGCTAAGTTCTTGCCTGAGGGAGCGAGAACGTGTTTACGTACGCGCTCGTCCGGGGCGGCGCACGTTCCAAGAGGCGCTACCAGCTCGCCGCGCTCGCAGCTCGGTCCCCCGGAGCTCCGATGTCGAAGCCGCCACCAGCACGCAAGCGTTTCGAACTGCACGATACCAGGCACAACAGCCTGATGCAGGTCGCGGACTTCACCTGCATCTGCCTGAGCGTCGCGGTGATCGTGTCCTTCTATCCGGCCGCGAAGCTGTTGGCCGTCGTACACAACAGTGTCGCTGCACTGGGAGGTGTCCTGTTCTGCCTCGCGGGCACTGCGCATGGGTTGTACAAAACTCAGTGGCTTCGCCGTCCCGCCGGGGACGAGGTGAAGACCATCGTCATCTCCTGGGCCTGGGTCCTGGCACCGCTGATGACGCTCGGTTTCGCGACCAAGATGCTGACCCACTTCTCGCGCGTGGCCATCACCAGCTGGATCCTGCTCGCGCCCTCGCTGATCGTGCTGTACCGCCTGCTCTTGCGCGCCGGCTCACAAGCGGGTCGTTCGTTGCCGCGCACGGCGGCCATCGTCGGCGTCACGCCGTTCGGTGAGCGCATTCACGATACGATTCAGCGCCTGCCGGGCCTGGGGCTCAGCATCGTCGGACTGTTCGATGATCGGAGCACGGTCCGAGAAGAATCTGCGGCGGTGAGGCTGTCCAGCGCCGGTACGTTCCAGCAGCTGATAGCTGCAGCACGTGACGGGGAGATCGACGTGGTGTACATCGCGCTGCCCTTGCGCGCCGAGCATCGCGTGCGCGAGCTGATCCTACGCCTGCAGGACACGACCGCTTCCGTGTACATCGCCTTCGACTTCGACTCTCTCGCAGGGGGCGGGTACCGTCAGATTTCACATGTCGGCAACCTGCCGGTCGTTCCGCTGCTGGCTTCGGTCCAACCGTCCGTGCGCACGCAGGCGCTGACGTTGGTTCGTGCCATGGCGCCCCGCAACTCGTTGCGCACCGGGCTGCCACGGCCCGGCGCGTCGTTTCGCCGAGTCGACGTGCGCGTCGGCGTGACGCGCGAGTCGCGCATCGACGTGCCGCGTCCGCGCGCAGACGGCTGAAGAGCAGCGCTGCGACTCCCTGACGGAGCGGCTCGATACATCGTGCACGATCTTTGTGCGACGCGCTTCGGCCGCTCAGCGTAGTTGCCGCCAATGGCGGCGAAGGCGCGGCCGCGCCTGCCGCTCACAGCGGCAGCGGGGGCCAGAATCCGCGGAGCGCCACCGAACGGATCTCGGGCGATCTGTCCCTAGCCATGGGAGGCGAGATGAAGACTGCACAGTCAGTGCCTAACTCTGCCACTCTGTTACCCAGTACGGTCTTTTTCCTGACGGAAGCGGCTCCAAGCAGTAGCTCGGTGGACAATTTATTCACGCGGCGAGCCATGGTGCGACCTGCCCCGTTGACTGATTGGCTCAGGTGGTGCAGCCGTACCGTTGAACGGACGCAGTACGCTTGCGTCCGCCGGTCGTACGGGTGCCAACCCGTGCGGGCAACCCCACAGGCGTCCCGGCACGAGGAAAGCGCCGGCTGGAGCGAGTGACGATGCGTAATGCCACTATCATCCACCTGTTAGTTTGTGCAGCAGCCGGCGTGGGCTGCAGCTCGGGTCCCACGGAGCAGCAGACCGCTCCCGCGACGCCTGCGGGCACCGTGACGACCCCCGTGCCGACCGCGCCGGGCGCGGCGGGCGCAATCGCTGGGCCAGCGACGGCCGGCAGCGCGGCGCCTGTCACGACCAGCCCCGTGCCGGGCGTGACTCCGCCCGCTTCCGCGGCCCCCGGCGCGCTGCCCACGGCGCCCGGAGGCACCACGCCGCCCATCGCGACGCCCACCGCACCCGGCGCGATGACCGGCACCACGACCCCCAACGTGCCCCCCACGGGGCCACTGCCAGCCGCAACCGGTGGCCCGGTGCCGAAGGAGTGCCAGGGCTTCCCGGCCGAGGGCCTCAAGTACAGCCCGGGTGGCACGGTGACGCCGAACATCTGCCAGGCGTTCCACCCGACCTTGAACAACCCCTACGCGGTGCGCTGCGTCGACGTCTGGCCCTGGTACAAGACCGAGTACCCCGGCGACGCCTACTGCATCCTGCCGCCACCTCCGGACAAGGGCGTGCAGCTCGGCCATCACCCGCAAGGTGAAGGCAACGCCTGGTTCGATGCCGTCTCGAAGGGCGACATGAGCGGGTACGCGAACCCGCCCGCCGGCTGGACGCTCAGGCCCGGTGGCGAGGAAGAGCGCAACATCCAGATCAAGCACACTACGCCTGCCGGTAAGTACTACCGCACCTTCTCGCGCATGCGCGGTGGCTCGCACCACATGATCGTGTCCTCGTCGGCCATGGCCTCGCAGACCAACGTGTGGGGTCCGGGCGGCGCAGACGGTCTGTTCAACGGTAACGGCATCCCGGGCGCGCAGCGGCCGGACGAGAACGCGCCGCAGTCGTTCGAGAAGCCTGCCGAAGACGAGGGCCTGTACCGCGAGCTGATCGCGAACCCCGTCGTCAACTACAACATGCACCACTTCAACAGCACGGATAAGACCATCCTCAAAGAGGCGTGGCAGAACCTGTGGTGGGAAGACAACGCGAAGACCAAGATCAACGCGATCAGCGGTCTGCCGATCCTGCAAGCGGTCGGCACCTTCGCGCAGCCCGGTCAGATCGTGGACATGCACTACGCGAGCACGGTCGCCACGCCGACGCGCGTGTTGGGCCTGTTCGGCCATCGCCACGCCTGGACGACGAACTTCACCGCGTGGGTGGAGCGTTCCGGCAAGCAGCCCGAAATCGTGTACCAGAGCTTCGACTGGTTCGACGAGCCGACGTTCACCTACAACAGCGAGGTGAAGAACCCGGCTCCGAACACCGAAGCACGCTCGGACGGTGCCTTCTCGGGCATCCTGATGTTGAACCCCGGCGACAAGCTGCACTTCAACTGCCACATCGAGTACACGGACGCGCGCGCGGTCGAAGAGAACTCGCCGGTGAAGCCGGCCCAGAACGGGCCGCTGCGCTTCGCCAACGAGGCCTACAACGCCGAGATGTGCATCCTGTTCGGTGCATCCGTCGGCGACAACGGCGTGATGGAGCAGCTGGGTCCGCCGCCGGACTTCGCGAAGCGTCGCTGAGGTACAGAACGTGCCGTGGCCCAGGGGACTCGTCATAGAGTTCCCTGAGCCATGAACCTCGAGCGCAAGCTGCGCCGCTGGCGGGATGCGGGCCTGATCGACGAGTCGATCAGCGCCCGCATCACTGCTTTCGAGCGCGAGCAGCAGCAGCCGATGGCGATGTACGCGCTCATTGGGCTGGGCGCCGGCACCCTCGGGCTCGGCTTGATCTCGCTCGTGGCCGCGAACTGGGAGCGCATCCCCGCAGCGCTCAAGCTGAGCGTGGATCTCGCGCTCGGCGCCGCGCTGGCCGCGCTCATCGAGCAGGCGCTGCGTCGCCCCGCGCCACTCGCACGCGAGGCGCTCATCACGATTTACTACGCGTTCACGCTCGCGTCGCTCGCGCTCCTGGGCCAGATCTACCAGCTCGAGACGCCGGGCTATCAAGCCCTGCTCGTGTGTCGGCCGTGACCTTGCCGCTCGTGCTGTTGGGCGAGAGCCGCTTCCTCGGCGCGCTGTACACCGCGGGGCTCGTCACGACGCACGCGCTGGCGTTCGAGGCGCTGTTCGACCATCTCGAAGATTCACTGAGCCGCGCGCCGGCGCAAAACCTCGCGGCGTGTCTGCTGTTCGTCTCGCCGCTGCTGTACCTGGCGCTTGGCTTCGTGCCATGGCTCGCGCGCAGGCGCCCGCAGTACGCTGCCTGTCTGCGCTCGTGTGGAGCCGGCGCGCTGCTGCTCGGCGGCTTCGCCATCCCGCTCTTGTGGTACAAGTCGCTCGGTCGCCACGACACCTTGAGCTGGGCGCTCGTCGTGAGCCTGTTCGTCGCTCTGGGCTTCAGCGCGCTATTGCCGCGCTGGTTGCGCGGCGCGCCGGAGCTGCCGCTGCGAGAGCTGCAGCTCCTCTTGCCTGCCGCGTGGCTGATGCTCGCGCTGTCGAGCGCGTTCCCGCGCGAAGCGGCGGACTTCGTTGGGCGCGCTGCTGCAGGTGGCGTGGCTCGGGCTGTGCGCGTTCGTCAGCTACCGCGCGCGCTGGCTGCGCCTGTTCAACGCGCTCACGCGGCTGACGGGCCTGCGCATCCTCATCGTGTACTTCGAGGTCTTCGGCTCGCTGCTCGACACGGGCGTGGGGCTGGTGATCGCGGGGCTGCTGACCTTGCTGAGCGCCTGGTGGTGGCAGCGCAAGCTGCGCGTGCTCGTCGCGCGGGCGAGCGGGCAGGGCGGGGGTGAAACGCGTGCGCACTAAGCTGACCTGGATCGCGCTCGCCTTGCCGCTGCTCGCGATCGGCCTCGGTGTCGTGCGCGCAGAGCTCTTTCTGCGCCGCGCGCACGAGCTCGTCTTGCCCATTCAGGGCTACGACCCGCGAGACCTGCTGCACCGTCACTACATCCAATTTCGGCTCGCGCTCGAGCACACGTCCGATCGCTCGTCGTGCGCGGGCGAGGCGTGCTGCCTGTGCCTCATGCGCGGATCGAGCGAGGTGCGAGCGTGCTCCGAGGTGCGCTCCGGTTGCGATGCATTTCTGCCGCTCGAAGCGGCAGAGCGCAGCTGGCGCTTCTACGTGCCGGAAGCGCGAGCGCTGGACCTCGAGCGCGCGCTGCGCGAGGCGCATGCGCGCGGGCGCGCGTTTGCGGTGTTCGCCGTGCAGGGTAGCGGGCAGGCGCGGGTGCAGGCGCTGCAGCTCGACGGCGAACGTTACGGCTCGGCGGGGGTCTCGCAGGCCACAGTCCCGTAGAGCAGAGACGCCCCGGACCAGTCGCGCTCGAGCTGCGCCCAGTCCGCCTCCGCTCCCAGCTGCTGCAGCACCGAGAACAGGCCGAAGCGCAGGCGGAACAGAAACAGCATCTCCGGGGGCAGGCGCAGGTTCATGAGGCGGCGCTTGTCTTCGAACAGGTTGCGTGCGCCCGCGAACGCGCCGACGTCGAAGCGCCGGCGGCCAGGGGTGAGCAGGGTGCAGAAGAAGCCGCGCAGCAGCGCACGCATGGCGTCGCGCTCGGCCTGCGACTGCGGTGGTGTGGCGCCCACGGCCGACAGCGCAGCAAACGCGCGCGGCAAGTCGTCGGCTCGCACCGCGTCCGCGCAGCGCGCCAGCGCCACCACTGTGGCGCGGGGAAACGCGCGCACGCAGCCGAAGTCGTAGACGACGACGCCGCCGTCAGCGGCAAAGGCGTAGTTGCCCGGATGGGGATCGGCGTGGAACAGGCCGTGCTGGTAGAGCGAGCCGACGTGGAAGCGAAACAGCGCCTCACCCGCGCGATCGCGCTCGGCCTGGCCGGCGCTCTCGCGAAACGCCTCGAAGCGAAGGCCGGATGACCACTCACTCGTCAGCACCGCGGGACCACAGTACTCGGCGAGCACACGCGGGATGCGCAGCGCGCCGTCTCCAGCCAGGAGCGCGGCGAAGCGCGCCTGGTGCGCGGCTTCGCGCTGGTAGTCGCACTCCGCGAGCAACATGCTGCGGGCTTCGTGCACGAAGCCATCGACCGTCACGCCGACGGGGAGGAGGAACGCGGCCAGCGCGGTGCCACTCGCGGCCGTGCGGAAGTCGCCCTCCAGCGCGCGTTCGATGCCGGGATGCCGCACCTTCACGGCGACGGCCGTGCCGTCCGGCAGGCTGGCGCGATGCACCTGACCGATGCTCGCGACGGCGACCGGCGTACGCTCGAGGCTCGGCAGGAGCACGTCCGCGCGCGCGCCGAGGCTCGCGCGCAGCTGCGCTTCCACTTGCGGCCACGGCGAAGGCTGCGCCGCGCGCTGCAGCGCCTTCAGCACCTCCTGCAGCTCCGGCGGGACTGCAGCGTCCACGTAGCTGAGCATCTGCCCGGCCTTCATCGCGAGGCCCTTGAGCTCCGCGAGCGAGCGCGCGATGGCCTCGGCCTGCTGCCGGCCATCCGCGCGCAACAAGCCCGCGCCGACCCGCGCGGCGCTGCTGCCCATACGCCACAACCGCTGCACGCGGCCGGTTGGGACCGCTGCAGGGCGCGCGCTCAGACGTTCTTCGAAGTCGTTGGTCATGGTGAGATTTCGAGAGTGACTACCACTTTATATTGAACGATACTCTCACTTCATGCCGCGAGCAAAGCCAGCTGAAGTGACGGACGGGCGCGTGGCGCGCCGCATCGCAGCCATGCGCCGCGTGCAGGCCGCGGCGCTCGGCCTGTTCGAGCAGCGGGGCTTCGCTGCGGTCGCCGTGGAGGACATCGCCGCGCAGGCGGGCGTCGGCGCGGCATCGATCTATCGCAACTTCGGCACGAAGGAGCGCATCGTGCTGTGGGACGAGTACGATCCGGCCTTGCTCGCCTTGCTCGCCGCGCGCCTCCAATCGCAGCCGCCGTTGGCTGCGCTGCGGGACGCCGTGCTCGATCGCCTCGCCGTGGTGTACAGCCGCGACCGGCAGCGCATCCTGCGCCGCACGCGCTTGATGCTCTCGGAGCCGGCGTTACTGGCCGCGAACGCCGCGCAGCAGGAGCTGTTCCGCGCGGAGCTCGTAAGCCGGTTTCAGACGGGTCGCCCGGGCCTGGAAGCCGAGGTGCTGGCGGGCGTGAGCGTGGGCCTTCTGGACGCGTGCGTGCGGGAGTGGGCGCGCAGGGAAGGGCGCGTGGCCATGAGTCGGCTGCTGAAGAGCGCGTTCCAGCTGGTGCGCGCGTTCGCGTGAGCGTGCTGCTCAGCGGCGCGGGCGGATCTCGCTCGTCGTGTCGAGCGCTCGTCGGTCCATGTCCACGGCGATCGTCGCTGCCGCTTCCAGCGGCGCGCGCGAGCGGCGCTCGTGCAGCGCGCGACCGTGGCGCTCGAACCAGGCGCGCGCTTCGCTCTCGCTCCAGCGGCTCGCGTCTTCGCAGGTGCGCAGCTCGCTTTGCAGGGCGCGCGCGCTCTCGGGCCGCGCCTTGGGGTCCTTCTCCAGGCAGCGCAGGAGCAGGCGCTCGAGGTCCGGCGGCACCCCGGCACCGAGGCGCTCGGACGGCGGCCGAGGCTGGCTGTGCAGGTGATGGCTGCAGACCTCCACCACACTGCGGCCGCTGAACACGTGCTGGCCCGTGAGCAGGAAGTAGCCCACGGCGCCGAGCGCGTACAGGTCGCTGCGCGCATCCACGCTCTCCGGGGCGGTGATCGCCTCCGGGGGCATGTACTGCGGCGTGCCCGTGACGCTGTCGTCGCGCGTGAGCACGTCGCTGACCGAGCCGAGCTGCGTGTCGTGATCGACCTGTTTGACGAGCCCGAAATCAAGCACTTTGGCGACGTCCGGCACGCCGCCCTGCTGCGTGAGATAGATGTTCGCGGGCTTGATGTCGCGGTGGATCAGGCCCACCGCGTGCGCCTCGCCGAGCGCGCCGGCCACCTGGTCCAACACGTGGATCACGCGCTCGGCCGGCATGGGCCCGGTGAGCGCCACGACCTCGTCGAGGCCGGCGCCCTCCAGATATTCCATCACGTAGTAGAGCGTGCCGTCCGGCGTGCGGCCGTAGTCGAACACGCGGATCGTGTTGGGGTGCGTGAGCTGCGCGGTGAGCTGCACCTCGCGCTCGAAGCGCGCCAGGCTCCCGGCTCCGAGCTTGTCCGGTGGCAGCAGCTTGATCGCGCTCGGGCGCCGCAGGAGCGCGTGCTGAGCGCGGTACACCACGCCCATGCCGCCCTGGCCCAGCTTCTCGGTCAACGTGTACTGGCCCAGCCGGCGCGCGTCGCGCACGAGCCGTCGCAGGCCGTAGATCACGCTCGAGGTGGCCGTGGAGATGACGAGCGCCGCGATCCACCACATGCCGCCCACGACCGTCCAGCGCCGGGCGAGGGTCGCTGCGTCCGTGCGCAGACGCGGGTCCGCAGCCGCGGTGTAGATGCCGGGATCGTGGTGCGTGCTGTGGATCATGTACACGCTGAGCAAAAACGGCGCGGCGAACAAGAGGCCGTACGCGAGCGTGCGTTGCGGCGAGCTCGGGATCATGATCGCGCGCACGATCAACGTGTACGTCAGGCACAAGAGCAGGATCGAGTCCGGGCGCGCCGTGTACGTGATGTGCAGGCACATCAAGATCGCGCCCGCGGCTGCAGCCACCAGCGTCGCGACCTCTGCCGCGCGCAGCAGCAGGTACGACCGCGGCTTGCCGCGGCACAGCAGCCAAAGCGACGCGAACGCCGCGATCGAGATCGACTGCCAGGGCAGGTAATCCCGGCTCACGCCGTCGTTCGCCAGCACGGTGTTCGCGATGCGCCAGCTGTAAAACAGGCCGAAGATGAGGGCTAGCAAGAGCCCGAACTGCGCAAGCCGCTGCTGGAGGAGCGCACGCAGCTCGTCCTGCGAGTCATCCCGTGCGAGCTGCATGATCCGCGAGCGCCGCGGCGCGTCCGGCGCGCGTGCCGGCGCTCCACTATCCAGCTCCGCTGCCGTGAGGGTCGATGGTTCCACGCTCGGGGTGGACTATATCTCCTCGGACAGCACGCGGCGCAACCAGACGCGGACACAGCCCACGAGCACGGTGCACTCGCGCCCCAGGCGCAGCCGCGCGAGCTGCAGCGGCACGCCGTTCACCAGGGTGCCGTAGGTGGAGATGTCCTCGAGCTCGAGACCCGTGTACGTCGCGCGCACGAGCAGGTGCCGGCGCGAGATCAGCCGCCCCTCGAGCTGCACGTCCGCTGCAGGATCGCGCCCGATCACCAGCTCCTCGTGCACGGTCAGCGTCTGCGCCACGATCGGGCCGGCGTACGGCTCGATCAGGTACTGCAGCCGAAAGCTGCCAGGCGCCGGCTCGGTGGACAGGCGCAGCGCGGGCTGTTCGACGGATGTGGTCACGAGCGGCCTCCATGACAGATGGGCTGAAGACTGACTACCGTGGCTGAGCAAGTTGCATGCCGCGTGTTGCACGGCCCGGCCGCAGGTTGCACCGCGCGAGAACGGCTCTGGGGCCCGCGAGCCAGGGCGCCGTGTGGGGCGTGGCCAACAGGACGCACACGCCGGCGGACGCTGGACGCCCGCCACGTACATGGGCCGCAAGGATTATTTCAACCCGGGCACGGCTTGGCGCCACCATGTTGGAGCTGGAAGGAGCAACCATGCAACGCACTCCAACACTCGTGATCTTGAGCAGTCTCGTGGCGGCCGCCTGTGGTAGCAGCGCGGACACGAGCGTGCTGCCTTACGCAGCGAACCTCACGACGGTCATCGGCGACGCGCGGCCGGACAAGAAGGCCAAAGGCGATCGTTACCGCGAGGTCGAGACGCCGGACGGCGACGCATGTGTGGATGAAGGAACGGACTCGTGTGCCAAGCCGCAGCGGGACTGTGGCGATGACGGCACCGCGGACCTGCTCGTGGACAGCCGTGGCAAGCCGCTCGCGGTCGTCTGCTATCCGACGTCGGGTGTCGCCGTGGAAGACGTCGACGGAGACCTGAAGAAGGTCGGCAACAACACCGTGTTCGTGCTGGATGACCAGGCCGACGGCCCCGACATCACGGGCAACGTGACCTTGGATGGGAATAACGTCACGATCTATGGCGCCGGTCCCGAGCTCTCGGTGATCGGGGGCGACCTGCACATCGACAAGAACAACGCGCGCGTGCGCGGCGTTCGCATCCTGGGCGATGTGACCATCGACAAGAACAACCCGTCGTTGATCGACTGTGTGATCGAAGGCGATCTGACCATCCATGGTAACAACGTGGCGCTCGCGTTGTGCGACGTCTGGGGCAAGACCACGATCATGGGCAACAACACCGTGTTGATCGAGAATCGTCTGGCGAGCGCGCCGCTCATCAGCGGCAACAACACGCTGTGTGAGGGCGCGGTGGCGTTCGCGGACGCCGACGACGACGGCGTGATCGACGACGCTGAGCTCGGCGCCGAGCTGACGTGCGGAGCGCGCGCGCCGCAGCCGTGAGCGGCGGAAGCGGCGTGCTGTGATTCTTTGGGGGCGGCGCTCTAGTCGGTCTGCAGGCCGGCCGGAGCGCTCGCATTTCGACGAAGGTACGCGCTCCGATCTGGCTTGTTCGGCTAGCAGAACGAGCCCACACGCACCGCGCCCCGAGCCGCTGTTATACTTCGCGCGTGCTCGAGATTTGCAAGCTCGATTGGGCGCCGCTGACGTGCTTGCGCGCCGTTGGAACGCCGAGCGACGACGAGCTTACGGAGAGTCTCGCTCGCATCACGCGTGCGATGAGTGAAGATGTGCGTCAGGGTCGCAGGGGCGTGATCCTCGTCGATCTGCTGCAGGCGGCGCCGCTCGCGGCTAGCCAACGCCGGACGTCATCCGCCTGGATGAAGCAAAACCTGCCGCTGTTCTCACAGGCAGCTCTCGGCACCGCGTTCGCGATCGAATCACCTCTGGTGCGGGGCGTGCTCACTGCGCTGCTCTGGTTTCAGCCGATGGATGTGCCTCACGAGGTGGTGCGCGATCTCGATGCGGGCGTGCGCTGGGCGATCAAGCGCTTCGAAGCGGAGCGCATCGCAGTGCCCGAGCGCTTGCGCGCGGAGCTCGGACGGGTGTTTCGCCCCGCGAGCTGAGCGCAGCGCAATCGGGTGTGCCGACGCTTAAGTCCCGCGAGTCCCTTGGCAGGGAGGATGTGCGGCGTATCCTGCAACCGTCGAGCAGGGGGGGCCGATGGCACGAACCACTCAGCGGAGCGATTTGCGCGGGACGATCGGGTCCGCCGCGGATGTTCTCGATGCTGGCCTCGGGGAAGAGCTGCGCCGGCTGCGTGCGGTCATCGACACGGCCAAGCTGGGCTTCTGGGAGTGGGACCTCGCCAGCGGTCGCGTCTCGTACTCGGAGGCGTGGAAGCGTCAGCTCGGCTGTGCAGACAGCGCGATCACCACGGACATCTCCGAGTGGACGAGCCGCCTGCACCCGGAAGAGCGCGAGCGCATGATCGAGCTCGTCCGCGCCTTCACGCAGCGCCCCTGGAGCAACTGCCGCGTGGACTGCCGCATGCGTCACCAAGACGGCAGCTGGCGCGACATGCACCTGCAGCTCGCCGTGCTGAACGACGCGCGCACGCGCGGGCCGTGGCTCATCGCGACGCAGCTCGACATCACGGACAGCAAGCGGCTCGAGCAACAGCGCGAGGCGCGCCTGCGATCCGTAATGGATGCCATCCCGCACATCGTCGTGGCGCTGGAGCCGGATGGTCGCATGAGCTACGCGAATGCAGCAGTTCGCGACTATTGCGGACCGGACGCGCGGCTCGAGACGTCGGACGACCGGCTGCAGCTGCTGCACCCGGAGGATCGCGCCATCGCCGCCGAGTTTCCGCGTGCGCTGCAGGAGGCGCTGCAGCGCCCGCTGCCCGCAGGTCAGCGCGCGCCCCTCGTCTCGAACCTGCTGCGCATGCGCGGCGCGGACGGCCAGTACCGCTGGTTCCGCACGCAGACCAGCTTGGTGCAGGATGCTCATGGCCAGCGCAGCCTCGTGATCGCGACGGCCACGGACGTGGACGCCCAGAAAAAGTCGGAAGACTCGCTGCACGAAGCGCAGGCGCGGCTGCGAGCGGCGCTGCGCGTCGGCGGCATCGGGCTCCTGGAGTGGGATGCCGAGAAAGGTCGCGTGCACTGGGACGAGTCGCTGCTGTGTGTGCTCGGCCGAACCCGCGACGATCTCGAGTCTCGCAGCCTCGAGGACAGCCTGAAGCTGCTCCACGAAGACGATCGCGAGCCCGTCCGCGCCGCCGTGACGGAAGCTCTGCACACCGGCGAGCCGCTCGAGCTGGAGTGCCGCGTACAGCGGCCGGACGGCGCGCTGGCCGCGCTCGCAATCCGCGCGAGTGTCGAGCTGCGCGGGCCCGGCTCGCCCTCGCGGATCATCGCGGCCGTCGTCGACGTGACTCATCGCAAAGAGCTCGAAGCCGAGGTGCTGCAAGTCCAGAAGATGGACGCGATCGGACAGCTGGCGGGCGGCATCGCGCACGACTTCAACAATTTGCTGACTGTCATCCTGGGTCAGATCTCATTGTTGAAGGGTCAATCGCAGCTGCCCGTGCAGGTGGCGGATTCGGTGCAAGACATCGATGACGCTGCCAAACGTGCCGCAGGCTTGACGCGCCAGCTCCTGGCATTTGCGCGGCGTCAGCTGATGCAGGTGCGCGTCGTCGATCTCAACCAGGCCGTGGGCGAGACCGCGTCGATGCTGCGTCGCATCGTGGGAGACGGCATCAAGCTAAGCTTCGAGCCTGCGCCGACGGCGGTGGGCGCACAGGTCGACATGACCATGCTTTCCCAGCTCTTGATCAATCTGACAGTCAATGCGCGCGACGCGATGCCGAGCGGCGGGCGCTGCACCATCCACACGCGCGTGCTGAACCTCGACGCCACCGAGGTCGCCCACATTCCGGGCGCGAAGGCCGGTCGCTGGTCACGCATAACCGTATGCGACACGGGCAGTGGCATCGCGCCGGAGGTGCTGCCGCGACTGTTCGAGCCGTTCTTCACGACGAAGGGTTTCGGCCAGGGGGCGGGGCTGGGGTTGAGCACCGTGTACGGGATCCTGAAACAGCACGGTGGCTTCGTGCACCCGGAGAGCACGCTCGGCGTCGGCAGCGCCTTTCACGCGTATTTCCCTTGGGTGGCCGTCGCGCCGCTCGGCGATGAGCGCCGCGCCGCCGCAGGTCCGCGCCGCAGCCCCCGCTCCGCGAAGATCCTGCTGGTGGAGGACGAGCCTGCCGTGCGCTCGCTGACGCGCACGGTGTTGCAGCAGCTCGGACATCAGGTGAGCGTGGCGGAGCACGCCCACGACGCGATTCGCATCTGGAAAGAACAGGCGGCGGACTTCGATCTGCTGCTCACCGACATGACCATGCCGGGCGGCATGTCCGGCCTGGAGCTGATCGCGGCGCTGCGCCGTGAGAAGCCGGCGCTCAAGGCGATCTTGTGCAGCGGCTACAGCCTGGACATCTCGACGGCGCGCACGGCCGGCGTCGACGACGTGATCTTGTTGCAGAAGCCGTGGACCACGGAGCTCCTGCGGCGGCAGGTCGAGGGCATGCTCGAGCTGCAGCCGATGGCGGCGGGCCCGCGTTGAGCGACATCACGACGTGGGCAGGGGCGTGCGGCGACTGGGTGCGTCCGGCAGCTCAGCACAGAAGCGCGCCTTGCCGGGCGCGAGCTGCTTGAGCCCGTACAGGGCCACGCGCGCCCATACATGTGGCGTCAGCGCTTCGGCCGGCGTCTTCAAGATGTGGGCGCCGGCATAGAGCGCGCGCGAGACCACGCGATCATGCTGGCCGGCGCGCACGATCAGCTCGGCGATGGGCTGGGACAGCTTGCTGTGCCAGGGGCGCTTACCGTCGGTGCCGTTCCAGCGCAGATCGAGCTGGGCCGCGGTATCCCACTGCAGCCATGCGAAGCGCGAGGCCTTCGCGTAGTAGCGCCGCGGCAAGCTGTCGAGGTCTGCATTCTTGTTCACGAGGTCGCCCAGGATGCGCGCGCACACGATCGCGACCGTCATGCCCTGTCCGTAATGCGGATTGAACGACCACGCGCTGTCCCCGAGCGCGATGTAGCGCGACAGCGGCTGCGAATACGACTCGAAGTGGTTCCAGTGTTTTTCGAGCCTGCGGAACGCTCGCACCTTCGTGAGAGGCTCCGCGCGATCCAGCGCTTCGCGATAGAGCGGAGTGGGCAGCGAGCGCGCGAACGCGTCGAAGCCAGCCTCGTCTGCCGGCGGGTAGTGACCGTTGTAGCCACCGAGCGTGACGAGCCAGGCGCCGTTCTCGATCGGAAGGATCGCGCCAAACTGCGGCCGGTCCGGGTAGGCGGTGTCCACGACCATGCCCTTCCAGGGAAAATCCTGCGGATCGTGGGGCTGGTACAGGCGCGAGCTGTAGCCGCAGCGAGCGTCGACGATGGTCTCGCGCGGCAACGGCAGCGATCGATCTCTGAACCAACTCTTCCAGGCGGTCGCGCGTCCGGAACAGTCGATCACCAGATCGGCGTCGATGCGAGTGTGCTGGGGATGGTTCGTGACGACACCGGTCGCCTGCAAACGATCGCCGCGCGCCTCGGTGATCAAGTCGAGCACGCGCGTGCCCTCCAGCAAGGTGGCGTTCTTCACCAGCTCGAAGAAGCGCTTGCGCTGCGCGAACTCGATCAGCACGCGCGTGGCCGAGAGCGCGATGAACTCGCTCTCGTAGCGCGGCTCCCAGCCGTAGTTCGTGAAGGACACCAGGTCCGCGGCGTGATCGAAGCGCACCGCGCCGAGGCCCAGCGCGGTGTCCAGAAAGCCGGGAAAGAGAGCTTCCAGCTCGCGCTGCCCGCGCAGCAGGAGGCTGTGGATGTGCCAGCTCTGCGGGACACCTGCGCGATGCTCGGGGCGCTCGCGGCCGAGCACGTCGCGCTCGATCACCACGATTTCTTGAAAACGATCACTCAACGCGCGCGCCGCGGCCAGTCCGCCCATGCTACCGCCGATCACGACGGCTCGGCTGTGAGCCCGCGACTTTCCCTTGTCTGCCATCGCTCTCGAATTGAACTTAAATACGCTCAGGTCAAGACGATGATAGTTCGTCCCACGAACGTGTGATCACTCCGTGCACGCTGGGGCATTCCGCGCCGCTCACGCGCTGTCCGAAACGGTCCATAACAGCTGTTCCAACCACCCATCCATCAGGAGATCGGATGCCTGACAACGCTTCTCGGTCCGCGGATGTCAACCATCAGAGCGCAGCGTCTCCGAGCTGGCCGCGCTGACGTGCTGGCGCAGAAATGGCAACAGCAACGCTCGCACGCGCTCGGGATCGTCGATCATCGGCCAGTGTCCGCAGCCGGCAAGCTCGTGAACCTCGGCGCGGAAATATGCTTGCTGCACGCGCGCGAAGCGCACGGGCAACGCGTCGTCTGCTGCGCCCCAGAGCACGAGCGCCGGCAGCGCGAGCGGCTCGAGCAGCGGTGCGATCGCGCGGCTGAGCTGATCGAGATCCGTCGCGCGATACAGCGCGAGCACCGCGCGCTTGTGACCCTGATCCATGTCATCGAACATGCGATCTACGAACGCGTCTGGAAAAGGCTTGGGGTTACCCGCGTTCAGACCGGAGCGAAACGAGCGCCGCCCGTTCATGCGCTGAAATAGCTCGCCGATCAGCGGCGTGCGCCAGATACGTGCGATGACGTGCCAGCGATAGCCCGGCACGAGCCCGATGTTGATCAACGTGACACTTGCGACCTGCGTCGGGTGCTGACTCGCCCAGACGAGCCCCCACGGCCCGCCGAAGTCGTGCAGCACGAGGTGCGCGCGCTGCACTCCGAGCCGCTCGAGCAAGCCCGAAAGGTGCCGCGCATAGCCGAAGGCCGTGTACTCGAAGTCGCGCGGTCGATCGGCCTTGCCGTAGCCGGGCATGTCGAGCGCGATGGCGCGGGTGAGCTCGCCGGCGTGCGGCAAGAGGTCCAGCCAGTCTTCGCTCGAGCCCGGATTGCCGTGCACGAATACGATGGCCTCGCTCGCCTGCTCCGGACCGCACGAGCGCACGAGGCTGCGCACCCCAGCGACTTCGACATGAGATACCTGAATCGCTGCCATTCATACCTCCTCTGCGCGCGAGCGCAGCGGGGGTATAGCACGCGACTTCTCAGGCCTTGATCGCCGTCAGCTCACCCGGCTTGCCGGTCGGTGCGCTGCCGAAGTTCGTGAACGGCGTGCCGTCCTTGCGCGTTGCGCCGACTGCGTTTGCGAGCGTCGTGAGCAACATGTTGCTGGGGGCCTCCGAGTCGTTGTTGTTCGGAGCGGCGCGCGTCAGCTTGATGTACTGGCCGAGCTTGAAGTAACCGGCGCCGCCCGCGATCACGTTCGGCAAATCCATCCAGCTGTGCTCGGACCCGTCGCTGAGGTCGTTCATGTAACAAACAACGGTGTTGTCGAGCACGCTGCCGTTCGGCTCGGCGTACGTGGACAACCGATCGAGCAGGCCCTTGAAGCGCTGCATGTACCACCTGTCGATGGAGAACAACGCCGGCTTCCATTGAGTGTCGGGCAGGTTGGGCGTGGTCGCGGCATCCGTCGTCGCGCCGTGCGAGAGCTTGTGGTGGTTGTACTTGCGGTTCACGTCGTCGGCGTTCATGCCGAGCCAGCTGAAGATCGGTCCACCCGCGCCCGAGCCCCACTGGATCGTGGCGACGCGGTTCTGATCGCAGGCCAGCGCCAGCGCCATCACGTCGAGCAGCATGTCGCCGACCTTCTCGTATTCGCTGTCCAGGGTGACGCGACTCGGCACGATCTTCGAGATCTCTTGCGTGCGCATGCCCGGCAGCTGACAGCCGCTGACCCCGGCCGAGGCCATGCTGGTCTCGAGCCCGCGGATCGCGGTCAGATGCATGTCGAGCTTCTGCTTGTCCGCCGCGCTGAGCACGCTCGCGCTCTGCAGCGAGCTCAGATCCGACTTCACCAGATCCAGCACGCTGCGGCGGCGCATGGCCGTTTGGTCGAGCATGCCGCTACTGGCTGCAGTGCTCGCGCCCGACCAGTCCTTGAACGCTTTCCACGGATCCTGGAAAGGAACCGCCTGCCGGCCGGCGCTCGTGTACGAGATGCTGCCGAGCACGTCCTTCGCGCGCGAGCCCACGAACAGGTTGAGCGGGCCCTTGCCGCTCGGGTTGATCGAGGGCGCGACGAGCTGGTCCAGCGACGGCCCGGACGCGTAGTGCTCCTGCGAATCTTGGTTGGGCGCGGCGGTGAGCCGGTGACCCACGGCCTTCATGTGATCGTCGCCGCCGGCGGGGTCGCGATCGAAGCCGCGCGGCACGAGGTGAATGCCGCGCGGCACGCACAGCTTGTCGGCATAGCTCGCGAGCGGCTCCAGGCCCGTGCCCGCGAGCGAGTCCGCCGTGAGCGCACCGTACGCCTTGGGCCAGAACTTCTCGGTGTTCACGCCGTTGCAGCAGAAGAAGATGGCCAGCCTGCGCGGCGCCTCTTGCGCGCGCGTGCGGCGTGGCGCGAGCGCCTCGAGAAACGGCAAGCTGACGACGATCCCGGACAGCCCGCGCAGAAACGTGCGACGTTGCATCAGGGTACCTCCGCGGTGCGCGATCGAAAGGACGGGGTTTGCGCGAGATCCGCGAGCAGGTCGACCGCCGTGTAGCTGTCGTCTGCCAGCCGCGCAGCGAGCTCGTTGAGCCCGCAAGCTTCGCTGCCGGTCTCCTCGCGGCCGAGCACGTAGCGGAACCAGTTGCGCGCGTAGCAGCTGCGCGCTTCGCCCGTGCTCGCGACGGCGCGAGCGAGCTCCACGCCGCTCGCGAATCGAGGGTGTGACGCGGTGCCGGACAGCTCTCCGCTCGCGTCGACGGGCACGCCATTTTCCACGCTGCGGAAGCGGCCGACCGCGTCGTAGTTCTCGAGGCCGAAGCCGACCGGGTTGATCAAGGTGTGATGACAGCCGGAGCACGCTGCGGGCGAGGTGTGCTGGTCGACTTGCTGGCGTGTGGTCCTGATCTGCACGCCGTCGACGTTGGGCAGCCCGGGGATGTTGGGCGGTGGGTTGGGGATCGTCGTGCAGAGCAGGCGGCGCTGGATGAACACGCCGCGATGGATCGGGGAGCTGGACTGGCTGAACGCGCGCGTGGCCAGAAAGCCAATCTGCGTCAGGATGCCTGCGCGCTGGGTCGGGTCGAGCTCCACGCGCTGCAGCGCGTCGCCGAACTGTCCCTTCACGCCGTAGAGCGCCGCGGTGACGTTGTTCACGAAGCTGAACGGCGCCGTGTACAGGCTGGTCAAGCCGCGGCGCTGCTCGAAGCTGACGGCGTCCACGAAGCGCTCGACCTCGCTCTGCAGGACCGGCGCGAGCTCGGGCGTGACGCTCGGGTACAGCGCCGGATCTTTGGTGAGCTTGTTCGCGTACACGTCCAGGTCGAGCCACTGGTGATGGAAGTCGCGCACTGTCTCGCGCGCGCGCTCGCCGGTGAGCAAGCGCCGCGCCTGGGCCGCGACGGCCTCCGGCGTCGTGAGGGACTTCGTCTCCGCCGCCTTCAGCAGCATGTCGTCCGGGGTGGTGTTGACGAGCAAGAACGACAGCCGCGACGCGATCTCGTAGGAGTCGAGCGTGCGGGGGTCGGCGCTCAGCTCTGTGCGGTACAGGAACTTCGGCGATTGCAGCAGCGCCTCGAGCGTCACGCGCACGCCGCGCTGGAAGTCGTCGCCGCTGTCGACCAGCGCCGGCCCTCCCTTGAACAGCGCGAGATAGCTGGAGCGCTCCGCCGCCGTGAGCGGCCGACGCAACACGCGCTTGCCGAAGCCCGTGATGAACGCGTCGACACAGCTGTCGCCCGCAGCCGGCGCGCAGCGGAGCACGCGGGCGTAGGCGGTCGGGTCGGCCACGACGGCCTGGGCCACGCTCTCCGCCAGGTCGCGGTAGCTGCGCGCCTGGACGTCTCCGATCTGCAGATCGATGCCGCGATCGAAGCCGGCCTGATGCGGATCGGGCAGCAGCTCCGAGACGAGATCGAGCTCCAGCCCCGTCAGGTCATGCACCGCGTTCTGGTATTGCCTGTGGGTCAGGCGCACGAGCCGCGTCTGCGCTGGGGGCACCGGGTTCGCGCAGCTGCCGGGCGGACCACTCGCCGTGGGCGAAACACCTGGCAGGGCGCTCGCGCCTGCGACCGGAACCGAATCGCGCGAGACGCCGGAGAGGGAGCGCCGGTCGGCGATCTCGCCCGTGCAAGCAGCCAGCATCAGCGCACAGCAAACCCAGCCACTCGTCGTTCGCATGGCAACCCCATGGCAGACGCCACGTAAAGGCCGTTATCGCATCCGAAGCGAACCAGACTCGCGCACGGTACCTCCGTCGTGCGGCGATTGCGCAACAATTAGTCGCTCGGAATTCCCCGAAGCTGCGCTGCCATGACCTGTCAGCGCTAATGTCCCGAGGCCTCTGCGCACCCGCGCCCACGTTGTGAGCAACGCGGCGAAAAACGCGTGGCCACGTCGCGCTCGCATGTCACGCTGCCCGCATGCCTGACTACAGCTTGTTTGGAGATGAGCACGTTCGACAGTACGAGGCCACCGGCGGCAAGGTCGGTCACAACTGGAACGACACGACCTGTCTGATCCTGCGTACCGTGGGTCGCAAGACGGGCGCCGTCCGCAAGTTCCCGCTGATCTACGGCCGCGATGGAGAGGACTACGTGATCGTCGCCTCCAAGGGCGGCGCTCCCGAGCACCCGGGTTGGTACCAAAACCTGCTCGCACATCCGGACGTCGAGATTCAGGTCTTGGATCGCGTCATCCCCGTCACTGCCCGCACGGGCACCGCCGAGGACAAGGCGCGCGTCTGGCCGACGATGACGAAGCAGTGGCCCCAGTACGACGACTACCAGGCCAAGACACAACGCGACATCCCCGTCGTGTTGTTGAAGCCGCGCTGATCAGCGGAGGTCGGGAGCCGCGGAGCTTGCGTAGCGGGTCCCGCGACCGCCGCTGTGATTAACTGCGGAGGTCGGGAGCCGCGGAGCTTGCGTAGCGGGTCCCGCGACCGCCGCTGTGATTAACTGCGGAGGTCGGGAGCCGCGGAGCTTGCGTAGCGGGTTCCGCGACCGCCGCTGTGATTAACTGCGGAGGTCGGGAGCCGCGGAGCTTGCGTAGCGGGTCCCGCGACCGCCGCTGTGATTAACTCACTTTTTTCTGGTCGGTGTGCGCATCCCACAGGGCTGGCGGTCCCAATCTCCGCGGCGCAAACAGTGGCGCCTGCGGGAGCCCATCGGATGACACACGAGCAGACATTCTTCGCGAACACGACGACCGAGCGGCGCAGTCGGCCTCCTTCGCTCTCGACCCTGAGCGCGCTGCCTCTGCGCGGCTTGGCACGCCCGCTCACGCTCGCGGGCGCCGAGCCGAGCGTGCGGCGCGCGGCGCCTGACAGCATCGTGCGCCACAGCACGGCCATGCTCGAGCTGCAGCGCATGGTCGAGCGCCTCGCGCCGCGGCCCATCTCGGTGCTGGTGCTCGGTGAGACCGGCACCGGCAAGGAGCTGATCGCGCGCGAGCTGCACGAGCGCAGCCCGCGCGCGGCGCAGCCGCTGAAGGTCGTCAACTGCGCGGCCATCCCGGAGCAGCTGATCGAGAGCGCGCTGTTCGGTCACGTGCGCGGCTCATTCACCGGCGCACATCGGGATCAACTGGGCGTGTTCACGCAGGCGCACGGCGGGACGTTGTTTCTGGACGAGGTGGGTGAGCTGTCACTGGCCGCGCAGGCCGCGCTCCTGCGCGTGCTCGACACGCGGCGCGTGTGCGCGGTGGGCGGCAACGTGGAGCAGGTCGTCGACGTGCGCGTGGTCGCCGCCACGCACCGCGACCTCGCCGCGATGACCGAGCGCGGCAGCTTTCGCCTGGATTTGTACCATCGCCTGAACAGCGTGGTGTTGTCCTTGCCGCCGCTGCGCGAGCGCCGCGAGGAGATCCTGCCACTGTTCGAGCACTTTCTCGCGCTGGGGTTGCCCGCCGGCGCGTCGCTGCCGCGCTTGACGCAGCGTGCGCGGGCATATCTGCTCGAGTACGGCTGGCCGGGCAACGTGCGCGAGCTGCGCAACGTGGCCGAGCGCGCGCTGGCGTTGATGGAGGGCGATTGCATCGAGTGCTGCGACTTGCCGCCGCAGATCGCCGCGGAGGTGCGCGTGCCCGCTGCCGCCCGCAGCTGCGAAGCGCAGCCGACAGCTGCGCCCGCGGAGGAGCTCGAGCTCGCTGGAGAGGGGCCCGGCCTGCGCTCGCTGATGCGGCAGCAGGAGGCCGCGATCATCGAGGCAGCGCTACGGCAGAGCGGCGGCAATCAGCGCCGGGCCGCCGAGCGCCTCGGGGTGCCGCTGCGTACGCTCGAGCGCAAGCTGCGTTTGCTGCGGAAGCCAGAGCGAGCGGGCTGAGCGTGCGGGCTCAGGTCATGGAGGGGGCAGCCGCCAGCTCGCGTCGAGGAACACGTGGTCCGTGCGCGAGCTCGCGTGGCAGTTGCCGCACGCGTTCTGCGCCTCCGGACCGCGCGATAGCCCGGAGGCCTCTTCCCAGTAGCCATACTCCCAGTCGCCGTGAGCGGGATCGAAGCCGGGGGCGCGCTTGATCATCAAGCCGAGTGCGGCGACCTGCGGCGGCCCGCTCGCGCCTTGCCGCAGCTTCTGCTTCACGATCGCGCTGCCGGGCGCGAACACGGGCTTATCGCCCGCGCCGAAGGAGCGCGCTGCGGGCTCGTTCAGCCAGTCGAGCAGCAGCAACATGTCCTTGCCGTGTTGACTCTCCACGAAGCGCTGCTCCGCGAGGGAGGGCAGCCGGCACAGGGAGAAGATCGAGGCGCTGATCGCCTGCGGCTCGGGCGTGCGCTTGGTCCAGCCCGTGTAGGTCTGCATTGCTCGTTCGAGGCTCAGCTCGTTCGGGCGAGGGGAGGGGCCGGCGTCCTCACCGCTGCCGGCGTCATCGGCTGCGCTCGGCTGCGCGACGGAGGATGCGTCCGGCAGCGCCGCGTCGCGCGGGGGCGCTGGCGTTTGACCCGCTGTGGTTCGGCCCGCGCTGCCCGCGCTGGTGCGGCCAGCGGCTGCGGTCTGTTCGCCGCCAGCGTCTTTGCCGCTCTCGGCGGCGAGGCTCGCGGCGTCGGTCGCGAGCCCGGGGTCGCTGCTGCATGCGGCGAGCGCCGCCGCTGAGAGCAGACAGGTGATCGTCCGCGGCATGGAGACGGAGTAGCACGGGGCTGCGCACCTCACCAGCGCTGGCCCTCGCCGCAAGAGGTGAGCGCCCCGTCAGCTCGTAACTTCACGTAACCGTAACCCTAACCGTAACCGTAACCGTCTGTAAGCGTGTCAGAAGACCGGTTACGGTTACGTTAGTTAGAGGGCCGCTCTGAGCATCGATCGCAGCTCGCCGCTGCGTTGAAGCGCGCCGTTAGGCTTCCTGCGCCGGGATCGGGCCCACGAGCCCGTAGTCCACCACGTGACGGTCGTCGAGCGGCATCGGTCCGCGGTACAGGAACGGGAGCGGGCAGCGCTTTGCCACTGTTGCCGACGAGGCTGTCGCTGCTACAGCGGCGAGCGCGCCGTCAGCTCAGGGCTAGCAACTTCACGTAACCATAACCGCATCCCGTCATGCTGTTGTTCGTGGCTTACACGCGCTGCCGGGGATAT
>Ga0190269_10000403_pt1 | contig 22645 bp, 14 predicted proteins | sample Popmic249IS_FD_133749 | JGI IMG/M metagenome (GOLD analysis project Ga0190269, IMG submission 133749) | Populus adjacent soil microbial communities from riparian zone of Blue River, Arizona, USA - 249 IS | ecosystem: Environmental > Terrestrial > Soil > Riparian zone | place: USA: Arizona... | reverse complement strand
TGGGCTGCGCTGGCGATCGGCCGATATCCCGTGCAGCGACACAGGTTGCCGCTCAAAGCTTCAATGTCAAAGGCGCTGCGCTCGGGGCGATAATACTCAGCGAACATGCTGACCACGAAGCCTGGGGTGCAGTAGCCGCATTGGCTGCCGGCTTGTTCGACCAGCGCGCGCTGCACAGGATGCAGCTCGCCGCTTGGAGCGGCGATACCCTCGACGCTCACCAGCTTTCGACCGTGCACGGCGGCCAGTGGCACGAGGCAGCTATTCACAGGGACGAAACAGCCGCGACCCAGACGGTCGCGCTCGACAAAGGCGACCGCGCAGGCGCCGCACTCGCCCTCGGCGCAGCCCTCTTTGCTGCCCGTCGCACCGCGCTCGCGCAGCCACGCGAGCAGGCTCACGTGCGGGTGCGCGGTCTGGTCGTCGAGCTCGACCTGACGACCGTTCCATTCGAACCGCACCGGCATACCCGTTACCATAGCCTTGGAATGTGTCGGGCGAAAGTCGCGCAGAGAACGCGTGCGCGTGGGCCCACGCTGTCAAAGTCGCTATGCTCTGCGGGTGCGGAAGGTCACCGAAGCGTTGCTGCACGTGCTCGCGAGCGGACAACGTGCGGCACTGGCGACCGTCACGCGCGTGTCCGGCTCGACGCCGCAGCGCGCCGGTGCGCGTCTTTTGCTGCTGCCGGACGACAGCACTGTGGGCACTGTCGGCGGCGGCGCGATCGAAGAAGAAGTGCGGCGCGCGCTGCGCGACGTGCGCAGCTCGGGTGAGCCACAGCTGCTTACACGTGCGCTCGGCTATGACCTCGGGATGTGTTGTGGAGGGCGCATGGACGTGTTCATCGAGCCGATCGTAGGGTCGCCGCGGCTAGTCTTGTTTGGCGCGGGGCATGTGGCGAAGCCCACCGCCGTGCTCGCGCGCAGCATTGGCTTCGAGGTGACGGTGGTCGATGAGCGCGAGGAGCTGGCGACAGCCGACCGCTTTCCTGACTGTCAGATCGAGGTGGCAGATCCCGACAGCTACCTCCGCCGCTGCCAGCTGCACGAGCTCGACTGGGTTGTGATCATGACGCACGATCATCAGCTGGACGAACGCTTGCTCGGCCTCGCGTTCGCGCAGCCGGTACGTTACATCGGCATGATCGGCAGCCAGCGCAAGGTGTATCGCTTGCTGACGCGCTGCGCGGAGAAGGGCATTGCGGTGGATCTCGAGCGCGTGTTCGCGCCGATCGGTCTCGATTTAGGTGCGCTGGGCCCGGAGGAGATCGCGGTCAGCATCGCTGCAGAGCTGGTCGCGCTTCGTCGCGGCAGGCAAGCGCCGCACATGCGCGCGAGCGCGGACCCCGCGCTCCACGACGCACTCGCGAAGCAGCCATCGGCGGCAACAGGCTCAGCTACACTGCTTGCGACCGCTAAACCGGCAGCAGCTTCGGCGAGCGCCGCGCTGCAGCCGCCGCTCGCTGCGGCGCACAGCCTCGGCCCACAGGCGGAGTCGCAGCTGGATGGCCACAGCGCCTCGAGCGCCGCAACGCATGGTTCCACGCAGCAAAGCGCAGCAAAACGGCTCGACGACAACCCTACCCGACCGCCTGCGACGCCGGACGACGCCTTGCAGCTACATGCTGCACGCGTGCGTGAGGATCTGGCGCGGCTGGACTATCCTCGCCGCGAGTGGCTGAAGCCGCGCAGAGCGGCAGGCGGCGAGTCTGTCTACGATGTGATCATCGTCGGCGCAGGCCAAGGCGGGCTCGCCACAGCGTTCGCGCTGCAGCGCGAGCGGGTTCGCAACGTGCTGATCGTGGATGACCAGCCACTCGATCGCGCTGGACCGTGGCTCAACTTCGCGCGTATGCACACCTTGCGCACGCCCAAGCATGTCACCGGGCCCGATCTCGGCATACCGAGCTTGACCTTTCAAGCCTGGTACGAAGCGCAGCACGGCGCAGACGCTTGGCGCGCGCTGAGTCTGATCCCCAAAGAACTGTGGGCCGCCTATCTCGCCTGGTATCGGCGCACGCTGGAGCTGCCCGTGCTGCCGAGCACGCGCGTCGGCGGGCTGCGCTGGGACGCGAGCGCGCGCGCGTTTCAGGTGCCTTGCCACGCGCTCGACGAAGGCGCAGACAAGACGCTGCTCGCACGCCGTGTGGTGCTCGCGACCGGCATCGACGGCTCCGGCCACTGGCACGTGCCCGTGCTGATCACGAGCGCGCTGCCGCGTGAGCGCTACGCCCACACGCGCGACGCGATCGACTTCGCCGCTCTACGCGGCAAGCGCGTCGCCGTCCTCGGCGCCGGCGCGAGCGCCTTTGACAACGCTGCTGCAGCGCTCGAAGCGGGCGCAGCCGAGGTGCGTTTGTACTTCAGGCGCGCGGAGCTGGTGCGGATCAACCCATACCGCTGGGCCGAGTCGAGCGGCTTTCTCCATCACTTGGGCGACATGCCCGATGCCGACAAGTGGAGCTTCATCAGTCAGATCATTCGCATGGGGCAGCTGCCACCGCGCGACACACTGCAGCGTGCGCAGACCCACGCCGGCTTTCACCTGCAGCCAAACAGCACGTGGCAGAGCGTCGAAGAGCGCGCCGGCGTGGTGCTGATCCACACCAGCTCGGGCACGTACGAGGCCGACTTCATCATCGCGGGCACCGGCTTCATCACCGACCTGCGCGCGCGCCCGGAGCTCGCGCTGCTCGAGCCGAAGATCGCGCGCTGGGCGGATAGATTCTCGCCGCCCGCGGCTGACCGGAACGAGGATCTCCTGCGCCATCCCTATCTGGGCCCGCACTTCGAGCTGACGGAGCGCGAGCCGGGCACCGCGCCGGAGCTTCAGAACGTGTACAACTACACGTTCGGCTGCCTGCTCAGCCTGGGCTTCGGAGGCGCGAGCATCTCAGGCATGAAGTACTCGATTCCTCGTCTCGTCAGCGGCATCACGCGCTCGCTCTTCCACGAAGACCGCAGCGAGCACATCGAGAGCCTACGCGCCTTTGACGAGCGAGAGCTCTGAGCGAGCGCAAGCACGCGCCATCGTTTCGTCCGGTCGACGCCAGCTGATCTCAGAGCGTGCGCGAAATACGTATGGCTGAGCGATGCGACATGCCTGTCTGTCGCGGCGCGATGTATGGCGCGCGCCGTGAGAGACTTGTCGCTGTCGTCCGTGCGTCGCTGCCGCTGCTGCGCGGCGATCGCGGACCGATTCTGTCCGCAAATCCGTGCTAGGTTCGCGCTGTCAGCAGGAAGGAAGGATCTTTATGACCACGAAGACTTACCAGGGCAGCTGTCACTGCGGCGCGATCCGCTTCGAAGTCGAGCTCGATCTCGCCAGCGCGAGCGGGCGCTGCAACTGTTCGTATTGCAGCAAGTCCCGCGCGTGGAGCTACCTCTTGAAGCCTGAGGCTTTCCGCCTGCTCGCAGGCGCCGCGGAGCTTGGCGACTATCAGTTCGGAACCAAGCAGGGCCACCATCGCTTCTGCAAGCACTGCGGCATCTCCGTGTACTGCCACGGCGACGTGCCTGAGCTGGGCGGCGCGTTTGCGTCGGTGCGCGTCTCCGCGCTCGACATCGAGCCGAGCGTGCTCGGCCAGATCCCGATCAACTACGGCAACGGACGCGACAACGACTGGATGCACGCTCCCGTGGTCACCTCGTATCTGTGATGTGTGGCAACCGCGCGCCGCTGTCAGCTGCACGCGGTCAGCCGAGCCACTCGTAAGCCGCCCGTGCTCGCGTGCGGACACCGCTTGTATCTCAGGATCGTGCCACGCGCAGGCATCGGCGCGTGCAGGCAAAAATCGGAAGCACGAGCGAAGACGGCGAGCGCCGAGAACGCTATCGTCCCCGCGCTCGCTATGCTCCTTCACGCCGCTACGATCTTTCTCTCGGCACTTTTGCTCTTTTTGGTGCAGCCGCTGATCGCCAAGCAAATCTTGCCTTGGTTTGGGGGCGCTGCTGCAGTCTGGACGACGTGCCTTTTGTTCTTCCAGAGCGCGCTGCTCGCGGGCTACGGGTACGCGCACGCCGTCACGAAGGTTCTGAAGCCACGCCGGCAAGCGCAGCTGCATGCGACGCTGCTCGCCGTATCGCTCTTGTTCCTGCCGATCGTGGTAAGCCCCAGCTGGAAGCCGCCCGATCCCTCGGCGCCTACCCTGCGCATTCTGGGGATGCTCAGCGCGAGCATCGGCCTGCCATACCTGCTCTTATCGACGACTACGCCACTGCTGCAAGCATGGTTCTTTCAGCGCTTTCGCTCGGCGCAGCCGTACCGCTTGTTCGCGCTCTCGAACCTCGGCTCGCTCCTGGCATTGCCTGCTTATCCGCTGCTGCTCGAGCCGTTCCTCGGCTCGCTGAATTGTGCGCGCTTGTGGTCGGTCTTGTATGCATTGTTCGCGATCTGCTGCGCCCTCACCGGCTGGTTCTCCGTACGCGCCGCATCATCAGCTGATCCAGCCCCTGCCGCTGTGAGCAGCAGGCCAGCGCTGCTGCCCAAGGCGCACGTGGCGAGCTGGCTGCTCTTGTCCAGCGCGAGCACATGCCTGCTCTTGTCAGTGACCAATCACCTCACTCAAAACGTGGCGTCAGTCCCGTTCCTGTGGGTGCTGCCACTCGCGATCTATCTATTCACGTTCATCATCTGCTTCGATCGACCCGCTTGGTATAGGCGTCCGTTCTTCATGACGCTGAGCGCCGGCATGATCATCATCATGGCGTTTCGGATCAACTCGCTCGAGCTCGCGTGGGTCGCGCCATTGTTCGCGCTGGGTTTGTTCTCGGCCTGTATGTTCTGTCATGGCGAGCTGGCGCGCTTGCGCCCGGATCCGGGACACCTGACGATCTACTACTTGTGCATCTCTCTCGGCGGCGCCCTCGGCGCGCTGCTCGTCGCGGTGCTCGCACCCGTCGCTCTCAAAGGCTTCTTCGAGCTGCACATCGTGCTGCTCTGGATCGGCGTACTGCTCGTCGCGCGCTCGTGGAGCTACGGCTTTGTCGCCCGCACTGTGGCCGTGCTCGTCGTGCTCCTCGTAGGCTACTTCGACTTCGCCGCGTTCCACGCGACCACCCAAGGTCTGCGCGAGATCGACCGCAACTTCTACGGCGTCGTGCGCGTGCGCGACTGGAAGCGCGTCGCACACCTGCGCGCGATGTACCACGGCAGCATCACGCACGGCTGCCAATACCTCGACCCTGCGAAAGCGATGAAGGGCGCGTGTTACGTCAGCCCGACCTCTGCATACGGGCGCGTGATGCGCGCGCTGGAAGGCAAGCCGCGGAAAGTCGGCGTCATCGGCCTGGGCGCGGGGTCGCTCATGGCGTACGCGCGGCCTCACGACGAGTGGGTGTTCTACGAGCTCGATCCCATGGTCGTCGAGATCGCAGAGCGGCAGTTTAGCTTTCAGCGTCTCAGCCCAGCGAAAGCGAAGTATGTGCTCGGTGACGGGCGGCTCTCGCTCGAGCGCGAAGCGCCGCGCGGCTACGATCTGCTCGCGATCGACGCGTTCTCAGGCGACTCGATCCCGATGCACTTGATCACGCGCGAAGCGATGGAAGTGTACGTGAAGCATCTGCGTCCTGACGGCGTGATCGTGTTTCAAGCCACCAACCGCTACGTGGATCTCTTGCCGGTGATCCGCAGGCTCGCCGACGAGTTTGGGATGCAGACCGCCTGGATCGAGGACCTCCCGCCGCGCTCGCAAAACGGTGACTTTGCCTTCGAGACCGACCAGGTGATCGTGACCAAGAACACGGCGCTGTTACAGTCGCCGCTGATCAAAGAGGCCAGCCGCCCTGCGCGGCAACGCGCGGATCTCCCGCTGTTCACCGACGACTACTTCAATCTATTTCGGATCCTCATGCTCTGAGCCGACACAGCCCGTCGTCTGCGGATCGGCCGTGGCTTCGCCGGCTCGATCGGGACAGGCATCGTAGGCATCCGCGACGCCATCTCGATCGCTGTCTTTTGGCCTCGGGCAGCCGCTCATCTCGGGGTCATCGCTCGCGGGCCCGCGGTGCTCGGGACACGCATCGAGGTCATCGCGGATGCTGTCGCCGTCGCTATCCGTGACGCGTGGGCAGCCGTGGAGCAACACGTCCGCGCTGCGCGGGCCGGCGCGGTCGATGCACGCGTCTTCGCGGTCAGGCACGCCGTCCCAGTCATGATCTTGTTCCGCAGCCATGAGCGGCGGCGCAGGCATCGGAGCGTTCCACTCCAGGCTCGCGATCCCACGCTGCTCGGGCGCGCCCAGACCTTCGCTCACGCCGAAGCCGATACCCAAACCCAAACGCATGCCACTGTCGAAGCTGTAATGCATGCCCAAGAGCGCTTCGACCGGCGTCGTGCGGCGTTTCCAGAGCTGGTCGTCGCCGAGCCCCGTATGCCCGAACAGCTCCGGCCCCAGCACGAAGCGCCGCTCGAACATGCGCACGCCGAGCGACAGCGCGAAATACGCGAGGTGCCCCTGCCGCACGCCAAGGACATCGTGTGCGGCGCCGCGCAAGCCGACGCCGAGCTTGCCGGCATAGGTGAAGCCGTTGTAGTCACCCGCGACGAGCAGATGCGGCAATGCGCGCACCGCGGCGTCACCCGTGTACGCGTCCTCTTTTCCCGTGGGCAGCGACACATGCACACCCAATGCCGCCGTCAGCGGCCCACCATGCGTGCCGAACAGACGTAGCACCGCGCCCAGGCGGATGTCGGCCAGGGCCACGCGCCCCGCTGGCGCTTCGTAACGCACGCCGTCGCGGAGCAGCGTGTTGCCGTCGCTGTACACGAGCACTGGGATGTCCAGAGCCAAACGCAGCCGCTCCCACAAGATCACGCTCGCGCCGGGCTGCACGATCATCTGGTTACGCACGATCGCACGCGCGCGCCCGCCGTTCGCTGTTGCTGCGACGAGCGGGCGATGCGCCCAGTCGTAGACAAAGCCGAACGAAGTGCGGCCGTGGCCACGCAGATCGAGCGACTCGCTCGCGAACCACTCGCTGCCGCGCTCAGCGGCATCCAAGATGTTTAGCGCGTAGCCTTCCTGCGCCAGGCTGCGGCTAGGCGTGAGCCCCACGACAACGGCCAAAAGCGCAAGAAAGCTGGAACGCACAGCGTCAATTGTCAGGACATCGCCGCGGCTTTCCAAGCTGGATTTCGCGTGCGCCCGGGTAGGCGCATGTCGCGAGCGCGACACATCAGCAGAGATCGCCTCAGCGCCAGCGCAAGAGGTGCCGCTCCAGCGCGCTGATCGCGCCGCTCGCCCCCAGGCCGAGAAGCGAGAGCACGAGCACGCCGGCGATCAGCTGATCGGTCTGCATCAAGTTGCCAGCCGTGAGCACGAACGCGCCGATGCCAACCTGTGCGCCGATCATCTCTGCGGCCACCACGAGGATCAACGCAATAGACGAGGAGATACGGAAGCCGGCGAGCACGCCCGGCAGCGCACCTGGCACGATCACCTTGCGCACGATGTCGCGTGCGGGCACGCCAAAGCTCTGCGCCATCGCGATCAGGTTACGCGGGACGTGATCCACCGCCGCATGCGTGCTGACCACGGTCGGGAAGAACACGCCGAACGCGATCGTCGCAACTTTGGACGGCTCGCCGATGCCGAACCACAGGATAAACAGCGGCAAGAGCGCGATCTTTGGCACGGGAAAGAGCGCAGCCGTCAGCGCCATCCCGAGCGCCCGCGCCACGCTGAACATGCCCATCGCGAAGCCGAGCGCGAGCCCGGCGCAAGTGCCCAAGATCCAGCCGAGCAAGATGCGCCCGAGCGATGCCGCGACGTGCTCGATCAGCTTGCCGCTGATCGAGAGCTTGTAGAACGCGCGCAGCACCGCATGCGGCGCAGGCACAAACAGCGCGGGCAAGATCCCAGCGAGCGACGCGAGCTCCCAAACCATGACGAGCCCCAGAGACGCAAACAGAGGCAACAGGCGCCGCTCACGCAGCTGAAAACCACCTCCGCGATAAGGCACCTCACGCGCGGCGCTCACCGCGGCACCTCGCGTCCCGCGCATGCCTCATGCGCCCCGATACACGCTGCGACAGCCGACACCGCGCTCACGATACCACCTCACGGTCGGCGAGCTGCGCCTCTGTGCGGATCGAGCTCCAGAGCTCGTCGTGGAGCGCGCGCAGTTGCCCAGAGTGCTCGGGCAGCCTGCGTGCGCTCGCGGGCAGCGGAGGGCGCAGGATGCGAACCACACGCCCAGGTCGTCGCGACAGCACGATGATCTGATCCGCGAGCCGCAGCGCCTCGTCTAGATTGTGTGTGACGTACAATGTCGTCGTGTGCTCACGCGTCCAGATCGCAAGCAGCTCATCCATCAGCAGCTCGCGCGTCTGCGCATCGAGCGCGGACAGCGGCTCATCCATGAGCAGCAACGCAGGCCGCACGGCGAGCGCACGCGCCAGACCAACGCGCTGACGCATGCCGCCCGAGAGCTGCTTCGGATACGCATCCGCAAATTCGGCGAGCCCGCACAGCGTGAGCACATCCGCGACGCGCGCAGCACGCTCGCGCGAGCCGAGCGCATGATGCTCCAATGCCAGCGCCACGTTGCCCGCGACAGTGCGCCACGGCAGGAGCGCGAAGTCTTGGAATACAAATGTGAACGGATTCAAACACTCGGAGGGCGTGCTGCCCTCGCTCGTGATGCGGCCGCGCTGCGTCGGCAACATCCCGCCGATCAAGTTCAGCAACGTCGACTTACCACAGCCCGAAGGCCCGATGATCGCAACCGTCTCACCGGCTGCGATCTCAAAGCTTACGTCTTCCAACACCGGCAGCGCACCGTACGAGAAACCCACGTTTTCTAGCCGGACGCGCACGCGATCAGTGCTCCGGGACGCCCAAGTGCCCCTGCACGAACGTGAGATCGAGGAACTGCTCCGGATCGATGGCGCTCTCGAGCATGCCCTGCGTATTGTACCAGGCCACTTGCTTGTAGATGTCGTCGACCCGCAGTCGGCCCTGCTCATCCATGAAGTTCGCGGACTGCGCCACCGTCTCCTCGTCCGGCTTGGGGTCGACCCACTTCTGCAAGATCGGCAGCACAGCTTTCGCTTCTGCACCGAACACACGCTTGCCAGCCGCGTCTTTCTTCAGAAACGCGGCCGCGTAATCGGCGAGACCGCGCTGGTACGCGCGCACGAACCGAGCCACCCAGTCGCGGTGCTCACTCACATGTTTACTCGACGTAAACAGCGCACCGAGCTGCCACGGCGTCTCTTGCGAGACCCAACCGATGATGTGCGCGTTCGCGTCCTTTACCAGCTTGTGCGCGTTGTTCGCTGGCAAGAGCGTGGCATCGACCTGCCCGCCCGCGAGCGCAGCCACCATGTTCGGGATCGATTGCAGAGGGCGCAACTGCATGTCCTCGACGGAGAAGTTGTGCTTCGCCGCGAGCTGCCCGAGCGCGTAGTGAAAGCTCGATCCGAGCGTGCTGATCGCGATGCGCTTGCCGGCAAGGTCGCTCGGTGAGCGCAGACCGGCCTGGTACGCCGCATCGGAAGCCACGTACGCGACGAACTCGTAGCCAGGCTCTTCGCGGCTCTGAGCGGCAACGACCTTGAGCGCACCCTTGCCCGCCAAGTTGTAGAACGCGCCAGTAAATGCCGTCACGCCGAAGTCCGCGTCGCCGCTCGCAACGGCGACCGCCACGGCCTGCGCGGCGTTGAACAGACTGAGGTCGACGTCGACGCCCTCAGCGGCGAAATACCCTCGCTCCTGCGCGATAAAGATCGGAGCGCTGGAAATAAACGGTAAAACGGCGACCTTCGCGCGCGCTGGCGCCTCGGCGCGGTGCGAGCAGCTCGAAAGAACGAGCAAGCCAGCGAGCGCCACAAGCACCCGCCGACAGAGCATCCCGATGGGCGATACAACCGACATATCGCCTGGACGCTAGTAAGCCCCAGGCGATTCGTCAAACCTCAATCTGACATACCGCGGGTGACAAACCTCAGCCTCACGCCAAACTGCACGCCGACCGCCCGTCCGATGTAGTCGATGTTCGCGTCTTTCCGCAGCGCTCCGATCGCGGTGAGCGTCACTTGCAGCGGCCCGATCAGCTGGTAGCTGGAGATCAGCTGTCCACGCAATAGGTGCTGATCATCATCGGCGCCGGGCGAGCTCCAGAAATAAAGGACGCTGCCCTCGAGCTGCACCGTGCCGTTGTCCAGCGCGAGGGTCCAGGGCTTCAGCTGGAACTCCGCACCAAAACCAGGTGACAGCTTTTCTTCGGGAGAAGTCTGGTATTGGACACCAGCATAGGCCTTGAACGCGGCGACACGGCTGATGTTCGATCGGACACCGAGCTTCGGCCGCAACAGCCAGTTCTCATCGAGCTTGCCGAGCTGCGTCTCAGCGTACGCCTCGACGAAAGGATGCGGATACAGCAGCGGCTCCGGCCACAAGCCACGATAGGTGTACGAGCTTTGAATGAACGACAGGTCGACCGCGGTCGTCTTCGTCTCGAAGTTGCGGTCGAACGCGATGTTCAGCGCGTTCTCGAACAAGAACTTGGGCGCGTCGGCGTCGAGGTTCAGCACGAAGCGAATGCCGAGCTGCTTCGAGTCGTTCACCTTCAGCGCGGGCTCCTCGTACCTGCGGCCCATCACCTGCGAGTTGTAAACCTCGGTGAAGTTGCCGAGAAGCTGACCATCTGTGCGCAACACCCACTGCGTCGCAAGCGAGAGATCCTCCACGCGTCGACGTGGATCCTCGTCAGAAGGCTTGCTGAGGTGCGTCAGGAGCGCGCCGCGCAACGTGGCGTTCGGGCCATCCAGTGGCTTCCACTCCAAGCCTCCAGGAATGCGATCCGAGCGCGCGAGCACACTCGTCGTGACCACGCGGTACGTGGCACCCACCACCGCTTCGCGACCTGCGACGAACGTGATCTTGCCATCGACTGAGTAGTCCGTCATCGCGAGCGGCCGCAGACCATCCAAGCTCCTGCTGACTTGTCCGAGCCAATCGAGCGTCACGTTGGCAGTGACGAGCGGCGCATCCGAGATCACCGCGCGCTCGATCTCACCACGCTGCAAGCGCACGCCATCCGGTCGGTCGAAGCGCGCATCGAACACCAGCGGATCGATCACAGCGACGTCGGCATCGGCGAGCTCGCGCGCGGCTGAAGCTGCTAGCGGCACGAGACCCTCGAAGGACAGCGGCAGCTCGAGCTGGCCGCCCGGCAGGTCCTTCTCTTTTGCCTTGCAGTAGCTCGCGCCGAGCTCCGCGAGCTCTGTCGCGAGCGCTTCGTCCCACTCGAACAAGCGCACGCCACGCGCGAGCACGTCCGCGTCCCGGCCGCCTTGCAGCTTGGTCACGCGAATGCCCGTCACGACACCGCGACGCGTGCCGACCACGGCCGGCTGCACATCGATCGGTCGCAAGAACAACAGGTTCTCGCCCGAGCTCGGGCTGAGCAGCAGATCGGGTCGAGGGTCGCGCGGTAGATCCTCGAGCATGTCAGCGACGCGCGCGGAAGCCGTGGCATCCGGGCCATGATCGATGCTCACGACCACGAGCTGCGCGGAAGCGCTGCGGGCCTCGGCCATGCGCGCGTTCCACGCCTCCGTCAACGGCTGTAGCACCAAGCCAGAGGTCGCCGGCTCGACGCGCATCGTCGTGTCATCGGGCAGGAGCGAGACGTACACGTAGCGCTGTCCAGCGCGCTCCACCACGTGCAGCGGCTTCTCCGCGGTCGCCCAGTTGCGACAAAACGCTTGCCCGTTGCAGTGCAAGTTCGTCGCGATCGGCATGATGCCGTGCCGGATCAGCGCATCTGACAGCTGCGGGTGCCGCATCAGCGGTCCGCTGAGATCACCCGCTCCGACACCCAGCACGGAGAATCCCGCCTTTGCGAGCCAGGCGGCCAAACGGTCCGGCTCGTTTGCCGCCGCGTACTCGAGCAACGGGTGCTCGATCAGCACGCCCGAAGGCGCAAAGCCCACGCCCGCGATCGCGACAGAGCGCTTCAAGGTCGAGGCCATGTGGATGGCGGGCGTGAGACCCGCGAGCGCTTGCTTCTCGCAGCGCGCGGGACCGAGCGCGTTGCCCCAGCCCGCAGTCGCCCAGATGACGAGTGGCGGCACTGCTTTGGCCCGCTTGGCGGTGCGCTGACTCGGCGTCGGACCTTGTGCTCCGGAACGACTGCGTGGCGTTTGCGGAACCGCTTCGAGCTTTCGCTCCAGCTCTTCCTCCAATGCGCCCACGCTCTCACCGATGATCGCCTCGGCGGAGACCGGTGCTTCACCGCGCGGGGCGCCGGCATCCTCAGCGGGCTGCGTCTGCGCTGCGGGCGCGTCGCTCGGAGCGGCGACGCCAGCATCAGGCGCGGGAGTTGTTGCATCGGATGGCGGCGGCTGCTCGGGCTGCGCAGGCTGCTCGACTTTGGGCTCTTCTAGAGGCGGATTGTCTTGCGCATGCGCGGCGAGCGCGAACGCACAGAACAACATACCCGCACCTACGATCTGAAGCTTACGAACTATCAGCACGGTGCAGCGTTGTAACGAAACCCGCTGCTCTGCGCAGCAAAAAGCGGCTGTTAGAGCTCAATGCATATGTTTCCAATGCACAGGATCGGACACAGACTCGTGCAAGGAATGATTTGTCCGCTCGGGCATTGACGCTCGCACTCACAGCCACCCGAGCATCCGATCTTCGAGATGCCATCGCGACAACGCACACCGTAGTCCGGTGGCTCGGGAATGCTGCAGCTGCCATCACATTGGATGCGTCCGCCGCAGCGGCCGCATTCATCGCCTACATCCTCCGGGTCTCTGTGGCTGCAGCTGCCATCGCATTGGATCGTGCCTGGCGTATCACACGCGCCGCCGCAAGCTTCGCCGTAGTCATCGGGCAGTGCGCCCTGGCATTGGCCTCCGCAACACACCTGACCGCCCGCACATGCCACGCCGCAGCGGCCGCAGTGTTCCGCGTCGTTTGTTAGCACAAACGCCTCATCGCTCGGACCGTCGCAGTCATCGTCCAAGCCGTTGCAGCTCTCGGCGACGGGACTTCCCGTCACGCACACAGGCGCGGGCGCTGCGCCCTGACACTGCAGCACGCCGCTCGCGCATACGCCGAGTCGCTCGGCCGCTGTGCACGGCACTCCAACGCCCAACGCCTCGTCGACGCGTCCGTCGCAGTCATCGTCGCTGCCGAGGTTCGCGCAGCTCTCAGAGGCGGGCAGACGCTCGTCGCGACACGCACCGTAGCGCCCCCCTTCGCAGCGCGAGACGCCCGCCCTGCAGCGGCCACGACCGATTGTCTCGAGCGCGCCGGAGTAGCACGCTCTTGTGTCACCCTCGCGACATGCGCAGCTGTCAGCTGCACACGCAGGACTGCCGGCATCCTCATCGGACACGTTCGCGTCCGGCTCGACAGCGCTGTGCGCGACCTGCGCATCCATGGCACGTGGCTCGACTGGCAGCTCGCTCACACGCTGCGTGCAACGACCACGCGCACACGACCAGTCGATAGGACAATCGCTCGCGCCCTGGCACGGCAACACGCCCTCCGGAACGCTGATACGACACGCTGGAAGGAGCAGAACTGCGAGCAGCCACCCGAGTCGTCGACGATCCACAGTCTCCTAGAATCCACCACTCAGCGCGACACCGAGCGGCGACACGCGCAGGCGCGCGCTGGGTGCACGCTCCTCGCTCAAGGGCCAGAGCTTCCATGTCAGGCCCGCCGCCACACCGGCGAGGCCCACGCCCATCAACGCGAAGCCCACAGGGAAGAACGTACGACCGCGGTGGTAGCGCGGCTCGAGCTCCTCCCAGGTCACCCCTTCCGCCGCGTTCTCCACCGCGCTCTTGTCCGACGCCGCGATGCCCACAAGCACGGCGCCTGCGACCAGCGCAGCGCCGCCAGCGCCCATCACGATGTACGGAGCGAGATCGCTGCCGCCCGACCGGGTCGGGAGCGCCGGTGCCTGCGACGGCGTGGGCCGCAGCACCACCACGGGCGCACTTTCAACCTTTGCTTGCAGGCGAAGCGTCACGCGCTGCTCTCCGCCCGCCGCTCGAATGGTGTGTTGCGCAGGATGATGGCCTTTGGCGCTCGCGGACAGCTGATGCTCGCCAGGGTCGAGCAAGATCGCGCCTTTCGTCAGCTCGCGCGGCGTGTGATCGACCTCGAGCGCCGCCGTGCGCGGCTCGAGCGTCACGATCACACGCGTCACGAATTGCTCCGACAGGGCGAGGAGCTGCGTGAGATCCGCGCGCATCTTGTCGGTCAGCGGTTGATCGGTGCTCGCGAGCGCTTGCTTGAAGAAATCGATCGCCTCGACATAGTTGCGCGACTCGTAACAGGTCAGGCCCAAGCCGCGCAGCGTGCGCGCATTCGGATTCTGCGCGTGCGCACGGGCGAAGAAGAAGCGCGCTTCCGTCCAGTGGCCGAGCGAGTACTCCTCGACGGCGCGACGGATCGTGTCTTCGTAGCTAGCGTTCTGGGCCGGTGACTCTGCGCGCACGCTGGCGCTGCTCATGAGCGCACACAGCGCGAGGAGCACCTGAACGGACCAGAACCGCATGCGTTTCGCTCCGATCAAAAGTTGGCTCGACGATATCGAGCGCGCTCTGGCAGCGTCAAGGATGCGCCGCTCACAGCGGCACACACCGGGCCACCGCTCAGGACAGACTACGCGTCAGCGCCAAGTGGAGCGCGCTCGCGACGTCGAGCGCAGCGCCACGCTCCACGCGCTCCCGGTACACCTGCTCGAACGCAGGATCGAGCCGGAACTTCCAGTTGTCAGGATGCACGATGCCCGCGCGATTGAAGGGCTGCGCTTCCCCGAACAAGTCGCCCATGAACACATACACATTGCGCGCGCCGCTGCTGAGCAGATCCGCCAAGCTCGCAGTCAGCAGCGCCCGGGCGGAGCTCGCGAACAGCTCGCGCGCGCGCTGGCGCTGCGATGGATCCGCGATCAAGCGCTCGGCGAGGTACGCCGCTTGCAGCTGCGCGCTGCCGTCCGCGAGCCAGCGATGCACGAGCCCGAAGACCGGTGGAGTGTCGTGGGTGCCGAGCATGAGCCAGTCGTTCGGCTGTGCGCGGTCCGTGCGGTACACATCCGAAGGGTCGCGCAGATTCGCTTTTTGCGTGACACGGAAGCGGCCCAAACCATGACGCTCCAGCACGCGCGAGAGCGGATACGGGCAGGTGCTGAGCACCTCGGCCGCGATGCTGCAGGTTTCGAGGCCCTCTTCGCGACACAGCTCGACAAGCGTATCGAACAGCACCGCATAGTGGGCTTCCTGGTCGGCGTCGAGCTTGCTGACCCAGTCGTCGTCATAGCGGTGCAACGCATACGGATTCAGATCCTCCGTACGGGCGATCGCCCAGCGCGCGAGCGTCGCATCTTCGAGATCTGGAGATTCGCGCGCACGCGTGCCTGCACGCACAGCTATCCATGGGTCGTCGTGCGCCGCGGTGTACACCCATGGGCATACCAAACCGTGCGGATGATCGATGCGCACGCCACCGTGCTCGGTCAGTAGCTTGCGCGCACGCGCGGCGAACAAGCGTCGCGCAGGGCTGTCCGGGCGCTCTAGCTGCTCGGGATCGAGCACCGGATAACCCCAGGGCTGCCCGTCGGGGTTGGTGCGGCTCGGCGGCGCGCCGATCAGGAAGCTGCCGCTGAAAGCGTCAGCACGCAGAAAGCGATCGCGGTGCGAGTAGCCGACCTGCATGTCGCCCCACAGCTCGATGCCGAGCTGCGATGCCTGCGCGCGAAAGCCGCGGTGCTGCGCGTGCACGAGGTACTGCGCGAGCTCCGCGCGCTCGATGCCCGCGCCGAGCGTGGCCCGCAGCGCAGAGCGGCGAGCCTCGCCTGCGTCGCCCGACTGGAACATCGCACCCAGCGCGGGCTCGAACAAGCGCGGATCATCGCCCGCGCGTGCTGCGATGGCTTCGTAGCAAGCGTCGAGTGCCAACCACTCGCGCGCTTCGACGCGGAAGTCCGCGAGCGCGCCCACGATGGGATCCTCGGGCGATGCCCTGCGCCGCTCGACGAAGCGCTCGTAACACAGATCCAGCACGTTCTGGATGTTGAGCTGTGCGCGCTCGGCGTTCACGACACGGCGCTGCTCCGAGCTGCCGTGGAGCAGCGCAGCATCGTCGTCGTGCAAGAGCGCGCCGTACGCCTCATGCGTCAGCGCTTCGACGCCGAGCATCCAGGGATTGCGCGCGAACACCGTCCCGTCGTACGGGGAGAGGTTGATCGGCGAGATCGTCCCTGAAGGACCGAGCTGCAGCGCGTTGAAGCCAAGCTCGTGCGCGAAGCGCAGCACGCGTTCACCCTCGCGCGAGAGCGGCGCGCCGTAGCCAGTGTCCCAGCTTCCAGCGGGAAACGAGCTCGCATGAATGCCGAGCACAAAACGATCAATTCCAAGCTTGGCCAGACCGGCCCGAATCTCGTCGGAAGTTTTCATCGTGAAACAAAGGAGCCACAGCCGAGGCTCACAAGCTCATCAATAGCCAAATCTGGGTCGTTCGACCACGATTGCGTGAGGGCGTTTTGCTCGCGTCGTGCAGAGCACACGTCACGAGGATCTTGGCACGAGCTGAGCATGGAGCGGTGGCTCACCCGTCGCCCTGGAGGCTATGTGTCGGTCCCACACGACAGCACAAAAGCATCGCCCAATCTGCGCGAGATCAGTACACAACGCGTGATCGTCGAGCAGGTCAGTCCTGTCGTCTCGGGCGGTCCCTACACCGTCAAGCGTGTGCTCGGCGATGACGTCACGGTCGAGGCCGACTTGGTCTGCGACGGTCATGAAATCGTGCGCGGGCGCGTCTTGTATCGCCCGGCCGGTCAAGCGCAATGGCAGGCCGCGCCGCTGCAACCGCTGGTGAATGATCGCTATCGCGGCACGTTTCGCGTGGATTCGCTCGGCGTGTGGGAGTTCACCATCGAAGGTTGTGTCGACGCTTTCGCCACATGGCAGCGTGCGCTCGAGCGTAAGTTGAGCGCGCAAGTAGCTGAGGCAGACTTGGTGGCGCATCTTCGTCAAGGCGGGGCGATCCTGCGCACCACGCTGACGCGCGTGTCGACGATCAAAGATGCCCGCGACAAAGCCAACGACGCGACGATCGCGAGCTTGCGCACCGCCGCCGCGCAGCTGGATGCGGCAGCCAAAGACCTGCATGCGGCGCGCTTGGTCGGCGAGGATAAGCAGCTTCTCGCGCTTGCCAGCGCGCATCCAGGCTTCGAGCATGCTGGCACCTCGCCCGTATATCAGCTGGTCGTCGAGCCGCAGCTCGCGCGCTTCAGCGCATGGTACGAGTTCTTCCCCCGCTCCACCGGCAAGGGCGGGCAACACGGCAAGCTGCGCGACTGCACCCACATGCTGCAATACGCAGCGAACATGGGCTTCAACGTCGTGTACTTGCCGCCGATCCATCCGATCGGCACGAGCTTCCGCAAGGGCAAAGACAACAGCCCCACCGCGCAGCCGGGCGATCCCGGCAGCCCGTGGGCGATCGGTGCAGCTGAGGGCGGCCACAAGAGCATTCATCCGCAGCTCGGCACCATCGACGACTTTCGCTGGTTCGTCGCGCAAGCCAAGAGCTTGGGCTTGTCCGTGGCGCTCGACATCGCGCTGCAAGCCTCGCCCGATCACCCTTACGTCAAAGAGCATCCTGAGTGGTTCGCAAAGCGTCCGGACGGCACCATCCAATACGCCGAGAACCCGCCGAAGAAGTACCAAGACATCTATCCCTTCGACTTCGAGTGTGAGGCGGCGCCCGCGCTCTGGCGCGAGCTCACGGACATCTTCTTGTTCTGGGCGAAAGAAGGCGTGCGGGTGTTCCGCGTCGATAACCCGCACACCAAGTCTCTGCCGTTCTGGCGCTATTGTGTGGACGAGCTGAAGCAGCGCTATCCCGACGCGATCTTGCTCGCGGAGGCGTTCACCCGGCCGAAGCTCATGTACGCGCTGGCCAAGCTCGGCTTCAGCCAGTCGTATACCTATTTTACCTGGCGCACCCAGAAGCACGAGATCACCGAGTACTTGCGCGAGCTGACGGAGACCGATGTCGCGCAGTTCTTCCGCCCGAACTTCTGGCCGAACACACCGGACATCCTGCCTGAGCACTTGCAGCACGGCGGCCGCGGCGCGTTCCAAGCGCGCTTGATTCTCGCCGCGACGCTGAGCAGCAACTACGGCATCTACGGGCCCGCGTTCGAGCTGATGGACCACATCCCGCGGCCCGGCGCCGAGGAGTACGCGAACAACGAGAAGTACCAGCTACGCAACTGGGATCTGGATCGCGACGACAGCCTCCGCGATCTCATCACGCGCATCAACGAAGTGCGCCGCGACAACGTGTGCTTGCAAGACAACGAGACGCTGCGCTTCCACCCCACCGACAACGACACGCTCCTTTGCTACAGCAAGCGCCGTGGCGACAACGTGATCTTGTGCGTGGTCAACCTCGATCCTCATCATCGCCAGAGCGGCCACGTCACACTCGACCTCGCGGCGCTCGGATTGCGCGCCGACTCGCAATATCAAGTGCACGATCAAATCTCCGAAGCGCGCTACCTGTGGAGCGGCCCGCGCAACTACGTGGAGCTCGATCCGCGCGTGATGCCCGCCCACGTGTTTCTGATCCGGCAGCGCGTGCGCAGCGAGGCCGACTTCGATTACTTCATGTGAAGTTCAGCCACGGGCCCACACCAAGACAGGAGCCGCTTCGCACATGCCTGACGTCGCCGAGCAAACATTGCCAAAAAACCTGCGCTGGTTCGAAGCGAGCAGCATCGGCGCGCTGTTGTCACAGCCGCTGTCGGAGCAGCTCAGCACAACACTGCGCGCGTTCATCCAAGAGCAGCGCTGGTTTCGCGGCAAGGCCCGCGGAGAGTACGACCTGCAAGTGCTCGACGTCCTGCCGCTGTCAGCGGCAGCGTTGCAGCGCGAGATACCAGGCCACACCACGCTCGAGCTCGCCCTCGTGTTCGTACGCGTCGCTTACCGCAAGGGCGATCTGCGCGAGGTCTACGTGCTTCCGCTCGGCCGCTGCGCTGCGAGCGTGCAGCACGGCGGCAAGCGGACGCTGTTCGGCTTGCGCTCGCCGACCAAACCAGCTGACACAGTGGTGTTCGATCCGAGCGGCACGGCCGAGCTCTCGGAGAGCCTGCTTCACTTGTATCGCGAGCGCGAGCTGCAGAGCGCGCAGGGGAGCCTGGAGATCCGGCCGTATCCGACGTTGACCGCGCGCCTCGCCCCCGACACGGAGCCGCTCACCGCGCACGCTCCGAGCGGCGATCAATCGAACACCACCTTGTTCTTCGGGCAAGAGCTGATGCTCAAAGTGTTTCGTCAGCTCGAAGACGGCATGAACCCAGACGTGGAGATCTGCAGGTTCCTCTGGGATCACGGGTACCGGCACGCGCCCGAGCCGCTCGGCGACATCCAGTACCAAGGCCGCGAGTTTTCTTCCACGTTGTCTGCCGTGCAGCGCTTCATCCCGAGCCAAGGCACGGCCTGGGAAGTGGTGACTCAAGCCCTGCGTCGCGCGCTCACGCTGGCGCTCCAGCGCTCGCGCAGCAGCGCGCCGGAGCTGCCGCGCGGGGATCTCCTGGCGAGCTCGACCGAACCGCTGCCCGACAGCATCGCAGAGCTGATCGGCTCACTCGCGCCGCTCGTGCGCACGCTCGCGCAGCGCACTGCAGAGCTTCACTTGTGCCTGGCGAGCGACACGCAAGATCCCGCGTTCAGCCCCGAGCCGTTCAACATTCGTTACCTGCGCAGCGTGGTGGAGAAAGCGCGTGGCCGGCTGACCGAGGTGTTCACCTTGCTGCGAACGCAGCTACCGGTCTTGCCCGTCGAGCATCGGCCGCGCGCGGAGCAGGCGCTGGGCTTGCACGATCAATTGGAGCGCCAGCTCGACAGCTTGCCTGACATGCGCGTGCAAGCCGATCGCATCCGTTTCCACGGCGACTATCACCTCGGTCAGGTGCTGTACACGGCTGCCGCCAACGATTTCGTGTTGATCGACTTCGAGGGTGAGCCAGCGCAGCCATTGGCGGCGCGCAGGCTCAAGCACTCTGCGCTCTACGACGTGTGCGGCATGCTGCGCTCGTTCCACTATGCAGCCACGGTCGCGACCGCCGAGGTGCACGCCGAGCACCGCCCCGAAGATCACGGCACGCTCGCGCTCTGGTCCGACGCTTTCTACCGTTGGAGTAGCGCGCAGTTTCTCGGTGCTTATCTGGCCCGTGCGCGCAAAGAGCCGGGCAAAGCCGTGTTTCTGCCCGAGGATCCCGAGCAGCTCCGCGCGCTCTTGCAACTGCACATGCTGGACAAGTGCGCTTACGAGCTCGGCTACGAGCTGAACAATCGACCGGACTGGGTGCTCGTGCCGCTAGCCGGTCTCTTGAGCCTCGCCGAACAAAACAACCCACAAGCCCAGCAACCAGGAAGCACGCGATGACCACGCCGAAAGCATCCGATCCCCATGCGTATGCCGCCTCCGTCGGCGACATGGACTTGTACCTCTTCAACGAGGGCCGTCACGCCAAGCTCTATGAAAAGCTCGGCTCACACCCTGTGTCGCGCGACGGCCAAGCCGGCGTGGTGTTTCGCGTCTGGGCGCCGAACGCGCGCAAGGTAAGCGTGATCGGCTCGTGGAATGGTTGGGATCCTTCCACCAACGTTTGCCAGCCGATCCAGAGCTCGGGCGTGTGGGAGTGCTTCGTGCCCGGCCTGCAGCGCGGCGAGATCTACAAATATCGCATCGAGTCGAACCACGGCGGTTACTCGGTAGACAAAGCCGATCCTTACGGCTTTCACCAAGAGACTCCGCCCAAGACGGGCAGCGTGGTCTGGGATCTCAACTACACGTGGAACGACGGCGATTGGATGGCAGCGCGCGGCCACAAGAACGCGCTGTCCGCGCCGATCTCTGTCTACGAGCTGCATGTCGGCTCGTTCCGTCGGCTCGGCAAAGAGCACAACCGGGCGCTCAACTATCGCGAGCTCGCGCCCGCGCTGGTCTCGCACATGAAAGAGTGCGGCTTCACGCACGTCGAGCTCCTGCCGATCATGGAGCATCCGTTTGCGGGCTCGTGGGGCTATCAAGTCACGGGCTACTTCGCGCCCACGAGTCGCTTCGGCACGCCGCAAGACTTCATGTACATGGTGGACACGCTGCACCAAGCGGGCATCGGCGTGATCTTGGATTGGGTGCCGGCGCACTTTCCGAACGATCAGCACGGGCTCGCGTACTTCGATGGGACGCACCTCTACGAGCACGCCGATCCACGCCTCGGCTTTCACCCCGACTGGAAGAGCTGCATCTTCAACTACGGCAGACACGAGGTCGCGAGCTTCTTGCTATCGAGCGCGCTGTTCTGGCTCGACGTCTACCACATCGACGGTTTGCGCGTGGATGGCGTCGCGTCGATGCTCTACTTGGATTACTCCCGCAAACAAGGGGAGTGGATCCCGAACGCCAACGGCGGGCGCGAGAACTTGCACGCGATCAGCTTCCTGCAGCGCTTCAACACTGCAGTCTACGCCGCGCATCCGGACGTACAGACGATCGCGGAAGAGTCCACCTCGTGGCCCATGGTGTCCCGGCCCGTGCATCTCGGTGGCCTCGGCTTTGGTATGAAGTGGGACATGGGCTTTATGCACGACTCCCTCAAGTACATGAGCCGTGAGCCGGTGCATCGCCGCTATCATCAGAACGAGCTGACATTCCGCGGGGTGTACGCGTTCCACGAGAACTTCATGCTGCCGTTCTCACACGACGAAGTCGTGCATGGAAAGCGCTCGCTGATCGGCAAGATGCCGGGCGACGAGTGGCAGCGCTTCGCGAACTTGCGCCTGCTCTACGCGTTGATGTTCGCGCAGCCGGGCAAGAAGCTCTTGTTCATGGGCGCGGAGATCGCGCAGCTCGACGAGTGGAACCACGACGGGCAGATCCCGTTCGATCTGTTGCAGCGGCCGCTGCACGCAGGCATCGCCAAGCTGATCGGTCACCTGAACCGCACCTACGTCAACGAGCCGGCGCTCCACGTGCGCGACGTAGATTCGCGTGGCTTCGAGTGGATCGATGCCGACGATGCCGAGCACAGCGTGCTCGTATTCGCGCGCAGAGGCGAAGACGAATCGCGACCGATCGTCGTCGCGTTCAACTTCACGCCGATCCCGCGACACAACCAGCGCGTAGGCGTCAGCTTCCCGGGGATCTACCGCGAGATCGTCAACACCGACGCCAAAGAATACGGCGGCAGCGGCCAAGGCAACCTGGGTGGCGTAAGCGCAACCCCGATGCCCTACCACGGCCGCAGCCACTCGCTCAACCTCACCCTGCCGCCCTTAGCGGCAGTCTACTTAAAGCGAGACGGCTAGACGCGCTCGCGGCTCTGCCCACGTTGACAACTCACCTTGACGCGCATGGCCTCGGCAGATCGGCTGAGGCCGTGCGACGGTCGTCAGTGCTCGAGGCAGTGATAGCGGGACCGTGTTGGCGACGTGCGGCTCGGCGCACGGAGCGCGCGGAACACAGCTGCTCGAACCGGAAACGTTCGCCGGCTGCGTTGTCAGACGCTGCTTGCCCGCGCCGCGCGGAAGGGCGTGGTCAAGCCCAGCCGCAAGCCCTGGCTTCGTGCCCCGCCATCGAACGATAGCTGCGGGG
>Ga0190269_10000402_pt1 | contig 22707 bp, 19 predicted proteins | sample Popmic249IS_FD_133749 | JGI IMG/M metagenome (GOLD analysis project Ga0190269, IMG submission 133749) | Populus adjacent soil microbial communities from riparian zone of Blue River, Arizona, USA - 249 IS | ecosystem: Environmental > Terrestrial > Soil > Riparian zone | place: USA: Arizona... | reverse complement strand
GGGCTGACCGGCACGATCAACTCGACGTTCAACGAGCCGTACGAGGTGGCCCGCCAGTTCGCCAGCCTCGACCACCTCTCCGCCGGCCGGGCCGGGTGGAACGTCGTCACGTCCTGGGACGCGTTCACCGGGGAGAACTTCCGCCGCGGCGGGTTCCTCCCGGAGACCGAGCGTTACACCAGGGCCAAGGAGTTCCTCGCCACCGCGGCCGAGCTGTTCGACTCCTGGCACGGCGACGAGATCGTCGCCGACAAGGACAGCGGGGTCTTCCTCTCGAATCCGGCCGCGGGCGCGTTCGCGCACTCGTCGTCGCAGTTCCGGATCGAGGGCCGGTTCAACGTCCCGCGTTCCCCCCAGGGCCGCCCGGTGATCCTGCAGGCCGGCGATTCCGACGACGGGCGCGAGTTCGCCGCGGCCACCGCCGACGCGATCTTCAGCAGGCACGGCACGCTCGAAGCCGGGCAGGCGTTCTACGCGGACGTCAAGGGGCGGCTGGCCAAGTACGGCCGCCGGCGCGACCAACTCGTCGTGCTGCCGGCCGCGACGTTCGTCCTCGGGGACACCGATGCGGACGCGCAGGAGAAGGCCGCGGTCGTGCGCCGCCAGCAGGTGAGCGGGCAGACCGCGATCAAGTTCGCCGAGCAGCTGTGGAACCGGGACCTCTCCGGCTACGACCCGGACGGTCCGCTGCCCGACGTCGATCCGGTCGTCGGCGAGAGCCACATCGCGCGCGGCCGGGCGAGCGTCCGGATGTTCCGCGACCCGATCGCGGTCGCCCGCCAGTGGCGCGAGCTGGCCGCGGAGAAGAAGCTGTCGCTGCGCGAGGTGGTCATCGAGGTCACCGGGCGGCAGAACTTCATCGGGTCGGCCGCCACGGTCGCCGAGCAGATCGACACGCTCGTGCAGGCGGACGCCAGCGACGGGTTCATCCTGGTCCCCCACATCACGCCGGGCGGTCTGGACGAGTTCGCCGACACGGTCGTGCCGCTGCTGCAGGAGCGGGGCGTGTTCCGCACCGAGTACGAGGGCACGACGCTGCGCGAGCACCTCGGCCTCGATCCGCTCACGCCGTGACCGCCACCACTGCGCCCGGCCCGGCCGGCGCAGACGCTCGTAGGCTGCTGCGGTGAGCCTTCTCCGCGAGCCGGCGGAAACGCCGGCCACCGCCGCACCGCACCCGCTGGACCTGCCGGCCTGGGCCTCGCTGACCGGACCGCACCGGCGCTTCGCGCTCGTCCACGGCGCAGCCGCCCGGTACCGGCCGGACGTCTCGCCGTTCGGCGTGCTCGCGCCGGACCCGGACGCGCAGGCCTGGGCCGACCTGGCGACGCTGATCGGCCCGGACACGGTGCTTCCGCTGGCCGCCATGGAGGCGACGCCACCGCCCGGCTTCGTCACCGAGATGTCGCTGCCCGGCGTCCAGATGATCGACGCGACGCTCGACGCCGCACCGGATCCGGAGGCGATCCGGCTCACCGCGGCCGACGTGCCGGAGATGCTGGAGCTGGTCGCGCGCACCAAGCCGGGCCCGTTCGAGCAGCGGACGATCGAGCTCGGCACCTACCTGGGCATCCGGCGGGGCGGAGCGCTCGTCGCGATGGCCGGCGAGCGGATGCACCCACCGGGGTACACCGAGATCAGCGCGGTGTGCACCGACCCGGCGTACCGGGGTCAGGGGCTGGCAGCGCGGCTGGTGCGGGCGGTCGCGGCCGGCATCAAGGCCCGGGGCGAGGTGCCGTTCCTGCACGCCGCGGCGACGAACACCGGGGCGATCGCGCTCTACGAGAAGCTGGGCTTCGTCATCCGCAAGCAGACGACGTTCAGCGCCGTCCGCACGCCCCCGGCCTAGGATCGCTCCCGCGCCGGCGGGTCCGGGGCGCGCCGATGTCCGGGCGCGCCGATGTCCGGGCGGGGGCGGCCTCGCCGGACGCCGGCCCCGCCCGGAGCCGGCGTTCAGCTCCCGGTGCCCGCGCGGGCGCTCTCCGGCGGTGCGGCGGCGGCCGGCGTCGACGCCGCCGCCGGGACGGTCGCCCGGCGCCTGCGCAGGTACCACCACTCGCCGGCGACCACCGCAACGACGAGCACCGCGGTGCCCGCGCTGACCCACGCCCCGAGGTCGGCGTATTTCGGCGCGTACGCGAAGTCGACCGTGTGCGTCCCGGCCGGTACCCGCACGGCCGCCAAGCCGTGGTCGGCCCGGACGAGGTCGGCCTTCCGGCCGTCGACCGTGACCTGCCACGTCGACTGGATCGCGTCCGCGAGCACCAGGTATCCGGCGCCGTCCGCGTCGACGGTGAGCCGCATCTCGTCGAAGCCGTCGTTCTCCCAGCGGACGTCGGCCGGCTTGCCGTCGGCGGTGCCGCCCGGCGCGTCGAGCACGACGGCGTCGGCGGCGAGCGACCCGCTCGCCAGCAGCGCCAGGCGCTTGGCCGAATCGGGCTCGACCGTCGCCGTGGAGGCCCAGCGCGCCCGCGGCAGCGCGGTCGTGCGCTGGTAGATGACCGAGTCGGAGTCGTAGACCAGCTTCAGGCCGTCGTTCGTGCTCGCGACCGTGGACACCGCCGGGGCACCCGAACGCCCGGCCACCGCGAGCGGCGTGCCACCCGACATCGTGATCTCCGCGGTCAGCCGGGTACCCGCCGGGACGTCCTCGGCGGCGAGCGGGATCCAGAACGGCTCCCCCGCGGTGATGTTGCGGTCCAGCCGGTCGGCCGACGCCACCTCGCGCCCGGCCGCGTCATGCAGCACGACCGAGAGGCGCATCTCGTAGGTGGCCGCGATCCCCGGGGTGACCGGCGTGACACCGATGCCCCGGATCGGGCCGCTGACCGGCACCGCAACCCGCACCGGCCGGTCGGCGCGCAGCGTGTACGCGGAGCCGTCCCCGGCGTCGGTCTTGCGAATGCCGTAGGGGGTCTGGGTCGGCGGCGTGACGTACTCGGCGATCGCGAGCCGGTCGAGGATCGGGCTGGTGGGCGACGTGCCGTCGTTGAGCGGCTGCGGCCAGAGGAACGTCGCCGGCTTCGGCGGCGGGCTGAACTGGACGCCGGGCAGTTCCTCGAGCAGCTCGGCGAAGCGTGCCTCGACGAACGCGTGGCCCTGCAGGCCGCGCAGCCGGTAGAGCTGGTGGACGCCGCCGAGCACCGCGCCGTTGGAGCCCCAGAACCGCTCGTGCCCGAGGTTGCTCTCCAGGTACCGGTGGACGTCGGTGACCGGGTAGAAGTCCTTCACCGGCGTACGCGGCCAGTAGTTGTGCACCCAGAGCAGCGCCTGGCCGGCCACGACCACGGGGATCACCGCGGCGGCCGCGAGCCGGAGAAGCCGGCCGCCCCGCCACGGCAGGAACCACAGCCAGGCCGCCGCCCCCAGCGCCAGCAGCACGAACGCGAGCCCGATCGCCAGCTCGCGGTGGAGCCAGCCCAGGTGCGGGCCGCCGCCGGGGAAACCCCACTCGGCGTCGTGCACCAGCGCGAAGCGCCGCGCGGAGACGTAGAGCACGACTCCGGTGGCCGCGACCCCGGTCCACACGGCGACGCCCCAGAGCGCGCGCCGGCGATCACGCCCCGGCACGTGCTCGCGCGAACGGTCGAGCAGCACCTGGAAGCCCACCGCGGCCAGCACCGCGATGCCGAACCCGAGGATGCTCCTGGCCCGCTCGACCGCGTTGTCGGAGAACAGGTACGGGAGCTTCTGCAGCAGCGCCAGGGGCGGCCCGCCGAAGAAGATGATCGCGCCCCAGCAGGCGGTGGCGGCGAGGAAGAACCAGAACGTCGCGCGCGGGAGCGTCGCCCGCGACCGGCGGAACAACGCGACCGCGGCGATCGCCAGCACCGCGACGGCGGCACCGACGTAGGCGACTTCCTCCAGCAGGATCCGCGTCTCGTACCAGTACGGGCCCTCGGGCGGCTGAACGGTGCCGAACACGTACGGCGCGATCGAGGTCAGCAGCACCTGCGTCGGGATGTGCTGGTCGGGCGTCTGCTCGCGGCCGCGCACCAGCACCGTGGACATCGTCGAGACCCAGGGCAGCAGCTGGATGGCGACCAGCGCGACGCCGGCGCCGACCCCGGCCGCGGCGCGCAGCCCCACGCCGAGCATCCGCCGCGTCGGGCCGTACTCGGCCACCGCACGGACGAGCACGTACGCGGCACCGGTGGCCAGCGAGTACCCGGTGACCGCGGGGAACCCACCGAGCAGCATCGCCGCCACGGTCAGGGCCACGAGTGCCGCGTCACGCAGCCGCCGGTTCCCGACCACGCACTCCAGCGCCCAGAACAGCGCCGGGACGAACGCCGCGACCCGGCTCTGCGGCCAGTTCACCCAGACGATCATGAACGCGCTGGTGGCGAACGCGAGGCCGCCCAGCAGCGCGGCCGGCTTGCCCAGCCGTAGCCGGCGCAGGAACAGATAGGTGCCGCCGATCGCGACGACGATCTGGAGCAGCAGCATGTAGGCGGGTGCCAGCCACGCCGGGAGGAACCAGAACGGCAGCGCCACCGGGGACGCCATGCCGGTGTTCGGCGTGCCGCCGAGCGTGCCGCCGCCGAGCGCGTACGGGTTCCAGGACGCCCACTCGCCGTGCTGGATCGCGTCGCCGAAGAGGGCCGCGTTGGGGATCGCCGAGTCGACGGTGTCGCCCAGGTCGAGCGTCTGCCGCTCGACGCCGAGCAGCTGACCGTCGGTGTACGGGCTGACGCGCCCCAGCAGACCGGTCTCGGTGAGCGACGTCTGCCCGAGCAGCGGCGAGCCGATGCCGGCGAACGCGAACAGCGCGATCGCGAACACCACCACGGTGACCAACGGATCGGGTCGCCGCCGCCACCAGCGGCGCCGTTGCTCGGGCTCGCCGGGTGCCTCGGACGCCCGGGGGGTGAGTTCCTGGGTCGCGCTCATCGGGCGGCGACGCTACCAGCCCGGTGCGACCGGCCCGTCACGCACCGCCCCGGTCTAAAGGAACTCTTCACCTTCCGCTAGGGCGAGCCGCCCCCCCCCCCCGCTAGCTAGGACCGAGCCGCTCCGCCGCTGGGGCCGAACCGCTCCGTGCGGATCGACGCCGGCTCGTGCCCGGCGTCGACCAGAAGGTTCGCGACGACCTCGACGAACGGGGTCGGCCCGCACACGTAGACGCGCGGCTCGTCCGCCGGCGTCCACGTGGACGCGGCGAGCAGTGCGGCGTCCACCCGGCCGGCCGGCGCCGGCCACTCCGGCGGGGTGCGCCGGGTGTAGGCGAAACGCAGGTCCAGGCCGCCCGCCGCGAGCGCGGCGAGCTCGTCGGCGTAGATCGCCTCGTCCGGGCCGCGCACCGAGTAGAGGAGCTTGACCGGGGCGGCACTCGCGGCCTGCGCGTGAGCGCGCGCCATCGCCATCAGCGGCACGATGCCCGAGCCGCCGGCGATCAGCTGCACCGGCTGGTCGTCGGAGGGGCGCCAGACGAAGTACCCGCCGACCGGCCCGCGCAGCTCCAGCGGGTCGCCCACCGAGAGCACCCGCGCCAGGTACGGCGAGACTTCCCCGTCGTCGACCACCTGCACGGTGATCTCGACGCGCTCGCCCGCCGGTGCGGACGCGATCGAGTACGAACGCTCGGTGGAGTACCCGTCCGGCGCGGTGAGGCGGACGTCGACGTGCTGCCCGGCGAGGTGCCCCGGCCAGCCCGGGACGTCGAGCACCAGCGTCCGCGCGGTCGCGGTCTCGTCCCTGACCGCCGCGACGGTGCCGACGAGCCAGGACAGCCGCCGGCTCCGCCCGCCGCTCTTGCCGAGCGCGCTCACCGGCGCCTCAGTCACCGTCGTAGCGCTGCTCGCGCCAGGGGTCGCCGTAGTTGTGGTAGCCGTTGGTCTCCCAGAAGCCCGGCTCGTCCTCGGCGAGCAGCTGGATGCCGCGCACCCACTTGGCGCTCTTCCAGAAGTACACGTGCGGGACGAGCAGCCGGGCCGGGCCGCCGTGCTCCGGCTCGAGCGGCTCGCCGTCGAAGCCGAACGCGATCCAGGCCTTGCCGTCGAGCAGGTCCTCGAGCGGCAGGTTGGTGGTGTACCCGCCGTAGGAGTAGATCTTCGCGTACTCGGCCTCGGTCTCGACGTTCTCGAACAGCGTGTCCAGGGACACGCCCTCCCAGTCGGTGTCGAGCTTCGACCACTTCGTGACGCAGTGGATGTCGACGTGCGGCGTCTCGCGCGGCAGGGCCCGGAGCGCCTCCCAGCCCCAGCCGTGCACGACTCCGGTCTCGGTGACGATGTCGAAGTTCCAGTCCGCCAGGTCGACCTGGGGAGTCGGGCCGTAGGTGAGGACCGGGAAGTCCTCGGTCAGGTACTGGCCGGGGGGCAGGTCACGGTCGTTCCGTCTGCGCCCGGTGAATCCGGGGGAGATGATTCCGCTCATCGACGCTTGCGCTTCTCCTTGATCCGCACCGAGATCTGGATCGGCGTGCCGGCGAAACCGAAGTCCTCGCGGAGCCGACGCTCGATGTACCGGGTGTAGGCCACGTCGACGGGGCCCGTGGTGAACAGCACGAACCGCGGCGGCTTGTTGCCGGCCTGGGTCGCGAACAGGATGCGGGTCTGCTTGCCGCCGCGCACCGGGTGCGGGTGGGCGGCGACCAGCTCGCCGAGCCAGCTGTTGAGCTGCCCGGTGGGGATGCGCTGCTCCCAGCCTTCCAGCGACGTGTGCAGCGCCGGGGCGAGCTTGTCGACCGCGCGGCGGGTGCGAGCGGAGATGTTCACCCGCGGTGCCCAGCGGACGCGCTGCAGGTCGCGGTCGATCTCGCGCTCGAGCAGCTCCCGGCGGTCCTCGTCGAGCAGGTCCCACTTGTTGAACGCGAGCACCAGCGCCCGGCCGGTCTCCACGACGGTGGTGATGACGCGCTGGTCCTGCTCGCTGAGCGGCTCGCTGGCGTCGAGCAGGACGACCGCGACCTCGGCCGCCTCGATCGCGGCCGCGGTCCGCAGGCTCGCGTAGTACTCCGCGCCGCTGGCGAACGTCACTTTCTTGCGCAGGCCGGCGGTGTCGACGAACCGCCAGACCTCGTCACCGAGCTCGACCAGGCTGTCGACCGGGTCGACCGTGGTGCCCGCGACCGCGTCGACGACCGCGCGGTTCTCCTTCGACAGCGAGTTGAGCAGGCTGGACTTGCCGACGTTCGGGCGGCCGACCAGCGCTACCCGGCGAGGGCCCCCGGCACCGAAGCGGCCCTCGCGGGGCGCCTCGGGCAGCACCTCGAGCACCTTGTCGAGCAGGTCGCCGGAGCCACGGCCGTGCAGGGCCGAGACCGGCCACGGCTCGCCGAGACCGAGGCGCCACAGCTCGGCGACGTCGGCCTCGCCCTTCGTGTCGTCGACCTTGTTCGCGGCGAGCACGACCGGCTTGCCGCCGCGCTGCAGCACGCGGGCGACGGCCGCGTCGGTCTCGGTGATGCCCACGCGCGCGTCGACGACCAGCAGGACGGCGTCGGCCACCGTCATCGCGTAGCGGGCCTGCTCGGCGATGGCCGCGGCACGCCCCTGCGCGTCGGGCTCCCAGCCACCGGTGTCGACGAGCGTGAAGCGCCTGCCGTTCCAGAGCGCGTCGTAGGCGACCCGGTCGCGGGTGACGCCAGGCACGTCCTGCACGACCGCCTCGCGGCGGCCGAGGATGCGGTTGACCAGCGTGGATTTGCCGACGTTCGGCCGGCCGACGACCGCCAGCACGGGGAGTGAGCCCGGCGCCTCGTCGCTCTCGTCACCAGCGTCGTCGCCGTCGAGGCTCGCCAGTTCGGCGTCGCTGATCTCGTATTCATCAGCTAGCTGGGTCCAGTTGTCAGTCATCGCGTGCGGGCTCCGGCGGTCTCGTGGCTCGGGGTCTGGTCGACGACCCGGAGGACGGTGGCCACGACCTGGTCGAAGGTGAGCGCGGACGTGTCGATCTCCACGACGCCGTCGGCGGCGACCAGGAAGTCGACCACGGTGGAGTCGCGGGCGTCGCGGACGGCGACCTGGGCGTGGGTGGCGGCGAGCGCGGCGGCGTCGTCCGTGCCGTGCAGTTCCCGGGCCCGGCGGGCGATCCGGGCGTTCTCGTCGGCGGTGAGCAGGAGCCGCACGTCCGCGTCGGGCGCGACCACCGTGGTGATGTCGCGGCCTTCGGCGATCACCCCCGCGTCCTTCTCCCCGGCCGGACCCGCGCTCCCGGCGATCAGGTCGCGCTGGCGGGCGATCAGGTCCGCCCGCACGTCCAGGTTGGTGGCGACGGCGCTGACCGCCTCGGAGATCCGCGGCTCCCGGATCGCGCCGGTGACGTCGACGCCGTCCACGGCGATGCCCGGCGCGGCCGGGTCGGTCGCGACGTCGAGCACGAGCGCGCGGCAGAGCGCGGCCACGGCCGGCCGGTCCGCCAGGTCGACGCCCCGGTCGAGGGCGGCCCAGGTGACCGCCCGGTACATCGCGCCGGTGTCCAGGTAGCGCAGGCCGAGCGTGCGGGCGACGGCGCGGCAGACGCTGGACTTCCCCGACCCGGAGGGGCCGTCGACGGCGATGACGCCCCGGAATCTCGCGTCCGGCTGCGCCGCCTCGGCGGGTGTGCTCAACGCCTGACCTCTTCCTGATCGCACTGCACGGGGGTGGGCGCGAGCAGCGCCCCTCCTATCATGCCCGCTCGGCGACGTCCCCGGAGACGCGGCGTCGCTCCTCGCCCGGCCGGCGCCGGCCCGTACCCCTGCGACGTGCCGCCACGCACACCCGGCAGCGCAGTCGTCCGCGACACACCGGTAAACCCTGGCTATTGCTGGAGATCACTGGAACCGGCTACGGTGCGGACGTGGACGGGTCCGCGGAGGCGCTCGAGCGTCGCATCGACGAGCTCCGCGCCGACGTGCGCCGGGCCGTCATGCGCGGCGATCGCGCCACCGCCCGCGCGCTCCGCTCGGAGCTTCGCACCGCCGAAGCCGCCTGGGACGACGCCGTCGAAGCGCTCGAGGACGCCCACGACAGCACTCCGGCCGTCGGCGGGCAGCCCGGTGAGACCGACCTCACGGTGGCACGCGGCCCGGCGTCGATTCCTGCGTTCGGAGCCGAGCACGGCGGGGAGCACGCCGACGGCGGGCGGCCACGCACGGGTCCGTTGCTGCCCCTGCGCGAGCAGGTGCACCAGGCGCTGACGCTGCTGGGCGCACCGGCCGCACCCCGGCTGATCGTCGCGGTGCACGAGGCGTTCTCCGGCGGCCACCTCCCCTCGGCGCGCCTGACCAGCCTGCGGCGCGACGAGGAGCGGTCGTTCCGCGCCGGTCCGCACTCCCGCCCGTACTACCTGTGCGCGGCGCTCACCGCGGACCTGCTCGCCCCGGCCCGCGGCCTGCTGGCGGTCTCCACCTGGCCGATGGCGACGCGGATCATCGGGCCGCTCAGCCCGCGGGTCGACTTCCTCACCGGAGCCGCCCGGCTGGCCGAGCACCTCCAGCGCATGCCGGACGCCGGCCCGGCCGCCGCGCGCCTGCTGTGGCGGTTCGCCACCAACATTCCCGGCGCGGGGTCGCGACCCGGGGCCGTGTCGCCGCAGGCGGTCGCCGCCGCCGCGCTCGCCGAACTGGCGATCCACCAGGAGGCCGACCGCACCCACCGGGAGGCCGGCGCGGCGCGGGCCAGGTCCCAGCTGGACGACGCACAGCAACTGTTCGGCAGCCGTCTGCAGACCGTCAGCGGAACCGGTACCTGAGCTCCTCCGAAGGACTTCGTTCGTGAACCCACTCCCCCAGCACGCGCGCGACCCCCAGCTCACGCCGGATCCGCGCCTGGCCCGCCTGCGCGGCACCGTGCCGCCCCGGCGGCACAACGCCCGCACGATCGCCGCGCTGACCACCAACCCCGGCTGCGCCCGCCGCGCCGTGCTCGACACGGCCGGCGTCGACAAGGACGCGCTCGCGCGCCAGGTGGGCTTCCCGGCGCCGTTCGGGCAGTCGCAGTTCGCGATCACGCGCGGCAATGCGTTCGAGGCCCAGGTCAAGGCCGACGGCTGCGCCGAGCTGCTCCGGCTGCTGCGGGAGACCCTCGGCCTCGACCTGGCCGAGGTGGCCTACGCCGACCTCAACGACGTGGGCGGCGTGGACTCCCAGGAGGTCCGCCACACGTACGCCGCGCAGAGGCTGACCCGCCCGGACGAGCCCGGCACGCTCTTCGACCACCCGCTGCTGCGGCTACCGGTCGCCGGTCAGCACGTGTACCTCGAGCCCGATCTCGTCGCCTTCCAACACGACGGCCTCTTCCACGTCGTGGAGATCAAGTCGTTCCCGGTGATCGACGGGCAGGCCGATCCGGGGAAGGTGGCGGCGGCCGCGATCCAGTCCGCGGTCTACGTGCTGGCGCTCAGGTCGTTGCTCGAGCGCGACGGCGCCCACGGCGCCGCGGTCTCCCCCGACGTGGTGCTCGTGTGCCCGGAGAACTTCTCCAACCGGCCGGTCGCGACGAAGGTCGACGTCCGCAAGCAGCTGATCATCCTGGAGCACCAGCTACGCCGGCTGACCCGGGTCGAGGCACTGCTCGATCTGCTCCCGCCGGGGCTCACGCTCGACCTGGCACCGGACTCGTCGGGGCAGCCGACCCGGCCGGGCGCGGAGCTGACCGCGGCGCTGGGAACGATGGACGCGCGCTACGCGCCGGGCTGCCTGTCCAGTTGCGAGCTGGGGTTCTTCTGCCGCGACGAGGCGACCGGCCGCACCGACGCGCTCGGCACCGGCGTGCGCGAGCAGCTGGCCGGGGTGGAGACCGTGGCCGAGGCGCTCGCGATCGCCGACGGCACCTGGGAGGTGCCCGACGACCAGGCCGAGGCCGCCGCGCTGCTGCGCACCTCCGCGCGGGTGTACGAGGAAGCGCTGGGCGCCCGGCCGGCCCTCGCGCCGTGATCGGCGCGTACGCGAAGGCGCGGGCCGTCGAGGCCGGGGTCGCGCAGCCGGTGGCGACCGTCGCCCATGTGCACGTCTCCCGCCGGCCGCTGGTGCTGGTTCCGCTCGCGCTGGCCGGTGAGGCGAACGCGCCGCTGGCCGCGCTGGTGGGGGCCGCCCAGCACGCGCCGACGCTGCTCGTCGTCCCCCAGCCCCGCGACCGGGAACTGCGCTTCTCCTTCGCGGCGTCGCTGGCCGACGTGGTCCTGTCCTACGTCTCCGCGTTCCCGGTCGAGCCGCCGGCGGACGAGGACGGCTACCCGGCCGCCGCCGACGGGCCGCAGCTGCTCGTGCCGAACCGGGCGGGTATCGGGTTCGTCCGGCTGCTCGGCCGCTCGACGCGGTTCCGGCGCGCCGACGGCCCGTACCCGGTGGACCCCTCGGTGCCGCTGCTCGGGCGGTGGCTGACGTGGTTCGCCGAGCGGGCCGAACACCCCGGGTCCTCGACGATGCTCGCCGCCACGGAGGCGTTGACGCTGCACTGGGCCACCGGGCAGAGCGCGTTCGAGGACAACAACCTCGCGGCGCTGCTCGGCTGGAACGAGCCGCCGCCAGGGCTCACCGGCGCGCAGGCCGCCCGGGAGGCCGAGGATCCGCTGCGGTGGCCACCGGCCGGGCCGGCGACCGACCCGGTCTTCGACAACGAGGTGCTCCGGCCGTTGGTGACCGCCTACAGCGAGGCGGCCGAGGGCTCGGCGCCCCGGCGCCGTGCGGTGGCCACGCTGGAGCGGGCGATCGCCGGCCAGCTGGAGCCGACGTGGCAGCTGATGTGGCGGACGGTCGACCGGCTGTGCTCGCTGCCGCCCGGCGCGTCGGTGGCGGGGCGGTGGGAAGCCGACTGCTCCGCTTTCGCCGGCTTCGCCACCTACCTGTCCGAGGGGGGTCTGCCCCAGGCCCGCCGGGACGGTGCGGTCGCCGCCGCCCGCCGCCTGGCCACGCTGGAGCGGGCGCGGGCGACCTACGACGCGGCGCGCGCGTTCGACGATCCGCTGGTGATGGCCGAGCACCGGGTCACGGGGGAGGCGTTCGCCGGCACCGTCGTGGCCGTGGACGCCGAGCGCCGGGTGACCAACAGCAAGGGCAACCTGGTCACCCGGCCCCTGGTGACCGTCCGCACCGACGACCCCGCGCTGCTGCCGGTCGGGACGGCCGTGGCCGCTCCGACCCGCCCCAAGCAGGGCGGAGTCGTGCACGAGGTCGGCGCCGGAACCGTCACGATCGAGCTGGACAAGGGCTTCGGCCGCGCGAAGACGATCCCGCCCGGCGTGCTGCCCTCGCCCGGGGAGGCGATCACCTACACGAGCGTGCTGGCCTCGGCGATCCGTGGACCGGCGCTGCCGACCGCGGAGGAGACGCCGTGGACCCACGGCGGCCCGCCGCAGCCGTACGAACCGACCGAAGAGGACGCCGGGGAGGTGTGGGAGTGACGGCCCCGGCTGTCGCGGCCACGGAGGTGACCGCCGCGATCCTCGACGACCTGCTCTCCGGCGTGCACCGCGGAGTGGTCGTGGACTCCCCGCCCGGTGCGGGCAAGTCGACGCTCGTGGTGCGCGCCGCGCTGGAGCTGGCCGGCACCGGCCAGCCGCTGATGATCGTCGCGCAGACCAACGAGCAGGTCGACGACCTGATCGTGCGGCTCGCCGGGGACCTCGGGGAGCAGCGGCCGGACGCGCGGATCGGCCGGCTGTCGCGCTCCGGGTTCCTGCCGCCGCCGCGGCTGGCGTCGCTGCGCAACGTGGTCGTGGGGAGCGCCCTGGGGGATCTGAACGACCCCCTTGTGACGATCGCGACGGCCGCGAAGTGGGCGCACGTGCGCGACCGGACCTGGCCGTGGGCGATCGTGGACGAGGCCTACCAGATGCGCTCGGACGCGCTGCTGACACTGGCGGCCCGCTTCGAGCGCGCGCTCTTCGTCGGCGACCCGGGGCAGCTCGACCCGTTCTCGACCGTCGAGAACGATCGGTGGCGCGGCCTGACCTGGGATCCCATGCAGAGCGCGGTCTCGGTGCTGCTGCGCAACAACCCGGAGCTGCCGGTGCACCGGCTGCCGGTGTCCTGGCGCCTGCCGCACACCGCGCAGGAGGTGGTGGCGTCGGCGTTCTACCCGTACACCGGCTTCCGTACCGGCACCGGGCCGGGCGAGCGCGGCCTCTCGTTCGCCACGCCGCGGTTCGGACGCAATGCGCTGGACGGCGTGCTGGCGGCCGCGGCGGAGTCCGGGTGGGGGCTGCTCGAGCTGCCGGCCAGGCACACGATCCGCACCGACGGCGAGGCGGTCCAGGCGGTGGCGGACGTGGCCAGGCGGCTGGTCGAGCGCGGGGCCGTGGCCCGGTCCGGCGACTCGACGCAGCCGGTGGGCCCCGATCGCATCGCGGTCGGGGCGGCGCACCGCGACCAGGTCGCCGCGATCCGGGCCGCGCTCGGCGACCTGCCGGTCGTCGTCGACACCGCGAACCGGCTGCAGGGCCGCGAGTACGACGTCACGGTGTTCCTGCACCCGCTGTCCGGGCGGCGGGACGCGACCGCGTTCCACCTGGAGGCCGGGCGGCTGTGCGTGCTGGCCTCCCGGCACCGGCAGGCGTGCGTCGTGGTCGCGCGGGCCGGGATCCCGGAGCTGCTCGACGCGCACCCGTCCAGCGCGCCGGTGCACCTCGGGGAGCCGGTGAAGTTCCCGGACGGCTGGGCCGCCAACCAGGCGATGATGGCCCATTTGGAGGCCCACCGGGTCCGCTGGTGACCCCCGTGCCCCACCCACTCGCGCCCCGACCCACTCGCGCGCCGACCCACTCGCGCGCCGACCCACCGGGCCGCAGACCGACCCGGGCCGCCGACCCACCGCGCTCGGCGGCCCGAATAGGGCGGCACCACGGCGGGGGCGGCGGCACGGTGGGGGCGGCGGCACGGTGGGGGCGGCGGCAGGGCCGATCGGCGGCAGGCCCCCGAGCGGCTCAGCGCTCCAGGCGGACCAGGCTCCAGGAGAGCGGCGGCAGCTCGATCGTGACCCGGCCACCGTCGACGGCCGGTACGGGAAGCGAGCGCGGCACCACCCGGTCCGGGTCGGCCGCCGTGTTCACCGCGTCCGGGTCGTCGTCGGCGATCGCCACGTGGGACGCGACCCGGTACCCCGGCCAGGCCCGCAGATCCACGTCCACCGCGAGCGGCGACGTCTGCGACCGGTTCACCGCGAACAGCGAGACGCCCTCCTCGGCGTCCTGGACGGCGACCGCGTCCAGCAGCGGCACCTCCCCCAGCCACTTGGTCTCGTAGAGCGGCGACGCCGGCTCCACCCGCAGCACGGTGCCGCGCCCGTACCGCGACGTCAACGCGAACGGGTGGTACGTCGCCTGCTTCCACGCCGGGCCGCCCGGCGCGGTCATGATCGGGGCGATCACGTTCACCAGCTGGGCCTGGCATCCGATGCGCACCCGGTCGGCGTGGCGCAACAGGCTGATCAGCATGTTGCCCACCACCACCGCGTCGGTCACCGAGTAGACGTCCTCGATCAGCGGCGGCGCCTCCCGGATCGGGAGGTTCGCCTCCCCTTCGAACCGCTTGAGATACCAGACGTTCCACTCGTCGAACGAGACGTTGATCCGCTTCTTGCGCCGTCCGACGGCCCGCACGTGGTCGGCGGTGGCGATCACCGCGTCGATGAACCGGTCCATGTCGACGCTGCACGCCAGGAAGCTGTCCCGGTCGTCGCCGCGCTGCTCGTAGTACGCGTGCATCGAGACGTAGTCGACCTGGTCGTAGGTCTCCCCGAGCACGGTCGCCTCCCACGAGCCGAACGTCGGCATCGAGGAGTTCGAGCTGCCGCACGCCACCAGCTCGATCGACGGGTCCACCAGCCGCATCGCCTTCGCGGTCTCGGCCGCCAGCCGCCCGTACTCGTACGCGGTCTTGTGGCCGATCTGCCACGGCCCGTCCATCTCGTTGCCGAGGCACCACGTCTTGATCCCGTAGGGCTCCGCGGCACCGTTCTTGCGACGCAGGTCCGACCAGTACGTCCCGCCTGGCAGGTTCGTGTACTCGATGAGGTCCCGGGCCGCCTCGATGCCGCGGGTTCCGAGGTTCACCGCCATCATCGTCTCGGCGCCGATGCCGGCGGCCCACCGCTGGAACTCGTCGACGCCCACGCGGTTGGTCTCCAGCGACCGCCAGGCGAGGTCGAGCCGGGTGGGCCGGTCGGAGACCGGCCCGATGCCGTCCTCCCACCGGTACCCGGAGACGAAGTTGCCGCCCGGGTACCGGATCAGCGGCACCCCGAGGTCACGCGCCAGGTCGGCGACGTCGGTGCGGAACCCGTCGGCGTCCGCGGAGGGATGCCCCGGCTCGTAGATCCCGGTGTAGACGCACCGTCCCATGTGCTCGACGAACGATCCGTACAGCCGCGGATCGACGTCTCCCACCGTGAACGCGGGATCGATGGAAAGCGAAGCCTGTAACACGAGTTCACCCCTTGATTCCGGTGCCGGCGATGCCCTCGACGATGTTCCGCTGGAACAGCAGGAACAGCGCGACCAGCGGGACCGCCCCCAACACCGCCATCGCCATCGTGTCGGCGTAGCGGATACCGAACGCGCCCTGCACCGTCGCCAGCCCCACCGGGATCGTCATCAGATCCGGGTTGGTCAGCACGAGCAGCGGCCAGAGCAGGTTGTTCCAGGCCATCACGAACGAGAAGATCGTGACCGCCGCGACCGCCGGCCGGCTCAACGGCAGCACGATCTGCCGGTAGATACGGAAGAACCCGGCACCGTCGACGCGGGCCGCCTCCTCCAGGTCCGGCGGCAGGCCGTCGAAGAACTGCTTGAAGATGAAGACGGCGATCGCGGTCGGGGCCTGCGGCAGCGCGACCGCCCAGAACGTGTTCAGCAGGCTGACGGACTGGAACTCGCGGAACTGCGGAACCATCAGCACCTGCGAGGGCACCATGATCCCGGCCAGGATGAACCAGAACATCAGCGTCCGGAAACGGAACCGCATCCGGGAGAGCGCGAACGCCGCCAGGCTCGCGGTCACCACGGTCAGCACCGCGGTCAGCGCCGCCGCGATGAACGTCGAGGCGTACCAGCTGAGCATGTCGGTGTCGCGCAGGACCCGGCCGAACGCGGCGAACGTCGGGTCGTCGATCAACCAGGTGGTGTTCACCGTCTCGGCGTTGGGCTTGAGTGCCGTGTCCACCGCCCACAGGATCGGAATCAGCCAGAGCAGGGCGAACGCGATCAGCACCCCGATGCAGACCCGGTTGAAGATCACGAGCCGCCGGTCGACGGTGGCGACCGTGACCGTCCGGCCGGCCCGCAGGGGGGGCGCGAGCGTCTCGGTGGCGCCCAGGGAGCCGGTAGCCATGGTCAGACCTCCTTCTGCTGCGAACGGACCATGCGGAACCAGACGACCGAGACCAGGAGGACGACGACGAAGAACAGCATCGAGACGGCGGACGCGTAGCCGACCCGGTAGTTCGTGAAGCTCTCGTCGTAGACGTACTCCAGGAGCGACCGGGTGGCGAAGTTCGGCCCGCCGGAGGTCATGATGTACATCTGGTCGAACACTTTGAGCGACGCGATCAGCTGCAACACCGCCACCAGCGTGGTCGTGCGCCCGAGCAGCGGGATCGTGATGTGCCGGATCTGCTGCCACGGCGTCGCGCCGTCCAGCTCGGCCGCCTCGTACAGGTCACGCGGGATCTCCTGGAGACCCGCCAGGTAGAGCACGAAGTTGAAGCCGAGCGTCCACCAGACCGTGGTGAGCGCGAGCGCCGGCATCGCCCAGGACTCGCTGCCGAGCCAGTTCGGCGCCGTGATGCCGATCTTCGCCAGCGACGTGTCGAGCAGGCCGATGCCCGGCGCGAGGATCCACATCCAGATCAGCGCGACCACCGCCGACGGCAGGACGTAGGGCATGAAGAACGCCAGCCGGTAGAACCACCGGCCCCGTCTGACCCGGTTGGCCAGCAGCGCCAGCACCAGCGCGAGTACCACCAGCGGCGGCGTCGTCAGGATCGTGAACCAGAACGTGTGCCCCAGCGACGACCAGAAGTCCGCGCTGCTCAGCGCGTCGACGTAGTTCTGGACGCCGGCGAAGGTCGACAGTCCGGCCTTCACCATGCTGGTGTCGAAGAAGCTCATCACCAGGCCGTAGAGCGCGGGCCCGACGATGAACAGGACATACAGGACGAGGAACGGAGCGAGGAAGGCAGCGGCGGAACGCCCCTGCCCGGCGGCAGGACGGCTCTGCCGTGCCGAACCCTCGGCGGCCTCCGGCCTTCTCGCAGCTCCGGCGAGCTCGGCAGAGGTAGGTCGAGAAGGATTCATCGCGGGTGTGGTCATCGTCGACCTCCGGAGTCGGAAGCAGGGCTCAGATCGGTGAGGCGGTGGCGGCGAGGTTCGCCAGCTTCGTGCGCATTTCGTCGAGCGTGTCCTGCGGCTCGGAAATGCCGGCCATCATCGCGCCGATCGCGGAGCCGGTGACGATCTCGAAGTTCGAACCCGAGCCGGAGTACCAGCCCTCCGGGTCGTAGACCGCGCTGTCGGCCGCGGCCGCGTACTGCGCCTGCGGCTGCATGGCCTTGAACTCCGCGCTGTCCCGGAACGGCAGCCAGGCCGGGACGTGCCCGCCCTCCGCCCAGGCCTTGCTCTGGTCGAGCAGGCTGCGGATGAATTGCAGCGCCCGGTCCAGCCGATCCGGGGTCAGCTTCGGGCTCTTCGGGACGACGAGCGTGTGCGAGTCGGCCTGGACGGCGTAGGGACCCTCGTCGAACACGTGCGGGAAGAGCGTCATCGAGAACGGCGTCTTCGCGGTCTGGAACGTGGTGATCTCCCACTCGCCCTGGAAGAGGAACGCGGTCCTCCCGGCGGCGAAATCGGCGATCGAGCCCTGGTAGTCGGTGTTCTCCGGGAACAGGCCGCTCTTCGTCAGCCCGCGCAGGAACGTCAGCGCCCGCAGCGCCTTCGCGTCGTCGATCACGACCTTCGTGCCGTCCTCGGCGAGCATCTGGCCGCCGAGCTGGGAGTAGAGCGACTGGAACGCGCGCCACGGCGTGACGATCTCGGTGTTCATCGCGATCGCACCGGCGAAGCCGCCGGTGACCTGCTTGGCCTTCGTCATCGCGTCGAGGAAGGCCTCCTCGCCCTTGATCGGCTTGATCACGCCGTTCGCGTCGAGCAGCCCGGCCTTCTTGCAGATCTCCGTGTTGTAGAACATCACGAACGGGTGCGTGTCGATGGGGATCGCGTAGGCCTTGCCGTCGACGAGCCCGGCCGACCACGCCCGCTCGTTGAACTTGTCCGGCGTGAGGCCCGCGCGCTGCAGGGCGTCGGGCTCCAGCTCCTGGAGCAGGCCGCCTTCGATCATGCTCTTGGCCCGGGTCAGGTGCGCGACCGCGACGTCCGGCGGCTTGTCCCCGACCGTCGCCAGCGACAGCTTCGTGTAGTAGGGGTTTCCCCAGTTGAAGGTGGTCTTCTTCAGCGTGATGCCGGGGTTCTGCTTCCGGTAGACGTCCAGCATCGACTGCATGCGGATGCCGTCGCCGCCGCCGAAGAGGTCCCAGAACTGGAGCGTGCTCGCGGGCTCCCCCGCGGTCGTCAGGCCGGACAGCGCCGAGCAGCCGCTCAGCGCGGCGAGGGCTCCGGCGCCGGCGGCACCACGGAGTAAGGATCGTCGGGAAACCATTCCTCGGAATGGGGGGTGCGGAGAGGTCATCGCTGTCCTTTCCGGAATCGGGGGTTACGAGGGCGGGGCGGTGGACTCGCGGACGACGAGGTGGACGGGGAGGAGGTCACGGGACGGCGTGGTGTCGCCGCGGATCCGGGCGAGCAGCAGCTCGGCGGCGCGCGCACCGGTCGCCTCGAACGGCACGCGCACGGTGGTCAGCGGAGGCGCCGCGAACTCGGCGAGCGGCGAGTCGTCGCACCCCACGACCGAGCAGGCCTCCGGTACCGCTACGCCCCGGACGCGCAGCGCGGCCAGCACGCCGAACGCCATCGTGTCGTTGTGGGCGAAGATCGCGGTGACGTCCGGGTCGGCGTCCAGGAGGTGGTGCGTGGCGGCGGCGGCGCTCCGGGCGTCCCACTCCGTGGCCAGCACCCGGCGCTCCGGCAGCTCCACGTCCGCGGCGTGCAGCGTGTCGCGGAACCCGGCCAGGCGGCTCACCACGACGCGACGCCCGGTCGGCCCGGTGACGGTGCCGATCGCCCGGTGCCCGAGCGCGACCAGGTGCTCGGCGGCGAGCGTGCCCGTGCGCCGGTGATCGGATCCGACCGCGGGTACGCCTCCCCCGGCGATGTGGTTGAGCGTGACCGCGGGCAGCGGACCGCGCAGGTACTCGCCGATGCCCTCGTCCTCTTCGACGCTCGGCGCGATGACCAGCACGCCGCTGACCCGGTGCTCCTGGAGGCGGCGCAGCGGAGCGTCGTTGCCCGGGGTGGTGGTGGTGACGAGGGCGACGTGCCCCTGGTTCTCGATCGTGCGCTGGGCGGCGACGACGAACCGGGAGAGCGCGACGTCGGAGAAGTCGTCGGCGAGGATTCCCACGGTCAGCGAGTCGCGCCGGACCAGGCCGCGGGCGAGTGCGTTCGGCACGTAACCCAGCTCGCGCGCCGCTCGCTCGATGCGTTCCCGGGTGGCCGGTGAGACGACGCCCGACCGCCCGTTGAGGACCTTGCTCGCAGTCTGGAAGCTGACCCCGGCGCGCTCGGCGACGTCCTTGAGCGAGACGTACACGAGTCACCCCCAGCCCTGATGTGAGCGTTAACATGGCCCGGATTGTCCGGTCGACTGCACCGATCGGAAGGTTAGGCGAACGTTCGCCCTCCGCAATATGCTCCCGCCGAAGTCGACGTGTCAAGGATCACGCCCCTCGCTACAGTGACCCGGTGCCGCAGAGCTTCCCCTCTCATGTGACCGATCACTTCACGCCGCTGGCGACGCTCGACCCGGATGCGCCGCTCGCCGACCTCGAGCCGCTCGCAGCGGTGTTCGCCCAGGCCAGAGTCGTCGCGATCGGCGAGAGCGCGCACTGGGTGCGCGAGTACACGCTGCTGCGCCACCGGCTCACCCGCTTCCTCGCCGAGCGGTGCGGCTTCACCGTGTTCGCGCTGGAGTCCGGGTTCAGCGAGGGCCTCGCCGTCGACGCGTGGATCGCCGGCGGCCCCGGCGACGTCGAGACGCTCGCCGAGGAGAACCTCACCTACCGCATGGGGCGCTCGGCGCAGCTGCGCGCCCACCTGACCTGGCTGCGCGAAGCCGGCGTGCGGTACGCCGGGCTCGACCTGCCCGGCTCGGCGGCCTCGCCGCGCCCGACGCTGGAGCACCTGCGCTCCGCCCTGACCGGTACCGCGGCGCTGCCGCTGATCGAGCAGCTGATCACCCGCTCGGAGACGTTCGCCGGTGAGCACGCGCTCCCGGCCTACGCCGCCCACGCCGCGCTGGACCGGGCCGACCGGGACGCCCTCACCGCGCTCTGGGCGGACGTCGCGACGTGGGTCGACACCCAGGTCCCGGCCCTGGACCCGGTGGTCCGGCACGAGGTGCGCCTCGGCGTCCTCTTCGACCAGCTGCTCCGGGGCCACGCCGCGCGCTCCGCGCTGGCGGCGACCGCCAGGGACCGGGCGATGGCCGAGACCGTGCACTGGCTTCTGGAGCGGTACCCGGACGCCAGGATCGTGGTCGGCGCGGCCAACGGCCACGTCCAGCGGACGCCGCTGAGCCTGCCGGGCGTCGCGGTGTCGCCGGCCGGGCACCACTTGGCGGACCGGCTCGGCGAGGAGTACCTCACGATCGCGGTCACCACGCTCGGCGGCCGCACGCCGACCCGCCGGGCGGATCCGTCGGCGCCCGGCGGCGTCTCGGTGACCGCGGTCGACCTGGCCCCACCGGCCGACGGCAGCGTCGAGGCAGCGCTGCCCGCCCGCCTGGGCCTGGTCGACCTGCGGGGCTTCCGCGGCCGGGCGGGTGGCCCGGCGTCGATGCGGGTGCTCGACGCGTACCTGCCTGGCTCGGTGGTGGACGCACACGACTTCGTCATCGGCGTGCCGTCGACGTCGGTGACGGAGGAGGCGCTCGGCTGACGTCGCGGCACGGCAGACTGGCCGCATGGCGGCGAAGCGCAGTGCGGGGTTGCTCGTGTACCGGACGTCCGGCGGGCGGACCGAGGTGCTCCTCGGTCACATGGGCGGGCCGTTCTGGGCCCGCAAGGACACCGCGGCCTGGTCGGTGCCGAAGGGCGAGTACGACGGCGACGAGACGCCGGAGGCGGCGGCGCGGCGGGAGTTCACCGAGGAGCTGGGCCTCCCGGCCCCGGACGGGCCGCTGATCGCGCTCGGCGAGGTGAGGCAGTCGGGCGGCAAGACCGTGACGGTCTGGGCGGTCGAGGGCGACCTCTCCCCCGACGACGTCGTGCCCGGCACGTTCACGCTCGAGTGGCCGCCGCGGTCGGGCACGACGCGGGAGTTCCCGGAGCTGGACCGGGTGGCGTGGCTCGATCTCGACACGGCGCGGGAGAAGCTCGTCAAGGGCCAGCGGGCGTTCCTCGACCGGCTCGCGGACGCGCTCCCCCGCTGAACGCTCACGCCGTCGGCACCGGCTCCCGGACGTCTTCCGGCGAGACCGCCGCGCGGGCCTTGGAGCGACGGCGCGACCACCAGGCGTGGGCCAGGCCGAGCGAGCCGACGAGCGCGACCCCGCCGACCGACAGCAGGAACGCGGGCGATCCCGGCCGGTCGGCCGAGGCTCCGACCAGGACGTAGGCGGTCGTGCTGGGGACGATCGCGGCCGCGGTGCCCAGGACGAACGGCAGCATCCGGACGGTCGTCGCGCCGAACAGGTAGTTGAGCAGGCCGAAAGGGAACACCGGCAGGATGCGGGCGTAGACCACCGCCCGCGTGCCGTCGCGGTCGAGCCACGACTGGAGCCGCACCAGCCGGGCCTCCGGCCCCGAACGCTCGGTCCACCGCTCCAGGAACGGACGGCCGAGCCCGCGCCCCAGCAGGAACGCCACGGTGGCGCCGAGCGCGATGCCGGCGAGGGCCACGGCCACCGCGAGCACCGGCGGGAGCAGCAGCCCGGCCAGCAGCGCCGGCACTCCGCGGGGCACCATCAGCACCGACGTGACCACCGCAACGGCGGCCACCCCGATCGGCGTCCACGGCCCCGCGTCGGCCACGAACGCCCGCAGCGCAGCCGGCTCGGGGACGCCGTAGGCCACCAGGCAGGCCACCAGGGTGAGGAGCAGCAGGCCGAGCGTCACCGCCCGGATCGCGGGCGAGATCACTGCGGAAGGTCCCTGCGGAGCGCGGCTGCGCCCCGCAGGTAGACGTGGTGCAGCCCGGACCGGGGCGTGTCGGTCTCGACGTGCGCGAGCAGCCGCAGCACCCGCGGCATCGCCCCCGGCACCCCGATCTCGGTGGTGCACAGGAGCGGGACGTCGGTGAACCCGAGCAGGCGCGCCGCGTAGGCCGGGAACTCCGCGTCGAGATCCGGCGTCGCGGTGAAGATGACGCTGATCAGGTCGTCCGGCGTGACCGCGTTGCGGTGCAGTACCGCTTTGATCAGCTCGGTCGTTCCCTCGAGGATCGCGTCACGCGAGTTCTCGTCGACCTGGATCGCGCCACGCAGAGCCCTGACGGCCACACGCCTCCCCTTCCGCCCGCTTCGCGGCCGACTCTAATCCGGCCGTGCGACCGACCCCGAAGCGGGCCGAGTTCCCCGGATCCGGGCTACAGGCCCACCTCGGAGTGGAGCTGCCCGATCTCGGTCTGGCTCAGGTGGCGGGCCCGGCCGGGCTTGAGGGCGGCCAGCTGCACCGG
>Ga0190269_10000401_pt1 | contig 22720 bp, 18 predicted proteins | sample Popmic249IS_FD_133749 | JGI IMG/M metagenome (GOLD analysis project Ga0190269, IMG submission 133749) | Populus adjacent soil microbial communities from riparian zone of Blue River, Arizona, USA - 249 IS | ecosystem: Environmental > Terrestrial > Soil > Riparian zone | place: USA: Arizona... | reverse complement strand
GCGATCTGGGTCCTGGTGCGGATCGCCGTCGGCGGCGTGCTCGGCCTGATCGCGGTGATCGTGTCCGTGATCGTCTCGCTGCGGATCGGCCGCTCGCTGGTCCGGGAGCTGGTCGGCGTCCAGCGATCGGCGCAGAGCCTGGCCGCGTACGAGCTGCCCGCGGTCGTGCGGCGGCTCCGCGCCGGGGAGAGCGTCGACGTCGACGCCGAGGTGCAGCCGATGACCGGCTTCCAGACGAGGGAGATCCAGGCCGTCGCCGAGGCGATGGACGCCGCCCGCTCCACCGCCGTCGAGGTCGCGATCGAGGAGGCCCAGCTGCGGCGGGGCGTCCGCGAGGTGTTCCTCAACCTGGCCCGGCGCAGCCAGACTCTGGTCCACCGCCAGCTGACGCTGCTGGACGCGATGGAGCGGCGCGAGAAGGACCCGGACGAGCTCGAGGACCTGTTCGCGCTCGACCACCTGGCGACGCGGATGAGGCGACACGCCGAGGACCTCATCGTCCTGTCCGGCTCCACGCCGGGCCGCGGGTGGCGCAACCCCGTGCCGCTCGTCGACGTCATGCGCGGCGCCGTCGCCGAGGTGGAGGACTACGCGCGGGTCCGGGTCGTGGGGGCGGGGCGGGCATCACTGGCCGGTCGCGCGGTCAGCGACGTCATCCACCTGCTGGCCGAGCTGATCGAGAACGCGACGTCGTTCTCGCCGCCGCACACCACCGTGCACGTCTCCGGCGAGCTGGTCCCGGCCGGCTACGCGATCGAGATCGAGGACCGCGGGCTCGGCATGCCCGCCGATCAGCTGGCAGCCGTGAACTCCCGGCTGTCCGAGCCACCCGAGTTCGACCTGCTCAACAGCGAGCGGCTCGGCCTGTTCGTGGTGGGCCAGCTGGCTCGGCGGCACGAGATCAAGGTGGTGCTGCGGGGCTCGCCGTTCGGTGGCACGACGGCGATCGTCCTGCTGCCGATCGCGATGGTGGTCGTGCCCGAGGACACCGGCTCGCCGACGGCACCGGCGGCCGGGCCGGAGGTCGCACCGGCCGGTGGGGTGGTGAACGGGCCACCGACGCTCACGATCGCACCGGACCTGCGCGGCGACACCGCGCCGGACGCCGCGGTCGAGGCGCTCACGGCGCTGGACACCCCGCCACCGGCGATCGAGCCGCCCCCGGTGTTCGACCCGGCCGCCTGGTCCGGCGGCACCGACTGGGTACCCGCCGAACCCCGGCCCCAGCCGGAAGCCGAATCCGCCCCCGCGCCGCAGCCACCGCCCCAGCCGCAGCCCGAGCCCGAGCCGCAGCCCCAGCCGCAGCCGCAGCCGGACGACGAGCCGGCCGGTGCACCGCACCCGGCGCTTCCTCCACTGGCGCGGCGTGACCCCGGTGCCGGCTGGGAGCACCTGACCGCCCAGGGCCCGGACACGCTGCCGCGGCGCGAACGCCACCGGTCGGAGCCGCCCGCGGACGGCGCGGCCACCACCGACACCGACGTCCGGCCCCGGGGCGTCGCTCGGCCGCCGCTGGCCAGCCGCGGGATCCCCGGCGAGACCGTGGCACCCGACGACGTCCCCGCCGAGCACGTGCTCGGCGGACCGGTCCGGCCGCCGGAGCCGGAGCCGGCCGCGGTCACGCCCGGGGGTCTGCCCCGCCGCGTCCGTCAAGCCAACCTGGCCGCGCAGCTGCGCGCCGACTCCGGCGTTCCACCGGCGCCGGTCGAGCCGACGACGACGCGGTCCCCCGAGGAGATCCGGGCAGTGATGGGCTCCTACCAGCGCGGCTCCCTGCGGGGACGGTCGGACGCCGCGCGTACGATCCCCGGGGACGATCCAGGGGCGGGGGCACCGGACGGCGTATCCGGCCACAGTGGAGACGCCTGGTCCGAGGGACAAATCCGACCGGACGAGGTATCTGCCGGTCATGCGCGGGAGGGCGAACGATGACACAGACGGCGAGAGCCACCGGCGAGCTCAACTGGCTGCTGGACGAACTGGTGGACCGGGTGCCGCACGCCCAGCAGGCCGTGCTGCTCTCCTCCGACGGGCTGATGATCGGCGGATCGCGCGGGCTCAGCCGCGAGGACGGCGAGCACCTCGCAGCCGTCGCCTCGGGCTTCCAGAGCCTCGCCCGCGGCGCCGGCCGCTACTTCGGTGGCGGCGCCGTCCGTCAGACGATCATCGAGATGGAGTCGGCGTTCCTGTTCGTCACCGCGGCGGGGCGGGGCGCGTGCCTGGCCGTGCTGGGCGACGCGGAGTCCGATGTGGGCTTGATCGCCTACGAGATGGCGCTGCTCGTGACCCGCGTCGGCACGTACCTGTCCACCTCGCCGCGGCACGGGGCGCGCACGCAGGAGGACGGTGACTCGATGTGAACCGGGGTCCGGGCGGAACGTGGTACGACGACGAGGCGGGGCCGGTCGTCCGGCCCTACGCGATGACCAGGGGACGGACCCGTCCGGTGCAAGACCTGGACGTGGTCGCCCTGATCCTGGCCGTGCAGGACAGCGTGCCGGTGGGCGGCGGGTTCGAGCCCGAGCACGTCCACATCCTGGAGTCCGCCCGGCGGCCGATCTCGATCGCTGAGCTCGCGGCTCACCTCGATCTGCCGCTGGGCGTCGTCCGGGTCCTCATCGACGACCTGGTCGGCGCCGGATGCGTGGTCGTCAGACCGGCGCCCACGACGGCCGAGCTGCAGAGCCGCCGTCTCCTGGAGGCGGTGATCGATGGACTTCGGGCGATCTGAGCAGCCCGGCGGCGTCGAGGTGCCGCTCGCACTCAAGATCCTGATCGCCGGTGGGTTCGGCGCGGGCAAGACCACGATGGTGGGGGCGTTGAGCGAGATCCCGACGCTCTCCACCGAGGAGGTCCTCAGCGACGCGGGCATCGGCATCGACGACGTCACGGCGATCGACCGCAAAGAGACGACGACGGTCGCGATGGACTTCGGGCGGATCACGCTCAAGGACGACCTGGTCGTCTACCTCTTCGGAACGCCGGGGCAGGACCGGTTCTGGTTTCTCTGGGACGAGTTGGCGAGCGGGGCGCTCGGAGCCGTGGTGCTGGCCGACACCCGCCGGCTCACCGACTGTTTCCCGTCGGTCGACTACTTCGAGCGGCACGGCACACCGTTCATCGTCGCGGTCAACTGCTTCCACAGCGTGCAGCCGCACTCGGTCGCCGAGATCGCCGCGGCGCTCGACCTCGACCCGGGAGTACCGGTGGTCCTGTGCGACGCCCGCGACCGCCTCTCCAGCCGCGACGCCCTCGTCCGCCTGGTGCAGCACGTCCTCCACCGGACCGTGGCGGCCCGCTGAGAACGACGCTGCCAGGCGAGCGAGCCTCCTTGTGAGGATTCGCCGACGTCACGGCGTCGGCTCGCTCGACTGTCACCGCCGCCCTCGGCGCGCTCCACGTCAATACGCTCGCGCCCGGCGGTGCTCGACGACTTCAGCGGGACAGGGCCTGCAGTGCCAGGTTCACCGAGCGGTGGGAAGCGACGCTCTCCAGGCTGGTTTCGCCGCCGACCAGGCGGCGGAACACGCCCCAGGCCGGGGGCATCCCGGCGATCGCCGCGTGGAAGATCGCCGGCCTGCGGCTGAACGCCGTGTGGAAGCGACGCCCGGCCCGCATCTCGGCCCCGAACTCGGCCTCCACCGCCGCCGCGTACCCGGCGGTGGCGGTGTCCAACGCGTCGCTGTCGGCCCTGGCGACCGCCACGGCCGCGGCACCGGCCAGCCGGCCCGAGCGCAGCGCGTAGGAGATGCCCTCCCGGGTCCACGGCTCGAGCAGGCCGGCCGCGTCACCGGCCACGAGCACCCGGCCCCGGAACAGCGGCGAGCCGTCGGCACGGCAGCGGGTCAGGTGACCGGAGGAGCGCAGCTCCGGTGCGTCGCCGACACCCAGCCGCTCGACGAACGCCGCCAGGTACTCCCGGGTGGCCGCGCCCCGGCCACGCTCGGCGATCACACCCACGGTCAGCGCGTCGCCCTTCGGGAACACCCACCCGTAGGAGCCCGGCAGCGGACCCCAGTCGACCAGGACCCGCCCGGCCCAGTCACCGACGCTCGCGTCCGGCCACGCGAACTCGGTCTCCAGCCCGAGGTCGACCTGGTCGAGCCGGACCCCCACGTACGCGCCGGACCGGCCGGACGTGCCGTCGGCACCGACCACGGCCTTGGCGTGGATCTCCCCCTCCGACGTCCGGATCCCGACCGTGGCCCCGTCGGCGGCCCGCTCGAGCCCGCTGACGGTGAGGCCCTCCCGCAGCTTCGCCCCGGCGTCGACCGCGGCCGCGGTCAGCGCGGCGTCGAACTCGTCGCGGTAGACGAGGTCCACGACCGGCGTCCGCGCGCGCCACGTGCGGCCCAGCCGGCCGTCGAGCGTGAACGTGAATCGGTCGATGCGATCGCGGACCGGCGGGGCGAAGCCCGCGGGTAAAGCCGACCGGGACAGGCCGATCAGGCCACCGCCGCAGGTCTTGTACCTGGGCAGGACCCCGCGCTCGAGCAGCAGCACCCGGCAGCCGGCCGCCGCCGCGATCCGAGCCGCCGACGCACCCGCCGGACCTGCACCGATCACCGCGACGTCGCAATCGGCGCTCGCTGTCATGGCGCCACCGTACCGGGCCCTAAGAGCGCGTGAGGACGAGCGTAAGACCGCCGTGGGGACCCGCAGGGACCGGCCGATCTTGGCACAGTCGGGCATCTCGGTTTGGACGAGGAGTACCCGCGCGACCGCCGCTGAGAAGTACTGTCTCAGGGCAGCGCACGGTCGACGCGGCAGCCAGCCCGGTCGGGCGAGCGCGGGCCGGAAGGAGCGCCACGGTGCTGAGCAAGGAAGAACGCCGACAGCTGTCGGCCATCGAAGCCTGGATCGCGGCCGACGATCCGGCGTTCGCGGCCGGCCTGGCGAACGGCCGCCCCCACGCACCGCGGCGGGACCGCCGGTGGCCGCTGCAGGTTGTGGTCGCGCTCGCGACCGGCCTGGCGCTGTTCTCGCTCGTGGCAGGCGAACCCGTCGGGCTGGTACTCGGAAGCCTGATCGCCTGCGTGGCCGCGGTCGCCGACCAGCTGCGCGCCCGCCGCAGGCACGGCTCCCCCGTCGTCGGCCGACCGCGCCCCCGCGACGGCTTCCAGCCGTTCTGACCGAACGGGCCGGCGGCGATCTTTCGACGAGCTTAAGACTCGTTCAACTCACGCTGCGTGAGATCGCCTCGCCGGCGGCAGCCGCCTGCGCCACCCTCCTGGGCGAACTGGGCTGACCTGCGGCTTTGCGCCCTTCGGCGAGCGGCTCCGGGGTGCATCCGTTATCCACAGCCCCACGGCCACCACTCAATACACCCAGCTTCCTTCGGTACAGTTCCGGCGGACTCCGCCACACGCCCACGGCGAGACCTCGGGAGGACACGCACAGTGAATTCTTTTCGACCGATCCCCGCGGACGGCGTTGCGCCCGCGGGGTCACCTCAGGTTGAGAAGAGTTCATCGACGCTCGCGGCCCGGCGGCGATTCGCCGTGGTCGCGGTGACGGTGTTCGCCGTGCTGCTCGCCGGCATGCTGGGCTTACCGCACCGGGCCGTGGCCGCCGAGGACGACGAGGGCGGCACCGCCGCGCTGCGGAAGAAGCTCGACCAGGCGGCCAGCGGGTACAACAACGCCAAGGCCAAGGTCGCCGCATCCCAGAAGCGTCAGAAGACGCTGATCAGTCAGATCGCCGAGACCGAGAAGAAGCTGACGAAGCTCACCGGCGAAGCCCAGGTGCTCGGCGCGGAGGCCTACAAGGGCGGCATGCCCGACCCGCTCACCGTGCTGGCGAACTCGTCGTCGGCCAGCGATCTGATCGCGCGCTCCTCGTACATGGACACGATCGCGCGCCAGACCAACGGCACGCTCACCGATCTGCGCACCACGCAGCAGAAGCTCAAGACGCAGCGCACCCAGGTCGACAAGGAGCTCAAGCTCCAGCGGTCGCAAGAGAAGACGATGGCCAAGCGCCGCGCCGACGCCGAGCAGGCGCTCGTCGAGGCGGGCGGCGGTGACTCGTCGGCCGGGTTCCTGAGCGGCACGTCCGCCGCCGCACAGCCGGCTCCGCGTAACTCCGACGGCAGCTGGCCGTCGGAGAGCTGCAGCATCGACGACCCGACGTCGGAGGGCTGCCTGACACCGCGGATGCTGCACACCTACAACCAGGCGCGCTCCGACGGTTTCACCCGGTACACGCACTGCTTCCGGCAGGCGTCGTTCGGCGAGCACCCGAAGGGCCGGGCGTGCGACTTCGCGGCCGACTCCGGCGGCTTCGGTGGTACGGCGACGGGCGACTCGAAGGCCTACGGTGACCGCCTGGCGGCGTGGGGCGTGGACAACGCCGACCGGCTCGGCGTGCTCTACGTCATCTGGTTCCGGCAGATCTGGCTACCCGGTAGCGGCTGGAAGTCCTACAGCGGTGACGGCACGCCGTCCGGCGACCACACCAACCACGTCCACATCTCGGTCCAGTAACCCCGTTGGGGTTTGCAGTAGCTAGCAGAGCTCCGTCCAGTAACCCCGTTGGGGTTTGCAGTAGCTAGCAGAGCTCCGTCCAGTAACCCGGGGTCAGCTCAGCAGCTTCCGCACGTCCTCGGCCGGAATCGGGCTGCCGAACAGGTACCCCTGGCCGAGGTGGCACCCCAGCTCGCGGAGCCGCTCGACCTGGGTGCCGGTCTCGACGCCCTCGGCGGTCACCGTGAGGCGCAGCGTGCGGGCGAGCGATACCAGCGTGGCGACGATCTGGGCGTCGACGTCGTCGCAGTCGAGGCCCGGGTCCGGTAAGGGCTGGAGCCCGGCGACGAACAGCGACGCCAGCTTCAGGCTCTGCACCGGCAGCGAACGCAGGTACGCCAGGTTCGAGTAGCCGGTGCCGAAGTCGTCGATCGCGATCCGGCAGCCGAGGTCGGCCAACGCGTGCAGGGTCTCGATCGGCGCCGGGCCCATCAGCGCGCTCTCGGTGAGCTCGAGCTGCAGCCGCTCGGGCGGGAGGCCGGTCTGCTGGAGCACGGCGCGGACCTCGTCGACCAGGGCCGGGTCGGCGGCCTGCCTGGCGGCGACGTTCACGCTGATGAACGGCGGATCGTCGGTGATCGCCGCCCACGACTGCGCCTCCCGGCACGCCTCCTCCAGCACCCAGCGCCCGAGCGGGACGATCAGGCCGGTGTCTTCGGCGATCCCGATGAAGTCGTCCGGCCGCATCGCGCCGAAGTGCGGGTGCCGCCAGCGGACCAACGCTTCCAGGCCACGCATCGCGCCGTCCTCCAGCGCGTTGATCGGCTGGTACTCCAGGTAGAACTCGTTGCGCTGCAGCCCGGCAGGCATCGACGCGGAGACCGCGTACCGCAGCGCGTCGGCCTCGCTGCGCCCGGCGTCGAACAGCGCCCAGCGGTTCCGACCATCGGCCTTGGCCCAGTAGAGCGTGATGTCGGCGGCGCGCATCAGCTCGGCGCGATCGGTGTCGGCGACCGGGCGCTCGACGACGCCGATGCTCGCCGAGACCGTGAGCACGTGCTCGCCGATCCGGCACGGTGCGGACAGCTCGGCCAGCAGCTTCTCGGCCAGCGCGGTGGCCTCGCCCTCACCGGCGGAGCGCTCCACCAGCACCACGAACTCGTCGCCGCCCATCCGGGCCACCAGGTGACCGCTGCCGCTCACACCCCGGTCCAGCCGGTCGGCCACGGCGACCAGCAGCCGGTCGCCGACGTCGTGGCCCAGCGTGTCGTTGATGACCTTGAACCCGTCGAGGTCGATGAAGAGGATCCCGAGCCGGCCGTCCTCCGCCGCGGTGTCGAACGCCTCGTCCATCCGCTCGGAGAACATCACCCGGTTCGGCAACCCGGTCAGCGGGTCGTGCATCGCCTGGTAGCGCAGCGTCGTCTGGAGCCGGTGCAGGTCGGTGACGTCCTCCCCGACCGCGACGACGTACCCCGGCTCACCCTCCTCGCCGGGCACCATCGAGACCGTGAGCAAGCCCCAGATCGACTCGCCGTCGCGCCGGACGAAGCGCTTCTCGACCCGCACGTGCTCGCGGCCGCCCTCGGTGAGCGCCCGGTACACCTCGGCCGCCACGTCCGCGACGTCGTCGGGGTGGACGAGGCTGAGCACGGACCGGCCACGCAGTTCGTCGGCGGAGTAGCCGAGCATCGCCGAGAGAGCCGGGTTGACGTCGAGCAGTGCGCCCTGGACGTCGCCGATGCCGATCGCGACCGCGGCGCCGGAGAACACCGCCCGGAAGCGCGCGTCGCTCGCGCGCAGCGCCTGTTCGGTGCGGGTCCGCGCGATCAGGTCGGCGCGCCGGATCGACTCCTGCTCGGCGAGCGTCTTCTCCCGCAGGGCGCGTGTGTAGCCGGCCGCGAACGCCCCGATCACCGTCCAGGTGGCGGTGCGGGTGCCGGCTCCGCGCTCCAGCTCGGCGCCGAGCATCACGATCGAGCGCTGCAGGGCGTCGACGCCGGTGAAGTGGGCGCCCACCAGGGCGGCCCCGGCCTCCTCGGCGGTCCCGGTGTCCGGAGGGTCCGCGCGTACCGCGACCCGGAGCCGGTCGACGAGGTCCTGCAGCAGCTGGGCCAGCTGGGCGTCGCCGACCGTGACGTAGCTGGTGTCGCCGATGGCGGCTGCCCACCGTCGGGCGACGGCGCTGGTGGGATCCGGCGTTCCCGCATCCCCGAGCATGGTCACCGCACGCGTCCCACGCCGGCGTACGTGGCCGTGCGCTCGGGCGGCGTGGCCGTGGGCAAGCCACCCGGATCGGGGCGCCAGAGCGGCACGAAGACCACCCCGGGGTCGATCAGCTCGAAACCGGCGAACAAGGCCTCGACCGCGGCCTTGTCACGGGAGACCAGTGGGTTGGCGCTGCGCGCGTAGAGCGCCTCCATCGCGGGCCCACGGTCGCCCTGCTGATCGGCGGTGCCGTGGGAGATCGCGAGGTAGCTGCCGGGCACGACCGCGTCCCGGTAGCGGGCCACCAGCCCGGCCGGATCGGCCGAATCCGGCACGAAGTGCAGGAGGGCCACCATCAAGATGCCGACCGGCCGGTCGAAGTCGAGGTGCCGCTCGGCCGGCCCCAGCACGCTCGCCGGGTCGGTGACGTCCGCCTGGAGAATCGTGGCCTGCGGCTGGCTCTCCAGGATGGACTGGCTGTGCGCGACGGCCACCGGGTCGCTGTCGACGTACACCACCCGGGCGTCGGGCGCCTCACTGAGCGCGACCTCGTGCACGTTGCCGACGGTGGGAATGCCCGACCCCAGGTCGAGGAATTGGCGAATGCCCTGCCCGATCAGGTAGCGCACCGCGCGCCGGAGGAAAGCACGGTTGGCGCGCATGTTCGCCGGTAACTCCGGCAGGATCCGGATGGCCTGCTCGGCCATCGCGCGGTCGACCGCGAAGTTGTGGGAACCACCGAGGTAGTAGTCGTAAACCCTGGCTGCGCTGGGCCGTTCCGGCTCGACGCCCTCCGCGGGATCATCCGCGGGAGGAACATCCTCATGCTGCTGCACGCGGTTCACCTTACCGACCACTTCGGTCAGTTGACCCGCGAAGTCGGCAGGTGACGCATGGGTCCCACTATCGACGTCCTACCTCGGTGATATCCCGTCTCAAATGCCGTCGACGCCGCTCCGGGTCTCCTCGATCAGGTGGGCCGCGACGTCACTGAGCGTGCCGCGACGCCCCAGCGCCTCGCGCTGCCGGTCGGCGGACGTGCCCCGCTCCAGCAGGTCGCCGAGCAGACGCTGGACCTCCTCGGCGTCGCCGTTGGACTCCAGCGCCGGGCCCACGTGCTCGACCAGACGGCGGACGGCGTCGGTGGCGGGCACCGCCTCCCCGCCCACCGGGTTCAGCAGCTCGCCGCTCAGCCCCGACCGGGCGGCCCGCCAGTTCGCCGCTCGCAGCATCTCCGGGCGCGCGGTGATCGGTGCGGTACCGCGCGCGAGCTCGTCCGCAGCAGTGACCACCAGCGCGCGGCCCAGCCCGGTGAGCAGCACGACGTCGTCGATCCGGGGGCAGCCGTCGGTGATCCGCAGCTCGACGGTCGGGTAGCGGGCCGATGGCCGGGCGTCGAAGTAGACCATCCCGGGGTCGCGGATGATCCCGGTCTCGATCAGCGTCCGGATCGTCTCGTCGTACTCCGCGGCGGAGCGGAACCCGTGCACCGGGCCTGCGGTCGGCCAGCGCGACCAGACGATCGTCCGGTAGGACGCGTAGCCGGTGTCGGTCTCGGAGAAGAACGGCGAGCTGGCCGAGAGGGCCAGCAGCACCGGCAGCCACGGCTGGATCTGCCCGACGACCGCGACCGCCAGGTCACGGTCGTACACGCCGACCTGCACCTGGAACGCGCAGACGGCCTGCTCCCGGACGAGCTGCTGGTACTCGGCGGCCATCTGCCGGTACCGCTCCTTCGGGTAGACGCCCATCGAACGGACGCCGGACGCGGGCACCGTGCCCGCGGTGGCCACCGCGACGTCGTGCTCGGCAGCGGCCTTGATCAGGGCTCGCCGCGATGCGATGACCTCGGTGCGCACCTCGCTCAGCGTGCGGCAGACCGGGGTGGCGGTCTCGATCGCCGAGCGGAGCAGCTCGGCTTCCGGGTCGTGGTCACCGTCGGGGTGGGCCAGCAGCGCCAACGCCTCCGGGACGAGATCGCCGGTGGCCGGGTCGAGGACGTGGAACTCCTCCTCGACGCCGATCGTGGCGCCGACCACGGTCTCGGTGCCGTCGTTGCCGTACTCGTCCGCCGACGCCGACCGGGAGACGCGCGCGGTGTCGCCGATCATGCGGCACCTCCGCGGGTGGCCTGTCCGCCGGTGTGGCGGGCGCTGCTGTCCCGGAGCCGGATCCAGCGGTATCCGTAGCCGGCGAGTGGAATCTTGCTCAGAGTGTCGTCCACCGGCGGGTAGTTCCTGTCTGCGAGTAGTTCGTACGGGCTCTCCGCTTGTTCCCCCATGGCGGACAAATCAACCGTTACCTCTTCGTCCGCGAGGTTGTGCAGGAAGACCATCGCGCCCCGGCCCGGCTGCGCGGCCCGGTGCGCCATGACGTGCCGCGGCAGCCCGACGTCGACCACCGCGCAGTCGCCCAGCCCCACCTCCGGGCACTGGCGCAGCGTTCGGATCATCCGCTCGAACCAGCTGAGCAGCGAGCCCGGATCCTGCTGCTGGACGACGACGTTGACGTTGGGGTAGCCGTACTCACCGTCGGCGATCACGGGGCGCACCAGCTCGTCGGCGTGCGAGAAACCGCCGTTGACCGCAGGCGACCACTGCATCGGCGTCCGGATCGCGTTCCGGCCGTAGAGGGAGAGGTCCTCCCCCATGCCGATCTCCTCGCCGTACCGGATCACCGGCGTGCCCCGCAGGGAGAACTGCAGCGCGTACGCCAGCTCGATCCGCCGCCGGTCGTTGCCGAGCATCGGAGCCAGCCGCCGCCGCAATCCCCGGCCGTAGAGCTGCATGTCCTCGTCCGGCCCGAACGCCGCGAAGACGTCGTTGCGCTGCTCGGAGGTGAGCTTGCTCAGGTCCACTTCGTCGTGGTTGCGCAGGAACGTCGCCCACTGGGACGCCTCCGGCAGCTTCGGGGTGTCGGTCAGCGCGTCGATGATCGGCTCCGCGTCACCCCGGGCCAGCGCCAGCATCAGCCGGGTGTTGAGCGTGAAGTCGAACAGCATGTTCAACCGGTTGGCGCTCCCGCCTGCGTCGCCGAAGTACTGCGGCAGGTCCTCGGCACCGACGTTCGCCTCGGCGAGGATCACCGTGTCGCCGCGCCGCCACTGGAGGTGGGCGCGCAGCTCGGTGAGGAAGTCGAAGTCCTTCGGCGCAGCGGGGGTCGCCTCGATCACGAACGGGGCGGCGTCCATCCGGAACCCGGCGACGCCCAGCTGGATCCAGAACGCGGCAATCCGCTTGATCTCCGCCTTGACCTCGGGATTGGCGATGTTGAGGTCGGGCATGAAGTCGTAGAAGCGGTGGTAGTACCAGGCCTTCGCGGTGCGGTCGTAGGTCCAGGTCTCCTTCTGCTCGCCCGGGAAGACCATGCCTTCCTTGCGGTCGGCCGGCTCCTCCTTCGACCACACGTACCAGTCGCGGTAGGGGCTGTTCGGGTCCGACCGCGCGGACTGGAACCAGGGGTGCTGGTCGGAGGTGTGGTTCACGACCAGGTCGATGATCACCCGGATGCCGCGGTTGCCCGCCTCGTGCAGCAATTCCGCGAAGTCGCCGAGCGAGCCCAGGCGCGGGTCGACCGTGTAGAAGTCGGCGGCGTCGTAGCCGTCGTCGCGGTTCGGGGTGGGGTGTATCGGGTTCAGCCAGAGACACGTGACGCCGAGGCGCGCCAGGTAGTCGAGACGGCTGATCAACCCGGGGAAGTCACCCACCCCGTCGTTGTTCGAATCCTGGAACGTTTCGACGTCACAGCAGTAGACGACCGCCTCGCGGTACCAGTGCTCAGGCATGGTCCTCCCATGCCCCGGTGCTGTTCGCGCCAACCGTGCGAGCAGCGCCGGGGCACAGCGGTGGTCAGCGCTCCAGTATCGCGGTGACGCCGAGGCCCCCGGCGGCGCAGATCGAGATGAGCGCGCGCCCGCTGCCGCGCTCGGCCAGGAGCTTGGCCGCGGTGGCCACGATCCGGCCGCCGGTCGCGGCGAACGGGTGGCCAGCGGCGAGCGACGACCCGTTCACGTTCAACTTCGACCGGTCGATCGTCCCGAGCGGCGCGTCGAGCCCGAGCTTCTCCTTGCAGAACGCCGGGTCCTCCCACGCCTTCAGCGTCGCCAGCACCTGCGACGCGAACGCCTCGTGGATTTCGTAGTAGTCGAAGTCCTGCAGCGTCAGCCCGGCCCTGGCGAGCATGCGCGGCACCGCGTACGCCGGCGCCATCAACAGCCCCTCGTCGCCGTGGACGAAGTCGACGGCCGCCGTCTCGCAGTGCGCGAACCAGGCCTGCACCTCCCAGCCGCGTTCGGCGGCCTTCTCCTCCGACGCGAGCAGCACCGTCGAGGCGCCGTCGGTGAGCGGCGTGGAGTTGCCTGCGGTCATCGTGTCGCCGAACACCGGCTTCAGCGTCGCGAGCTTCTCCTCCGTCGAGTTGGGACGGAGGTTCTGGTCCCGGGAGAGTCCGAGGTAGGGCGTGATCAGGTCGTCGAAGAAGCCCCGGCCGTACGCCGCGGCCAGGTTGCGGTGGCTCGCCGCCGCGAGCGCGTCCTGAGCGGACCGTGAGATCTCCCAGGCTGCGGCGGTGAGCGCCGCGTGCTGCCCCATCGACAGGCCGGTGCGCGGCTCGGCGTTCCGCGGGATCTCGGGTACCAGGAAGCCCGGCCGCAACCGCGGCAACAGGGCCAATCGCTGCTGCGTGGACTTCGCCCGGTTGAACGCCAGCAGCACCTGACGGAACTTCTCGTTCAGCACCAGCGGGGCGTCGCTGGCGGTGTCGACCCCACCCGCGACACCCCAGTCGATCTGCCCCAGCGCGATCTTGTTCGCGACGAGGATCGCCGCCTCCAGCCCGGTGCCGCACGCCTGCTGGATGTCGTAGGCCGGGGTCCGCGGGTCGAGCGCGGAGCCCAGCACGGTCTCACGGGTCAGGTTGAAGTCGCGGCTGTGCTTGATCACGGCACCGGCCACGACCTCGCCGAGCACCTGGCCGCTCAGGTCGTACCGCGCCACCAGACCGTCCAGCGCGGCGGTCAGCATGTCCTGGTTGGACGCCCGCGCGTACGACCCGAACTGGCGCGCGAACGGGATCCGGTTCCCGCCGATCACGCCAACCCGCCGAGGTGTCTCCATCGGGAAGCTCCTTCCGTTCACTTGCCTCTACCTTACTCATGAGTAGGCTTACCAACCAGTAAGCTCGACCACAGCGAGGGACTCATGCGCGACCGCTACCAGCAGCTCGTAACCTCCGCACCGGGCCGGTTCGTGGCCCGCCGGGTAGGCCTCCCCGAGCCGCCCGCTCTGCGCCGCCACCGCGCGGGCGACCCGATCGCCCCCGGACCCGTCGTCCTCGGCGCCGCGCCCGGCGGCCGGCTCGCGAAGTCGATCCTTCCGACGCTGGCCACGGCCGGGGTCCACGTCCGCGAGCTGGGCCCGCGCACGGAGACCCGCCCGGCGGGCGAGCGGCCACACGCTCTCATCTTCGACGCCACCGGCATCACCCGCAGTGAGCAACTCCGCGCACTCTTCGATTTCTTCCAGCCGCAGGTGCGCGGCGTCGCACCGAGCGGGCGGATCATCGTGCTCGGCACCCCGCCGGAGCACTGCGCCGACCCCCGCGAGGCGACCGTGCAGCGCGCGCTGGAGGGATTCACCCGCTCGACCGGCAAGGAGGTCAAGCGGGGCGTGACGTCCCAGCTCGTGTACGTGGCGCCGGGTGCGGAGGACGGCATCGAGTCGACGCTGCGGTTCCTGCTCTCCGGGCGGTCGGCCTACGTCTCCGGTCAGGTGATCCGGATCGGGGCCGGCGACGTCCGGGCCCCGGACGATTGGGAGCGTCCGCTCGCCGGCAAGATCGCCGTCGTCACCGGCGCCGCCCGGGGCATCGGCGAGGCGATCGTCGGCGTGCTCTCCCGGGACGGCGCCCACGTGGTCTGCGTCGACGTCCCGGCGACCGCGTCCACGCTGGCCGACGTCGCGGCCCGGGCCGGCGGCGAGTCGCTGACGCTCGACGTCACCGACGACGACGCACCCCAGGCCCTCGCCGGACACCTGCGGGACGGTGCGGACATCGTCGTGCACAACGCCGGTGTCACCCGCGACCGCACGCTCGGCCGGATGGACGCCGCCCGCTGGGAGCTGGTCCTCGACGTCAACCTGACGAGCGAGGAGCGCATCAACGACGTCCTGCTCGGCCAGAACGTCCTGCGCACCGGCGGGCGGATCATCGGCACGTCCTCCATCGCCGGGATCGCCGGGAACATGGGGCAGACCAACTACGCCACCAGCAAGGCCGGCGTGATCGGCATGGTGCAGTCGCTGGCGCCGACGCTGGCCTCCCGTGGGAGCACGATCAACGCGGTCGCACCCGGATTCATCGAGACGCAGATGACCGCCGCGGTACCGCTCGTCATCCGGGAGGCCGGGCGCCGGATGAACAGCATGACCCAGGGCGGCCGCCCGGTCGACGTCGCCGAGACCGTCGCCTGGTTCGCCTCCCCCGGCTCCGCCGGGGTCAACGGCAACGTGGTCCGCGTCTGCGGCCAGTCGCTCCTCGGCGCATGAAGAACAACGACGATCTCGACGCCGCTCGGCTGAACACCGCGGCTCCGGCGCCGAGCACGGGCACATCGTCCCCCGGGGAAGTGCGGGTTCTCCCACGCACACCCAACCTCGGCGTGCTGTACCCCAAGGCACTGCTCAAGCGCGGGGGCGGCGGCCAGCTGCCCGCGACCGCACTCGCGCTGCGGGACGTCGCGGTCGACCCGGAGCGGCTGGCGGACTACAGCCGGGTGTGCGGGTTCGGGCTGGGCACCGCATTGCCGGCCACCTACCCGCACGTGCTGGCGTTCCCGCTGGCGATCGCGCTGATGTCCGAGCCGGGCTTCCCGTTCCCGCTCCCGGGCATCGTCCACATCGGCAACACGATCACCCAGCTGCGGCCGATCGCTCCCACCGAGGCGCTGAGCTTCGAGGTACGCGCCGCCGATCTCCGGCCGCATCGGCGCGGCCGCCAGTTCGACCTGGTCACCGAGGCACGCGTCGGCGACGAGCGCGTCTGGCACGGCACCGCCACCTACCTCCGCCGCGGCACCCGACCCGACGGGGACACCCAATCCGACGGGGACACCCAGCCAGACGGGAGCACCCAGCCCGATGGCACCGCCCAGCCCGACGGCACCGCCCAGCCCGACGGCACCGCCCAGCCCGACGGCACCGCACCGGCCGATGCCACCCGGCCCGGCGACGGCGCTCGCGTCGCGTCGGACTACCTGGTCGGCTCGCCCGGCGGACCCGCACCGACCGCGGTCTGGCGGGTGCCGGGCTCCGTGGGGCGCGCGTACGCGGGCGCGTCCGGCGACCGCAACCCGATCCACCTGCACCCGCTCACGGCACGGGTGTTCGGGTTCCCGCGCGCGATCGCCCACGGGATGTGGGTGAAGGCGCGGTGCCTGGCCGCACTGGGCGGGCGCCTGCCGGAGGCGTACACGGTGGACGTCCGGTTCGCGAAGCCGCTGCTGCTGCCGTCGACCGTCGACTTCGGTGCGCGCGGCCGCCACGGGGGCTGGGACGTCTCGGTGGCGTCGAAGGGACGCCCGCACCTCACCGGACGGGTGGAACCGCGGTAGAGGTGCGCCAGACCTCGCCCCGGATGAGGCTGCCGAGCCCCATCCACAGCACGTTCATCAGCCGGGTGGCCGCGGTCTCCGGCTTCTCGTCCGGGTGGTCCAGGAGCCACTCGGCCATCGACTCACCGGTGCCGACGAGCGCGTGGGCCAGCGCCCGCAGCTCGTCGGGGCCGGGGTCGACCGCGCCGGAGGAGCGGATCGCACGGGCGAACAGGTCCGCGACGTTGTCGATGACGAGCCGCCGGATCGACGCGACTTCACCGGCGAACTCACCCTCGCCGCGCGCCTGGCGGAACATCACCGCCCACGCGTCCCGGTGCTCCCCGACGAAGTGGAAGAACGCCTGTACCGCGGCCCAGAGCTGCTGCTCGGCGGGCAGCTCGGGGTCGGCGGCCGCGCTGATCGCCTCGGTGAGCTGACCACCGGCCCGGCGGATGCAGGCGCTGAACAACTCGCCTTTGGACCCCAGGTAGAGGTAGACCATGGGCTTGGAGATGCCGGCCCGCTCGGCGATCTCGTCCATCGAGGCGGCGTGGAAGCCACGCTCGGAAAAGACGGCGGTGGCGGCGTCCAGCATCTGCTGCTCGCGGACGCGCCGCGGGAGGCGCCTCGAGGGACCCGTCACGCTTGCAGCCTACCCTTCTGGCCAGTAATCTACTCGCGAGTAAGTTTACTAGTCAGTAGGCGCTTTTCCATCAGCACCGGTCGCTCAGCACGAGCCCCGCTCAGAACGAGGACACGATGTTCAGCCTTGACCTGACCGAAGAGCAAGACGATCTCCGTGAGTGGGTACACGGATTCGCCAAGGACGTCGTCCGCCCGGCCGGGCACAAGTGGGACGAGCGCGAGGAGACGCCGTGGCCGGTGATCCAGGAGGCCGCGAAGATCGGCCTCTACGGCTTCGAGTCGCTGGCGACGTGGTGGGCCGACGAGTCGGGGCTCTCGCTGCCGATCGTCAACGAGGAGCTGTTCTGGGGCGACGCCGGGATCGCGATGTCGATCTTCGGGACGACGCTCGCGGTGGCGGGCATCTTCGCGTCCGGAACGCCCGACCAGCTCGCCGAGTGGGTGCCGCAGTGCTTCGGTGACGAGTCCGACCCGAAGCTCGGCGCGTTCGCGGTGTCGGAGGCCGAGGCCGGCTCCGACGTCTCGGGCATGAAGACCAGGGCCCGCTACGACGAGGCCACCGACGAGTGGGTGCTCAACGGCGCGAAGGCGTGGATCACCAACGGCGGCATCGCCAACGTCCACGTCGTCATCGCCTCGGTCGACCCGGCGCTGGGCTCGCGCGGGCAGGCCGGGTTCATCATCCCGCCGGGCACCAAGGGGCTCTCCACCGCGCGCAAGGTGAAGAAGCTGGGTCTGAAGGCTTCGCACACCGCCGACCTCTTCCTCGACGACGTCCGGATCCCCGGCAGCTGCCTGCTCGGCGAGAAGGAGAAGCTGGACGAGAAGCTGGCCAGGGCCCGCGAGGGCGTGGGCAGCAAGGGTCAGGCCGCACTGCGGACGTTCGAGGTGAGCCGCCCCACCGTCGGGGCGCAGGCGATCGGCATCGCCAGGGCTGCCTACGAGTACGCGCTCGACTACGCCAAGGGGCGCGAGACCTGGGGCCGTCCGATCATCGAGAACCAGGCCGTCGCGTTCGCCCTCGCGGACATGAAGATGGAGATCGACGCCGCCCGGCTGCTGGTGTGGCGCGCGGCGTGGATGGGGCGCACCGGCAAGGAGTTCGGCGCGGGCGAGGGCTCGATGTCCAAGCTCAAGGCCGGCGAGGTCGCGGTGTGGGCCACCGAACGGGCGGTGCAGCTGCTCGGCGGGGCCGGCTACAGCCGCGAGCACCCGGTGGAGCGGATGTACCGCGACTCGAAGATCTACACGATCTTCGAGGGCACGAGCGAGATCCAGCGCCTGGTGATCGCCCGCGCGATCTCCGGAGCCCGCATCCGCTGACGACGCGGCCCCGTCGCGGGGCCGTCGCGGGGCCGTCGCGGGGCCGTCGCGGGGCCGTCGCGGGGCCGTCGCGGGGCCGGGGCCCGCGGGCCGGGGGTCGCGGGGCCGCGGGGCCGCGGGGCCGCGACGCCGCACGTCCCCGACGTGCGCGCCGCCCGGGTAGGCGTCGCACCAGGATGCTGTTTGCGAGCGCGCGAAACAGCATCCTGGTGCGCGTGGAGCCACCTACCATAGTGTGGTTGACTACTCACATGGCCCGAAGCCTCTCCACCGCGGAAGACCGACGCGAAACCGTCCTCACGACCGCGGTCAGCGCGTTCGCCACCCGCGGCTACTTCGGCACGACGACGGTCGAGGTCGCGAAGGCCGCAGGCATCTCCCAGGCCTATCTTTACCGCCTCTTCCCGGACAAACAGACGCTCTTCGCCGCCGTCGTCGAGCGGTGCTTCACGCGCATCCTGGAGAGCTTCGCGGAGGGCGCGACCGGCGACACCCCGGAGGCGGTGCTGAGCTCGATGGGCGGCGCCTATGCGAACCTCATCGCCGACCAGGATCTGCTCCTCACCCAGATGCACGCCCAGTGCGCTGCCCTGTCGGTCCCCGAGGTGAAGGACGCGGTACGCGCGGGCTACCAGCGCCTCGTCGACTACGCGTGCGGCGTCTCCGGAGCCTCGGAGAAGGACGTCCAGGCGTTCTTCGCCACCGGCGCGCTCTGCACGGTCGTCGTCTCGATGGGCGCCGACGAGGTCGACGAGCCCTGGGCCAGGACGCTCAACCGGGACCTGCGTCACCCCTGATCCTCGGCTGGAGGTTCCTCCAAACACGCCCCGCGCCACCCGCCCGGATATATCCGCGTCGCACCTTGTCAGCCTGGGGGACGCCCCGCATACGGTGTAACGATCGGTGGACCGGAGGAGGCGCATGGTGACGGAGACGAGCGGCGTGAACACCGCCCCGAGCAGGGTGGACGGCGCCGAGACGATCCTCTCCGCGGACGCCGTGGCCTTCCTCGCCGACCTGCACCGCACGTTCGGCGCCCGCCGCACCGAGCTGCTCGCCCGGCGCAGAGCCCGCCGGGAGGAGATGGCCCGCACGGGCACGCTGGACTTCCTGCCCGAGACGGCGGGCATCCGCGCCGACCCGTCGTGGCAGGTGGCCCCGGCGCCCAAGGACCTGCTGGACCGGCGCGTCGAGATCACCGGCCCCACCGATCCGAAGATGGCGATCAACGCGCTGAACTCCGGCGCGAAGGTGTGGCTGGCCGACCTCGAGGACGCCAACACCCCGCACTGGGACAACGTCGTGGGCGGCCAGGTCTCCCTGTACCGCGCCACTCGCCGCGACCTGAGCTTCCGCAGCGGCGAGAAGCAGTACACGCTGAACGACGGCGACCTCGCGGTCGTCGTTCCCCGCCCGCGCGGCTGGCACCTCGACGAGGCGCACCTCACGGTCGACGGTGAGCCGATCGCCGGTGGGCTGGTCGACTTCGGCCTCTACTTCTTCCACAACGCGCGGGAGCTGTCGAGCCGCGGCAGCGGGCCGTACTTCTACCTGCCGAAGACCGAGAGCCACCTCGAAGCGCGGCTGTGGAACGACGTCTTCACGCATGCCGAGGAGACGCTCGGCACCGGCAACAGCATCCGCGCCACGGTCCTGATCGAGACGATCACCGCGGCGTTCGAGATGGAGGAGATCCTCTACGAGCTGCGCGAGCACGCCTCCGGGCTGAACGCGGGCCGCTGGGACTACCTGTTCAGCATCATCAAGAACTTCCGCGACGTCGGCCCGGAGTTCGTGCTGCCCGACCGCGCGTCGGTGACGATGACCGCGCCGTTCATGCGCGCCTACACCGAGCTGCTGGTCGCGACCTGCCACCGGCGCGGCGCTTTCGCGATGGGCGGGATGGCCGCGTTCATCCCCAGCCGCCGCGACCCGGAGGTCACCGCGAGGGCGCTGGCCCAGGTACGCGCCGACAAGGAACGTGAAGCCGCAGACGGCTTCGACGGCTCGTGGGTCGCCCACCCCGATCTGGTGCCGGTGTGCCGCGAGGTGTTCGACGCCGTGCTCGGCGACCGACCCAACCAGGTCGATCGGCTGCGCACCGACGTCCACGTGGTCGCGTCCGACCTGCTCGACGTCGCGAACACGCCCGGGGAGGTCACCGAGGCCGGTCTGCGCGCGAACGTCTCGGTGGCGCTGCAGTACCTGAAGGCGTGGCTCGGAGGGCTGGGCGCGGTCGCGATCAACAACCTGATGGAGGACGCCGCCACCGCGGAGATCTGCCGGTCCCAGGTCTGGCAGTGGATCACCCAGGGCACGATCCTCGACACCGGCGAGCCGGTCACCAGGTCACTCGTCCGCGAGATCCTCGACGAGGAGATCGCGGAGCTCGGCGACGGGTACGAGCAGGCCCGGGCGCTGTTCGAGCAGGTCGCGCTCACCGACGACTTCGTCGACTTCCTCACGCTCCCCGCCTACGCGCTGGTGCGCCGATGACGCCGCTGGACGATCTGCTCGACCGGCTCGACGCCCGGCTGGCCGACACCGACGCGGCGCTGCGCGTCCAGCACGAACGTGAGGCCCCCGGCCGCCGTCCCGTGCACACCGTGTACGTGCCCGCCGACCAGTTCTCCCCCGGGCTGCCCGCCCGCTGGGGCACCGAGGCGCTGGCCCTGCTCGACGAGCACGCGGGCGACGCCGACCGGCTGGCCGCCGCGACCGGCCTACCGGAGGACGCCGTCCGCAGCGCCCTCCCGCGCCTGCGCGTCAAGCTCGCGACCGAGCCGATCGAGGACCTCCGCATCGACTTCGAGGACGGGTACGGCTACCGCTCGGACGCCGACGAGGACGCCGACGCGCAGAAGGCCGGCCAGGCGGTGGCCGCGCTGGTCGGCCGCGAGGGTGCGCCGTTCGTGCTGGGCCTGCGGGTGAAGTCGATGGAGGCCCGCGACCGGCGCCGCGGTGTCCGGACGCTGGACCTGTTCGTCGGAGCGCTCGTCAGCGGGCTGCCGGACGGACCGGAGCTGCCGCCGGTGCTGCCCGGCGCGTTCGTCGTCACGCTGCCCAAGGTCTCGTCGGTGGCGCAGGTCGAGGCCGTGCTGAGCGTCGTCGAGGCGATCGAGGCCGCGCACCACCTCACGGCCGGGACGATCGGCGTCGAGCTGCAGATCGAGCTGCCGAGCGCGATCCAGTCCCCCGACGGGGTGGCCACCGTGGCTCAGCTGGTCACCGCGGCGGGTCCGCGGTGCGCCGGCGTCCACTACGGCACCTACGACTACAGCGCCGCGCTGGGCGTCGCCGCGGCCTACCAGTCGCTGGAGCACCCGGTCGCCGACCACGCCAAGGCCGTGATGCTGCTCGCGGCCGTGCAGGCGGGGGTGCCCGCGGTGGACGGCTCGACGAACGTCGTCCCGGTCGGCACCACCGACGAGGTGCACGCAGCCTGGCGGCTGCACGCGCGGCTGGTCCGCCGAGCGCTGGAGCGCGCGTACTACCAGGGCTGGGACATGCACCCAGGCCAACTGGTCACCCGGTACCTCGCCACGTACGTCTTCTTCCGGGACGCGCTGCCCACGGCGGCGGCTCGGTTGACCACGTACCTGGCCCGCTCCTCGGCCGGTGGCGGTGTGGTCGACGAGCCCGCCACCGCACGGGCTTTGTCCGCGGTGATCCTGCGCGGCCTGGACTGCGGCGCGCTCTCCGAGGCGGAGGTGCCCTTGGACGTGCCACAGCTGCGGCGGCTCTCCCGCCCGCGGCACTAGCAGTGCACTCCCGGCAGCGCGGCCGGAACCCACAGCACCAAGGAGGCAGGGATGACGGTGTTGGACGTGGTGATCCGCGCGCGGCGGGTAGTGACCGCGACCGGCGAGGTCGACCGCACGATCGGCGTGGCCGACGGCAGGATCGTCGCGATCGAGCCGTTCGACGCCGACCTGTCCGGCGCCGAGGAGATGACGCTCCCGGACGACCAGGTGCTGATGCCCGGCGTCGTCGACACGCACGTGCACGTCAACGAGCCCGGCCGCACCGAGTGGGAGGGGTTCGCGACCGCGACCAGGGCCGCGATCGCCGGCGGCGTCACGACGATCATCGACATGCCGCTGAACAGCATTCCGCCGACGATCGACGCGGCCGCGCTGGACGTCAAGCGCAAGACCGCGGCCTGCCAGGTGCACTGCGACGTCGGCTTCTGGGGCGGTGTGGTGCCGGGCAACCTGCCCGACCTGCGCGGCCTGCACGACTCCGGGGTGTTCGGCTTCAAGTGCTTCCTGCTGCACTCCGGCGTCGACGAGTTCCCGCCGGTGACGCCGTCGGAGCTGGAGGAGGCGCTGCGCGCGCTGCACTCCTTCGACGCACTGCTGATCGTCCACGCCGAGGACTCGCAGGCTATCGACCGGGCCCCGTCCGCCCACGGCGAGCGGTACTCCGACTTCCTCGCCTCCCGGCCCCGCGGCGCGGAGAACGTCGCGATCGCCCAGGTCATCGAGCT
>Ga0190269_10000400_pt1 | contig 22727 bp, 18 predicted proteins | sample Popmic249IS_FD_133749 | JGI IMG/M metagenome (GOLD analysis project Ga0190269, IMG submission 133749) | Populus adjacent soil microbial communities from riparian zone of Blue River, Arizona, USA - 249 IS | ecosystem: Environmental > Terrestrial > Soil > Riparian zone | place: USA: Arizona... | reverse complement strand
CGTCCGCGCGCGTCTCGAGGAACAGGTTGGCGGGCTTGAGATCGCGGTGGATGATGCCCGCGACGTGCGCCTCTGCCAGCGCTTCACACGCCTCGAGCAAGTAGCCGACGGCCTCCTCGACCGGCAGCTGTCCGCGGCGGTCGAGCTCGCTCGCCAAATCGCGGCCCTCCAGGTATTCCATGACCATGAACGGGATACCGCTCTCGATCGTCCCGACATCGAGCACCCGGCACACGTGCTCACCGCGCATGCGAGCCGCCGCACGTGCTTCACGTCGGAAGCGCTCGGCTGCCATGCCCTGTTCGGCAACCTCCGGGAGTAGGAACTTGATCGCGACGCGCTGCTCCAGCTCGCGATGACGGGCCGCGAACACGACGCCCATGCCACCCTCGCCAATGGCACGTTCGATTACATATTTTCCGGCAACCACGTCGCCGATGCCTATGGGCGGCGCAGCCATGGACGATAAAGGCTACCAGAGCCGGTAGGAATCCGCCAACTCTGCGGCCTGCTGCCCCCATTCCGGCCGCGCGGTGCCCCCAAAGCGGTCGCCTAGGTGGCCGCTCCGGTCGATCTGCTCACGCGCAGCTGTCCGCAGCGAATGACCGTGAGACTGACCCGAACGGACGACCGCAGTCCCCTCTCCGCGCCGAGTGCGCAAGCCAGATCCGAGGGGCATCGTTGCGCGCGCGCAACGATTAAGAAACAGCACAGATTTGCGGCGTTTCTCATATGGCCGCCGCGCCTCGGACATGACATGAAGCCGGCGCGTTGTGCAGAACATGTGCCTTGAAATCACGGAGCGGGGCCGCCTATGTTGCCACTACTGACGGGGGAATCGCCGAATACCATGCGGCAGCCATCCTCTATCTGTGGCTGGAGAAATCGGGAGTAGCGATGGCCAGCGGGCACGAAACCCAGAGCAGAAGCGCAGTAAAACGCCCTTCGATGTCAACCGGACAGGCCACTGGACGCGCGCTCGTAGCGCAGCCGTTTCAAAGCCCGAGCACGCTGCCTTGCGAGCCCGGCTCGATCATTCACGGCAAATACGAAGTGCTGCGTCTGATCGGCACCGGCGGCGTGGGCTTCGTGCTCGCCGCGCGCCACATCGGTTTCGACGATCTGGTCGCGCTGAAGTTCCTGCGCCCGGAGTTCTCCACGAATCAAGAAGCGGTGAGCCGCTTCATGATCGAGGCGCGCGCGAGCTTCAAGCTGCGAAGCGAGCACGTCGCGCGCGTGTTGGACGTCGATCTGTTCGAGGGCACACCGTTCCTCGCGATGGAGCTGCTCGACGGAGCCGATCTGCGCAGCCAACTCGAGATGCAGCGCTTGCTGCCGATCGCACCCGCCGTGGATTACATGCTGCAGGCGTGCGAGGCGCTCGCCGCAGCGCACGCGATCGGCGTGATTCACCGCGATATCAAGCCCGAGAATCTGTTTCTACTCGGTCATGGTGAACAAGCGGGTCACCTGAAGGTGCTGGACTTCGGCATCTCCAAGGTCGCGCTCGTCAACACCGATCGTCAGACGCATCAGGCGCTGACGCGTGTGGCCGTCGGCACGCCTCCGTACATGTCTCCGGAGCAGGTGCGCGCGTCGAGCAACCTGGATGCGCGCTCGGACCTGTGGTCGCTCGGCTGCGTGCTGTACGAGCTGCTCACCGGCACCGCGCCCTTCGATCGCATCAGCGTGATGCAGTCGTGCGCCGCCGTGCTCGAAGAGGACCCCGTGAATGCGCGCGAGCTGCGGCCCGCGATCCCGGAGGACCTGAGCGCCGTGATCATGCGCTGCTTGCGCAAGGATCCTTCCGCGCGCTTCGCGGACGTGGGCGAGCTCGCAGAGGCGCTCAGCGCGTTCGGCTCTGGCCGCTTCGACAGCTACCCCGCGCGTTGCCGCGCGCACCTGAATGGAGAGGGCATCGGCCGGCGCTCGACGCCCAACTCGCTCGCGCCCGTCGGTCCGCGCATCAGCGGTGCGGTGCCCGCGCTCGACAGCAGCCGACTGCGCTCGATCGGGGCGCAGGCGCAGCGCCAGACACACGCGCAGGGCGCGCCGCTCTCGCAGCGCAGCCTCCACCACGTCACCGTGCCGCCGAGCGCGCCGCGCCAGACGCACGCGCCGCTCTCGCAGCGCAGTCTACACAACGTCAGCGTGCCGCCGAGCGCACCGGCCCACCAGCCCATCCCTGAAGCGCTCGAGTACGACAGCTTGAGCGACTTCGATCTCGGTGTGCCGAAACGCAGTCCTGGCCGCCTGGTGGTCTGGGCGACGCCGCTCGTCGTGGGCGGCCTGTTGGCTGCCTACCTGGGCACGCGTGAGCAACCTGCGCCCGTGGTGCGGCCCGCGCCACGCGTCGTCAGCGAAGCGCCCGCGCTCGCGGCCGCCGCCGAGATGGCCGTGGCCGACCCGACGGGCACGCAGTCGCTCCTGAGCGCCGTGCAGCCAGCGGCTGCGCCCCTCGAGGACGGCCCTGCAGCGAGCGCCGTCCAGTCCGACGTCGCGCAAGCCACGCCCGAAGAGTCGGCCGTCAAGGACGTGAAAGAAGCGAAGGAGGCCTCGGTGCCCAGCACGAGCGCCGCTCCGAAGCCCCGGGCTGTGCCCGCCGCGAAGGCTAAGCCGCGCACGGCGGCGCTGAGCGCCAAGCCCAAGGCGCCCGCGCGCAGCTCGGACGAACCCGACGTCGGATTCTGAGCGTCCCGCTCACCTGACAGTCAGAGCGGCGCTACTGCCTGGCGCGTTCCGTCACGGGCACTGGACGTAAGTGCCCTCGGTGCGACCGAGCTGCAGGTCGTACGTGATGCCGGAAGAGTCGTAGCTCGCGCGCCCCGCCGCCTCGGAGATGCACCAGAGCTCGATGGTGCCGCCCAGGATCGCGCCATGGTCGTCCCACACGAGCGGGGCGCTGGTGCCGATGATGGTGACAGGCGTGGTTTCTGTCAGGTGACGAAATGCGGATAGTACCTTGCTGCCCTGCAGCTCGACTTCGATGCCACCGCGGCCCAGCAGCGGCAGCATCTGCGCGATCGAACGCCCCGTGACGGCGCGGCCGCGGAGGGCGGCGATGCCGTACGCCACCGCGTACGTCGCGTCGTAGGCGCTGCCCATCCCGAACAGGTTCGTGGTCTCGTTGGGATGACGCGTGGCGTAGCTGACCATGAAGGCCTCGTTGACCGGGATCGATCGCGTCGCGGGCCGTGCGCCCGTGCCGCGGATGCGGCGCCGCAGCTCGGGATTGCCGGTGACCGCATCGATCAGCTCGGGCGTCCTGAGCGAGTCGATGAGCACGTACTCCGGCCGACTTCCGGGCGGTCCCGTCCAGCCGCGCTCGAGTGGCACGAGCACCTGCGTGACGGCCTCGGCGGTGCCGGCGAGCACGACGATGTCCGGCGCGAGCTTCAGGGTCGCATCCACCAACGCCGTCTGCCCCATCTGGCTGGGCTGATACGGCAGGATCTGCACATTGCTGCCCAGGTTCATGGGATCGCTCAGCGGCGCGCCGTTGAACTCGAGCGAGTTGAGGCCGAGGCGCGTGCCCTGCCCGAGCGCGTCGTCCCGGTAGATCACGGCCAGCTTGAGTCTGTTGCGACCACGTGCCGCGCGCAGCGGCTGCTCGAGGGTGTTGATCTCGGCGCGCATCAGCGGCGCGCGCTGCACGTCGGTCGGCACCATCTGCCAGGTCAGATCGTTGTCCAGTAGGTCGGCGATGCTCGACGCCACGGCCGTGGGGCTGATCACCAGGGTTCCCGAACCGATCGTCAGCTTGTTCGACAGATCCAGGGTATCCTGGCTCGTATTCGGCCCGATGATCGCGGGCACGCCGAGATTCGTGACCAGATGTCCCGCCGCTCGCAGCAGCTGGGCCTCGTCGCAGGACACCAGCACGAGCGGCCGCGAGCCCGCGGAGGTGGCGCCGGCGGGCACACCCCCTGCAGCGTTGATCTCTTCGACGGCCAGGATGGCGCTCTGCTCGCGAGCGCGGTTGATGCTGGCCTGCGCGCCGCTGGTGGAGAACAGCGACCCGATGATGAGAGCGTCGTCGTCGCTATGGTCGCCCGTGACCGTCTGACAATCTTCGGACGTCAGAGTGACACAGCGCTTAGTGGGCTTGTGACAAATCGTGGGTCCGCTGCGCGCGCCAGTGTCCGTTGCGGACGCGCACTCCGCGTTGCGAGTGCAGCCATCGCTTCGTTTCGCACCGGCGTCCACTCCGACGCTCGCATCGGCGTCGCTGTGCACGCGGAAATCCTTGAGCTGCAGGGCCTCGCCGCAGCCCACGCTCATGAGCATGGTCCATAGGCCCAGACGAAACTTGTGTGCAACCTTAGCTCGCACCATCTACTGCCTCGAGTCTCACCCGAACGGTTACAAAGGGCGGACACACGTGAGCCGCGCCGTGATAGCTCGAATTTGTAAGAAGCGCCAGCTGACACGACGACTCTCTCATGCCAGGCTCGGGCTCATGATGAGCGTGAATCGGGCGAGCACTTACGACGCGTGCACTCGACGTGTGCTGTTTGTGCTTGGCAGCAGCGTGCTTGGACTCTTGCCGCACACGCACGTCGCAGCGCAGGAACAACCGCAAGGCGATCCAGCTGTGACCGCGACGGCCAGAGTGTTGGCTGTCGAGGGCGTCAAGCTGGCGCAAAGTGATCGCTGCAATGAGGCCATCGACAAACTGGAGCAGGCGGAAAAGCTGCACCACGCGCCCATCGTGCTGACGCGACTCGGCGAGTGTTACATCAAGCTCGGCCGCTTGCTTGCGGGCGTGGAGAGTCTGCGCGCGGTGCTGCGTGAGCCGCTGCCTCCGAATCCGTCGGAGGCGCTGAGCCAGGCCTACGAGGACGCGCGCAATCTCATGGAATCGACGAAGCCGAAGCTCGCGACGTTGACAGTGCGCGTGGAAGGCGTCAGCGACACCTCACAGCTGAGCCTGACGATCGATGGCAAGAGCATGCCTGCGGCGCTGCTCGGAGCGGCGCAGCCCAGCGATCCGGGCGAGCGTCAGGTGCAGGTCGCGGCGCCTGGTTTCGTGACAGCGTCGCGCCGCGTGACACTCGCACCGGGCGAGGCGCAGACGGTGGTGCTGACGCCCGTCGCCACGCCGCATGCCGCGGAAGAAGCTCGCAACGAGTCGCCGCTGGCCGCGAACGATACTACGGACGCGGGAGCCGGCGAAACGCAGAGCGCACCGGACGCAGCGCTTTCGCCCAGCCACCTGCCCGCGTACATCACGTGGGGCGTGAGCGCGGGCGCGCTCGGCGTGGGCGTGGCATTCGGCGTGATGGCGCTGAGCGACAAGGCCGACCTGGATCAGCGCTGCCCGAACAAAGCCTGCCCGCCGGACGCGCAGAAGCTGCTCGACGACAGCCGCACGCACGCCACGATCTCGACCATCGGGTACGCCGTGGGCCTAGCCGGCGCCGCCGTCGGCGGCTTGCTGTTCTGGCTCGAGAGCCGCGGCAGCGACCGCCCGGCGACAGCGCGAGCAGTACAAGCCACGCCGAATGGCGTCAGCGTTCGCTTCTGACGCGTTCGGGCGTGGGATGGGCTACGGGCTCCAGACTAGGGGCTAGGGGAGCTACGGGCTGAAAGGCGAGACCGCAGACGAAGAACGCGAGCGGGCGTGATCTCGGCTCTTCTCCGACCCGAAGCCTGAAGCCCGAAGCCCGCATCAGCCCGCCGCGAGCCGCCCCAACCCCGTCCGGTCAATCCGGCGCAGGCACATCAGGAATCTTGAACTCGTCCCAGGCCGGCGTGAGGTTGCTCGTCGCCGGGTCCTGGTTCCACAGGTACACCGCCGGGTAGTTCTCCAGCTTGCCCGTCGCGTTGTCGCGGACGACGGCCGCCATGTACAGCTGCGAAGAGCGCGTGTCGTTCGGGCTGTACTGTGTCTTTGGCAGCTGGAACTGCCCCGGGTAGGCCCGCGCAGACGAGAACACCAGCCAGTAGAACGTGCGCGGCGGCGGCCCGAACTCGGAGCTCTCCGACTTCACCGACAGCGCACGCGGCGACCACTTGGCCCAGCTGTTGATCACACCCGGGCTCTTCTCGCCCGTGCAGGCGGGCGGATCGTTCGCGCGCAGCCGCAGCGCCTCGCCGCCCTTGGCTGCAATCACGTACACCTCACCATCCGGCCGGTAGTACATCGGGCCGCCGTCGATCTTCGCCACGCGATTGAACGCGATCAGCGAGTCGTCGGCCGAGAACGTGGGGTAATACTCCGCCACGCCGGGCTCCGCCGCGCCCTTCAGCTTCGACACCGGGCCGCCACGCCGCTCGTTGTACGGCACGAGGTGCAGATCGACCTCCTGATTGTTGCCCGACAGCCGGCCGTCCTGCGTCACCTCGGCGGAGGTGTACACGATCTGCTTGCCGTCGTGGCTGAAGCTCGGAGCGGCAGCGGAGCGCGTCTCGCCCTCGAGCGCGAGCAGCCCGAACGCAGCTCCTAGCTGCGCGCGCACCTGTTCGTTCAGCTGCTGCTGCACGTCGCCGCGGCTCGGGTCGCCGCGGTTGAAGGTCGCGGGCGTCTCCAGGTCGAACCACGCCAGACCATCCTTGCGGCTCGGATACGGCGCTCCGTCGGAGAAGCCCACGCCCATGCGATCCAGGTTGCGGGGCGAATACACCGAGATCAGCACCCGGTCTCCGCTGCGAAAATGCGCCTTCGAGAACGTCTGCATGCCGAGCCACGGCTGATTGATCAGCAGCGCCGCGCCCGGGCTGACGTAGCTCGGCAGCTGGCCTGCCGACGCCGCCTCGACCGACGCCAACACCCCGTTCCACGGCCAGTGGTCGGTGAACGCCACGGCATCGCCGTCCGGTGTGGACACGTGGCAGCCGATGCACTGCACGTGACCGGCTGCAACGCCTCGCGGATCGTCGTATTTGCCCCGCAGCTCGCGTCCGCCCGCGTTCAAGATGCCCATCACGTTCACGCGCGGAACGGTCAACGCGTCGATCGTGCTCTCGTCGCCGACGGCGAAGCCCGACAGCTTGCTGGCGTCCGGCCGCACCTCGGACGAGGTCGTGGCCCAGTACACGAGCTTGCCCTGCGCCTCCGCGGGCGCGATGCGGAACTCCCCGCGCACGCCGGAAGGCTTGCCTGCCGCGCGCGTGTCGACGCCGCGCACGCTGACGCTGACGGCGGCATCGGCGCTGCTCTGCGCCAAACCCTTCCAGACCATGCGCGGCAACGCCCAGCTCGTGTGCGTGGTGTACACCACCAGCGTGTTGGCCTGGTTCTCCGCAGCGATGCGGATCTCCCACAGGTTCTCGCTGGCAGCGGCCGGCAGCCAGCGGAAGCGCGGGCGCAGCCAGTTGCTCGGAAACAAACTCCCGGGTGCATCGCCGCTCGACAGCTGCGGCTCGACCACACACGGGCCCGGTCCCTTCAAGTCGCCCGGCGCGCCGAAGAAACGCGCCGCGTCGTTCGGAGCGTCATCGAAGATCGGCTGCGCCGGCAGATCGGTGCAACGCGGCGCGCAACGCGCAGGGACGTGGACCACGAAATCGCGGGAATCCTGGATCAGGCCGGGCACCGCAGCGGCACCCGCGGAGCCTGCGGCGCCACGAGGTTTGGGTGTGGCGGCTTCGCACGCGGTCACGACACACAGCGCAGCACAGGCCAGGCTGGTGACGAACCCGTGCACGGGCATCGTGCGCGATTGCGTCATGTTCCTGGTCGTGGGCAGCGCGCGACCGTCCGGGTCACCGCGGCGCACGCCAGCGCTCGCTGCGCGCCGTACGCAACGTGATCAGTCGAGTCGGGTCAACTCGAACGCGAGGTCGTTCACGCCCGAGTGCAACACCAGCTTGCGCGTCTGGCGTGGAGCGTCACGGCCCACCGCGATCACGTGCTCTCCGGGCGGCAGGGCCAGCTCAAGCAGGGGCGCCGCAGCGCCGCGCAGCTGACCGTCGACCCACACGCGTCCGGCGGGCGCCACACGCACGCGCAGCTGCGCCTCGGCGCGCTCGAGCCCATTCGGAAGCTGTGCGGGCTCTGCCGCGGGCGCGGCAGCGGTGATCGTGACGGCCTGCGAGCTGCCCGCACCCGCGTCGACGGCGCGGGGTCGCACGTTCGGCACCCCAGGCAGCGCCGAGAGAAAGCCGAGGCTCTCCGGGAAAAACGCCGACCACAGCACGAACGCCAGCACCAGCGCGCCGAGCGCGCTGAACGCTTGCCAGAACAGGCGCGAGACCCACACGCGCTCGCGCGTCTCGGACGCGCGCACGCCGGTCGTCACGGTCGCTGGCTCTGCGAGCGCCGCGGGATGCGAGCTGACCCGCGTGATGGGGATCGCAGGCGGATGTTTGCGCTGCTGGCGCGTCTCGTCGACGGTCGAAGCGAGCGCGTGCGTGTATCTCGGCGCGGGCGACGCGGGCTTCGCTTGCAGCTGTTGGCTGCGGGCCGCGGGCTCACTTGCCGCTGCCAGCGGCGGCACAGACGCGTGCGGAGGCGCGCTCGGCGTGAAGCCCATCAGCACGGGGTCCGTATCGACGGGCCGGCTCACGAGGCGGCCGTTTTCGGACACGATGGTGTGCGGCTGACGCGCGGCGACGACCAGCGGCACCAGGTCGCGATACGTCGTGAGCGACGGCGTGAGCGCGGCCAGCGCATCGAGCACGGCGTCCATGGACGCGAAGCGCTGCTCCGGGCGAAGCGCCAACATGCGCTCCACGATGGCCGTGAGGCGCTCCGGCAGACGCGGCACGCGCTGTGCGAGCGGAACGTGTCGCCCACCGAGAATGCACGCCAAGGTCTCGCTGTCGCTCGCCCCGTCGTTCGGTCGCACGCCGCTCAGGGCTTCGTACGCGATCACGCCGACCGCATATTGATCGGCGCGGCCGTCGGTGCGGTTGCCCATGGCCTGCTCGGGCGCCATGTACGAGAGCTTGCCCTTCACCGTCTCCGAGACTTCAGCGCCGCCCACCATCACCTGCGCGATGCCGAAGTCCACGATCTTGACGTTGCCGTCGTAGTCGATGACGACGTTGCCGGGCGACATGTCGCGGTGAATGACGGGGCTCGGCCGGCCGCGCAGGATGCGGCGGTGCGCGTGGGACAGCCCGCGCGCAATCTGTCCGAGCACGTGCACGGTGACCTCCGGTGACAGCCTGCCGCCAGGAGCGGCACGCAGCACCGCGCGCAGATCCGCGCCGTCGACCAGCTCGCACACGATGTAGCCGGCGCGCTCGTCGATATCGAGCACCGCCGCGATGTTGGGATGGCGCAGCGACGCCGCCAGCGCGGCCTCACGTCGGAACGAGGCCAGCCCGTCAGTCGTGCCCAGGAGCTCGGGGTTCGCGAGCTTGATCGCGACGCGCTGCTCGAACTCGTGTCCCGCCTGGCGCACCGCCTCCCACGTCGCGCCCATCCCGCCGGCACCCAACTGACGCACCAGGGTAAACCGGTCGATCCGATCCCCCAGGTTCGCCGAGTTGCGCGTCTTGCATTCGACTGGCGGCAGCGTCGCGGTATGCATCGTCGCTCCGTCTACTTTTGCCCAGCTCCACTGTCAAACCTGGCAAATCGGTACATGAAACTGCACTCGCGTTCCCTGCACACGACGCCGCGTGTCCGTTTCCGTCGCCCCACTGCTGGGATTCTTACGGCGCGGGCGGGTTTGGGTCCAGCACTGTCGGCGACTTCGCGCGTGTACGTTTTTTCGCCACGGGTTTCTTCGTGAGCTCGAACGGCTGATCCCACACGGCGAAGGCGTCTTGCTGCGTGACGGTGAAGATGCGCGAGGGGTGCGCCGGCCGCAGGTCGGGCCGGCTCGCCGTATCGAGCGTGAGCTGAAACGCACTGCCCGGAGGCTCGCGCAGCATGACGTGTGCGGTCCCGGTCGGCCCCGTGTGGGCCACCGGTTGGCCCTGAAGGAGGATCGGCAGGTTCGGCTGCGCGCGCACCGCCACCACCGCGACGTGCTCCTTCGACTCGCACGTCAGCACTAGCTCGCTCGGCTTCGCGGCGCCGTCGGGACCCACGCTGCGTTGTAAAAGCAAGGTCGGCCGCTCGCGCGGGCCGTTGTAGGCCTCGGGACAGCTGGCGCTGAGATCGACGCGCTGCCCCTCTTTGCCGGGCAGCTGCAGCACGAGCTCGCCGCTCGCGTTCGTCACGCCTAGCGGCGCGCCCGCCAGTGCGAGCTGCAGGTTGGCCATGGGCATGCCCAGGTCGTCTTGCGCGCGCACGCGCACGCTGAAGGTCTCGGCGCGGGCACCGCCCGTGCCGCAGCTCATGGCGGCGAGAAGTACGCCGCTGGCCGCTGCACAGCCCAGGGCTCGAGTCAACGCGTGCATGGTTCTTGCCCCGGTCGTCCGCAGGTTCCAGCGCTCCGCGTCAGCATGCTGTACATGGCGGCGTACTCCCTGCGCTCCGGCTCGAGCGCGCGCAGGCGCTCGTAAACACGCGCTGCGTTCGCGTAATCTTTGGCGATCAACAGCTCGATCGCTTGCTTCTCCAGCTCCGGCGCCGAACCCTGCGGCTGGACCATCACCGCCGGCGCGGCGGGCTTCAGCGCGGCTCGCTCCTGCGTCGCGGCCGAGACGTCGGTGACGGTGGAAGGCGCCATCGGCGGCACGCCCACCGGCTCGCGCGCCGTGCTCGGCAGCGCGGGCGCCGGCGCGAGCACGACACCGGGACCGGCCTCAGCTTGCGCACCGCGCGCTGCGGGCGAGCGCAGGTTCTGCCAGATGAGCAGACCACCGCCGATCACAACGGCTGCGCCCAGCAGTGACAGCGCCGGCCAAAGCTTGCGAGCCGGCGCGACCGTGCGCTTGGTCGTGCGCTCCGACAGCGCCAGGCGCGGGCGAACCACGTCGGTTGCCTCGTCGTCCGGCAGGAGCTTACCGAGATGCTCGGCGGCGTGGCGCGTGGCGAGCGGGTTGGGCTCGGCGCGCCCTGTCCCGCGCTCCTCGTGCTCATCCAGTTGCAGGTGCATGCGCGGCTCAGCCGCGCGGGGCTCTGGCGCGCGCGGCCCGTCGCTGCCGTGCAGCCGGGTGCTGGGCTCGGCGAAGCTCGACGCGGGCGCGGATGGGCGCGCGCTCGACGCAGCAGCGCGCGCCGCGATCGCGGCATCTGCGGCGCGCAGCACGTCCTGCAAGTTGGTCGGCATGCCGATGAGCGTCTTCTTCTCGGCCAGCGGCATGTGCGCGTGGGGGGTGTGCTGCGGCGGAGGTGGCGCCGGCGCAGGTTGAAAGCCGGGTGGAGGTTGAAATGGTCGCTGGGGCGGCAGCGGCGGCGGCGCCGAGACCGAGCCTGTGCCCTGCGGATTGCCGAGCCGCGTGCGCCGCATGTCGGCGGAAGCTCCGCGGCTCCCGACCTCCGCGTTAATCTCTGCGGCGGTCGCGGGACCCGCTCCGCGAGCTCCGCGGCTCCCGACCTCCGCGTTAATCTCTGCGGCGGTCGCGGGACCCGCTCCGCGAGCTCCGCGGCTCCCGACCTCCGCGTTCGGTCCCGCTTGCTGCGCGCGCAGCTTGTCCACGGCCGCCTGCATGTCGCCTGGGATTCCCACCAAGGTCTTGTTTGGCTCCGGAGGCTTGTGTGACGTCATGCTCGCTCCCTGCGTGCGCTGCGTGGGCTCGACGGACGAGCCGCCGAGCGCGTGGATGATAGCCGCAAGCCCCGCGCGCGTGCGCACTGCCTGGCGATCTGTGCAGCGTCAATCGCGGCGGGTGACCGCCACGAGCGGCGGCCAACAACTCGCAGCCCGCTGTGTACCACGCTCCGCATCGGCTGCGGCGCGCGGCAGAGCACCTCCCCGATGCTCGTGCGCACCCGTTCATCTGCATCCTACCTGGCTGCGCGCGGCTGCCCGCACACCAGGCTCGCTGTAGCGTAATCGAGCGGACTTGCAACGCGGCACTCGTGATCCAGAAGCTGGGCGCGAGAAAGTGCGTCTGCTAGGACAACGGAGCATCGCGAGGCTGCGGTGCAGAGGCTTCTCCCTGCGATGAAAAACTCGGCTTTGCATCCACAGCGCGGCCGCCATGGGTTGGCCGTGCTCGAATACGCGCTCCTCTTGCTGGTGATCGGGGCGCTGGCCTTGGCTCTGTGGGCTCGCTTCGGCCGCACGCTCAGCGAAGCGCTGCGCGACGAGTCGGCGCTCCTGCCTCCGCGTACCCCGGGCTGAGCGCGGCTGACGCGCAGCAGCTATCAGCGGCTGCGCTTGCGCACTTCGTCCAGCTCCATGCCTTGCTTCTCGAGCAAGCGATAGGCTTTTTGACGCGTGATGCCGAGCGCTTCCGCGGCGCGCAGCACGACGCCGCCGTTGTCCGCGAGCGCGCGCAGCAGCTGTTCGTATAGCTGAGCATCGTCCGGCTGGCTCATGCGTGTTTCGCCCGTGATCGCCGCGCTCGTGCTCGCGGTCTGGGGCGCGACGGGTGGAGCCATGCGCTGCTGCGGAGGCAGGTGGTCGAGCGTGAGGCTAGGGACGTCGTCGTGGAGCGCGATCATGGCCCGCGCCAGCCACTCCAGCTCGCGCACGTTCTGAGACCAGGTCTGTAGGCAAAGCCACTCGATGAGCTCGGCGTCCACGCGCGGCCCATCCCCCGTGGCTGGGTCGCGCGTGAAGTGCACGAAGAGCGGTGCGATGTCCTCACGCCGCTCGCGCAGCTCCGGCAGGCACAGCGTGTACACGCCGAGCCGCGCCACGAGATCATTGCGCAGCTGCCCGGCCTGAACGACCTCGGCGAGCGGGCGCTGCGTCGCCGCCAACAGCAGCACGTCCACGGGGTAAGCGCGGTTGTCTCCGAGCGGTTGCACCTCGTGCTCTTCGAGCGCGCGCAGCAGCTTGGCCTGGGTGCGCGGCGAGAGCTCGAGGAACTCGTCCAGCAGCAACGTGCCGCGATCGGCCTGACGAAAGAATCCGATACGCGCGCGCTCCGCGCCGGTGAACGCGCCCTTGGTGTGACCGAACAGCTCCGATTCCGCCAGATCAGCTGGGATCGCCGCGCAGTTCACGCCGACGTATTCGCCTTTGCGCCCGCTCCACGCGTGCAGCGCGCGGGCCACGCGCTCCTTGCCCGTTCCAGTCGGCCCGAGGATGACGAGCGGGATGCCCTTCTCGACGAGCTTGCGCGCGGGCGTGAGCAGCGCCGACAGGCGCGGGCCGGAGAACAAGCCCGGGGCGACCTCGCCGAAGCGCACGTCGTCCGTCAGGCCCGGCATCACGCAGCCGATCCACTCGCCGAGACGCACCACGTCGCCGCTCACGAGCGCGGCCGCGTCTACGCGCTGGCCGTTGACCCACAGCCCGTTGCGACTGCCGAGGTCGCGAATGCCGAGCGCCGAGCCGACGGGGGAGAGCTCCACGTGCTCGCGCGAGATCTTGACGCCCTCGAGCTGGACCTCACAGCTCTCCGCTCTGCCCACGACGGCCCGTCGCTCCGGTGCCGTCACTCGCCCGTATTGTGGATGCGTCCACAAAATTGCGGGCCGCTCCTCGGGAGCGACCCGGGCACGCAGGCTGCGCTGCGTCTCTGTCTTGTCTGAATCTCGCACGTTGCTCGTTCTGATCAGCTCGTTGAGTCGCGCGGGGCTGCCGTGCAGGAGCGACACGAACGCGCTCTCGGAACCCCGCACCAGCAACAGAAGCATCGCCGGGCGCAGTGCGCAAGCGTGCGCTGACGTCCCGTTCGATGGCCGGACAGCGAGTGCGCAGCGTACGCGAAGTGCGCGGCTCAGAAATCTTCGAAGCGCAAACGCACGTTGGTGCGCGGAGCGCTCGTAACCATGGCGTAAAGCACGCCTGGCGTCGGGCCGGCGGAGAGTCGCGCGCGCGTCAGGATCGAGTCGTCGAACGACGCTTCGTCGGTCAGGTGCCGATCGATGAGCGCGGAGCTGAGCGCGAGCGCCACCGCGTTGAGCTGGTCCAGCGTCGCGAGCGAGGTGGCCGTCAGGCGATCGGCGCGGCCGGCGCGGCCCCAGTACGCCACGTCGACGGAGCGAGCGCCGTTGGCGGCGGCAGGAGCCGAGAACGCGACGGTGAGGAGCGCGGCGGGCTGGATGCCCTTGCGCTGCGCGTCCGCCGGCGCCAGCACGCGATAGCCGACCTGGTTGAGCGCGGCGCGCAGCTCTCCGGCCGCGCGAACGCCGCCGCTCGACTCCATGACCACCACGATGGCCGGACCCGAGGCTGCGGCCGCCTTCGGCGCGGCTGGCGTGCTCGCCGGGACGGTGGCGGCGCTCGGCCTGGCTGGCGCGCCGGGCGTCGGAGCGCTCGGAGTGACGAGTGGCAGAGCGGCCGGTGCCGGCAGCGGCTGCGCCTGTGGCCTGACTGCCTGGGGCGCTGCGGGAAGACTGGGACTGACACTGGGACTGGGCGGGGATGGCACCAGCTCTTGCCCGATGGCAGTGCCACTCACGACGCTCGCGACGACCAAGACCCACCCGAGTGCGCGCATGGGCGTACTATACCCCGCAACCACGAGGTTTCCATCGATACGGCGCAGCGCCCGCGTGAGTGGGACGCGTAGGCGAGCTGGCGCCTTTGTATGCCCGGCATTGCGTCGGCGTTTCGCGCGGGTGGCAGCGCGGTACAAAGCGCGAACGAGCATATCTTTTGTCAGAGAGGTCGATTGTCCGCGCGGATGTGCCAGTAGATATGGTCGAAGCTCGCGGCATCGAACAGGAGACGCCATGCAAAAGCTCGTGCTGCAACCCGGAGTCGTGACCGGCAAAGCGCTGACGGACTTGTTCGCGTATTGCAAGCGCGCGCAATGCGCCTTGCCCGCGGTCAACGTGATCGGCAGTCACTCGGCGAACGCCGTGCTCGCAGCAGCCAAGCAGGCCCGCTGTCCAGTGATCGTCCAGTACTCGCACGGGGGCGCGCAGTTCAACGCGGGCAAGTTCCTCGACAACTCCGCGCACGCCGCCTCGATCGCGGGCGCAGTGGCCGGCGCGCATCACGTGCGGCTGCTCGCCGAGGCCTACGGCGTGCCCGTGGTGCTGCATACCGATCACTGCGCGAAGAAGCTGCTGCCGTGGGTCGATGGCCTACTGACCGCGGGCGAGCGCTACCACGCGCAGCACGGCGTGCCGCTGTTCAGCTCACACATGCTCGACTTGAGCGAGGAACCGCTGCAGCAAAACCTCGAGCTGTGCGCGACGTATCTGAAGCGCATGGCGCGCATCGACATGACGCTCGAGATCGAGCTCGGCGTCACAGGCGGCGAGGAAGACGGCGTGGACAACTCGGGCATCGACAACGCCAAGCTGTACACGCAGCCGGCCGACGTGCTCGCCGCGTACGACACGCTCACGCCGCTCGGTGCGTTCACAGTCGCGGCGTCGTTCGGCAACACGCACGGCGTGTACGCGCCCGGAAATGTGAAGCTCACGCCGGTCATCCTGAAGAACAGTCAGACGCACATCGCCGCTGAGCGCAAGACCGGCGACAACCCGGTGGATTTCGTCTTCCACGGGGGCTCTGGCTCCTCGCTGTCGGAGATCAGCGAAGCTGTGAGCTACGGTGTGGTGAAGATGAACGTCGACACGGACACGCAGTGGGCGTTCCTGCGGCCCATCAAGAAGTACATGGACGACAAGAGCGCTTATCTGCAGGCTCAGCTCGGCAACCCCGAGGGGCCGGACAAGCCCAACAAAAAATACATCGATCCGCGCAACTGGATGTACCTCGGCGAGCAGGGGCTGTGTGCGCGTGTGGTCCAGGCGCTGCAAGACCTCGGTGCGGTCGGTAAGTTCGAGCTGGCCTGAGGTCACCCTGCTCGACTGCGGCCGTAGTAGCTCAAGGTTTCGCGGCCTTCGGCCGTAGCAAGTCGTGACATCCTCTCGATGTCACCTTCGTCAGGTACCTTTGGAGCCGACCGCGTGAAGAACATTCTCGCCAAGCGTGAGCTGAGCAAGCTGGGACAGTTCGTCGATCAGGAGACGCTGATCGCGTTCGACTTCGATGGGACCCTCGCGCCGCTCGCCCGCGACCCGCGCGCGGCGCAGGTGCGCAAGAGCACCTTGCGCCTGCTGACGCGTCTCGCCGAGCGTTTTCCGACGGTGGTGATCTCGGGCCGTCCGCGCGCGGACGTGTTGGCGCGGCTCAACGGCGTGCCGGTGCGCGCGGTGATCGGGAATCATGGCCTCGAGCCGAGCCCGGATGCGCCGCGCTATCACGGCCTCGTGAAGAAGTGGTTGCCGCAGCTGAGAGAGGCGCTGCATCCGGTGCAGGGTCTGGAGCTCGAGAACAAGCTGTACTCGATCTCCATCCACTACCGTCGCGCACGCGGCCGGGCCGCGGCGCGCGCTGCGATCGGCCAGGCCGTGCAGGCGCTCGGCAGCGAGGCGCGTATCGTCGACGGCAAGCTCGTGGTGAACGTGCTGCCCGCGGACGCACCGAACAAGGGCAGTGCGCTGCTCGATCTGCGCGCCGCGATCCAGGCCAAACATGCCGTGTTCGTGGGCGACGACATGACCGACGAGGACGTGTTCGGCGCCGCCCAGACCGCGCAGCTGCTCGGAATCCGCGTGGGCCGCGCGTCCGAGTCGAGCGCGAGCCACTACCTGGCCAAGCAGGCCGACATCGATCACCTGCTCAAGCGCTTGCTCGAGCTTAGCGCGAACGACAACGCTCGCGGCTGATGCGCCCGAACAGGCACCGGCCTACGCCGGCTTCGCGAACGTCTTCTTGAAGGCTTCCTTGTCCTCGGCCTTCTCGAGCGCCGCCTGCAGGTCGACGGTGCCCGCGCGCACGAACTGCTCGAGGGCCATGTCCATCGTCTGCATGCCCTGCGCGCGTCCGGCCTGCATCAAGCTGTGCAGCTGAAACGCCTTGGCCTCGCGGATGATCGAGGCCACGGCCGTGGAGCCCACGAGGATCTCGTGCGCTGCCACCCGCCCCGTGCCGTCCGCGGTGCGCAGCAGCTGCTGCGCCACGATGCCCGCGAGCGACTCGGCGAGCATGCCGCGCACCTGCGGCTGCTCGTCGTTCGGGAACGCGTTCACGATGCGCTCGATCGTCGCGGGCGCGCTGTTGGTGTGGACGGTGCCGAACACCTGCACGCCGTAGCTCGCGAGCTGCAGCGCCATCTTCATGGTCTCGTTGGTGCGCAGCTCGCCTATCAGGATCACGTCAGGGTTCTCGCGCCCCGCCGAGCGGATCGCCGCAGCGAAGCTCGACGCGTGTGGGCCCACCTCGCGGTGCGTGATCTGCGCCTTCTGCGGCTCGTGCACGAACTCGATCGGGTCTTCGATGGTCAGGATGTGACAGGCGCGCGTGCGGTTGATGTGATCGATCATCCCGGCCAGGGTCGTGCTCTTGCCCGAGCCCGTGGGCCCCGTCACGAGGATCAAGCCCGCGCGGCGCTCGGCCAGCTTGCGCACGACCTCCGGCGTCTTGAGCTCGGCGAGCGTCAGGACCTTGCTGGGGATGGTGCGAAAAACGGCAGCGAGGCCCGTCTGCTTGTAGAAGTAGTTCGCGCGAAAGCGCGCGCGGCTGCCGAGCTGGTACGCGAAGTCGAGATCCCACTCGTTCTCGATCTGCGCGCGCTGCGCGTCGCTCGTGATCTCGAACAGCAGCTCGCGCATCTCGGCGTCCGACACCGCGCCCTCGCGCAGCGGCACGAGCGAGCCGCGCACGCGCGCCATGGGAGGTTGGCCGACGGCGAGGTGCAGGTCGCTGGCCTTGGCGGTCAACAGCTGCTCGAACAGGTTGTCGATGCGCGGCATGGCTGTCTCCTACTTGTTTTCGCCGCCGAAGAGCTTGCCCGCGCGCGACATGACCTGCTTGCCGAGCTCGACGCCGCGCTTTTGCAGGTTCGCGGCCGGATCGTTCTGGTTCTCGGGCACGGCGCCTTCGCGCGGCTCTCTCGGCTTACCGCTGACGAGCGTCTCCACTAGTTCCGGCGAGTCGGCGTATTCGCGCGCGATCTCGAGGGTGGTGCGTCCCTGCTTCACCAGCTCGGCCAGCGAGTCGTCGAGGCGCACGATGCCGAGGCTCTTGCCGCGCTGCTGCAAGCTCGCGATCTGGTAGGTGCGGTTGTCGCGGATCAGGTTCCAGAGCGGCGTGCTCCCGGGCAACACCTCCGCCGCCGCGCAGAGCTGCTTGCGATCCGCGCTCGGCACCAGACGCTGCGAGATGATGAGACGCAGACCGCCCGCGAGCGTCATGCGCACCTGCGGCTGATCGCCGGGCGGAAACAGATCGATCAGGCGCTCGATGGCCTTCGCCGCGCTCGGCGTGTTCATGGTGCTGATCACCAGGTGGCCCGTCTCGCTCGCGGACAGCGCCATGCGCACGGTCTCGGTGTCGCGCAGCTCACCGACTACGATCACATCGGGATCCTCGCGCAGCGCGCCCTTCAGCGCGGCCGCAAACGTCTTGGTGTGGCTGCCGACCTCGCGCTGCGAGATCACGGCGCTCGCCGTGGGGTGCACGTATTCGATCGGATCTTCCACGGTGATCACGTGGTGCGCGGTCTCGCGGTTCAAGATGCCGACGAGCGCCGCCAAGGTGGTCGTCTTGCCGTGGCCGGTTGGGCCGGTGATCACGATGAGGCCCTGGTGATGCTCGAGCGCGTTCGCGATCGTCTCCGGCAGACCGAGCTGCTCGAGCGTGGCGATCTCGCCGATCGGCCGCGCTGTGAGCTTCAGGCCCGTGCGCTGACGGCTCACGTTGGCGCGGAAGCGCCCGTGCTGCTCGTGGATCAGCGAGAAGTCGCAGGAGCCCTGCGCCTCCAGGTTTGCGCGCATGCGCGCCGGCACGCGCGGCAAGAGCAGCGCCTCGAGCTCCTCCGGACGCGGCGTCTCCGGCTGCGGGACCAGCTCGCCCGCGATGCGCAGCATGGCCGGCCGATCGGCGAGCAAGTGCATGTCGCTCGCGAGCAGCTGGCGCGCTCGGCCGAGCAGGCTGTCCAGCAAATCGGCGTCCGGGCGAGCCGCTCGCAGCGGCGCCGGCGCGGGCGGCGCGTCGAGATCCGTGGGGCTGAAGCGCTGCGGCGGCTGCGGCGGCTGCGGCGGCTGCACATACCCGCGGCCCTCGAGCTCCAGCGCGGGGTTGCGTGGCGGCGCAGGCAGCGACAGGCCGTGCGGGTCGAGCGCTGCGCCCGGCCCGCGTCCGGCGCTGCTCACGGCGGCAGGCTGCGCGCGCAGGTTCTGCGAGGAGCCGCTGCCGCGCGCCAGGCTGTTCTCCCAGTCTCCGGCGTGCGGCGCGTGTCGGGGCTCCTGCCCAGCTGCAGGGCGCACGGCGCGCATGTCGCGCACGCTGCGCGTCTGCGCGATGCGCAGGCTCATCCGCAAGAGCGAGCCTTCGTAGCCGGCGGTGATCGCGATGCGACCCACGACGGGATGCAGAAACTCCCACTGCACGCCGTCGGCCAGGCGCGCTGCGTGCTCTTGCCCGCGCGCCGCCATGATCACCGAGAGGATGTCCTCGTCGCGCAGGGTCTGCGAGCTCAGCCGGCGATAGGTGCCGTTCACCAGCGCACACGGCGCTTTGCCGCCCAGCAGCACAATCTCTTGTACCTCGGGGCGTCCGAGCAGCGGAAACAACTTGTTGGCGAGCATCGAAGGCGCGACGGCATCCAGCGTGCGCCGCTACTTCATCCTAACGCAAAGCGCGCGGCCCAGAACATGCGCGAGGACGTACCGAAATGCCTGCGATGTGCGACGTGGGCTGACCTACTCCGGCAGCGGCGTGAACTCGAGCTCGTCGCCGGGCACACGCGCGAAGCGTTGCTCGCGCCAGGCTGTCTTGGCCTGCTCGATGCGCGCCTCGGACGTCGACACGAAATTCCAGAAGATGTGGCGCTCTCCGCTGAGCTTCGCGCCGCCGAGCAGCATCACCCGCGCGCCGCTGTCAGCGGCGATGAGCTGCAGCTTGCTGCCCGGGCGCACCACGGCGAGGTCACCCTCCACCAGAGTCTTGCCGGCGCAGCGCAGCGCACCGCTCACCACGTACAGCGCGCGCTCCTCGTGCTCGTCCGTCAGCGCGAGCTCGGCTGCAGCCGACAGCTGCAGCGCGGCGTAGAACGTGGGCGAGGCGACGGCCACCGGCGAGACGAGGCCGTAGCCGGTGCCCGCGATCAGGTGCAGGTCCACGCCGGGCCGCGTCAACCGCGGCAGCGCACTCGCCGGATGGTGCACGAAGCTCGGCTCGCGCTCCTGTTCACCCTCGGGCAGCGCCACCCAGGCCTGGATGCCGTGCAGCCGGTGCTCTGCCTTGCGCCGCTCCGGATCCGTGCGCTCGGAGTGCACGATGCCGCGACCTGCGACCATCCAGTTCACGTCCGCGGGCCGAATCACCTGGTGATAACCGAGGCTGTCGCGGTGGACGATCTCCCCTTCGAACAGATAGGTGACCGTGGCGAGACCGATGTGCGGGTGCGGGCGCACGTCCATGCCGCTGCCAGCGGCCATGGTCACGGGCCCCATGTGATCGAAGAACACGAACGGTCCGACCAGCTTGCGCTCACGCGCGGGTAACAGCCGGCGCACGACGAAGCTGCCGAGGTCGCGTGGGCGCGCGTGCAGCACGAGCTCCAGCTCGGCAGGCAAGTTGTCGCTGTGCGTTTCCATCACGTCGATCCTTTGTGCTCGTTGGCTTTGAGCTCGTCGAGCAGCGCACAAGTGACGCGCTCGAGGCCTCGCGCCCTGGCCTCGCGCTCGGCGCGGCTCTTGATGAACGGCCGTATGAAGAACGGCGCCTTCTTGATGCGGGCTTGTGCTTCGAGCTCCCAGTCCATGGCGCGCAGTATGGCCTCGGAGCGGTCCTCGCTCAACGGCCGAGCTCGGCCGCCTGCGCGGTGAGCTCGAGCGAGCGCAGGCGCGCCGCCTGCTCGAACACGTGCGTGGTGACGATCAGCTCGTCGGCGCCGGTGCGCTCTGCGAAGCTGCGGAGGCCTTGCCGCACCGTGTCGCGCGAGCCGATCACGGCGCAGGCCGTGAAATCCGCGAGCACCGCACGCGCCGCGGGCTCGAGCCCCTCGAGGAACTGCGGATCCGGCGGCGGCAGCGGGCCCGGCCGCCCGCGCCGCAGCTGCACGAACGACTGCAGCGAGGACGTCTGCAGCAGCTGCGCTTCGCGGTCGGTGTCGGCTGCGATGACCGGCACGCCCAGCATCAGGTACGGCCGCTGCAGCTGCGCGGAGGGTCGGAACTGCGAGCGGTACACGGCACAGGCTTGCATCAGCGCGGCGGGCGCGAAGTGCGACGCGAATGCGTACGGCAGCCCGAGTGACGCTGCGAGCTGCGCGCCGAACAGGCTGGAGCCGAGGATCCAGAGCGGCACGTTCAACCCCGCACCTGGCACCGCGCGCACGGCCTGGCCCTCGGCGGCTTCGCGGAACCAAGCCTGGAGCTCGAGGACGTCGTCCGGAAAGTGCTCGGCGCTCGCTGGATCGCGACGCAGCACGCGCTGCGTCAACGGATCGGAGCCCGGCGCGCGACCGAGCGCGAGATCGATGCGGCCCGGAAACAGCGACTCCAGGGTGCCGAACTGCTCTGCGATCACGTACGGCGCGTGGTTTGGGAGCATGATGCCGCCCGCGCCGACGCGGATGCTGCGCGTGCCGGCCGCGACGTGGCCAATCACGACGGCGGTCGCGGCGCTCGCGACGCCGGGCATGTTGTGATGCTCGGCGAGCCAGAAGCGCTGGTAGCCGAGCCGCTCCGCGTGCTGCGCCAGCTCGCGCGTGTTCTGGAGCGCAAGCGATGCGCTGCCGCCCTGCACGATGGGCGAGAGATCGAGGATCGAGAGCGGGACCATGGCGTTCTTGTAGCAGGTGCTGCGCACGGCGAGCGCGGTGTGACCTTTGACATGGGGCGCGCGCGGCTTGCCCGCAAGATCGAAAGCGCGCACGCTCTACGCCTGCGCGTGATCTGCCATAGGTGGAGAAGCTTCCGCTGGGCTGGGGCCGTGCTGCTCGGCGCGGCGCTCGTGGCCTTTTGGCTCCGCCCTGTGCCTGGGTTGGCCGATGCGCCGCGCGCAGCGGCGCTGCACGGCTTGCTGCAGATGTCGCTGCCGGATCGCACGACCCGCGTGCACCGCTTCAGGCTGCCGACCGCAGGCCTGCGCGCGGAGGTCGTGGACCTGCAATACCGCACCTTGCTGGGCGACGCGTTGGGCGACGCGGATCTAGTCGTCAACGGCGGGTACTGGGGCTTCGGCCGCGATGCGCGGCGCGTGTTGATCGGCCTGTTGCACGTGGGCGGACAGGAGCTGTCACCGCTGCGCAAGACGCTCGACGGTGGCGTGCTCGTCCTGTCGCGCGGGATCGCGAGCATCCAGCCGAGTCGCGGCTACCAGAAGCCGGCGGACGTCGACCTGGCCGTGCAATGCAGCCCGCGGCTCGTGGCGGCGGGCAGCGTGATCCCGAAGCTGAAAGAGCAAGGCGGGGCCGCGCGAACCGGCGCGTGCGTGCGCGACGCTGGGAAGACGCTCGAGCTGTATCTGACCGAGCCGCGCGATCGGGGGCCGAGCTTGTCGCAGTTTGCGGGGTTCTTGGTGGCGCAGGGTTGCGAGCACGCGCTCAACCTGGACGGCGGGCCTTCGACGGCTGCGGCCTTTCGCGAGCAGGGCGAGGTCGTGCGCGTTGGAGCGGGGCGGGAGCTGCCTTATGCCCTGCGGTTCCGACAGGTGCGGTGAGCCACGTAACCGTAACCGTAGCCGTAACCGAGTCTCGGTCGTCCACGTCCACGGTTACGGTTACGGTTACGAGCTTGGTTTGGCTTGACGTGGGGGTTAGGTCGCACCAGGCTTTGGGTTTCCCTGGAGACGCCT
>Ga0190269_10000399_pt1 | contig 22772 bp, 19 predicted proteins | sample Popmic249IS_FD_133749 | JGI IMG/M metagenome (GOLD analysis project Ga0190269, IMG submission 133749) | Populus adjacent soil microbial communities from riparian zone of Blue River, Arizona, USA - 249 IS | ecosystem: Environmental > Terrestrial > Soil > Riparian zone | place: USA: Arizona... | reverse complement strand
GTGATTAAGCGGAGGTCGGGAGCCGCGGAGCTTGCGGAGCGGGACCCGCGACCGCCGCTGTGATTAAGCGGAGGTCGGGAGCCGCGGAGCTTGCGGAGCGGGACCCGCGACCGCCGCTGTGATCAATCGTCAGTGACTGAGCGCTTCGCCGCGGTTCACGATGCGCGGGGTCAGAAAGATCAACAATTCGCTGCGCGCATCGGGCTTCGTGTGGTGCTGGAAGATCACGCCCAAGATCGGAATGTCGCCGAGCAGCGGGACCTGATCGAAGCCATGACCGGAGTTACGGGTGTAGATGCCGCCGATCACCGCCGTGTGCCCATCTTGCACCAAGAGGCTCGTCTGTGCCTGGCGCTTCAGGATCGTCGGATCGCCGCGCGCGCTGCGCTGGTTGAAGTCCGGCTCGTTGCGGCTGATCTTCACGTCCATCGAGACCGCGCCGTCGTTGGTCACGTGTGGGGTTACGTTCAGCGCCAGCACGGCCTCCTGGAAGGTCGTCTGCACGCCCTGCGCGCCGACCTGCGAGTACGGGATCGACGTACCCTGCGAGATCATCGCGCTGTGATTGTCGAGGGTAAGCACGCGCGGTGCGCTGATGATGCGCACCTGGCCTGTGGTCTCGTACGCGCTCAGGCGCAGCGAGAAGTTCACGTTGCCCGAGAGGCTGCCCATCGACAGACCGATGGCGCCACCGCGACCCGTACCGACGGGCGCGGGGAAGTTCACCACGAAGTTCGGGTTGGGCGTGCCGCCGAACGGCGACAGACCGGCGGTCGGCGTCTGGCCGTCCGTCGAGCCACCAGCGAGGGTCAGGTCGTGCGGGAACACGAGGCCGGTGGGATTGCCCGTGGCCGAGCTCATCACCACGTCGCCACCCCACTGGATGCCGAACTCGTTGGTGAACGAGGTCGTGGCCTCCACGATGCGGGCCTCGATCAGCACCTGCGGCGTCTGCGTGTCCAGGCTGCGCACGAGCTCCTCGACGTTGTCGAGGTTCTCGGGGACGTCGCGCACCACGAGGATGTTCGTGCGCTCGTCCACCGCGACCTTCCCGCGCTCGGACAGCAGCTCGCTCACGCGCGGCTGCAAGGTATTCGCAGTCGCGTAGCTGACGGGCACGAGCCGGGTCTCGAGCGGAGCGAGCGCGAGGCGCTGCTTCTCGCGCGCGATGGCCAGCTCGCGCTCTTTTTCCAGCGTGGTCTGCGGCGCCACACGGATCAGGTTGCCGCGGCGAACCATCCCGAGGCCCTTGGAGGTCAAGATCACGTCGAGCGCCTGATCCCAGGGCACCGCTCGCATCTTGATCGTGATCGAGCCGCTCACGTCGTCGGCGGTGACGACGTTCACGTTTCCGACCTCGGAGAGCAGGCGCAGGATGTTGTGGATGTCGGCGTCCTTGAAGTCGAGGTCGATGCGCCGGCCCGTGTAGCGGCTGTCCGACTTCGCGACGCCGACCTGCAGCGGCACGTCGCTCAGGAACGCGGCGACCTCTTCGCCATCGACGTTCGCGACCGGCTCGCGCGCCACGGTCTCGGTATTGCGCGCCAGGTTACTCTTCGCCACCTCGGCGGCGAACAGCCACACGATCCGGTTACCCTCGCGAATCGCCGTGCCGCTGCTGCCGGCGCCGCGATCCACGCTCAGGGTCACGCGGTCGCCCTCGCTCGCCACGCGTACGCCCTGCACCACGCTGCCCTGCGTGCCGCGCACCTCCGCGGGCACGTTGCGCAGGAGCGCGCTGCGATCGATCTCCATGCGCGCCGGTCCGGTGCTGCCGGGGATGATGCGGAACTCGGCCGCGCGGTCGAGGTCGATCACCACGCGCTCGCGCCCGTTGCGCTTCTCGATCCCGACGTATTTCACCTGGCTCAGCGCGCCCGCGCTCTGCGACGGCTGGACCGGAGTGACCGGCTTCGCGGCTGCGGCATCGGCCGGAAGCGCGTCGAAGAACACGCGGATCTTGCCCTGCTCACCGCGCGCCCGGTACGCCGCCTTGCGGCTCAGCTGCACCACGACGCGCACACCCTGCGCCGTGCTGCTTGCGGTGCTGCGCGTGATCAGCTGCGACGTGCCTTCGATGTTCACGCCACGCTCGGCGAGCACGGCGTCATCTACCTGGATGATCACCTGCTTGCCGCCGTCGAGGCTGTCGATCGAATAGGTCGGTATGCCGAACGTGCCATCGACGGTCAGCTCCGCGCGATCGCGTTGACCACTGACATGCAGTGTAGCCACGGCCGCCCTTGGCTCCTCGGCCAAGACCGACCCGGCCCACAAGGCCGTCAACAGAACTGCGATTCCTCCGCACGAGACACGCATGGAAGCTCTCCTATGCTCACATGGCCCGGCATCTCGGATGCGAGCCCACGACACCGTCACACCACCCAATTTACAACGGCGCCGCACTACCATTCAGAGTCGAGTAAAGCGGGCAAACTAACAAGTGACTAACGCGCAGCCATTTCGTCATGCATGCTGATGACACGTGACAGTGGGGGCCGACCTTCGGTCGGATCCTGTCGCGTCAGCACGACCTCGTTGTCGCGGATGCGCTCGACACGCCAGTTGAGTGTCATGGCCACGCTGCCCGTGGTCTGAAATACCTTCGGCCTACCGACGTAGTCTCCACGCTGCACGACGTACCCCACGTTGTGCGTGTCGGTCAGCATGGCTTTCGGCCGCGTCAGCCCGGAGATCACCGCGATCAGCTTCATCTCCTCCACCGCGGTGTCGGGCATGATCACGGAGCGCTGATTGTCCGGAGGCGCATCGGCGACGTTCGTCGAGCGGTTCCCGAGCGCGAAGCTGCGGAACGGATCGCGGTGCCGCTCGGACTCGACGAAGTCGTCGTCCTTGAACGCCAGCGCTTCGAGCTTGGCCGGCGCGGCTGCGGGCTTCGCCGCTGCGGCAGGCGCGGAGCCGCCCATGCCTCGCTCCGACTGTTGAACGGCGTCATCACACGCCATGACTGACATACAGATGCTGACGGCAAGCGGCAGTCCGTAAACACCGACTCGAGGTATGCCCATCACTTACGAGCTCCCGCCGCATCGGGGCGACGAAACGTCGTTGCCAACACCGAGACTTGCAGGTTGATATCGTCGTTGTCTTTGGTCGGCTGCGTCAGCGCGATGTTCTCCATGTTGATGGCGCGCTCCAGCCGACTGATGTTGTAGAAGAACTTCGAGAGCTGGTGATACTTGCCCACGAGGCTGAGCAGCACCGGCACGCGCACGAAGAACTGCTCTGACTGTTCGGGACGCGGATTGACCTGACTCACGCGCAAGCCGCTCAGCTCAGCAAGCCGGTTGAGGTCGTCGAGGAACGCGGGGATCTCTGCGTTGTCCGGCAAGACACGCATGTTCTGCCGATCCGTCGCCTCGCGGCTCGCGAGCTCTTCGCGCAGCTTCAGGTACTCCTTCTGCCGCTCGCGCGCCTGGTTGAGATCGTTCTGCAGGACCTCGTGGCGCCGCTGCGCCTCTTCGGCTTCCTGCTCGAGGCTCATGTGCACTCCCAGATAATAGCCGGCGCTCACCAGCGCTAGGAGAGCAAACAAGACGAAAACTTTCGCACCCGGAGGCAGCGCAGCGAAGCTCGTCGGTGTGGTTTTGGCGGCCATCTTAGTACCTCACCTGACAGCTGAGCTCGAAGCTGACGATTGGAACAGTCGAACCTGGTTCGGTCGCCGATGCAGTCGCCTGAAGCGTCACCTTCTCGAACAAGTTGGAGAGGTTCAGACGCTTGAGGAACTCTGCGACGTCTTCGTTCGTCTTGCCGTAGCCGCGGATCGCGCAGCGGCGGTTCTGCTCCGTGAATGCGGTCAGCCACAGGCGCCTCACGTCCCAGGCCGGGTTGAAGCCGGCGAGCGGATTGTCGCGGCGCAGCGCATCGAGACGCTCCTGACTGACGCTCGGTCCGCCGCCCTGGCTCAGCAGCTGACTCAGCTCCATCAGCACGCGCGTCGGTCCCTGGCGCGCGCTCTGCAGCTTGCCGACGACGTCTTCCAGCTGCCGGCTCTTCGCGAGCTTCGCCTCGACGTCGCCGATGTTCGCGCTCTTCTGCTTGGCTTGCTCGATCTCTTGCTCGAGCGCGGAGTTCGCCGCGCGCTGTTCGTCGAGCTTACCTTTGTAGTTGAGGTAGACGAAGAACAGCAGCACGCCCCACAGGAACAGGCCCAGGAGGTACACCGCACCCCACAGCTGCGTGGAGCCGCTGCTGGCTGCAGTGCGTTTGGCAGCTGGTAGTAGGTTGATCCGAATCATGCCGCGCGCTCCCGGTCTTTGCGCAACGCCAGCCCGTACGCGACTACGGCTTGTGAGGTGCGGCCCTGAAGGGCCACCGGATCGACGGTCTTGGGATCAGGCTGCGCGACCAACAACGGATCGAGGCCCATCACCTCGACCTGGCAGCGCTCAGCGAGCTCGTCGTGCAGCGCCTGAACGTTCGCGGTGCCGCCGGAGACGTACACGCGGTGAATCTCGCGGTCGCCGCTCGTGGCCAGGTAGAAGTCGAGCGAGCGCTGAATCTCGCCCGCGAGGGTCGAGACGCAGTCGCGGATGATCTGCGGCACCTGGGGGGGCACGATGCCCTGCGCGCTGCCGCACTTGTAGGCTTCTGCCTCCTCCTGGCTGATGCCGAGCTGGCGCTGGATCTCTTCCGTGATGGCGTTGCCACCGTTCACGATGTCGCGTGTGAAGGCGGTGCTGCCCGATGCGAGGATGTTCAAAGTGGTGAGTGACGCACCGACGTGCAAGAGCACCACCGTCTGTCCGGCGGGGGGCGCGCCGTACGCCATCTCGTAACAGTTCTGCACCGTGAACGCGTCGAGGTCGACAATGCGTGGCTTCAGCTTGGCCTCGAGCGCGAGGTTCGTGAGGTCGCCGATCTCTTCCTTCTTGGCGGCGACGAGCAGCACATCCATCTGCCCCTGCTCCTCGCGCCGGTTGACCACCTGGTAGTCGACCTGCACGTCGGCGAGCTCGAACGGGATGTGTTGCTCGGCCTCCCAGTTGATCTGCTCGGAGAGCTCGGCCGGCGTCATGAGCGGCATCGAGATCTTCTTGATGATCACGCTGTGGCCGCTGACGCGCATCGCCACGTCGCGCCGCTTCACCTTGTGGAACAGGCGCTCGAGGCCCTCCACGATGGCGCCCGCGTTCATGATGTGACCATCCACGATGGTCTGCGCGGGGAGCGGGTGGTAGCCGAACCGCACCAGTGTGCGGCCGCCCTTCCGATTCTCTTTGATTTCGCAGAGCTTGATCGAGCTCGTGCCTATGTCAACGCCGACGAGGTTCTTGCCTTCCGATGCCAACTCGCATCACTCCTCCTCACCGAACACGCGGACACGGTCGGCAAGGCTCAAGCCGAGGGCCTCGAGGATCTTCCTCTTGGTATCCATTCGGCATCCCAGGCCCTTCTCGACGCGGTCGATCGTCAACACCGAGAGGTTCGCTCGCCTTGCCAGCTCTGCCTTCGACATCATCTTCTCGATGCGTGTCTCACGCAGACGATTCGTCTTGCCTGACGCTTTCTTGCCCTTCACGCGGGGCGCTGCGAGCTCACGTTCTCTCGCTTCGCGTTCGCGTGTGCGCGCACGTTCTTCGTGCTTCGCGTCGTCCGGTTCCGCGACGTAACGTGCAGGTCGCACGACCTCCGTTACCGCCTCGGCCTTCGCCGAGGCGCCAGCACCCATGGATTTTTCTCTTTGCTCCATGTCTGGTGTGCAGAGCCCGCTAAGAACCGACGGAAACAGCCGTCGGGCTTTGATCGATCTTAGGCCCCGGACAATCCATGGGTCAAGCAAGATTCGCTAAAATTCCGCATAGTTAAGTATAAATTATGCGTAATTGATGCGTCTTACCGTACCCCAGCCGGAAAAGGGCTCCGACTTTCTGAGCGTTCCTCTCGCTGTCAAAGATCGAACTGCGATCCACACCCATCGTCTCATGCGCGCGCCGCTATGTACAAAAAAATCCGTGGGCGCTGTTATCGGCGTGGCCCCCACGTTGGCGCCGGCGCTCGCACCAATCGACGTCAGGGCCGTCAGAAGCGTGCGTGAGCGCGATGCGGGCGCGTGTACTTATGGGTGCAGCCACGTCAAACTGATGCAGTACCAGCCCTCCATGGGGAAGGACGCATGGGATTCGAGTCTCGCGGCGCCAGGACGGCGCGTCTAGTCACGCTCTTGAGCCTGTGCCTCGGTCTGTCTGCGGGCGAAGCCCACGCCGAGCGCCAGCACATCGTGGCGGCCGGCCAATCGCTCGAGGTCATCGCCAAGCGCTATAAGCGCAGCGCGGACGAGCTCGCCGCCGCCAACGGCCTTAATAAGGAAGTCACGTTGCGCGGTGGACAGGTGCTGACGGTCCCGGCGGACGGCGTGGTGTACGTGACGGAGGGGCAGACCCTGAGCACGATCGCGCACGCGCACAAGCTCGGAACGTTGACCCTGGCGAAGGCCAACAACCTCGATCCCGGAGCGACCCTGCACATCGGGCAGCGCTTGTTATTGCCCGGCCATGCTGCAATCCAGAAGCAGACCGCCGAGGAGAAGCGCTGGGGCAAGCCCAAGCAACGCGGCGTCGCAAAGCTGTATCGCATCTGGTCTCGGGAGAGCCTCACCTTGCGCCTCGTTGATACGCGTGGGGCCGTCCGGCCCGCGGCGCAGCGTCAGATGCGCGAGCTGCTCCGTCCGCGCGACTCGAAGCGGCGCAAGATGCCCAACCTGCGCTTGCTCGGCTTGCTCGCGAAGGTCTCCGATCACTACGGCGGTCGCCAGATCCACATCGTGAGTGGCTACCGGCAGGCAGGCGGCTTCACGCGCGATTCGAGTCGACATGTCGCGGGTGATGCCATCGACTTCCGCATTCCTGGAGTGCCACTCACCGAGCTGCGCGACTACTGCTCGCACTTCGCCAACGTGGGCGTCGGCTACTACCCGCGCTCCGAGTTCATTCACCTCGACGTGCGGGCGAAGGCGGCGCGCTGGACCGACTGGTCGCTCCCCGGGCAGGCCGCGGTCCTACAGAAGCCCGACGAGCTGGAAGCGAACAACGACGGCAGCGAAGCTCCCGCTCCGAAGACGGAAGCCGACATCCCGGAGCCCGCCGCCGAAGCGGCCGCCGATCCCCCAGCCCCGCAGCCCGCGCCCAACTGAGCGGTTCCGGCCGAAACCCCGTCGGCGTCGACGTAACCGAGGACGCGGACGACCTCCCCGTCCCGACGCAGCGGCCCTTAACCCCGCGCATGCGCTACACAACTCGCATGCCTCCGCCCCGCACGCAGGTCGCGCTAGCCATCGCCATCTCTCTTGGCCTGCACGCCCTGGCGATCGTCGTGCTGCAGGGCGTCTTGCAGCTGCCCGATCTCGACCTGGAGCTCGCCCTACCCAACGAGGCCGAGTTCGGCGTGACGCAGCAGCCCGAACAGCCGGATCCGCAGCCGCCCGAACCGCCGCCGCCACCGCCCGCTCCGCCGTCTGTCGCGACCAGTGAGCCGGGCGCGCCCAAGCCCAACCCGCCGAAGCCGAAGCCCACACTGCCCCCGCTGCCTGCCGCGCTCGCTGCGGCAGGAGCGGTCGCGCAGCTCGCCCCCAAGGGCACGCAGCTCGCACTGCGCCTCGACCTGGAGCGTGTCCGCAGCACCGCGCTCGCGGAGGACGTGGGCAGCTTGCTCGATGGGCTGCAGGACGTGCGTGCCCTGCTCGAAGGCTCCGGCATCTCGCCGCTGCGCGACCTGTCGCGCCTCTTCTTGGCCTCGCCGGATCTGCGCCGCGAGCACGTGGTGATGGCCGGTCGGTACGTGGGTGACGAGAGCATCGCGCGCGCTGCCGTGCAGCGGCTCGCCGACCAGCGAGGCCTGCCCGTGCAGTGGAACGTGCGACATGGCATCGCCGTCGCTGCCTGGCACAACAGCGACACCACGGCGCGCGTGCTGGCGCTGCTCGGACCGGAGTCGTTTGCGATCACCCGCGAGGCGGACTTGGCGCGCGTGCTGCGCGTCGCGCGCGCGCTCATGCAGCGCTCGAAGCCATCAGCGGCAGGCAGAGTCGCGGAGTCGCTCGTTGCGATGGCGCCGGACGAGCTGCTGAATGTGTCGGTGGAAAATGCGCGCAGCTTCGTCCGCGGCGCGCGCGTGCAACAAACCCCAGAGCGCATGCAGCTGTCGGTGAGCACGAGCGACAGCGCCGGACACCTCGCGCTGCAGCTCGACGCCCACTTCCCCGACCCCGAGCAAGCCGCGAGCGCGCTCTCCTACTGGAACGAGACCATCGAGCGGTACGCCAACCATCCGATGCTCGCGCTGCTCGGCTTCGACTCCTTGCTGCGCGATGCCAAGCTCGTGCAGCGCGAGAGCGAGCTGAGCGCGAAGTTACTCGTGCCCGAGCGCCAGGCGCGGTTGATCCTGCGCTTTGCGAGCGATGCGCTGCGTGGGCCGCGCTCGCGGCCCGATGCGGTGCGCGTCGGCGCAGGACCCGCGCCGTGACCGCGTGCACAGATGTTTCAAATGCGGCGCGCGTGGTATGCTCGTGCGGGCCATCGGGAGGTTGCAGATGAAATGTCCGCTGTGTGGCGAAGAGGTCGACGAGCTCGTGAGCGTGACGGCGAATGGCAAGCGCAAGCGCGCCTGCGAAGACTGCGCAGGCCAGCTCAACGATCAAGCGGAGATCGCTGATGAAGCGACGAGCGCGATGAAGGGCATGATGGAGTACAAGGGCGGCCGGCGCTGAGGCCGCAGACCGCTGCTTGCCGCCGACAGCGGCATCGCGCTCGTGGCCTCTGTGTTTGGAGCTTCAGGCGCCCAGCTTCTTCAGACGCGCGCCGGGGCTCGCTCGCACCTTGCGCGACGCGGGCTTGGCCGGGAACTCACGAGGTTGCTTCGTAAAAGGGTCCGGTCCGACGTACGCGTCTTTGGCCGGGACGACCTTGACCTTGAACTTCACGAGATCAGGGACGACGAATTCGCCGGGCCCCTGTTCACCCAGCTCGCGCTCGACCAGGTTCAGCAGCTCACCCAATAAGGTCTGCACGTCCTTCTTGGATACGCCTGACTTGTCGGAAAGCTCTGCAATGATCTGCGCTTTGGTGAGGCGCTTGTCGCTGGCCATAAGAGGGTCCTCCTTCGGACGGTGAGTGCCAACCGCATACGCACTGCCCAACTTTGGCCGTGCAACCCGCGGAGGAAAACACTAGGCCGCTGCCAAAACAAGCTGGATTCTGAGCCTCAGTTACGCGATATAGACACGCGCGTTTGCACCAGGCTGTTGCCCGTTCGCAACGTGCTCGACACGACCTCGAATATCGCCGATTCAATAGCGCTGCGAGCATCGCTCGCACATCGTCAGCCTCGCGAGCACCAGAGCTTGCGTGTTGCAATCGCGAGTTGATCGACTCGCGCTATCGTCATCGCGAGTCGAGCGCTCGCGCAAACTCAGTCGCCGGTCGAGGTCGTCGCTCTCGGAGAGCATGGCAGTGCTCGGAATGGACGTCCGAATTCCGTCTAGGTCGCGGGTGTGCCTATTCACAACTTATCCACAGGCGACATGGGTGCTTGTCGCACTGTGACTCTCCTGTAAACCAGTCTGACACAACGCTGCTAAGTGCGCGAGATGATAGCGGTTATCGCGGTGGTCGCCGGTGTCGAACAGGTTTCAGCGAACCCGTCTGCGCGCTGAGCGCCGGAGTTTGTCCACGGCCGACATGCGCGGCAGCGCCGTGCTCATGAGCAGGTGCGTACGAGCCATCATCCGGCGCTCGGTCTTCCGCGTGGCGTGGTCGAAGCCGAGCAAATGCAAGAGCCCGTGCGCGACGAGCAAGCAGACCTCGCGCTCTGCGCTCCAGCCGTGCTCGCGCGCCTGGCGCTCCGCCGTCGGCCACGCGATCACGATGTCGCCGAGTGGCGCCCGGGCGCTGATCATCGGCATGCCTTCGGACATCGCGAACGCGAGCACGTCGGTCGGTCGGTCGATGCCGCGGTGCTCGAGGTTCAGGCGATGCATGACACGGTCGTCGCACACGAGCAGAGATAGGTCCGCAGCCTGCAGCGTCAGCGCGCGCAGCATGCGTTGCGCGTAGCGTCGCACGAGCGGGCCGTAATATACGGCCCCGCGACGTGCTCCTTCGATGCGCAGCTGGACCGACATTCGCGCGAGGATGCCCAGCCTGTAACGACGCGGTCAAGCGCGCAGGCGCGCGGCTGGCTTCCCAGAACGCGACCTGACGGGTAGTCTCGGCGGCCCCATGTTCGAAAAAGTGCTCATCGCAAACCGCGGCGCCATCGCCATTCGTATCGCGCGTACCTGCGAGCGGCTGGGCATCGGCAGCGTCGCCATCTACAGCGAGGTCGAGGCCGACAGCCTTCACAAGCAAGCGTGTGATGAAGCGGTCTGCGTGGGTCCTGCGCGCGTCCAGGACTCGTACCTGAACCAAGAGGCGATCCTCGAAGCCGCCAAGCGCACGGGAGCACAGGCCATTCATCCTGGGTACGGCCTCTTGAGTGAGAGCCCCGCGTTCGTGCGCGCGGTGGAGGCTGCGGGCCTCGTGTTCATCGGTCCCAGCGCCGACTGCATCGAGCTGTTCGGCGACAAGGTCCGCAGCAAGGCGTTGGCGCGCGAAGCCGGCGTTCGCGTCACTCCCGGCAGCGACGAGGCCGTCTCGGATCTCGCGCAGGCCGCGTTCGAGGCCGAGCAAATCGGTTATCCGGTACTGATCAAAGCAGCTGGGGGCGGCGGAGGCATCGGCATGCAGCTGGTCTGGCAGCCGGACGAGCTGGCAGAGGCGCTCACGACGTGCGCGGATCGCGCGCGCGCCGCGTTCGGTGACGACCGTCTCTACCTGGAGCGCTACATCGATCGGCCGCGCCACGTGGAGGTGCAGGTGCTCGGTGACCGCCACGGCCACATCGTGGCGCTCGGCGAGCGCGAGTGCAGCATCCAGCGGCGGCATCAGAAGATCATCGAAGAGTCCCCTGCCCCGCTGCTCGCGTTCGCGCGCAACTCCGAAGACCGCCGGCTGTCGCTGTTCGATGCCGCGCTGCGCATCGCGCAAGAGGCCGGTTACTACAACGCAGGCACGGCCGAGTTCATCGTCGATTGCGACAACCGCGCCTACTTCATGGAATGGAACCCGCGCCTCCAGGTCGAGCACGCCGTCACCGAGATGTGTACTGGCCTCGATCTCGTGGAGCTCCAGCTGCGTGTGGCCGCTGGTGAGCCGCTGCCGAACGAGGCGCTGCGGGCGGAGCCGCGTGGTCACGCCATCGAGGCCCGAATCTACGCCGAGGATGCGACGAAGGGCTTCCTTCCGAAGCCGGGCGAAGTGAAAACCCTACGCTGGCCGACGCTCGCGCCGGGATCACTGCGCATCGAGTCGGCGATCGCGGCTGGCTCACAGGTCACGTCGCACTACGATCCGATGGTCGCGAAGGTGATCACGTTCGGAGCGACACGGCATCAAGCGATCCTCACGCTCGATCGCGTGTTGGCGGAAGCGGAGATCGAGCCGCTCGTGACGAACCTTGCGTTCTTGCGGCAGGTGCTCGCCAATGAAGCGTTCCGCGCCGGACAGTACGACACGGATTTCGTTCAGCGCCTACTCGCGGAACAGGCCGAAGCCGCGGCGGAGGCGCCCGCCAGCTGAGGTCTGAGCGACCGCCAGGTGTCACGCTCTCAGCACACTGATCCAGATGTCAGCCACAAGCCAAGGTGATCCGGCCAGCGTACAGCGCGGCGTCACCCAGCTCTTCCTCGATGCGAAGCAGCTGGTTGTACTTGGCGATGCGCTCCGAGCGTGAAGCCGAGCCGGTCTTGATTTGACCCGCGCCGGTAGCGACGGCCAGATCCGCAATGAATGTGTCCTCGGTCTCACCGCTGCGGTGCGACACGATGCACGAGTAGTCGTTGAACGCGGCCAGCTCCATGGCTTCGAGCGTTTCAGTCACAGTCCCGATCTGATTGACCTTGATCAGGATCGCGTTCGCCACTTCGCGCTCAATACCCTCTTGCAAGCGCAAGCTGTTGGTGACGAACAGGTCGTCACCCACGAGCTGTACGCGATCGCCGAGCTCGCGCGTCAACTTCTTCCAGCCGTCCCAGTCATCCTCTGCGCAGCCGTCCTCGATCGAGACGATCGGGTAACGATCGCAGAGATCGCGGTACACGGCGATCAGCGCGTCGGCATCCAGCTCGCGCTTGTCGAACGTGTAGCGCTTCTTGGACTTGTCGTAGAACTCACTCGAAGCCGCATCGAGCGCGACAGCGATGTCCTGCCCAGGACGGTAGCCAGCTTTCTCGATCGCTTGCACAACCAGACGCAACGCTGCCTCGTTCGTCTCGACACGTGGTGCAAAGCCGCCCTCATCACCGACCGATGTGGCCAACCCCTGCTTCTTCAGCAACGACTTGAGCGCGTGAAACGTCTCGACACCTGCGCGCAACGCATCCGAAAAACTCGACGCGCCCACGGGCACGATCATGAACTCCTGGACCTCGAGCCCGTTGTCGGCGTGTTGTCCGCCATTGAGCACATTCATGAGCGGTGCGGGTAGGATGCGGCTGCGCGCTCCGCCGAGGTACCGCCACAGGGGCAAGCCCAGCGCGTTGGCCGCCGCACGGGCCACGGCCATCGAGACGCCGAGGATGGCGTTGGCGCCGAGCTTGGACTTGGTGTCCGTGCCGTCCAGCGACAGCATCAGCTTGTCGATCTCGGCCTGCGCCAGCGCGTCGCGCCCCACGATTTCGGGCCCGATCACGTCCACCACGTTGCGTACGGCCCGCTGAACGCCCTTGCCGAGGTAGCGACGCTCGTCGCCATCTCGCAGCTCGTGCGCCTCGTGCTCGCCGGTCGAGGCGCCCGAGGGCACGGCCGCCATGCCCATGGCGCCATCCGAGAGCTCCACCTCGACTTCGACCGTGGGATTGCCACGGGAGTCCAGCACCTCACGCGCGTGCACGTCACTGATCGTGGTCATGAGCTCGCTCCTGCCAGTCCGGCCCGATCGAAGTTAGGCGTTCGCTGGTAGCTGTCCGAAGATAAAAACTCAAGCTCACCGTCTGTTACATCGACGCGCAGCGGAGCACCTCGCCATCAAGGCGCACCTGCCGCCAGGGATGTCATGGGGTCGAAAATCGCAATCCGAGTGCGTGCTCCGCCGGCCGTGAGGCAGCGCTCGGCTCTTCAGCGCCGAGCCGCGTGCCAAGCCCAGTCGTCCGCGGAGGGGTCGTCACCACCCCGCGACATGAATGTCGCAACCGACACGACCATCGGTCAGGGTTTACGCAGGGACGCGGCAGGAAACATCAATGATATGAGCGATTTAGAAAGTTGTTTCGAGGTTGGCAAGGGCCTTGCATTAGGGCGGAACATCGCAAGCCGGCCTGACTCAAGGCTCCGAAACTGAAGGCAGACCTGGGAAGATGTCGGTAAGTGCAGATTTGACTTGAACTTGCATGTGAAGCGCCTACAAGGGCCGAGAGATTCTGCAAAAACACGGGAACGATAGAAATCCCGATTTATGATGGCTCCCAGGGATGGAGGGGGTCGATCAGGAGGAAACGATGAAGCTTGGAATGCGTATGCGACAGTCGTTGATGGTTCTCGGCGCTTGCGTGGCGTTGAGCGGTTACTCGGTCGGTTGCGGTGACGACGCGGACGATGAAGAGACGACCGAAGGCGGCGCGGGCGGCGGCGGCACGGCCGGCAAGTCCACGGCTGGCACCGGCGGCAAAGCCACGGCTGGCACGGCTGGCAAGGCCACTGGCGGCACCGGCGGCAAGGCCACCGCGGGCACCGGTGGTAAGGCTGCGGCTGGCACCGGCGGCAAGGCCGCGACCGGTGGCACCGGCGGCACGGCTGGCGGCGGCGACGACGCTGGCGTCGACGCGGGCTGATTTCAGCTAGCTGTTACGCGTAAGGCAGAGGCGGGCGCGAAAGCTCCCGCCTCTTCGCCTTTTAAGCGCCTGAGCTCAGCTCCCGACGGCGGCGCTCGCGAGGCGGCGCAGCGCACGCGCGGTCTCTGGGCGCTGCAGCGGACCGTCGTACAGCGACAGCAGCTCTTCCAGCGCCCGCTGGTGCCGTGGACCCGTGAGCTCCGCTTCATCCGCCATCTGACGCCACAGCAGCCGCTCCAGGGCCGAATAGCGCGCGCCGCGCCGCAATGCGCGGGCGAGCAGGCCCTCGCTCTCGGGGTGTGCGGGCAGGCAGCGCTCGGCACGGCGTGCGAACGCAGCGGCCAGGCTCGGTCGCTGCAAATCTTCCAGCGCGATCTGCGCCGCTTCGCGCAGCGCGGCCGCCCGTTCCTCCAGGGTTCGTGCGCGATCGGTCCCGCGCCGCTTGGCCGCCAGCATGCGCTGTCGCGCCTCGCGATAGCGCCCGTCGCGCCGCTGCGGCGCGGTCAGCCACTGCAGCAGTAGGTAGATCACGAAGCCGGTACCGCCGATCAGCAACAGCAAGCTCTGAGGATCCGTCTTCATCGGGGCTGCTCCACGGTGAACAAAGACTTGCCAGCGTAGTACTCCGGTGCCGATCGCTTGAACAAGGCGTGTGCGGTGGGAGCGATGTCGACGATGTGCGGGTCTGGCTTGTCGAGCGGCCGGTTCGACAGGACGATCCCGGGTGTGTCTGCGACATCGCTCGCCGCATGGTCGCCGCTCCACTTCTTGTCGTTGTCCGCGAACAGCCCCGTTGGCACGCCGCCGAGGATCGTCTCCCAGCTGGTGCGGTAACCTTCGGCGAACGCGATCTGTAGATCCGGCGCGTCGGCGCTGCGCCTGCCGCGAAACACATCGCCGGCCAGGTAGACGTTCTGCACCACGACAGCGTCGCCACGTTCGTGATCGCGCAGCGCAAGCAGCTGTGTGCGGATCTGCTCCGACAGCGCTCGCACCTCGGACGGCGCCACGCTGCCGTCGCGCTCGCGACCGCGGATGTTGAAATAGATCTGCCCGGTGCCGGCGGCGTACGCGCGCGTCTTGCTCCAGTCGACGTCCACGAGCAGCTCGTTCGCGCTGCTGACGGCGGCATGCTGGAGCGCGAGGTACCCGCGCTGACGCAGCCACTGGTTCACGTGCAGGCCGCGGCGATAGCCGTGAAACCCGTGGTCGGACATGATCAGCAGGGTGTCCGTGGAGCGCAGCTGCCCGAGCACCGCGGCGACGGTCTGGTCCATCCGCTGGTACTCGCGCAGGACGGCATCGCCATAACGATCCGCCAGCGCGGCGTCGTAGCGCGGGTGCTCGGGATCCATCAGGCGATAGAACATGTGCGCCGCGCGGTCGGTCGCGGTCGAGACCCAGAGCAGAAGCTCGAAGTCCTGGCGCGCGAGCTGCGTGAGCAGCATGGCACGGCGATCAGACTCGATCCGCTCGAGCTCCGCTAGGAACGCTGCTTCGTCGATCAGCTCGGCGTTCAGCGCGCTCGTGTCGTGATCCCAGCCCACGGTCTTGTACAGGTGCCCGAGGTCGTCGGCGAGCTGCGCCGCGAATGGCGGCGGCTGCGAGATCGGCGAATACGGCGCGCGCGGATGGAAGCTGATGGGCGAGACGAAGACGCGCATGCGCCGCCCGACCTCGAGCGGCAACACGCGCAGCACTCCGGGCACGCGCAGCGCGTCGTGACGAAACTCGACCTCGATCGGCTCGCTCCAGCGCCGAAGCGGCACCTCGTGCACGCGATCCATGATCGTCACTTGCATGGTCCGCCCCTCGGCGCGGTGCACCTCGACGGGCAGCTGCATGCGCGCGCCGCCGCCATCCGGGATGCTCGGCCCCTCGAGCGTGAAGCGGCCGCCGCGCCCGCGCCGGCGCAGCTTCACGAGCACGCCGCCCCCGGGCGGCTGGGCCAGTTGCTCCTCGCTGAGCTCACTGCCGGCGTACGTGAACGTGCTGTTCGTCTCACGCAGATCGGGCACGCCGAGGCCGCTCAACATGCGACCGCTGCGAAGCGGATCGGGTGGAAACGAGTACGGCACGTTCAGCGCCGTGACACGGATGCCCTGGGCGTCCAGCAGCTGCCAAAACGCGGCCCCGGTGCGCAGGTTGCGCGCGAGGGGCGGACCGCCGGGCTGCGGCTCGAACGCGGTGGTCGCCACCTTCAGCGCGACAGGGGCTCCACCCGCGCCGCTTTGCTGCGTGCGCGCGATGAAATCGAAGATGCCGTGCTCTCCGGGCAAGGTGCCCGTGGCGAACGACGCCCACGCTACGGGCGATTGCGGTGGATTGGTCGACGTCAGCGTGTGATAGCCGCGACCGTCGTGCTGGCGCATCAGCCCGGCGAGCGTCGGCAGCTTGCCCTCTGCCGCCCACCGCGACAGCCAGCGCGGATCGACGCCATCGAAGCCCAGGATCACCAGCCGCCCCGGCGACTTCGCGGGCGGTGGGGCGGCCGGCGCGGCGTCCGGTGCAGGGCGCGAGCAAGCGCTCGAGCAGAGCCAGGCCGCCACGCACAACCACACCGGGGACTTCATGGCCCGGCACCCTACAAGCTGGAACGCGCTCGTCGCCAGGGTCAAACGTGCCGCGCGCCCCGGCGCCTGCGCTTCACGGCTCGAGCGTGTACGGGAGCAGCGCCAGGGGCGTCGCAGCTCCAAGCTGCAGCAACGTCGCCGCCCGGGCCAGGGTGGCTCGCAGGTGTGCCGGCACGAGCGGAGAGACCTGCGGCGCCGGTGCTGCGCTGCCCGACAGCTCGCCGAAAACGTAGTCGAGCAGGCCTTCGGGCCGCTTCGGCAACACGGTCACCTCGGCGCTCTCGCTCACGCGTCCGAGCTGGCGCGCGCGCATCAGCGCGGACGCGAAGCCGCCGAGGTGATCCACGAGGCCGAGCCGCAGCGCGGCGTCTCCCGTGTACACGCGGCCGCGGCCGAGCGCGTCGACCTGCTCCACGCGCATGCGCCGCCCTTCCGCCACGCGCCGCAGGAACAAGCGGTAGTACGTGCGCAGGCGATCCGCGAGCGTGGCGCGCTCGTCGGGTGTGAATGGGTGATAGATGGAATCACCGCCCGAGCGCTTGCCCAGCTTGAACACCTCGATGCCCACGCCCAGCTTCTGGGCGAGCTCGCTGACGTCGACCTTGCCGTAGAACGCGCCGATCGAGCCGGTGATGGTGGACGGGTCGGCCCAGATCTCGTCGCCGGCAGAGGCCACGTAATAACCGCCGCTGGCAGCGACGGCGCCCATGGACACCACGACGGGCTTGACCTTGCGAGCGCGCCGCACGGCCCGCCAGATCTGATCCGAAGCGAGCACTGCGCCTCCAGGTGAGTCCACGCGCAGCACGATCGCGCGCACCAGTGGATCCGCGATCATCGCGTCGATGGCGCGCACCACGGTGTGACCGCCCGACATGTGCAAGCCGAGCAGCGGTATGTCCACGCTCGAGCCGTCCACGATGCTGCCGTCGATCATCACCACGCCGACGCGAGGCCCTGCGTACCAGTCGCGGCGCGCGCGCGCCGGCAACTGCGAGACCACGCTGCGGCCCTCGAACACCGCCTCTTCGCGCGCCTTGAGCGCGGTCTCGTCCGCGCTGCGCGTCACGAGCTTGTCGGCCATCGCGTGATGCGCCAGGTGCGGGCCCCGATCCATGATCGCCGCGATCCGTCCGGGCTCGACGCGCAGGTCCGAGCCCAGATCGTGCAGTACGCGCGAGTGCACGTCGGAGAGCAGGACCTGCAGCTCCTCGCGGCTCGGTTCGCTCATGCTGTGCTGCGTGTATTGCTCGGGCGCGCTCTTGTAATCGCCGATGCGCACGATATCGACGTTCAGGCCGATCTTGCGCAACGTATCGCCGAACAAGATGACGTCCGCTGCGGCGCCGAGCAGCCGAATGCTGCCGGCCGGATCGATGAACACAGCCTCCGCGGCAGCGCAGGCGTAGTACTGCGAGCCGCTCGCGTCTTCCAGGTGACAGGCGACGCGCTTGCCCGCGGCGCGCAGCGCGCTGATGAGCAGCCGCAGCTCCTGCGCGTACGCACTGCCGAGGCTCCCGCCGCGCGGTCTCAGCAATACGCCCGCCACCCGTTCGTCGCGCAGCGCGGCCTCGAGGTAGAGCGACATGCGGAGTATGCCCCGCTCGTTCAGCTCGCCGAGCTCGACGTCCAGGATGCGCGGCCGCGGTAGCACGCCCGTGCGCGGCCGGCCTTCGAAGCGCGCCATCGCGTAGGCGCCCGGGCCTTTGCCGTACGCCTCGCCGGCGATCACGCCCGCGCCGAGCGAGAGCGTCTCGAATGTGGCGTTGAGCTCGGCGAGGACCCGATACACCTGGTCCGACTTGCCGATGCGCTCCAGCTCGACCACCGAGGAGGCGTAGCCGAAGTGCGGAATGCGCACGCCGAGCCCCCCGCGCCCGCCGACGCGGCCGTTGCCCGAGACGCCGACGTTCATGTCGAGCACCAGGTCGGACGTTCCGAACGGCCTCACCTGCCATCCCGCGAGGAGCGACGCGTGCAGATCGAGGCCGGAGGTGCCAAAGCCCTTGCGCGAGGCCAGCAGATCGCGCCCTGTGAGCGAGAAACCGAGCCAGTCTGCAGCGTGCCATGTGAGGCCCAGGTCGAACGTGGAAAGCCCGTCGAGCTGCGGATCTCCCGAGACGAAGCCGCGCCCCGACACGCCGAGCGCAAAGCGCTTGGTCGGCGCCAGCGCGAGGCCGAGGCCAAACAGCGCCCGATCGCGCGCAGCCTCACCCACTCGCGTGGCGAGTGAGCCCGGACGGATGCTCTGCACCGTCGCACCGAGCGACAGGCCGAAGAGCAGCGGCGTCGCGAACGAAACTGCATCGCCCTGCCCCATGAACTCCGCGCGCTCGTTCACCTGGGCGTGCACGTACGTGAGACTCCACGCCGGCACGAAGCCCAGACCCGCGGGGTTGACGTCGATGGCCGACGCGTCGTCTTGCAGGATCAAGCTCGACGCGGGGGTTGCGACGGGATCGGTGATACGATGCAGCTGAGCATGCGCCGCGGACCGGAAGGACATGACGCTGACCGCACACACAGCGAGCAGAACCGCACAGCCTTTGCCCACAAAACCTTGATGCGCGAAGTCAGCGTAGACGCAGCGGATGTTCATGAGGCCTCGTATCATGCAGTAGAAAGCCCGTGCATTCCTACTGCGACGCGCCGTGCTTGCGCGCTTGGCGGCGCGCGCACAGGCCGGTACGGTGTGAGCATGGGGCTCTTCCTCGCGCTGTTCGCCTGCGCCCTGTCGGTGACGAGCGGCGCGAGCGCCGTGAGCGCGCAAGCGGGCGATGCGGGCGCAGCCGCGCCGCCGAGCTACGGGCAGCACACGGGTGACGGCGCCGACGGCTCCGCGCGCGAGCCCCCGAAGGAGGCGCTCAATCACTACTTGCGCGGTCGCCGCTGGTACCTGGCGGGTCGCTATCGCGATGCGCTCGTCGAGCTCAAGGCAGCGCTCGAGTTCGACCGCGACTCTCCCGATCTGCTCTACAACGTGGCGCGCGTGTACGAGAATTTGGGCGAGCTCGACCCTGCCATCGAATATTACGAGCGCTATCTGACGAAGCTGCCGGTCGAGGCGGCCGAAGAACGGGACAAGACGCAGAAGACCATCCGCAGGCTGCAGGGTGCCAGGCGCGAGCTCGCCGCGCGCACGCCGCCACCAGCTGCAGCGCCCGCGCCCGAGCGGTCCATCGGACGGGCGGATTTCGCGTTCTGGGTCACGACCGGAGCGGCTGTCGCCCTGCTTGGAGGGGGCGCCGCCACGGGCGTGATGGCGCTGCGCAAGAATGCCCAGGTCGAAGCGTACGTGGCGGGTCCAGACGGATCGCTGGATCAGCGCGATAAACTTGGCAAAGACGCCAAGCGTTTCGCGCTGGTCGCCGATGCGCTGCTGATCGCCGGCGGCGTCACGCTCACGGGCGCGGCGCTCCTGTTTTTGCTGCGCGATGGCGAGCAAGAGCCCGCAGCGTCGCAGCACGCGTTGCGCGTAGGGATCGGTGTGGACGGCCAGCGCGCGCTGCTCGACGTGAGCGGAAGCTTTTGAGCGCGCACGAGCTTGGAAAGAAACGCAACTCCCGAGCCCAAGCCAGCGGCACGGTGAGCCGTTCGGCGTGCTATGTTGCACTTTCGGGCCGATCGGCTATCTGTGCAGCTGCCTGCACAGAGGAGCATTCTCGCGCGCTTCCCATCGATGAAGAGCCAGACGGCATGAGTACGGCGGATTCCTTGGTCGGCACGACCCTGATGGGCCGTTATCGCATCGAAGCCCGCGTTGGCTCGGGCGCCATGGGCGCCGTGTATCGTGCCGAGCAGGCGGGCCTCGGACGCCGCGTGGCACTCAAGATCGTAAACCGCGATCGCGTCCTGGACGGCGACACCATCGCGCGCTTTCGTCGCGAGGCGACCGCGCTGAGCGCGCTGCACCATCCCAACACCGTGCGCGTGTTCGACTTCGGCAGCACCGACCACGGCGTGCTGTTTCTGGCGATGGAGCTGCTCGAGGGTGAGCCGCTGACCGATTGCTTGTTGCGCGGCGGACCGCTCCCGTTGGGGCAGGCCCTGGCCATCACGCAGCAGGTGCTGCGCTCGATTGGTGAGGCGCATGCGCGCGGCATCGTGCATCGCGATCTCAAGCCCGACAACATCTTCCTGGCCCGCGTGCCGGGCGAGCGCGCACCGATCGTCAAGGTGCTCGACTTCGGCATCGCGAAGGCCGTGAAGGGCGATCGCAAGATCGATCAGTTCGAGACGCTCGACGGCACCGTGTTCGGCACGCCGCGCTACATGTCTCCGGAGCAAGCCGGCGGCCGCGAGCTCGATCCGCGCTCCGACCTGTATTCCGTGGGGATCATGCTCTACGAGCTGATCGCGGGGCATCCGCCGTTCGTCGACAGCGACGCGGTCGTGGTGATGGCGCGTCACATCCGTGACAAGCCCGTGCCGCTCAGCCGCGCGGCACCGCTGCGCGACATTCCACCGATGCTCGATGCGATCGTGAGCCGCGCGCTCGCGAAGCAGCCGAGCGAGCGCTTTCAGAGCGCCGAGGAGCTGGAGCACGCGCTCGATCAGTGCCGCCGTGAGCTGCTGGAGCGCGCCGGCGCGAAGTGGTCACTTCGCTCGCTTCGAGCCCGCAAGCGCAACTTGCTCTGGGCCGCGGGGGGCGTGTTGGCTGCGGCTGCCGGCGTGCTCGCGCTGCACCAGGCGCAGACGAGCCTCGCCCCGCCGCGTGTGGGATCCGCAGAGCGCAGCCTCGCCGCCGCCACGGCCAGCGAAGCGCTGGAGCCGAGGCTGCCTCGCGCTGTCGCAGAGTCGCCTGCCGCGCTCGCGCCCCCAGCGCGCAGCGCGGACGATCAGCGCAGCGTGGTGTCGGTGCAGACCGCACCGCCCGCCGCTGCCGTGCTGCAAGACGGCTCCGAGCTGGGTGTCACCCCGCTCGAGGTCAGCATGAACAAGGGCGCGAAGCTGAATCTGCTCCTGAAGAAGAAAGGGTTCGCCGAGCACCGCCTGCTCTTGCGCGCCGAAGACGGCTCGCGCGTCGTGACCTTGCGCCGGCTCTCGGATGGGAACAAGGATCGCGAACGACCGACAGGGCGGCGCTCGCGCGAGCGTAGCCGCGCTGTGAGCGAGACCGCACCTGTGCCCGTATCACCTACCCCTGAACCGACCGCGCCGAGCGCCGAAAAGAGCTCGCCGTACGAACGATTTTGAACACTCTCGAGCCTTCCACGAGCCTGCCGGCCGACGCTGTCGCGCTGGCGAACCCGCAGCTATCGCAGCCGGACTACGGCATTCCTGAGCGCACTTTGCGTCACCTGGAATGGCCGCGTCTGGAAGCGGCGTGGCAAGCGCGCTGTCGCGGTCGCGGGCCGCGCAAGCTCGCCATGTTGTTCGCGGCCACGCACCAGGACGCGGTGAACGCGCTGTCGCAGACGCGCGAGGCGCTGCGTTTGCTCACGGACGGCGCCGCGCTGCCGATCGGCGATCTGCGCGACATCACCGGCTCGCTCGATCGACTGGAGCGCGCGGGGGGTCTCGATGCGCCCGCGCTCGCCGACATCCGCTTGACCCTGCAACAGGCGCGCGAGCTGCGGCGCTTCCTCGGTCAACGGCGCGAGGCGACGCGCGCGCTCTGGCAGGCCACGAGCTTCGATCCGTCGCTCGACGAGCTCGAGGAGCAACTCGGACGCGTGGTGGAGCTCGACGGCACGTTGCGCGACGACGCCAGCGCCGAGCTCAAGCGCCTGCGCAACGAGATCAATGCGCTGCGCGAGCGCATCATGGGCCGGCTGCAGGACGTGATCGACAAGCACTCCGATCTGCTGTCGGACAACTACTACACCTTGCGCGATGGCCGTTACGTGCTGCCGGTGCGGCGCGACGCGCACGATCGGCTGCCCGGCATCGTACACGGCGAGAGCAGCAGCGGCGCCAGCATCTTCGTCGAGCCGCGCGGCGTGATCGAGCACGGCAATCGCCTGAAGCTCGCCGAGGCCGAGCGCGCCCGCGAGGAGCTGCGCATCCTGGCCGCCGCTTCGGAGCTGGTGCGCGAGCGCGTCCCGCAGCTGCGAGCGGCAGAGTACAGCCTGCAGCTCCTCGATGTGCGGCACGCCGCTGCGCTGCTCGGTCAGGCCTACGAGGGTCACGTGCCCGAGCTGACGGATCGGGCCTCGATCGCGCTGCGCAAGGCGCGCCACCCGGCGCTGGTGTTGGCCGGGCAGTCGATCACAGCGGCGGTCGCGGGACCCGCTGCGCAAGCTCCGCGGCTCCCGACCTCCGCGGTCGTGCCGAACGACATGGCCATCGAGGCTGGACGCGGGCTGGTGATC